>Ga0065711_1036642_pt1 | contig 20769 bp, 5 predicted proteins | sample Hoacrofraction12_FD_59098 | JGI IMG/M metagenome (GOLD analysis project Ga0065711, IMG submission 59098) | Hoatzin crop microbial communities from Cojedes, Venezuela - Epithelial fraction 12 v2 (version 2) | ecosystem: Host-associated > Birds > Digestive system > Esophagus > Crop | place...
ACCCGCCTGGACAAGGTCCTGTGCAGCCTACTGTAGGTGACCCTGCTTCGGCGGGAGGGTTGGACTAGATGACCCACAGAGGTCCCTTCCAACCCCTACCATTCTGTGATTCTGTGATTCTATGGCAATGTGCAGAAAGATGATACTAGGAATGTGGAGGTCACCCCTGTTTTTTACTCAAGTCTGAAGATAATGAGCTTAATGAGAAAATGATAATCTCATATCCAGAGTCTAGAAGAATCCCATCTAAAGGGAGAACTTCCTTGAATCCTCAATTGAATGAGTGGTAAAGATAATTTTTTAAAATAATGTTATCAAGTTATTGATTTCCAACCAACTTCTTTGGTGCTATGTAAGAAAGGTTTTTGAAAGTTTAAATATGTATGGATATTGTGATAATTGACAATAATGTAAATAAAAAATATTTCTGCTAAAATAGATGGAATATCACTGGTATAAAAAATTAAGGGAATGAAGACTAGGTCAAGACAGCTGTGAAGATGGAGGCAGCTGAAGCTGCAGTTTCTTTCAGTTTATGCCTTGTTTTCCATTCTTATTCATATTGAGAATTGAGTGAACAATCTTTCAAAAGGAAAACGGCTACATTCCATTTTCTCTCATTGTTTCTTATCAAATTTTGACATTGAAGGACAGGAAGAGAAGAGCTTCTGGTTGCAGGGAATGTTATGATTTTTATTCCTATTTTCTCATGCAGAAAGGACACTTGTCAGAGTGTGCTTTTATTTATATATCAGGGAATTTGGAATAGAAGTAAGCTGAACTAAAGGAACATATTTTTATGCAACGTCTCTTGCAAGCTTTATCAGGACACAAAGTAACAGTTGTCTCTACATACAGAGGCTCAGTACATAGAAAAGTGATGCAGTTGGATAATGCAACAGAAATGTCACAAGATAAGTCACAGCAAAGTCATTTCTCCCCCAACCTGGTTTTGACTTCCTTTCACTGTAATTCCTATCTTGCTCTTCAATCTTCTGTTAAAACCTACCTATTTTTGCTTGATGATCAACAGTTAACTCACCTTTGTTCTGTAAATCAAGAAAACATGACCAGTGTTTTGAAACTCATGTTCAAACTTGTGGCAAGGTGTTGGCAGCAGGGGGTGTGAAGGGACGGCCTTTGTGAAAAGAGGCCAGGGATTTGCTCTGTGCCGAACACAGCTGGTTCCAGTCAGTTCCACAACAGACCCACCACAGGACACTTTCGAGCCCTTCTGCAGTCAGTGGTGTCTACTTAATCCTGATGACACCAACACCAGACAAGAAAGAAGGGAGGAGGTGCTCCAGGTGCTGGAGCAGAGATTCCCCTTTAGACCATGGAGAGGACGTCTGTGGAACAGGTATTCCCTGCAGCTTGTTGAGAGGACCATGCCAGAACTGGGTAATATTCCTTGAGAGAACTGCGGCTTGTGGTGGGCCCACACTGGATCAGGTTTGTCCTGAAGGACTGCAGCCTGTGGAGAGGATCAGTGCTGGAGCAGGGGAAAAGTGTGGGTGAAGTGGAGGGAGTGGCAGAGCAGAGCTGCTACATACTGCCCAAAACAACCACATTGCGCCACTTGGGGTGTGGACTGGAGGAATCAGAGTTAGGAAAGAAGGAGTGAAGCTGAGCTTGGGAAAAAGGATCCGTGTGGAGAAAATGCCATTTTAATTTGTTTTTTTTGCTTACCATCTGACTCTACTTTGATCGACAATAAATGAATTTTCCCCAACTTGAGTATGTTTTGTCCATGATGCTAATTGGTAACTTATTGCCCTGTTTTTATCTTGACCCATGAGCTTTTGTATCTTGTATTCTTCGCCTGCCCTGTTGAGGAAGGGGAGTGAGAGAGTGGCTGGGTGAGAACCTGACAGCTGGCCAGGGCCAACCTACCACAAAACTATGTATAATCTCTTTTACACTTAATAACAGTTCGAGTATAACAGCACTGTGGTATTACTTGGAATAATACATTCAACCTTCTGCATAAACGCAATAAAGGAAGATTTAAATCTTTTAGTCTGTGTTTAATGGATAAAACTGTACATTGAGATAAAATGGTGACATATCATCACTGGACAAATGTTTCTTTCTTTGGTGAGCTCAATTTTTGAGGATTTTGTACAACAATGATGTAGCACTAAGACAATTGCATAAAGAACATCTAAGAAAGGGTACTACGTTTTCTTAAAAACCCCTAAAACTGTAAAAGTATGCACTGATTAACATTCCAGTGGTCCCACTGCTTACAAAGCCCCTGTCTTTTTAGTTTTTGCTAGAAAAACTCAGCAGTTGCTAGGCTGTATAAAATTTAGCAGGTAGTCCTACTAATTACAAACATAGCCTCCTCTGTCTCAGTATGCACAAAAGGATGGTTGTTTTGTTATGTGACCTGTTGGTTCTTTTAAGACAACAAAAAGAAGCAACCCTTACATTGCTCTGTATTGGAAGATTTTCTCTGAGGGGTTGAGAAGAAAAAATACTTTTGGAAATAAAGCTTTATCAGCCTTCATTTTTTCTAATGACTGATAACAAAGTATCTGAAATGTGACATATGTTTAAGCTAGGAGTACTGTGACCAGGAGATCCAGTACTACCTTGAAAGACTAAATTACTGCACTCTCCACAGTTATGCAAACTTGAAAGACCCCTCACAGTGCGTAATTTCCTTTAAAAGCAAAGAAATTCTAAGAAAAAAGTACTTAAGGCTCTCATTGGGGCTATAAAGGATTCCAGTAGTTAAAATATGAAATATTAATATTTTGGTTGAAGAGTTAGTTTAATCAATATTTTATTATCCAATCCTATTTTCTTTTTCGTCTCTTAATTTTTTCTTCTCTGCAACTAACATTTTAGAATTATCTTTTAGGAATCAAGCCTTTTATTTTCTTCTCTGTCTGATTGTTCCTCCTTTATTTATTTATTTACTTGCTTACTGCTAAAAAAGCACTTAGAAGTGTGTCTTGCAGTGTTTTATTTTTTCCGGTGTACTCCTGACCTTCCCTTCTTTCATCATGCAAACATCTCCTCTGGCAAACATCAGTGTAAGGCTAGTTGATGCACATAAAAACAAACCCAAAATACATCAACAGAAACCAAAGAAATAGTATTTTTGATTATTTTAAAGTTACCTGCAGTTTCACATGAGAAAAGAAAAAGAATAAGAGTATTTAAATTGCTTGCCATTTAGGTTGATATTTGTTATACTGAATGACTACCTCTGGAAGACTATTTTCTGAAAAGTTCAGCCAGGAGTGGTTTAGACATTGCAATCAATGAGGCTTGAAAGCACAGGTAATATTCTCATCCTGCTTTACATTGACCCCTCTTCCTTGCATGCATCCTGTGTTCTGATGCTTTCGAACAGGAATCTGAAATTATCATAGGGCATTGCTTTTATGGCTTCCACGAAAATGTGTATAACCTTGACTACAGATTGAAAGTTTTTGGGGAAAAAATACACAGCCCAAATCTGCTCAGTGGGAACATCTTTGTTTTAGTCGCTGTTATCTCCCCAAATGCTACCCTTTTCGGGCATCATTAAGTTTCTCTGAAATCATTGATGACCAATATATGCAGTTCTCTCACAGTAAACACATTCTGTCCTGATGCCAAAGGTGCAAACTCATAGGGAAAGGATTAACTTTGACTGTAACACTGATATCTGTAAGCAACCAAAGCCTCTCTTGTACTTTCAGTAGTGTTCTTCCCCTGCCCTTTTTGTATAAACTAACAGCTAGTTCAAACAAGATGAAGAAGAAGGCATGTATATATTAATAAGAGGAAGAGCTGAATCATGCAACAGGCATTAAGACCATAAAAGAAGTCAGAAAGGGTTTGAGATAAACTGGAGACTGACATTTACACACTGGAAAAGGAGCATTGAGAGGACAGGACTGGCTTCAGTGCGAACTGAGGAATGAGCAGAGAAGGGAAGTAGTTGACTGTTACAAGAAGCCTCATCCTCTGTAGTGTGGCAAGGTGCTAGAATGACCGTATGAACACTTCCCATTTTTTTCACTTACAACATAAATCTGGTGTGTCTCTTTTTAGAGCAGAATATGGATTTTGTATTTCCTTATGTCCAGGAATATTCAGACAACATCTACACTTCTGAATGAAGTATAAATCACAAATAAATTAAACTATGACAAATTATCATAGAAGCTTTCTCCCAGGAGAAGTAAGGGATGAAGTGATGTGTGACACATTGCACTATAATGTGTAACTAAACAATTTTTTTTCATTCAGGCACCTGTAATCAGGTATTTAGGCACTACAACGAGACTGATGTAGGACTGGAGTAGATTTTTCACTCTTGAAGAGGAAACATTTCTCTTCCTAAATAATATGGCTGTCTTGGTATATCAAAATAATCAGAACGATCATATAGTGGGGACAGTCCCTTGGTGACTTTGGACAGCTTTGCTCTCTGTCTTCCCCTAATGCTCCTTGCTTCGTATTCCCTGAAGGAATGTTAATTTCATCTTCACTGACATTTTAAAGTCATATGGTGACTTATAGCTTTCTGCCCAGCCTGCAAGTTCCTTCACTGTCCTCAAGAGTGCTCCTGAATTCCTCATCAAACAGTAGATACCTCCGTCTCACCTAGTGGTCACAGCCATGATGGAGTTACTGCAGAAATAAACATTAGTATGCTTGTAATATTTTTTTCTCTCACAAACTACTAAACAGTTGATAACAACACTGGCAAGCTATTTGATTTTAAAGGGGATGGGCAAAAAAGTTCAAGCTTCTAGGGCAAGGGACTTTTATTCCTTTGTTCTCCCTATCATATTAAGAGAGAGAGATGTATTATCCTTCCTTTCTAAGAAGCTCACATCCTCACAGTCAGTGGATGAGAAACACTGTCATGGTTTGCTTGCAACATTAGCTTTACAATGGCAGTTTTAAATTTTGAAAATTTAGAACTTTACGTAAGGAAAAACATTCCTCTTTTTAATAGATCCATTTGTCCATTTGTTATTGTTAGGGTTTCTAATTTTTATAAATCCTATTTACATTTCCATCATATTGTCTAAGATACTAAACAAGTCCTGTACAGTATCAGTAAGGAAACCTTTCAGAAGACGTTCAGAAGACAGAAGTCTTTCACAACATTAATGATTACCTTTGTTCCTTAGGATCGGTTAATTGGTGGTCTAATTAGATTCAGTCGGAAACTCTAAAGTGGAATCTGTTATTTCATGGAAAGCCATGCTGCTTATAGTCTTGCTTCTAGATGAATGATGTTTAAAAGACAGTGCCTGCGCTAAGAGATGCATAAAATAATTAAGATTGGAAGGGATCTCTGGAGGTCATTTGGTCCAACCTCCATCTCAAAGCAGGGCCAGATTTGAACAGGTTGATTTGGGTCTCTCCAGGTATTTCAAAACTCTCTAGGAAACCTATTCTAGGGGTTGTGAATCTCAGCAGGCAGGTTTTTTTACCAGAATCTACTCAGAATTTCGCTTGTTACAACTTATGTCTATTGCTTCTTGTCCTGTCACTGTACACATCCAAGAAGAGCCTGGCCTTGTTTTATCTATACTTTCTTATCGGTTCGTTAGAGATAGCAACAAGATCATTATCCACGATATCAAATTTACTAATAACTTTGCGGTGTACAAATCAAACCTATATTTTCAAGACAATGCATGTACTTTTAAATGGTCTTTATTGAGAGTAATGGTGTTCCTAACTAGCAAAGGATTAAGTCTTTGTGTCTGGATAGAAACCAGCAGTTGTTCTCTTCTTCTGATAATTTTTAACTTCAATTTAGAATTCATGTGGTCCTTCCAATGTCTTCTGTTATTACACGTTTAACTTTTAGGATATGAAGTGAAGTAGCTGCAAACAGCCCTCAGCAGCTCTTAGAAGTCTTAAAATAAATATGCTCTTCACAACTACTGATAAAATGGAAAGTTGGATTTAATTGTAAGGGGCTGCCTTGTCAGTAATCTACTCTGTTGGCATAAGGCACATTTCTCCATATGGTGAGGCAGGACTCTTCCAATCATTATATGCTCTCATTCAAATTCTGCCTGCTGCAGGAAATTAGCACTGTTCACACTTGTTTAGGCTTAATAAAAATTGTTTTTGCTAAAGCGCAGGGATAAGGTCACCATCTGCCACATGAAAATGCCAATTTCAAATGAGCAGCAGTCAAAAGAGAGTGTCTTTCATTTTTAGACACTTTCAGAAGGAACTTAGTAGGAGAAATCTTAATTGATTCTGACACCTATCAGACCACAGGATAATGTTAACATATCAGATTTTCAGATCACCTGCTCTAATTGCAGATGCGTACATTGTTTCTTGTGTGTTATGAGTGTTTCATGGAGTATATTTCTATTTTCAGCTTTGTTCATATTTGGGAATATCTGACTATATATAATATACATTTGAAAACCCTTCCCTAAGCATAAAGGCCATAGATCAAATTCATACCTAAGTTCAGTGATTCAGCAGTCATACCAGCTTGGATTTTTATCATTTATTTAAAACTATCTGATCCATACAAGTCTGTGCTGAAATATTTTGATAAAAACATCTTTTACAAATTTGCAGTCTTTATAAAAAAAATTTAATTATAGCAAAATAAGGTGTGTGTATATATCTATATATCTCATGGCATTGTCCTCCCAACATACATTACAAAGAAACCTATACCTTCTATGAGCTGCACAGAACATTTACACTTATTTATTCAGAGTGCATTTGCTAAATAAAATACATTATTAATGACCATAGAATGAATAAATGAATATGGCCTTTTCATGATGAGAGTGTTCATACTCAAGGAGATTAAAAAATGCAACTGCATCTGAGGAGCTGAAGAGCTCTCTTACTGACTTAAATTTGGAAACACCTGCTTTTCAAAATTATACTCAAAGTTCTGTAGTCTTTCAGAACCGGTAAACAAAATTTATGTTTTATTATATTTTTTAAACTCTCCTTAGTTTACAAACTGTCTGGTCATGATAATATTGTTTGAATTGAATATACCATGTAAGTATATTCAATCACTAGTTCTGTAGTCATTTGTTATATATTGATTTTTTAGAAATCATGTGGTTATTTTCTCATACCTCAGAAAATCAAAAAGTCCAGAAATTAAAAATAACAAAAAATCTAATCATTGACTGGTTTCTGCTTTCTCAAAGCACAACAACCACAAAGCTACAGGCTGAGGACAGAGTCAGGCTGATGGTTAGCAGCCTGGGGATAGAGGAAGGGATAGAAGTTACTTCTTATAAGTGGCAGAAACACATTGTGGACAGAAGAAAATTGTGACAGATTGTTTCCACCCCACTTCTGACAAAATTCTAGATTTGTGTTTGGTGATATCATGTATTCTAACAAGAACTCAAAAATATGGGGTGATTTTCTATTTGGTCAGCAAGAACTGACACCACTTCATAAATTTCTTCCTGCAGCCACTGCTGGTTTTGGATTAATCAGAATTTCAGTGCTGACCTCTAACCACTTCCAAAAAATTATACAGATGGGCTTATGAGCTGGATGCTTGCTTTTCTCTCACAGCAGTTTTTGGATCAAGTGATTGTAAGCATAAGTTGCCCTTTATCTCAAATGTGAGTAGCTAATTTCTTTACTGATGGCCTGAACGTTGCAGCTGCTGTAAAGCCAACTTCATTTGCTCCAGCTCTATATTCACGAAAATATTCCAGATGACCTCATGGTTTACTTCTATGTGCTAATTTTTTTTTTTTAATGAAATAAAGAGCTTACTGCTTTAGAATCAATTCTGACAAGTGAAAACAGATTAATAAAAATGTAACTGCCTTATACCTGCCCAGATTAAAATAGTGATCAGTCTCCAATAAAGTGTCCTTCTGCTGCTCTTTTTAGTCTGTTCGTTACTAACTAAATAGCCTCTTTGGTCAGTTGTGGTCTTGACTCTTAGACAGTGTTTCTTAACCTTGTAACATTTTTTTTCCACGTCCTTCCTCTTCCTTTTCTGAGGTGCTTTTATGGGTGTTGAAGTTCTATTTTCACACTGTTCTCTTCCTCCTTTAATTTTATGGGGAATATAAATCCCAGCAGAGACAACAAAGGGAAAAGCTTGCATTCATTTTCCTCTGTCTTATTTTTAAAGCTATTTCCAGATTTCTTAATTTTTGGGAAAGACCTTTTAACTTTGTGGCATGACTTACTTAAAAGAGAGGAGCATGGATGCATACTATTCTTTCCTTAGCTCTGACCCTGCATGCCCTAGCAAGCATATAGCTGGGTCAGGTGTGAAATTAATCATGCACGTACAATCTGTTCCTGTGGCAATGTCATGTACCTGGTGACAGGTTGTGTGCAAAAAGGACAGATGGGACTTTAGATATCCCAGACTTTGGCTTTTTTTTAATACCAGTATGGGTATACTGTGGCACCATAAAATGCAGATAAACTGGGCTGTGTCAAGAGATACACCATGTATTGGGATACCCTTGCCCCTTGCTCTTATGACGGAAAGGAAATGGCATGAAACTACCATAGAAAGTTACTTCTTAACAGCAACACCTAAATAAAAGCAATTATATTATGGCTTATCGATGTAATAAAATAGTGAAAAAGCGAGGCTAGAAGATTTAGCAATTAAAAAGTTAAGGACACTAATATACATGTTTATATTGTTAACATTTCTCTCATTTCCCACTTAGAACAATTTTGTGACACTTTAGAAGCTATTAGACTGACATTTCAGTCACCCATGGAAACTAGATTCAGTCTTCTGCAGTAGCAACAGCAGCAGCTAATGGGGGCTACAATTTTACAAGCGTCTAGACACCGGTCTAGCAAAATTAGTCAGTCAAATGGGCTAACAGTGAAGCCCAGCATCATGCTCGAAGGAAGCACGGTAAATCAAACTTTCTATCTGGCTTGCCTGTCATCAGCAGCAACCACTAGCCTGGGGGCACACAATCCTGCTGTTTACAGGAGAAACAAAGCACCCTCCTACAATGCAATGAAATCCTTCCCCAGTTTAGCGTGATTCCAGTAGCAGACAGCAGACCCAATTTAGTCTCTGCTCCTATTCATATTTCTTCCAGCTGTGCCAAGGGTAGCCATAGCCATATCTGAACGACAGCGTTATGTGCTAGGAGATGAACTAGTATATTGTTTCATTTTGTTCAGCTGTGGCTGAAGTCATTCCAGTTTAGTTCTAGTTCACGTTGGACAACACTTCAAAATAGCGACTTGTTCTCTCATAAACAAATAAATAAATAAATATCAAAAAATTACAGTTTGAACCAATTTCCGTTTGGGGAAGAAATGGGTTTACTTCAGCTGCCTGACTGTGCATTTAAAGGGAGCTACAATGTATTTTTCACTCAAGAGTACAGGTAAAGCTCTTAAGGTTAAGTCTTTTTCAGCCCATCTTCCCTGACCCCACATGCATATCCACCGAAATAAACTAGACCAGAGTTTCATCTTAAAAAAAAAAAGGATATTAACATTTGTACAGCACTACTTGTGCTTCTGCTATTAAAAAAAAAAGACTCTAAAAATGGTATGGTTCTACATTTAGTGCCTTTCACTTCTATAACAAATACCTTCATTTTATAAATAAATAGATTAACTATTGATCCTACCCATCCAATATAAGGTCTGAGAATTTGTGTTTTTCCCTTGTGCTGTTGTAAGTCAAAATTAAGCTTTCAGTTGTATCCTTGGTGCCCATTGTAACACAGCTCTACTCTCTGCAATACATTTATGAAAGTGTTGTTGCTGAGTGTCATCTTGAGTCTTTTCCTTTTTAGGGCTGTGTGGCTAGCGGAAGTCCTTCCGTGTCCCCCCCCCCTTCATTGTTTTTGCCAGTTAAATGAGCAGAGTTTTCTGAAAAAAAAAGAGACTGATTTAGAAAATAAGGAAGAATCAATTTTATAAATTAACTTTTTAAAGTATCACTGTCTTCTAACTGGCAAAATGAGGAAACTATTTTAGACAGTATGTCTGTTTCTCAGTTTCTTAAAAGGGCTACAGTAAAGAACAAGAAATGTAAAAGGGACAGTAATCTAGTACAGAGAAATGTGTCCATGAAACCGGAGGACATGCAGTTATGGTGACCGTACTGTTTCTGGTTTCTGGTTACATCTCAGCTTTGGCCTACAGTTTTATGGCCATACAGTCCATTAAAATTGGTTTAATAATGTCCTTTTTTCACAGTGATTTTCCTTCCAAACTCCATTTAAAATAGGACTTCTTTTTGTAGCTAAGACCCTCCTCCCTGCACTTCACTGTCATTATAACTATTAAGAGACAGACTTCTCCAGCAAACACCTGTCCTATGGGTTCTTTGTCCTGGTACACTTGGAATGAGTTGAGAACCCTGCATCCTTCAAGCGAAAGCCAAAGGAATATATTTGGTCGCTTGTAATGGGTGCATGTCTTCCATAAAACTCAATGTAAATCAATGTAGGCTTTTATTTGCTGGGAACATGTTGAATGACCTATAACTTCAATGTTAGTACACTGATTTATGAATCTGGTATTTGGACATGCCTATGTGAGTTACATTTATGAATTTCTGACAGAGATCTAGAAAGCAGTAATAGTTTAAAGAGATGAAGGCTGAGCCACTCATGAACAATATTTTTACTATGATGGATCTGTTTTCACAGCCACTAGGTTTAAAGGTAACATATATCCATTTTTTCTTTCTTATAATCTTTAACTTCTTAAAATCTTCACTTGACAGAAAGATGTACTACTGTCTTCTTGTCCGTAAAATCCACATATTTATTTACCTGTTCCTGTCAAAATCATATGATATTCCAATGTGCACGTATGCAGTTACAGTATTTTTCTCTCTCCACAATTTCGTGTGAAATAATGTAGTAGAAAATGCTAATATAAATTTAATACTATATTCTAAGGAAATATTATGAACTCTCGAAGGCAGTTTTTAATCTGTATAATTCTTCTAAACAGGTCTGAATCACACTAATGATCAGCTCTTCAACACCACTGTGCCTGGAAGTAAGAGTTGAATGCCACAAATTAAATTCAAGCATGGGTTATATATTCAGTGCTAAAGAGATCATGCTAGAGAAAGTAGTAATAAATGTAAATGTATTACTCTGAAGGATTTTCTGTATGTTTTTTAAAAAGTAATCTCTGATTTAGAAAGGCAAAGAATTCTTCTGAAACTGATTAAAATTGAAGGTTAAGAATGCACCTTCTTCAAGTATGGCCCTACTCTCCCTGACCTCAGTTTCTGACCTTGAGGTGAAGTAGTTAAAAGAAAAACAAATATTAATATTAATAAATATTTCACTATTAAGTGAAATGATTGTCTGAAATTTGAAAGATATGTGTTTACAAGGAATTGAAATTATACAATGTAGAGTTAGAACACAGCATATTATCAGACATTAAATAAGTTTGTTCCCTGAAAGGGAACCTAATTTCAGATAGGTCAAGGCATTCACCTTCAGAAATGCAATATGCCTATACTTTCTAATCCTTCTCTGGCAGCTCAGTGAAGATTTTAAGGAGTCTTATTTACCCTAAATTCTCTTTATGTTGTTATTGCTCTGCAAAGGGACCTTAAACCAGATAAAACTGTACTTTCCTCTACTTTATTATTTTCTCCATATTTCCAGAGTGGTTGAACAAGGCTTTAGTGTAAATGAAAAAAAGGTCGTAAAAGTATAAGAATATGACAGACAGTCCAGTGAAGCTCAAACACAGCTGTAGTTCACACACAAAACAATACAACTTTGGTCTAAAACTAAATCATTTCCAATTATATGTGATATGTAGCAGAAGTCCATCTCTGTTGTCTTGCTAGTTTCACACCAGGGAAATCATCAGCGTTAGCTTTTAGCCTCTGTTTTAGTAGGGCAGTTTTGTATCTTTGCTTCTGCTAACTTTGTCTATTTCTTTCAGATTTACTGCAGCAATTGAAATGAGGAAGAGGAATAGTCGCAATCTCATTTTTAGCAACATATATTTAGTTCTAAAATATCATACTGTCCACGAGAGATAAATTAATCAGTGCACTATTTAATAATGAGAGTTCTGTAGATTGTTTTTATTTTAATTAAATGTAAGCTAAATTCAGATTCAGTCTCTAAAGCCTGAGAATAGTATTCTGGGTTTCCATTACTTTTGTACATGATGAGTATATAACTGTACATTTCAGAATATGAGTCTGTAAGTGTACTTTCAAGGAGGAAGGTTAAAGAGTTTGTTTCAGACTGCCAGTCTATGCCATCCTGTTGATCCTTGGATTGCACAGAAGAGTCACCATGCTAGCATTTATTAATTTGGTTACGTATTTATTATAGTCTGTGATATGTTAGCAAAACTTTTTGTTTTTCACTTTTGATAGCTCATACAGGAAAAAACTGATTTGGCATTGTGAAGATGATAGTCTGACAGATGTAACAGAGAAAGAGTGAAAGGACGGAGTGTTCTTGTTGTTCTAGGGGATTGTGATGTTAACTCTAGGTGGCAAAACACACTTCCCTGAGACTTAACCAAAGCAGAAAGGTGATGATTCTGGGAACAGAGAAATTTTGTTCTGAATTTTAAAACAATTTCTAAGAAAATAAATGAAAATAAACACAATCTTTGGGGAAAAATGGTAACAAAGTAGAATTCTTTTAAATCTCAAAGGAGAAGAGATAGATTCAGATTATTCCCTTTCAGGATAAATCTAGAAACCAATGTCAGAAGTTAAGTAATTCTTTAATTAGTGTTTGACTGTAGAAGGTTTTATCTCTATGGAATGAAAAAAGTAGCTCATGTATATATCTATGGAGTGAACTTCGAAGAATAATTTTAACTCCTTTCAGCGCATAGTTTATGTCTGAGAAAATCTGTAAGTCTGACAGCTTTTTTAAATTAGAAAAGGTATACTTTCCTACAGTCCTCCAAGAGCTGCAAATGAACTGGGTCAAGAAATTTCAAATTCTAAGTGGTTTCACCTTTCTTACACTATTCTGATTGCTGATAACCCTAATGATCTTCACATGATATCAACTGGCACAGAATCATTGAAATCAGTTAAATCCACTCCATCTGCCAAGATTTAGATCAACCATGCTTATATAGCCTAGCCTGGGAACCTCTTTCTTTTCTTTTAATGTGTAAGGCAAAGGGATATACTTTCTCTGTTGATTCGTCAGTTTTGTTTTTTCATGTAATCTTCTTGACAGCACCGCTCTCCCATCTCTCAGTGGAATTTAACAAAGGTTTTGCAAGAATAGAAGGTGAGATTTTTTTTCTGGTGATCATAGTTAGATTTTGCTAAAGTTTCAAACTGGACCATTTTGATGAATGTGTGAGTCTGTGGTAATTGGTATAAGGCCATTTGCTGAGTAGGGAACTGGACTGTCACTCAAATGAGAAAATGGAACATGTTATAAGTCTGGCTGTCTCTCAGTTTAGAAACAATGAAAGAGGCTGCTTTGAATAGCTAATTAATCAGTAGACCATGCTTGCTGATTTTGGAATCACTTGGACATCAACCTTTGACTATAACTCTTTGGATGCAGTCTTCCAGCCAGTTCCTTATACGTCTAACAGTCCACCCATCAAACCCGTGCCTCTCCAATGTAGCAGCAAGAATGTTGTGGGGGACCATATAAAAAAACTTTACAGAATTCTAGGTAGATGACATCCGTAGCTCTTCCTTTGTCTAATGATGCAGTTACTCCATTGTAGAAGGCCAAATTAGTCAGGTAGTGATGATTATTCTTTCAAGATATACAGTTAAGTGCAATACTACACTTCTGACACAGGAGTCTATTTCACAGCTAACAATGAAGAAATAGGATTCTTAAGAATAGTAATTTGTGTGTGTGAATTTTTATAAATGAATATTCAAAAGATGTCAACGTATATGGAACATCCTTCTTTTACACATACATAAGTATATAGAATGTTGACCTTAAAATCGCTTAACCATGTTGAATTTTACTGTTACTGGTATAACTCCAACTTGTCCTGGTTTGGCTTGGTAGACGTAGGAAGAATGCAAACCAGTATTGTAAAAAAAACTGTAAAAGAGCTAAGAAGAATATTTATTAACGACAAAAGAGAGACTACAGCTATTTAAAAAGAGACTTGCAAGTCAAGCAATCAGTTCAGCATGCAGCCTTCATTAGAGGAGAAGAGGCATAAGGTAAAGATTAAAAAAATTATAGGATAGTGAAAAGAAATAAAATCCTGAGCACTCTCCCATTAGAATTTCTAAGCCTTGCAGCCTTGTACCCAGTGACTGTTTTATAGAAAAGGTACTGATACCATTGTTCCCATTGCTGCTGTCACCCCTGTCTGGGTTACGTCTCGAAAGATTATCCTTCTTTTCAGTGTTTTTCACTATGTCAGACAACTTTACCAATACAAGGAAATTGCTCAGGGTTGTGGCTGCTTTGTAGCATGCTTTTGAGGTAGGAAGAGTTTGGCACAGTGGGCAGCTGTTCTGTGTTTTAAAGGAAGGCATTCACTTAATACTGACTTGCCACAACTAAGTCATATGCCATTATCCTTTCTGGTAGCTTAGCAACCTGAGGCTGTTGACTGACTTCTGCCTCCTGTTCCCAGCTTTACAAACCTCTCCTCTCCCTTTTGCTACTCCTGGTCTGTCTCTGCTTCCAGTGAGCCAATGCAGCTTGCCAAGCCAGCAGTTTTAGGTTTTTTGTCTGGTTGGTTTTCTGTTAATTAGTGAATTAAATGAGCTCACTGAAGAATCAAACAAGTGCCAGAAACAATACACTGGAAGCAATGGGAGCCTGGCTGAAAAGACTAGGTTAGACATATAGGGAGGAGCAGAACTCCATCTGCCTTTGGCAGCAGCCAATTATTAACTTGGCCCACTTCAAGCGTTTGTGCCCTTTATCTCCCAAATGATTTATGGCATGCTTAGGTGCCAAAGGATTCAGATTGCAGCCCAGTGGCTAAGAAATGGCAGAGGTGTGCAAGTACCTAAATCAGATCCGTCACTGAGAGGTTATGACTCACTAAGAGAAAAGTGGGTTGGGTTTTACTTCTGTTCATTTTTGCCTGGGATTTTGGTATTTTTGTGAGCTTCTGTCAACAAGAGATGCCGCTTAATGTATTATTCTCTCACCATACATAATAATGGAAGTCTATGATATAATTTATGTTCTAGTCTGGGTTACATTGCCAGTATTCAGAGAGGAATACTTTAGGTTGCAATTATGTAAGAAAAAGATCCTACCATGGGTACAAACTTTTCCATGGATTCAGGTTGCTTAACTTATGTGAGAAATGTGTTTCTCTTACACTTGTTTCTTTTGTAGAGTCATCTCAGTGTGTTCACTAGCTATGACTCTTCAATGCTACACACTTTTTTACTTTGTTAGATTACTGTTCTTACTGGGAAAATAACTTATGCTACATGGACAGCACCTAATCTTCAGATGATGAAATTTTTTCTGTGTTAAATTTTAGAATGCACCCATGTTTACCATTCAGCAGATTTTTATTGGTGTACTGACAAAGACTCAAAGCAAAGATTGTGGGTCCAAGAATCGCAAAGTCATGACAGCAAAGAATAGCTGATAAATAGCTGATTTGAAGGACAGCTCAATCTAGCAGCTAGGACTACCCAGAATAATAAAAAACAAATGTGAAAGAATGAATGTTATAGTGAGACATAGCATATTAGGAGCTACAGGGTAAATACTGTCTTCCAGAGCTTTTTAGAGTTGTCTAAGAAAAATCAAATGCATTCATACTTGGAGAAACACTTTCTAATTTATTCTGCTGAACACCGTAAAATCCTTTGCCATGAAAACATTTCACAAAGTGTGTGGTTCTATAATTGACTGTATTGTAGGCAACAGCCTACTAATGTTATTAGAAGCGCTCTAATGAGGAAACATGCTTCAATGTTTTGTGGATATAAAGTGGGAGAAGCAGTTTACTGTAGAGTGTACAGATGTGTGACCTGATAATTCAGGAGAATGTGGTAGCTCCGCGTAAGCTTAACAAAGCACAGCATAAATAATAAAATACATAAATTACATCAAGTTTCTGATGTGAGAATCTGTTGCATAGGGCAAGACTATCCGATAATTTTGTTTTTGATACAGTTAAACCTACAGACCCTGCTAAGGCCTTTGCAGCGTGATTCACTACAGGCTTTCTGCCTTGGAAAAGTAATTTGACGAAAATTGCTATTTCTGATAAAACGAGAGTAAAAACTTAAAATATGAACACTGCTGGATAAAAATGCCAAATACAGATAAAAGTTGGGATTATGTAAATGCAACATTTTTTCTTCTTTATTTTCCACGAATATGTGTTCTTTAACTTATTTTTCACCAGTAGATTATTTTATTCTGGAGTAGATATATGAAGCCAAGAACAGTGTGAAAACTTTAAGGAAATATGAAACACGCAGAATTTCCCCTTGGATGTTGCAACCTCAGAGATTCTCAATGTATAATTAATATTCAGGTTTCTAACAGAAAGGTCTTAATTTTCAGTTGCTTTATCACGGAGGGTCCCTACTAGTCTTGGATACCTTCAATTCCATATGTCATTAATTTGTTTTTTAATAAATGTACTTGGAGAAAATGCATGCAGTTGTTGGATAATCTAAATATCCTCTGAAAAAGTTAAAACAAAATTTCTGACTTTACAGAAAATTGTTTTTCTTTCTGAAGACTAGACCCCTGTAAACTAGATTACTGAGGATGAATTTAAATAACTAATAATGGATTTTGCATGCTTCAAACAGATCATTTTTCTTAGTGATATTTGTAATTAAGTTTTGTAATTAATATTTTTTATATTAGAAAACGATTCATTTGCTGGTATGCACATGTTTTGCAAAGGTAGTGATGTTCAGAAAATGGTTCTTCAAGAAAAGAAGTCTCTTCACTTACAATTGTAAATGTACGTACACACTATAATACTCTAATAGAGTGAATTGATGATGAAGCAGCACACAATCAATCAAAAGGTTTGGAGTAGTCACAGTATACAGCGAAATACTGATATCCCTAACTTATACTTACCCAACAAATTTTGTATTCTAATTTCTGTGGCATTGCATTTGTGTAGAAAGAAGCCTCTTTCAATTAGTTGCAAAAGTCCATGTGAATCCCAAGTCTTCAAGATGTTCTGTCAGAGCAGCCCTTGTGGCACCCTTTAATTTAATCAGTTGATGTGAAAGAATTTTTTTCAATAATAAAACAGATCCTATAAAATATATAAGGGTTTTTAAACATATTTTTAATCTTGAAGGGTTGGTGTTTGTAGTGTGGAAAGTTACACACTATTAGGCTACATAATAAAAAAGCAGCTCTCTGCGCACACACACAAAGAAGCACAAGGGCAGATGGGGGAACCTGCGTAATCCCTTGCTCTGACTCCTCTCTGGGCCACTGCAGGAATGTGATCAACCCATGAAAAGTTCACACTTCCCTAAGCACAGGGGTGCACAGAGGCATGCTTGCAGGTGGGGGAACTGCAGTACAAGCCCCCTCTCTGCATATTCCAGTGAGACCTGCTACTGTGAGTCTATGGAAGCAGTTCTCTGGGTCACCTAACAGACTGAGGAGGTCGCTGCTTCAGACTACGGAACTTGTTACGGGATAAAGGAAAACTGAGTCTTGTGTAAGACTTATAGGATATTTCAAGGAGGAACCAAAAGTAGGGAAGTGGGAAGGATCAAGGTGTCTGGGGAGGAACACCTGTAGGGAAAAAAATCAAAGGGATAAGGGGACAAAAGGGGGCAGTCATGTGTGAACAAAAACTGATCAGTACCCTTCTCTGTCTGTGTCCTGCTCCTGATCAGCACAGTCTGTCCTGTCTTCTAAAACTCAATTTCTAACTATTTTCCTGGGTGAGGGTCTCTCCTGTGTATGTGTTTGTGCAGGTGTGTGACTGCAATTATTAGCAAAGATCAAGCTGGACTAGGCTGTGAGTGTAAGTGAAGTGCCTGGGAGCAAGAGGTGGGTGGGATGTGTCTCTGTGAGAACATGAGGAGTTGGCTACCGGGGGGACCAGAGAGTTAAGGCCATCTGCTGGAGAGGCTGAGACACCTCTGTGTGTGTGTTCCTGTGCAGGCGGCCACTGAGGAAAGCGAGGATCCAAGGCCAAATGCTGGATCGATTGTATATTTAAACCCTATTACTGAAGAGATGCACAGTGTTAGCGTTAGGGTGTGTGTGAATGAAGGCGTGGTACCAGCAACTGAATGGGGCTGCGGCCTCAGGGACTCATATGTCCAGGTGCCAGTAACTGGGGAGACTGGGATCCAGAGGCCAGCTACCACGTAGACTGAATGCCTGATCCCAGCTGCTGCAGAGATCCACATTGTACATATGCGCAAATATATTTCCCACTAACAGACCTTCATCCTGACCCACCCTGAGAGGGCAGCAGAATGAGGCTTTTGGTGCTGCAGGTGTTCATCTGAGTGCTGAGCGTTTCTGTGCTGTTCTTTGTGGCCAGCTGCGTATGTACATTGTGTACCTGTGCTTGGGAGCCTACCGCCCATATACACTCTGTCTCGCAACTGGTTGGACATGGGGGTATAGAGCTGCAGCAGCCTTGCCTGTACTGTGCTACCAGATTCCACAGTGATTAACATCTATGATAGTTAGTAAAACGACCCAGCTTTGAATTCTGTAGAGGCATGGGACTGGAAGGGTTACTGGATTGCTTAAACAGTTATAACATCTTCATAAGTTTTTTATTTAAAAGAAATCCAAAAATATAATTTAGGTGTTGGCTATTATGGAATCTATTACAATACTAAATTATAAAAGTTAGATTTGTCGAAACGACTTATTGAGAGAATAATCAGACAAGAATGCCATGTCTACCATCAGAATATGTCAAGCGATGATTTGTTTCATATGACAGTTGAGTCAAGGATCTGATTGACAAATGCTGATTTAAGAGAGGCTTAATTTAGGCAGGGAGGAAATACCCTACTCCGTTTCTGTGGCACTTGTTCTGGCTGTGACTGGAAATCAGTTTTATGACTTGGACATTAGAAGAGGGTTGTGTGCTGCATCGTTGCTATCTGAGTTGAGGATTAGCCTTGACACTTGTGTGCAGTAGTGATTTATTTAGCTTACATTGTGGGCTCCACAGACTTTGCTTACTCTTCCCCGTCTCCCTCTAGCCACCACTAGTTTTCTTATTGCTGTTAGTAACTGTTTGTAACTTCTGAGTAGATTTGGCTAATATGAATAAAGGAAGAACAAGGTATGTGGATAATTCTGAGCTGCAATGAATCTGATATCTCTGGTCAAGTACAATATTTCCATAGCCTCAAAAAGGGAAAAATAGGTCTGGTTGACTGTATGTCACTGCCTGCTGGTATTAGGAGAGTAACCTGCAGCAGCATCTGCAAGCTTTTCCTTACCATCAAGAGAACTGGGAACTTGTAATTTTTAAGGATAAAAAACCCCCATTTTTCTTATAGCCACATGACTCCTGGACCTTATTTGGAAGAAAATAATAAGATACTGAAAACCTATGATAAAATAATGAGAACAGCAATTACTTGGACCTAGTTGTTATTTCAGATGAAAGATTTAGAAAACAATATTTCAGTCATTTTGACCTCCTGTCATTTCCCCCTTGGTTAGTACTTAGTCTATGCTCTAGCACAGGGTAAGAAGCAGCACCTTCTAGACGAAGAATAATCTGATGCCCAGACATTCAGGCTGGTATATCATTAAGGGGGCTATGGCAGTTAAAGGGTTGAGTACAGTAGTGTGGTTAATCTCTAGTTTGAATAACAACATTTTTTGGATGTTATGCTCTAAAGTATATAATGATCTTTACCACTTACCTTTAATATTACACACAGATTCTTTACTTTATAAAGTCTGTAAAACATCTACTGAAAAATTTAAAAATACAGGAAACTAATACACATTTAAATCTATATAGGTAAAACAAACATAGTTCTCGGAACAAGAACTGACTGAGAAACAAAGGCAACTAGCTTTAGGCTATGGGCTATGTAGCCAAGTACGAAGTCTCAGCCTTTGCTTACTGCCACTACAGTTCAGCTGGAACTTCAAGTTTAGGGAAAGCCCCAGGTTCATAGGAAAATCCTGTAGGGAACTTGACCGTATCTGGGGAAAATCTTGAGGCAACAGAACCAGCTGGGTCACTAGCGGATTTTCAGGTGTACCAGTGCAGCCATGATAAGGACAAATGAAATCCTTCTCTCCACATTAATTCAAAAGGTAATAACTGACAGACAAGAAAAGCACGTCTGTACTGCTTCTTCCCTGCCTATGTGCAGGATTTTCAGGCGACTGCTCCCAAAGCTGTTAAAACTGCATAAGTATTTATGTGGGTATGGCTTGGCCTGACAGCATATATGACCAGAAGCAACACACGATGTAATTTTGTTAGCTGCAACCACCCTACAGTTCTATACTATAGCTTTACTGTCTTTTGCCTAATGCCAGGCCTTCTGTTTGTAAAATACTTTAGTGTTCTTTATGTTAAAGACATTAAGTAAACCTAAGATGATAATATGAACAACTTTAAGCAAAATGGTTGCTTTCATTCTCTGTCATTAAGTCTGTTATCACAGAATCACAGAATCACAGAATAGTAGGGGTTGGAAGGGACCTCTGTGGGTCATCTAGTCCAACCCTCCTGTTGAAGCAGGGTCACCTACAGCAGGCTGCACAGGACCTTGTCCAGGCGGGTCTTGAATATCTCCAGAGAAGGAGAATCCACAACCTCCCTGGGCAGCCTGTTCCAGTGCTCCGTCACCCTCAGAGGGAAGAA
>Ga0065711_1036643_pt1 | contig 20767 bp, 11 predicted proteins | sample Hoacrofraction12_FD_59098 | JGI IMG/M metagenome (GOLD analysis project Ga0065711, IMG submission 59098) | Hoatzin crop microbial communities from Cojedes, Venezuela - Epithelial fraction 12 v2 (version 2) | ecosystem: Host-associated > Birds > Digestive system > Esophagus > Crop | place...
CCTTCCTCCTCCTGCCTGGCATATCTTTATAAGCCCCTCAAAGATTATCTCAGCATTTCTGCTTTGTTCTGGTGGGCCAGGAGCCTGCTGGAGGTGCTCAAGGGTTTTAGCATCCCAAGAGATGCACACCACTAATCTGTGTCTTTTGCAGCCTTCCTTTTCCCAGGGAGACAGCTTCAGCTGTACTCAACATCTATTAGGGAAGACAAACCAGGTTTCCATGGTTATGGGAGCCTGAGCTTCCCATCTCAGGAAAAATGCAATGCACGAACCACTGCTAGGAAGAAGCAGAAACACGGCCAGACTTACGGGCAGCTGTGTATTACAGCTCCTTGATGTTTTGCATGCAGGCACCAGCAAAAAAAAGCTTTTCTTGACAGCCTGGAGATCTGTGGGCTTAGCAGCTGTGCTTTATACGTGTTCTGTTGCACTTGTGCTGTGACAGTATTTGCAGCAAGCACGTGGATGGGCAGGGCTGCGTTTCTGGCCATTGTTCACCTGAGCCAGCCTCACTATCCCCAAGAGGGGGTCAGTGCTGCAGGATGAGGCATTTATTACCAGAAAGCAAACTGTCAATGGAGCTGAGCGACCCGTCTCGCAGGCGAGATGAAGCAGGTGCAGGCTGCTCTCTAGGGCATGAATAAAGAGCTTGTGCACAAAAACCCTGGGAAGGCAGAATTTGCAGGTGTGAATTTGCAAATCTGTCCCATTAAGTTAGAAGGTTTGGGCTCAGAGTGCTGCAAAAATACACACGCAAAAAGCCATGGTCCTCTCTCTCCCCATCTCCAAGCAAAGTGTAATGCAGTTTCCTTCATGCTGCCCTGAAAGAGAAATGGTTTACGATCAAAAGCCCATACTGCTTCAAACTGAAGAACTGATGAGGCTGAGGATGCCAACACAATGTGGAAGCGAGAACTGCAGAGCCCCGGCAGATTTCTGAGGCAGCCACTCTCCAGGGCGCAGAACATCACAGACTCGATCCCACTTTCGGTGCTGGAATAGCATCACAGCCACGCTAATTCTCAGGCAAGGAGAATATTCTTTCAGAGCAGAATACAATAGATTTCAGGCTTATTTTGGGAGTTCAAACCAGGCAATCAGTTGATCACCTTTCCCCATCCCCCTCCTGCATTCCTCTCTACAGCTACGCAGTGAATGCCTGTCCTGACACCAGCCCTTTACATCAGAGCTGCGCAAGCTTAGCAACACCTATCCCTGGTAATCAAACTCTTCTAAACAACACCTTAGAAACGTGTGAATTCTGTGCTGGCAAAGCCTATCTGAGCAGCAGCCACCCGAGACCAAAGTCCATCCTCTCTCGCAGGGACAGGTACCACGTACTCCATCAGCAACGGGCACTGCTCACTCACCCCTCCCAGCTGGTTTCATTCCCCAGAGCCACTGTCCCATTGCATACCACAGGGGTACCAGCAGCTAATGACTGCTGGAACAGAGACAATTGTGCACTACAGAATCAGATCAAGATAAGCCAATTACTTTTCCACAGACAGTGTCTGACCCTGATCTGCAACTAACAAAATAATTAAAATATCACTTTCCCTTCATCTGAAAAGACCCAAGCTGTCACCATCAATAGTGCTGTACCCTAGTCCCTGGGACTTTCCAGAAGAGCACAAAACAAGGTTTGAGGTGAAGGAACTCAGAAGCATCCAAGAATGATGCAGACAGATTTCTCCTATTTCAGGGCATCTTTGGCTGGTTTTGACCACTCAGGGATGACTTCACTTTCCAAATAGTCTCCTGTGGGACACTAACCTATTTGGCAAATGAGAATCTGTGTGGTGCAAAAGCATAAACATACATACAATGCCAAGACAGAACTATAGGATAAACAATGATTTTGTAATATTTGACTGCACCCTACTGCGTATTGCAGCAGACATAAGCAGTCTGATTATATCCACACAAAAATTACTGGAGCTCAGCACCTGCCCATCAGGGTGTCTTAGGCAAGTTTCCTTCTGAGGCAGACATTTGACACTTCTTAAAATATTTTTGCTTTAGCAAGGGTTAATTCTAAGCAACTAACCCTGCTCTCCTCAAGGCTGTAAATTATTCATTTAGCTCCTTTAAGGCACCTGAGAAGGATTCAAGATGTCTGCATACAAGACTTACGGGTAATACACACTCAGGGTAGGGATTTGATCCTGTTCTTTCTCTAGTTACCTCAAGAATGGCCAAAAAGTCATTGCTAAAATTCTGCTGGCCGTATGCATCTGAGAGCAACTCAAGCTGCTCAAGATCCACAGAATCAAATACACGGATTTTTTTAAATTTGTTCAGCCTACTGTTAACTACAATGACTTTTGTGCCATTAAATCTGATCTGCTTGACCTCACCTTAAGATCTCTGCAATAAAAACTGCAGCTATTTCTGCCCCTTGCAACCAAACTTTGACATCACTTCTCTGCATTCAAATCCAAGTACATTCTAACAGTAGCTCACTGGAAACGTCTGAGGGCTCTCAGATGTGTCTGCTGGGGTTTCTTTTCTTAGACAGAGATAAAGAAGGAAAGTCACAGGTACAGAGACATTATGAGCACTGCTGCTCTGTGAGGGGCTGCAGGTTCTCATACACACTGGAAAGAAATGCCCCTTTTCTCCTGCTGGTTACAACCCTCAGCTCAGCTGGTTTTGGTCAGCAATTTTCCATTCCCTCTGGAACATCCAAAGGGCTCTGGCTCTCCCAAAACAAGCCAAGCTGTTCCCACATCTTGATAAAACCTGAGTTGGGAAGAAACCTTCTTGGGCTGGACAGACAGGGATACAAAATGTCTCTGTGTCCCCATCCCACTGGGCATCCCTGCTATTGCCTGGCATGCTGGCAAGCAGGATGGCCTACAGATGAGTGAAGGCTGGGGCTGTCATGCTTGTTTCCTCAAACGACTATGCAAAGACCAAAAGGAGGCAACCTCTAGATCTATCAGATACTTCTCAATAGAATCCTTCCATGTAATATGCTAATAAGCAGCAATTCAAAATAAATCAATAAACCCAAGTAACCAGAGGAAGGGATTTCTTGATGACAGAAACATCCAGTAATGTCTTGTTGGTTGAGCTTCAGAAAAGGCCTGACAAATCTATAAATAGCTACACATAGTATTTCATATTCAAAAATAAGTGCAAACACGAAGTGCAAACGCAAGCTAATCTGTAATGCTCACGCTCAGCGGTTGGGAGCGCTAGCATCCACTTTTCTGTTGTTCAGCTGGGGTAGGAGATTAAGTCAATCCCTACCTGGTTAAACAGCTTTCCAGAAGTAGTGCTGGCATGGGGCAAGACAGCAATGGGAGCAGGACCGCCCTGTACCACAGCACATATCACAGAGCTGACACTTTTGACAGCTCTTTTCCCACTGCTCTGCACAGCAGCCACGGTATATCTCACCAGGACTGCACACCTGGGCGAAGGCAAGCCCTCCATGGCATATACCTGGATCCAGCTCTCTCACCCAACCAAGAGCTAGACAGCTCCAAAACCCAGCCAGCATCCCAGTCTCCATCTGCACACCCCGACCTTTGCTGGAGAGGCTCCCAACCAGGTACTTTGAGCAATGTGGGGCTGCCACAGTGCAATACACTTCCACAGAAGCTAAGCACAGACCCACTGTTTCACAAGACTCTGGGGTGGGAAAAGGCAGGCACGAGCCTGGAAAAAAGTGAGATCGCACCAGTTTTGAGACCATGTCACGTGTATGACTAGTTCTGTAGCAGCAGGAGCACCCTGAAGCTCTGCACTGCCCCAGGTAGCTCTGTTTGTAGCCCAGGAGAAAGATGCTTGTTTTCATCTGTCCCTATGGAGCAAGGGCCATCACCCACACTCAGATCGGAGCACTGCCCTTTGATTTTAAGATACCACCATAAAGAAAGCATCCAGGGCTTTAATACTCCATGGTCCTGTCAACCTACCAAACAACAGTTCATGCAGGGAATATACTACAATAACATTCTCTTGTCCACCTTGAGCTTCTGACTAGTTTCCAAGTGGAATTTAACACTCAACCAGGCTTTCTGGACTTCTACAAGAAACAGCCGTTCGCCTGAGTGCAATGCCTGAAGACAGGCAGCCAGCAGGACAGATTTAACCAAACTTAAACCATTTCTTCTGGCATACGTTGCTTCTTGAATAAAATACACACTATAGAACAGTCCTTATCTCAAGTATTTTTCTTCAAGTGCTGAGAAGTGTCTTCCCATTTGTTTGTTTCTTTTCGATACTATCTGAGCAGAGATTAGACAGTAGCTGATATTGTGAACACTGTATACAGATCTTTGAGAAATATCTATCTTCCATACAGAGTAATCAACCATGAGACACTGAACCACTGAGAATTAACAGTTTGAACTTAGAGTAAAAGCAAAAACCAAAACCATCCAGATGTATCTTATTTTCTGAATGGAGGAAGTCTAGGCTTTCTAACCAATCACTAAACTGCTACACTTCATAAAAACTGGAGGACCAGGTAAACTATATTATCTTTTCACAAAGCATATCCTTATGTGTAGGCTACAGAAATAAACACTATGTATTTTGGTTTATCCTTTCCATAACAGACAGCAGCATCACCTACTTATAGATACCTTCTCTATGCTACCACTTCTATTAATTTCTTAAGACCCCAGGACATACCTACTGAAAGACACATCCTAAAGAACATGCACTCATCTCTAAATCATTGAGCAGCGCACACCCATCTCTGGGAAAAATACACATTTAAGTCTGCATTATGTAACTCCCTGCACTTCCTGATTGTCCAGCAGGTAACTTGTTTCTGAAGTTGCAGTTCAAAGGCTGGCTTTGAAGGCTGGGTTATGCCTCCGAGAGCATAACCCCCATGCTTGCCACCCTGAACAAAAGCATCACTCTGTCCTCAGCACATTGCTCTTCCGTGTCAGTGTTACTCCTCCAGGGAGGCTGATGCTGGGAGGCAGTCAAAAGCTTCGCAGGTAAGCCACTGAACTCTAGTTTATAAGGACCACAGTACTTCTGAAAGGATGGTTAGGACGCTGGCAGGTGGAGCAAGAAAGTGAACAGTTTAGAGACCTAGCCTTCTCTTAATTCCACAAAAATCTTCATTTAAGACTAAGAACTAGAGCTTCTAATCTCTCTCTAAAGATATACACCAAGATGCGTACATACCCGGGTCAATAGCGGGAACCCTCTCACTTCCTCAAAGCCTCTAAACCTCAGGAATCATAAGTACTAGAAGTGGGCATAACTACTGTGCTGACTTACTGCTGTTCCAAGCTGACCTTCCTACTACTTCTTTGTGCCAAAGGAGAGCAACATCATCATCCTCACTCAGAACGAAATCATCTGCTTATGAACCAGGTCCACAGATGCTACCTCAATAAGCCCCCAGGATTCCTTCATTACCACCACCGAGAATTGTCTTTTAGAATTTTTCCCCCATTATGCAAGAAAAAAATATCTGCATTTTTAACACTGAGACAGTCTCATCGGGGTAACTGCAGTGAAGTATCCAATAGGGCCAAATAAGAATGTTCTGCCATGTTCAACTAATCCAAAATAGCTGAAGAATATTTTTAATAAATTCAGCTTCCTTTCCCTACTAACACGCTGCTTGAAAGAAGACTTGTGGCTCATAACTCTATTCTCTTTTTGAGGGGAAAGTCCCTGGAAAACTACTTCTTCCACACTGCAATACAGAGTCTCCCTGTTTTCCACTAAGGATATGATTTTTTTCTGATGTTCTAGTGCAGAGTATCATGGAAAAGGTGTTTTACCGCTAACTGTGCTAGTATGAGAATTATCCTAGTGCTTTAGAGGATGACCTTGAGCAAGTTGCTTCTACTCTGTGCCTCTTTTTTTGTAACACCAGTAATGCTCTTGGCTTCCTTTATGTAGCACCGAAACCCATGAATGCAAAGAGCTATGCAATAACTTAGCATCACACCTTACAAATGCTGGCATTTCACCAGGCAGACTGACTTGAGGGGAAGAGAGAGGGGAGCCCAGCTGCCAGACTCAGCTCCAGAAGTCATATGTCATTAGGAGAAAATACTGAGAATAATGAGAATGAAAGTTTTGGCTCTTTTGGCAAAACTTCAAGTGTCATAGGAACATGCATCACCTGAACATCCTTGAGATGTTGAGCTAGTTTTGAACAGAAATATCAAAACAAAGCAATCCAGTGATGATGAACTGTTTTCTTCCACGTTTCAAAAATAGCCATTCCATTTTTTTCTTAGTCTGGGCAAAAGCTAATACCGAAACACTTGAACTTCCCAGGAGATGGATCTTCCAAAAGTTATTTGGGTCTATATCAGGCCTGAAAAGCTTTGCCTTTGTCTGTATTTCTAATTGACTGCTTGGACAGTTGCTGAATATACAAGGTGAGTCTCATTACCCTAAAAGCCCTCTAACACCACAAGGAGCTGACACTGCTTATTTGTGGCTGCGCCCTGCAGAAGAGCGAAATAGAACATTTTCAGATAGGGATTTTGATTTCCTGGGGTTCTACCCCGTACTGGTGAAATGGCTATATCATTCAAACAGACAATAACAGTATACAACATTATGGGCATTGTTGCTTAAATACCACCAGCATAAATACAAATGCTTAAGAGCCTGAGTTGTTGAGTTGTGCCAGTCCTACTGACTTCAGTGGGAGCAGGACAAGTATCACAGCAGAAGTCAAATGAACCATGACAAAGGAAATACAGGGAAAGCACCCACTGATACAGATGTTATTTGACTTGGGTCCCTTGTTCAATGGTGGAAACAAATTTTTATGCAAGTACCTCTAACTAGTGGTGTGTCCGTGTCAGGATTTGCTAAGATGGACTCATTTATCTCTCTGGAACAGTCCCAAATGCATCCATCACCCACAAAACCAAGCCAGCTAGTACCTGAGAGACTTCAAACATTAAAGAAGCACAAGTCTCCTAAACCCTGTCAATCAAAATCCCCAATCTCCTCCCCTCATAGAAAGGTGATTAAAACTAGCCACCTGTTCAAGGCACACATCCAGACACAGGCCTGGGTATTTGCCTCCAGTGAAGATCCATAAGTAAAAGAAAGGAAACAATTATACGAAGAATAATGTTCTTGACGCCATTTCTCCATGTTGCCTTTTCTCTCACTGCAAATATCTGCCTGCGAAGATCTTTTTCTGCATGAAAAATGATATTTACTCTGCATGGAAACTTTGCAGACTATTACTCCAAACCAACTACACTATTTTAAACTTAATAAAATCAGGTTACTATAATAATTTTATAAGAGATGTAGATTTTAAAATTAAGAGTCTGACTATATGCAAGATTAATAACATTTTCATAGCTCTGCAAAGTTTCTCTGATATGTAAAACTATAAAATATTTTATGTAAGCGAAATGCCTCTTATACTCAAGAACTTAGATCCCACCTGAAAGTGCATATCAATCAGGCCTTATCAGTAGGAAAATATTAGAATCATCTTTTAGACAGAAGTCTAGTGTATCCTGCAAAATGGTGCAAACAAATGAACAAGTCCTTCAGTTATAGCTAATAGAAACATTACACATGGAGTATCAAATGTGAAGAGGGCAGTGGTGCACACTGGCATTCGATCACATGCACTTGTAACTTCATTACCATTCAAGGTAATTTCCATCCGCTGGTTCTCAAAGCAAAGCAACCACAAAGCAGTTATAGGATCCCAATCTTCTGCCATCCCAGTGAATGTGAGACTAAAGCAGGTATTGGAGCTGACAGCACAGCAGGACAAAAAGATATTATGAAATGCCAGATGATTAGTAATTGTAACAAAAAAGTGACAATTACATGGACTACTACTACAGTCCATTCATCCTTGTTTTTATAAGAACATCCCTCTGGGATACAGCACACAGATCAGTCTATAGGATGCAGCTCACTGTTATAGAAACAGTTCTCAGACCTTATTTTTTTTTTGGAGCGCTTTCTGCATCACTGTCTTTAGTAAGCATAAGATAATGGCCTTTGTCTGAGGCACAGAAGGGAGATTACCATATCATACCCACATCAAGCTGCTGCCTAAACATACAGGCCTGACAACGCTAAGAAGAAAAGGCACAGAAGACAACAACATGTTACAACTGTAATCACCTGGAAGGGAAAAAAAACCAAAAAAAAACCCAACAAAAAAGAACAGAGCTTTCTAATGTCCTTGCCTATCCAGCCAAACAGATCAGATGTGCTTTCATCCTTCTACAATTTTTGACCACCATTTATGATGCTGCAGCACTACTGTATGTCTCCAGGCCTGACGCTATTCTCTTACCTCCTGTTATTAAACACTACTGTTCTATTGCTGAAAAACTATTAGGATCCATCACCCAATAAAACAACTGGTAAACTTTAACTTTGCCAGTCATGGTGGTAGCTGGCATGGGATGCTCCAGTTAAACTCACCTGAGATTCAGAGCACCTTTGAGCTATGAACTTCAGAAAAAGGAAGAGAGGGAAGTAAACAGCACTACATCAGGCTAGAGGAAAACAGTTGCTTTAGTAGTAAAATGGCTCAAAACCTTTCATATGAGCAGGAGAAAACAAAACATCAGTGTACCCTGGTTTCAGGGCTGTGTTACCTTACCAATCTTCATACCATTCAGCAGCACAGAGGGGGTTTAAAAGTGATTTCAACACACGAAAATTCAGAGATAGGATTTAACCCAGGAATCCTGCTGCTCTCTACTATCTTCTTCCATATCACCAACAATATCTTCTTCCAAAGCCCGTCAAGCTCCCTGGCCAACAACACAACATCAGTATCTGGATTCAGCTGCTCCCAGACTGCAAATGCTACCCAAGCAAGGTCTCAGCTCAGCAGGGTAAGACACCGAAACCACATTAGGTTCCTAATACAATTCCTGCATAAGGTAGTGAAGACTTGTCTCAATCCCAGAGCGTGCGCATAAACACATACTGCCCAAGCACCAGCCAACCTCCCATTTAAGAAAAATTAGAGCCATACTGACATGCAGTCCCCACGCACAGTAACTCCATTAACCAGAGATTTCTGTAGCCATTCTCCCACTGCAGAGTAGTCAGGAGGGGCTGAACCCAGGTGATTTACAAGCTGGTGTTCTGGACTTGGCACAGCTGGGTGAAACTCTGGCTCTCCATCCCCACAATTTTTGCCAGCAGGGGCTGAGCTGAGAGCCAAGGGGTTTCTTCTGCAGAGGAGCAGGAGCTGATTTATTGCCTCACATAGCCATAACTAGCCCCTCCAGGAACAGAACCAACACTCCAATTGGTCTTTCAGTGAAAAAGAAGGATCCAATACCAGACCCATCCAGGTTTGTCTTATATCAAGGGAGTTCACTGCCCATGTTTTGCTGCTTCCAGGCTGCTCTCTAATCATCTGGGGTCATAATTAGAGACAATCTGATTGCGTTTTTCCTCAAGGAGGTACATGAGCTTTGCAATTCGTTAGAGTCAGGGCATTCAGCAGCCACTGGCTGATAGCCACATCTTGGTCACTATTTCTGCTACCCTGCAGCATCACTATAAAAACGCATAGTTTATAGCTAGTGGTGCCAACTGGGGCTATTCTGGGACATGGGGTGAAAGATATGTGGTTCACAAACCAAGACAACACAATCTGCTTTGAGTGATGTTTTTTTGGTAAAGCTACAACACAATCCATCCAGGAAAGGCCACATCAGCCATCTTCATGAACTAGACATGAACTTTCACATGACCTTGGAAGGCATTTAAGCCAGAAACCATTGGCAAAGTATGTGCAGAACATTTGCAGCTGAGATTTCCATGGAAATATTTGGTATAGTCAGTTGCAATGCTTGCAGTTTCATGATGAGTTCTGTTGAAACGTCCTGGGGAATTCGACAGAAAAATATCAATTTCAAAGTTTAAAATGATTAATTTTAAAGTTTAAAATGAAGCATTACTGTTTGTTCTGTTTAAAATGTTTTTTATTCTTTAATTATTTTATTTTTTTCCAAATGAAATAATTTCAAAACAAATTCATGTTGCTTAGTACTGAAATACAGAATTTTTGAAAAGTAGAATATACAGACTTTCCTGGCTATGTGGCCCTCCTTCCCTGGCAAGGAGCACTGTTTCTTTTTTACACGGGAAGTTAAAATGGAAAGCTAGAAACAACCATTTTTCCCATCAACTTATCCTCCATACTTCAACAGATAGAAGAGCTACGATGTTGATTAGGGAAAAAATACAAGAACTAAAAACTATGATAAAGCTTTATGGTCCTTATGTACCTCCACCTGGCAAGGCCTTAAAAGCATCACATGAAATCCAAGCGCCTTTGAGAGATCAGAAAGAGCTGGCTTCTGTGATACCTCCTTACAAAAACAGCACACAGTGAAATTGTTTAGCTGAAAAACAGGAGTGTAATCTCTGTTGTGTTGTCCGTAATACCTCAGGTGCTGGCAAGCTCTCACAGATCCAAGGCAGGACCCATCAGTAAGTGCAGAGTCCAGGAAGCCCTTGACTGGCCTGAATGGTAAGAAGAAAATATTGGCTTCAATCCAGTTTGGCACAAAAACTTCAGGAAAGGGGATTTTCTGCAAAGTGGAAAATCTGATTTTTAGGCAGTTCTGTTGCAACCAGAAAGGAGAAGAGGCAGATGCTTGCATCAGTGTTCCTGACAGACAGTGGACAGCCCAGAAATGTTATATATTATACTTTGCTAGACCACTGACTACCCCTATGGCTGAACAGAAGTCCCTGACACTAAGAAGGACTGCCCACAGGCATATATTCTACAGGCGACAAAACCTTCAACACGTGAGGAGCCAAGGAGAAGAGCAATGCACTAAACACACCTCCTGCATGCCCCAGCCAGGCTTCAAGCACAAGTCTAGCTTACAGAGTTGATATGAAGCTACAGGGGAGGAACAGAAGTAGGACATACCCACCTACACAGTCCTTCCTAATGCTTTCCAAGCATACAGCCCACTACAGCCACTTTCAAGACAAGATTGAAAGCTGCATCCAGGGCATGCTGTGTTCAGATGACCAAATTGCTGTGCAGCTGCTGGGCAATAAACATGACTTCAAGAAGACAAGAGCAGTAAGATTACTGAGTATTATGCTCATGCAGAACGTGAGTTTAACTCACTCCAGTGGTAGTTATGCCAGCTTTAATGTTGCTGAGATTCAGCGAGACTTTTCCAGACTCACTGCTCCTGAAAAACTTTAAATAAAAAAGGAACTGCCTATGTTTTCATATGTATAGCAGTATATCTATAAACAGGCCATCAATCCAAAAATTCCTACCGTTTGGCTGACTTGCACAGCACAGACCATTGCTTGCACTAGAAGTTCCCCATGCATGCAAAGCTCAGCACCAGCTCCAATACCCTGTTCTCCATTTCACAGAAAGCAGAACATGAGGCTAAACTCTGCACTCAGGTCCACTGTCATCAACCTTGGGGTGGTGCCACAGAAGGGACAATTTAATCAAAACCAATATTTCCGTACTATGTATAATTAAAATTTTAAACACATTCTGTTCTGTGTCTCTGTATACTGCCCACGGCTGCATGCTTGTGTTGCTTCAGTATGCCAGGCTTGTCCTCACTATTTCTAGGAATCTTCTAATCAAAGAAGGTGGTAAATTCAGCCCTAAGTTTTTGGTTGTTTTTTAAAAACACACACCCATTTCTTGCTGTTCCTGGATGCTGATTTTTTGGGAGGGGAATACACTATAAATACAGTTTAGGTAGGAAAGCCTGAAACATATGTTGCTGAGAGATTAATCATACAAGTAAAACTGAGAGGTAATTCTAGATATCTGGTACTATATTCAGTAGTAATGGCAGAGACATGTCTCTGCACACAGGCACTTGATATAAGTGTACTTCACAGTCATTTTTAAGATAGGATGGATATTCTGACTTCTGAAGATACTATATAGCAATTTTAATAGCAGTTACTAACACAAAAGCCTCAAAGCTACATAATTTGTGGCAATAAAGTAAATTGACTTCAAAGCAGCAGGAAGAAAGTCAAAGGTAAACAAGGTACAACTGCTTGTTATTTTAACATTCCCTCAAGCCAATATAAAATGACTTCTTCAAACCTCTACAACTTCTTAAGTAGTTAATGATCAAGGTCTAAAGACATTTAAATAGGTCTTACACCATTTAATCACTATTATTTCCATTGTGTTTTCAGTTAGCTAAGGTATTAAAGGTCTTTGTCTACTGACCAAATGAAGCATTTACCTACACAAGTCCAAATCCAGAAAAGCTCCACAGGCTTTATTTAAAATCTTGACTGGAAGAGGAGACTCAGGATAGTAATATTTTAACTTCTCTGCTGATATCTCCCTCACTTCTCATATGGCAACAACAAGGCTACAATTTGCAGTAGGTAATTTCTCCACTGGGACATGCTGATAGGAATAAAAAGTTTAAAAATTAACAGCTGACTTCATTAATGTAATTATTTGATAACATATGGCATTGGTTAACAGACAGTCTCAGAATACCAGGAGTACTGGTCAATACTAAAAGGGAATATGAATTTAAGGCTAGAAAATATCTCAAAAGCTCAGATTCAACCTTCAAAGCGATCAAATATGCTGGAAATATTACAGAAAGCAAGTTTTGCTGAGGAAGCTTATTCTACTGTCAACCCGGTTATGCTGCAATGGTTTGTTAGGTGTCACGTTACAAAATCTAAGTCTTCCTTTATGTACAAGAAATTTTTCTCCTCCATGTGCTGGATTCTACATTTTTCCTCATTTTGTTGTCATTACTGCTGTTTCCCTCTTGCTTACAGTATGCTGGAGCCACTAGCATTTATAAGACTGAATCTGGGGCTATTCTAGAGTGACAGTGAAATTGATACTTTTGCATCATAGCAAGCACAGCATGTGCAACGATTCTCAAGCAAAGAATGAATTCATACTGTACATCTTTTCCTAGACAAAGTTCAGAAAACTAAGCTGAATCTCAAAATAATATCACCTGTGATGAAACTAAGTAATTGTGGACATCTGGAGTATTTTGGTGCCTTGTGTTTGTTTCTTCCCATTCTAAAGCCATTGCTGCAACATTCTTAACTGAAGGTCAGACGAGCATTATACTCACTAAAGGTCTCCCTCTAAATACACATTCAGGACTGTACATCAATAAAGGATGAAGCTCCAAGGGCTGTCCTTCAAGGCAGACGTTTATTCTCCTCCTGAGATTCATACAAGTTTGATCTTTCAGACTGCACAGCCACCTCTAATTTCCCCCTCACTCAATAAAGCATAGCCAAATTCCAGCCACAACATCGAGATCCAGCTCTTAAATGCCCCAGGTAATGATAAACACTCAGATATGAGAAGGGGGTACAGACCAGTATGTGAATAGGAAGAGTAAGAGGCAGGATACAGAATTCAGACCCAGTTTTAGAGTTCAGGCTCCTCAGTAGGGTCGTGTTGGAGACCAACATCAGCTGGAAGAGATGTCAAGGTCTCTACACCAACGTTTGCTTGAGCAGGGACTATCAACAGTTGCGCATGCCCATCCTACCAATAACCCTTGTCTGGCTGGACTTGAAGAGAAAATTAAAAGTAAAAACCAGGGATGGCACTTTATGTTGGAATAAGCAACGGCAGAAGAGATTCAGTGACCAGATATGCTTCGATCTTCCTCAAGAGGCCTTCTTTCTTGTGGGCCTCTTTTGGAGACAGCATTAAATTCAAGGAGAGTGTTGTTGCATTAATAATACATTCTCAGTGACTGAGAAGCAAGGCAACTTTCCCTCATTACACCAATAAAACATTCAACACTTCTGGCTTTTCTTCATAAATGCTCCAAGTATCTACGCCCAATAAATTAACCTTGCCTATTGAAGGCTGATGGTGGATAAAGCCAGTCTAAACCAGCTTTCAATGGAGGGATGAAACACAAGAGGAAGAAGCACAGCTCAAGAAAAACAGTTTTCCAAGTTAGAAATGCTATTCCATACTTTCCTAATTTCTTGCTTTGCACATGCTATTAAAAATAGCAAGTAAAACGCCTTACTTCTGAAAGTACACATCCTGATGCATACACAGCCCTCCCTCGGCTGCGCGGCTCAAGGCATGCCGCAGTATTGCTCCTGCACTCTACTGAGCAGCCATCATCTCAAGCCACAAGATCTCTACTGAAACACGATGACACCATAAGTAGTTTAATTCAATCTGAAGAAAAAAGCCATAGCTTTCAATGTGTATCCTGCATAAGTATCAAATCATAAGGTTCATCCAAAGCTGGGACTCGACAGAAGAAACTCAATGAATTAGCACAATGATTTGTACTCTTCTTGAGTATAAAGAACACTTTGAAAAAGCAGGGATATAGGAACTACAACAAAGGAAACATACTTGTATCACTGACAGGAAAACAGTAAATTGTTCAATCATTTTAGTATAACAGCATTATTAAAATCTTTATACTTTGAGGGAAAGCATTAATTGTTATGCCCATCAGGAATATTTTTCATTGTCAAATTGCTTTTTACCATGCTAATAAACACCAAGCTTTGCATGTAAAAATTAATCATGCTATCTCATTTATAGGTCAAAAGACACAGACTAAAATAGTTTCTGCAATTCTCCCTAAATAACTAGCTTTTGCATATCAAGTTTTATGGCACATTAGAAATGAATGCAATTCAGACAGGATTTGAATAGCTGAGTAGATAGAGAGGGAAAGATAAGAGCAGATAAGGAAAATCTTGTGGTAAGTTAAGCCTTTTGAAAAAACCTGCTCAAAAAGATCAAGTTTCTTTTTTGAAATTTCTGGATGCTAAATGAACTAAGGATGAAACAGTTGTACGCAGGTCATTACTCAAAGTATCCACAGATTATGCTTCCAGCCACTGTACATATAAATGGTACATCAGAACAACTTAGAGCATTTAAAAAAAAAATCATTTTAAATTACTCCAGCATTTCATTCAGGCTAAATGCAACTTCCACAGCTCCCACGTAACTTGTGGAAGTGGGGTGGAGGAATTTGTCTGCTTCTTGGGTATTTTAATAATAGCCAGATGACTAAGTCCTTCTCTCATTTTTATAACATTTAAGCCTATTACTAGGGTCATCTTTCCTCTTTGTTTTAGTAACATGATGGGTCTGTAGGTATGAAGGAATATGAGCATGGCCACTTTTCCCTCCTCATCACGAGGCCCATTAGAGCACAGACGCTTTCCAGGGTACCATGTCTACTTTCCCCAGCATCAGGTAGGCTTGGGTCATCCTCTCATCCAGAAGTTGCAGATGCCTGCCCAAAGTATTTCAGCAGCTACCAACCAATGGTTAATAAAGATATTCGACTTATCTGCTCTTCTAGGTGGCAGCACATCGCCAAAGGTTTGTCCATTTGCTAGTCCCACACAGCAACCTGAGCTCTTACCATATTTGACCCCTCCCAGGACACAGTCATATTTGTGTTGTGTTTCGTATGATTTCTAATTTAAGAGGAACAGACATGTCATTTGCTCTCTGAAACGCATTACAGAAAAGCACGCATGCGGTGCCAACTTAGTGCCTTCCACTCCACTCCGCTCTTGCATCTTCAACAGAGATTGAGTCTGAGGCACAGGAGCAAAGCAATCTTCACAGCACCCCACCCCAGCCTCAGAGATAAGGTGTTAAGGTCAGGCAACCAAAGTGTTCCCCTGCTATACAGAAAGTTGGTAGCCATATGGAAATGCACAGCCTTGGGCATGGGTTAAATACTAATAAAGTCAGGCCATTTATTTACATCTCCAAACATGCTTCCCTGTGTCAAACTTCAAGCAGCCAGTTTGAAAACTGTTGGCCTCAGTAACATGCCCTGGATCTCCCATAACACATCACTGAAAGGCAGGGAGCATGCAGCTACCTTCTCAACGGGAAATGAGCTGCTTGGAGCAGGCTCTGGCCATCTTGACAGAGGTGTAAGCATCCCCCAAAAACGGGAACAGTTTCATAACAAGAGTGAGTGTGCCACTACTTGGTCTCCATTACAAAGAAGTAACCAACATGACTGTGTGACCCAGTCTTTACCAAAACAACGTGCATTACTTCACCACACACATTTAACAGTCTGTGCTGCAGACTCAACTCTAACAAATACACAACGTGTCAGGAAGGTGCACGATGAGGTGGTTTTGCCATGAGCATTCCAAACAGCTTCAGGACTCAAACTACAGCTGGGATCACCAATCTCTTTTCTTTGATCATTGAAGAAAGCCACAAAGGTGGGAACAGTGCACAGCAATCTCCAGAACTGCTTGTTCTCACTTGCCACCCTCTCTCACCTTGTCCACAAAGCCTGTCTGCAGTCCTAGCATTTATCAGCTCTCGGTGGGTTTTGATCACAAGTTCTTCAAGGTGAAGATTCTGTCCTTTACAGGCGTAGCACACAGCTGCGCAGAGAAAGCTGGCCCACGACACTGAGTCTGGCCAAGGAGGCTTCACAGCAGCTCCAGTGGGGAAAGATGGATCAAATCACCCTGCACATTCACATATCCACAAAACAACAGGATGCAAAGAGCTCAGACCTGTTTGCCAGTTCCACCAGGGGCAACTCTGTATCCATGGTAAACTGGGTGTTTCTACTGTTTTACAGGACCTTATTTAAAGGCTTGAACATTGCATGTCTACAAATGGCATTGTGGCTTTCCTGCAAAAGCAAAAAGCCTGCTCTCAGCCTTTTTGGCTGGAAAGAGAACATGACTCAGATAGCACCATCGTGGCGGCATCTGCCTGGGACAGTCACTCTGCATAGATGTCCTCTGCAGACGTCTCCTCAAAGCCCTGCTGCTTTGGGACTCCCCAGCAGAAGAGAGCTGTAAGATTAGTTCCCTTGTCTCCTACCACCCAGCCCTCTGAGCACAAGGGTGGTGCTCCTGAGGGAAGACCCACTGTATGAAGGATGTGTCTCCAACCTGACACCACTGCCCAACAGGACAGGACCATGGCTCAGAACACTGACAAGAGCACATCCAGGTGTCAGCAGAGCAGCCAACAACATCACTTTAGCTTTGCTGTCCCAGTAGACCAGCCAAATAGCTGATAAGAATGACTCCTGCTGTATTTCCCAGCTAACAGCATACATGCAGCTGTCAGCAGCCTGCCCTGTACTGAGGCAGCAAAACCTCACCAGGGCCACCAGTGCCCAGCACTGACCTCCTCCAGAGAGAACAGAGAGCACCAAGAGCTGGCTGGGCCCTTGCAACAGGATTCAGCACGGCAGCATGCCCCCTCCCCCATGCAACACTGACACATCAAGTACCCACTCCCCACCTCAGACAAGGTAAAAGTAGTAAAATATCTTTTCTCCCTCACTGCCAGGAAGGGATTTCCCTGCGTCTTCAGGATTACAGAACAGGGTGCAGCACTTTTGAAGGAAGGGAGCCCTCCCTGCAGCAAGGCCAGCCTGCAGTCCCTCTCTGCTCTGTGGAGAAGCCCAAGGATATGCTCCACACTGTGCATCTTGACTCTTGCTTGGCCGATTTCTTTCTGAGCCTCCGAGTCTGAACATCACCATGTGACATTTCTTCCCTTCTCTGCTAAGCATCTTTCTGACTGTGACTGAAGAACCTGGAAAATGACCAAGTATTCTTTAACCTCCACATTAACTATTGTTAGCTTTGGCAAAGCCCAGCTCCTGGGATGCCTGGAGTGGTATTGCTTACTGCTGCAGCCTACAGGAACTGCTGTAGTGGCGAGATTCAGAGAAGTTGGGATCAGGTAGCAGATGCAAAACAGAGTCCTCACCTGCCATGTCCTCCCTCCCCCCCATTGCCTAATGAGCTTTGGGAGCAGCGACAACTTTTAAGTTTCTCACTGCTGGAAAAGGTTTGGAGACAGTGAATGTGCCGAACAGAGTAAGTCAAAAAAGTTGCAAGTTAGATGAGGCCAAACGCTACTTTTAGACCAGCAAGATGCCGGTAACACTGCAGATCCACACAGCACTACAGTTATTTATCTTTTAGGAGTCAGGAGGAGATAGAGGTGTTCGTCTCTAGCCAGGTTTGATTGTTGGAAGAAGGCACAGGCTGCACCACCACCTCCTCCTCCTCAGCCCACCCCAGGACCCTCCTTGCCTGCATGCTTACTGCAGCAGTCCTAACAACAGTGAAGCCCTTCGCCCTGCTCCGTGCTGCACAAAAACTAGGGTATGTCCTTCTCCCCTCACTCTTCTGAACAAGTCCAACCAGTGCAATCAGTTATGGCTGCTCTGAGCAGCATCAGAGATGGGCCTTCAGCCCTTTGTTTACAGAGGACTGCAGGCTTTACAAAGCATCACCACCAGCCACATTCAGACAACTAAGTTGTCCTGGGATGGCAAATCCTAGGCATAAACATCCACAGCAGTCACCACAGACAGCTGAATTCAGGGACGAGAAGGTAGATTTTGTTCAACAGACTACGTTGCTTAATACAGCACACGCTCTTCCCCAGTATCTGCATAACGCTGAGTTTGAAATGTTCTAAGATTTACACCAAGGAAGACTGAAGGTGTGGAAGAAGGGCTGCAGGAGGAAGCATTTAAAAAGCAAGGGATGACTTCAGAGAAACACTATATATGAGCAGCAGTCTCATAACACAGGACTTGCAATGCAGAGGCTTGATCAGTAACGAAAACAAAAAGTAAACAAGTCCCTAATCAGGCAATGCAGTTGCAAGTCCATCTAGGATTAGTCACAAAAGCTGAAGCTGTGAAGGGTTTGGGCTGGCTCATACCTTCCCTCTGGGGAGAAGTCCTGCATTGTGCCTCGCTATACACATACACAAAGTTCTCCTGTTCCAGCTGTGCACCATAGGCCTTCTCATGCTACTCAAACACTAAGCAAGTTTCAAGAACTACTTCAGTGCCAACACAACAGGATACCTGCCGTCAGCAGACTTCATCTGCCTTCTCATTTTCCCATTAAGACACCACAGTTGCTTGTGTATTCCCTTTAAGGCCATCTTTACTTTGTATCTCTCCCATTTCGGTGCCTCGATTTCTGCTGGTCTGCTCTGAACAGCCCTTTTTTCTGCACAGACAGAGGAAACCCAGAGAGCATTTGTTCCCCCTCTACCCCATCAAGGAAAGTATCTAGTAAGTGCAAACTGCGGAGAATTTTTTGCAAAAGATAACAGAGTAGTGAGTCTTGTGGTTGCCTCACCCCCTGATAACCCTTCCACCCAAGCCAAGAGCCCAGGAACACAGACTGCTGTGGAGCCCATCTTGCAACTAATGAACACAAGTACCGAAAGTCTGCCTTGTTCAGCTGCTCATTGCCCACTCGGGCAGTGACTGCATTGTAACAGTCGCTGTTTGCACAAGATGTGAATCAGGTATTGCTTTTCCCACCAGCTGGCTGGACCCTTTTTCTTTTCGTTACTGTAGATGTTGCCTTTCTACCCCCTGCAAAACTCCTCCAGCTACATGAGCTCCATGAGAAGTTCCACAGAGAGCTTTTTGCCTGCTTGTGGAGTGCATGACAAGGCACATAATTGTTATACTAAAGTCACAGTATATTTGTTTTGCATCAAGACACATACCAGTAGGACATGCAAAAAGGTAAAGGTGTTCCATCTCAGATTAACTGTGAAAACAGCGTGGATATCCGCCCTCCCCCCCAAAATACATAAATGAAGCCTAACATGACTGTTGTGAGCTTCTAATCCAAGTCAAGCCTTTGCAGATACACTTTTTTTAAAAGGTACTTACCTGTCCTCAAGTGCTGGTAATTCTATTGATCACTGCCCACGAGAAACTGTATTTTATAGGACATGCTGCCTCCATAGGATTGAAATAGCTTCCTTCCTTAATCAGCATATAATCAGATATTCCCACACAGGAGAACTATAGCCCTGATTGACAAGATAGTTACAAAAATAAACCTGAGGTTTAAATATAGCTTGCTTGGCTCCCTAGAAGGTATGTAGTATTGTGTTATACAAGTCTACCATCATTTTCCTTGAATTAATATAGTCCATATTCTCCCACTGCCTCGAGCTCTATCAGATAAACAGCTACCTGATTTGTGTTATACAGGAGAGTTGGCAGCTAGGGTTAGGTGGGAATGGCAACTAGCCTTTGCTCTGCATGGACTAGAATACCATCAATATTTCATTGGCAATTAACACAAACAGATTTTGAGTTCATCTACCAGTTGAATGTGTGATATCTGATGCAATTGTAGAGGTAGAGAGGTAAATAAATGTGCAGGACTATATAGCTACATATGGAAACACAAGATATATGCCCAACAAGAGGGGTTCTATTTGGGTGAGATCTACGTCTCCTTGTACGCAAATACGCAAGCTAGGCATACAATATTAAACGATTTCCTCTTTCTAGGGTGGATAGTTCAACACTACAATACTCATTGCATTTCTCCCAATCTATCAGGATGTTCTGATGTGTTAAATATGCAATGTAATGAGGGCAGAGCTCTATAGCCCTGTTCTCCTCGTTTCAGAAAAAAAAATTGAGATTTTTTTTTTAGAAAGCTAGTCTAATTACGAAATGCTTTTCATCTCTTAAAAACCTCCTCATTGCTGCCTGACTAAAAAGCCTGGGACAGACCTCATATTTATTATGCAAATCCTTAGCATTAAGAAAACAAATCACCAACTAACATCTGTCTCGCCCTCAAGAAAAAATAAATAAATTTTTAAAACCCCACAAAAAACCCCCAACCAAACCCGCCCTCCACCACGCTCCGCTGCGCAGCTGGCGGAATCCCACCCTCCGGGGCGGGCAGGGACGCGGGTCCCCGAGCCCGCTGCTGCAATGGACCCACCACAGCG
>Ga0065711_1005268_pt1 | contig 20766 bp, 4 predicted proteins | sample Hoacrofraction12_FD_59098 | JGI IMG/M metagenome (GOLD analysis project Ga0065711, IMG submission 59098) | Hoatzin crop microbial communities from Cojedes, Venezuela - Epithelial fraction 12 v2 (version 2) | ecosystem: Host-associated > Birds > Digestive system > Esophagus > Crop | place...
TGTGTGTGTAGCTTTTTGTGTTGTTTGTTTTTTCCTTCCTAAACAAACCCCTACACTCCGGACAAGATATGATCTGTGGATTCTTTTAGGACATATACAAGATAAGTATTTTGATTTAGGTTTTTTAGAGTTAAGTTAATGGTACAGCTAAAACACAACTTCCCTAGTGTGAATGAAGTGCTACCTCTATAGTTATACACAAAACACGGCTTTTACAATGATCAGCATTACCAATAACTAATAAAAATCTTTACATGAAATCGAACCACTTAAAAGCAGCACTAAGTAAATACAGTTCCTTCCTAGGAAGAACCAATGGAACACAACATTTCAGCCCCATTTCTTCAGACTTCTGCACACAGAAAGAAGGTGCTTACCTTGAATATACTAAGCAACAAATATTCTCCTAAGAAGGCGTACAATATACAGAAGAGCTCAGAAATCCTTCAAGTGGCAGAAGTTTTTAGCCTTCCTTAGATCATTTCTCCACTTACTTGGAATATCGCAGAAAAAAGTATCCTTGTGAAAGTTCCAGTCTGCTTGCCTCTTCTCTCTTTCATAGTGATCATCTGACCATCTGTCATCTTGATGACTAAACCAGAATAAATAGTTTTACCTCACAAAGAATTGCTAATAAAAGGAGCATCCAAACAAGTCACACATCTTTATAGCTCTTACAGATGAGAAGACATATTTTTATCAATGTGACTTTGGTATACAAAAACTGAAACATTCATTGATTTTTTTCTTTAAATTAGATACTTCAAAGAAAATTACACTGAGGTCAGTACTGAAAATATCCATAATTCAAAGAGAAAACTAAAATTGTACACTTCTTTTAAAGAGCTCGCAATGGCAATTATCTAGTTCAATGTGAAACACCTTAAGAATTGTAGATAATCAGATTCAGTATTTATTGAAATCAGTGGCAGTATATATATTAACTTCCGTTAATAGAGCAAGTGCTATGTACATACAAAAAACCTCCAATAACATAAAAAGCATTTTTAATACAAATTCTTACCTTTTAGCTTGCTCATCTGCATATTTGAAAGGATAGTTTGCAAGTGTTGCTTTGTACCCTGTATTTTTCACCATATTGTTCCATGTGACCAGTCTCTGTCCTATGGCTGTCCCTCTTGGTTCAAAACCCTAGAAGAGCATCACAAAATTCCACTAATACTTTTCATTCTTTAGCTCAAACAGTAAAGTGGAAACATGATCAAAGTGATAGACAGTATTCATTATGAAGCACACCTAATCCAGGCATCTACTTTTAAACGCTTTATGACAGGCCAGACAAAATAATGACCAACTGCATATTGACAAGGGATTAAGAATTTTTGCATGTACTACTTCTCTCCCTGAGAAGGATGATGATTTAGTCTACCAAACATTCAACGCTTAGTTTTCAGAGCAAGGGTGTTCTGCAAAGTCTTCTTCTGTATCTCAATTGTCACTTTTACTGATTAAATATGATTAAAAAACACTGAAGCAGATCTTCTCTATTTCTCCAAGAATACGGCAAATCTTTAAATAATTTTGAAAGTGATTTTGAAACAATTTTAATAACTTGGCTGTTTTCAAGAAATATCCATTACATATGGATATATACAGATATAAGCTGCTATAATATAAATAACAGTAACTTATGGCAACAGTATATTTTATCTGAGGATAATAATTAAATATATTATTTTCAATAAAAGTTCTGAAAGCTACTCATGGGTAAGAGAGCTCATAAAAACTAGGAAAGGAGTGCAGTATTTAATAGACTCTGATAAAAATTACTTTCAGACTTTCAATATGGATATCATTTCATCCCAGAAAAGCACTTGGAATCCCTGTTCCTTTAATAGATCCTGACCCTCACTCTTTGAAACCTAATTTAGATCGTATGGTCTGTGTTGTACCATGCTGCACATCTAAAACTGGGATAAATTTACATTATTCCATGTACACCAGTTCTGTTGAAGGACATATGAGCTTTCAATAGCAAAATGCAGAAGGAATTTGAACTAGTGGATAACACTTTCTGATGGGAACTGCATCCTTGTATCACTGTTAGCTGCTCCAATATCAAGATTTAATACTTTTTTTTTTTAATTAGAGGAATCACAAGGCTCTTTAACACCTCATTTCTTTTGTGGATTTATTAGACACAACTTGCTTCCGCAAGCTTCCTACCAACTGAAGCTCTCTGAAAATTGATTCCCAGGCAGATTCACAGTACAGGGAACCTTTTCAGGCACTTTAAGAGTCAGTTTTCTCCTCTGGGCAGATCTTAATTTAAGAGGAATGTATGAGTTGCTGTACTTGCATCTGCTGTTTACTGGTATCACTGAAAAACCAGCAAACCAAAAATACTTATTTGACAGTACAATTGATTAATATCTACCTACCAGCAATGGATCAGAGAAATCTGGAAGATCTGGAACTAGTATTCCAACCAGCGCACACACCACTATTAACACAGTACACATGCCCAGGACCACCACGGGCCAGTCAGCTATCAGCGCAGCATAGCTACAAGGAGAGGAGCAGAGAAAAAGATGTTACAGACATAAGAATTATACACATAATTCATTCACATTTCTCTAAAGAACCACGACCTTTTTTCTTTGTTTTACTTGCAGGAAATTAAACTGGCTATCACACGTGGATGGAAACTGTTTGGAAACAGATTTTTTTCTGTGTTTTTTTTTAAAGTAAGAAAACCACTTTGTATCAAAATCTCCCTACTGAAACTTCCTATTCTTATATAGAACAGCTTTTCATATCAGACTATATTTTTCCCCTCAGGATTTGCAGGCTTTATCCTAGATTTTCTTTGTGCTACTACAGAGGTCATTAACTACGGGTTACTGAAACAGGTATTTCTGTTGTTTAGTACATGTTCAGTATTTAAAACTGCCATAGCAGTAATTTACATAAAATGCTTTTACACAAAAAATGGAAAATAGCATATGTGAAGTGAAAACTGTTTTTTAAGACTACACACTTTTTTTTTAATAGAAATACTTTTTCTATAACTTCATTCTGAACTTCTGACATGGATGTTATGTATGGTTGGGGACAAGTAGAAAATAGATGTTTTGTTAAAAAATTAATGGTAGAAAACATCATTTCTTCTTTAAGAAAAGTATCAGAGAGAGGAAAAATCGACTTTAAAGTCGAACCCCCAAAAAAAACCATTTCCTCTATATTTAGAACAGTCATCAAAAAAAAGAAAATACTCAAACCCTGTATACTAATGATCCATAAAATCTGGTGCAAGGGAGTTGCGTCATGATACATAAACTAATCAGCATTAATTGTTTAGTTTTCTGGTATTAACACATATCCTTGGATTTTAGCTCCTAGTTCATTCTAAATTTTAGGAGTTTTAGGAGTACAAGAATTTTTATATGGAAATGTAATTTTCATCATTTTCAAAAAATATTTTTATTTCGTTAAACTGATAGAAAAGTATCAGACAATAAAATGAAACCCTGAAATCTTAATTTCTTAAGAATTTTTCTTATAGTAAAGACTTGATTTCATAGAGTTTATGTTTCAAGGGCAACATCATCTAATCTTGGGAGCATGGAGAATACAGAAAGTCCCACCAAGTTTAAAAGGCATTAGAAAAATAGTTATAGGCTATGAATCTTTCTATACTGATAGTCTCTGTGCACACTAAATATTGGTCAAGAAGATCTATGCTCTTATTTCCTCCTCAACTTCTGTGCAATGTAACATGAAAGTTTATAGCAGAGTGCTCTACTTATTTCTACTGTCTTAAAAGATTATGATTCTTTTTCAATTTCAGAGCAACTCATTATCTAATCACAGATTCAGTTATCGGCTCTACAGAAATTTTCTGTCCCGTTGCTAAAAAGGGAGGTAATGCCCAGCTCCTCACTCCCGCAACAGCTTCCCAGTTTTCTAACTGTAAAATCAATGGCAGCAAGCAAGCTTATTGCTGACTTTCCATAGCATGTGGAAATAGGTATGGTCTAGGGGTCTAAATACAGCTTTAAGGAGCAAGGAAGTCCAAAGCACTGAGTGCATCTCAATTTCCCATTAGGTAAATATGGAATAATTCTTACATTCTCACACAAGGTTAATTAGCAAAAGTTTGAAAAGCAGTCTGAAGTGCAAGTTTTTATTAAAGTGAATCACAAAGGGGCAGCTTGCCAAATGAGCACGTGTACAAAGCAGAAGTGAAGTAAGTGACCTAACAGAATTTTCCTATTTATAGGACTAAATGTTTTCATAAACACCAAGAGCTAGATTGACTAGCTATTATAGACATTTGCTCTGAAGTCATAAAATTTATACCCAAATGATTTATTTTCCTATTCATCACTAGTGCCAGATCTACCATTTGACATGTTGTCTCTACACTTCCATTCTCAGCTGAGCAGCTCAAATTCGTTAAATTCTTCAGTCACCAGTTGTAAAAGAAACTATGTCCTAAGTGAAGTGTTTAACATGTTAATAAGCCACACACAGAAGACATCAAGTGCTTCTTTCTATCAGCAAATTTGTCCTGTTTCTTGGATCATATACTGAAATTCAGATAAGCAAAGCTGACCTGGGCTAGAAATTCAAAAAGGACTATCCACGCTGTATTTTAATTTCATTTGTCTGAGCATCATTTGGTGCTTCTGAGGGCTCTGGCTCCAATCACGTTGCCTACAGCCAGCCCCAATCCTTACCCACCATAAGTAGCTAAACATACGGCAGTAATTTTCTTTTTCAGCCATTAAAAAGCCATACAATGAATTTAGTTACGTTTTATTTTCTCTGTGAAAAGTAAGCTACTGCCCTGACTTAGATTCTGCGTAAATGACCACTTGCTTGAGCATGTCTGAGGCCAAGAGAAAAGCATTAAATCAATTCCTCAGTCAAGCAATCACATTCAGAAAGCACATCCTTAGTGCTAAGCACATCCTTTAGCACTTCTCTAAATCAGGGTAATACTTCCTGCTTTTTGATGCCTAATTAAAACTGAAGTTGTGCAATGAGCTACACATCTAGCTACACTGATACATTATCGTCTTTTTTTTTCCTCCAAACTATTCTGCCTGCTTTGAATCTAGTTGTTAGAATGGTAATACTATTTTAAGCTGCCACTAAAATGCATATAGTTTTCATTGATTTCTTTCCTCTTGATGTTTTTCACACACCTGAAAAAGGTTTGGGGCTTCACTACCCAGTCTCATATACAGAGACAGAAACATACAATATATAGTTTCTCTATCATAAAAAGGTCACTATGAGCAATAGTTATTTGTGTGGCTGAATTCATTCTAACAAACAGATTTATGTAACTCAAGAGATATTTAGCAAACAGACTTTTCTCTACTGAAGGCAAATAGTTAACAGTTTTAGATAAGTTTCCCTGTTGTGTCCTCTGACCCTGCCATTCTTCAGAGCATATGCAGTCCAAACCTAGTATTCTTGACCGTCTCAGGTTTCTGGTTTTTGAAAGAAGAAAAGATCATTATGATGAAATTTCTGAACTTTAATGTCAAGTTGTTTTATCATTACTGATGATACAACCAAGCTGCTTCTCAGAATAACCCTCAATCAGAAAGATAGAGTCAGAATTTTTATGCTTGTGCAGAAAGTGTATTTGCACACAAAGAGAATGGCATGGACTGTAGTAAAAAAATACCATAAAATATTTGCCAAAAATGAACACTGAAATCTGCATAGATTTTAAGATTCTGGCCCAGTATACTCTCCAAAAGCCTCTCCAAAAAAAGCTATTTATGGAAAGACTATTTACAGGGAGCACTAGAGTTTGGCCACCATCTGCGGTCTGTCCTCTTCCTGCTCCCCCAGGATTCACAGATGTGTGATTAGGGATGTTAAAGGGCTTGTCCCTGGCTCCTCCCTTCAGTGTTTACTTAGGGGCCCATTGTAGATCAATTCTTCCAAATTTTGTTTGAACTTGGTGATGCTATCTGCCTCCACAACCTCCTGTGGCAGCTTCAGAAATTCACTACCTGCTGCATAAAGAAATATTTTTTAAAAATCTGTTTTAATTTGATTGCCTACTATTTTCCTTGAACGTTCCTTACTCTTGCATCGTGTGAGGAATAACAGTTTTGCCATCAACTTATCTACTGCCTTTATGATTCTGCAAACCTCACTTGTGACAGTATTAGACCTTACCTTTTTGGTAACTTGAATGGTCTGGCTGGCCTGGAAGCAGGAAAAGAAGAGAGTCATTGAAAACATATGAAATATACATGCACATGCCAATTTGTGTAATTCTTCCCATACACGGATAAAAAGCTAAATTATAAAAATCAGATATTTTAGAACAGGAATATTTTAAAAGGCATACAATCATATTCAACTGAGTCTTTGCAAACAAGTAATTCAGAGAATAATTACAGCTACAGACAGACAGGTTTTCAAAAGTGGAGCTTATGCAGCTGATTTTGGGGATTACTATTTAAGAGGCTTTTCCAGTTTTCAACAAGAGACCAAATAAACTGACACAATAAAAATTCAGTACCATTGAAAACCATGACAAAGTTTGCATATGATAGGAATGGATAACCAAAACACCATGTTCTGACATTGCAATTTGCAAACCTTCTTTATTGTCCTTCTTAACTCCACGACAAAAAAGTTACTTTGAACATAAATTCTGTCTTGTCATAATGCAGGAAATAGAATGACAAAAGGTACCTATATAAAATAACTTTCCTATGCAAGTTCTTGTTATCTGTTAAAAATCTGATATAAGCAACATTACTTTGTAATTCCAAATGCAAATTATTCGCATCTGCTGCTGTTCAGGGAGCACTTCATTTTGTTAGCTGTTAGATCAGTAAGTTTCACATAAATTTCCCTTAAAAAAATTCCCATGAAGAACGTGTAAGTTCTTTCAAGAATTTCCTGCCTATGAATATGACATACAACCACTTCAAAGATGTAACCATATTATGGCTTCAGCTAAGTTATGGACTTGTTTTTCTTTTACCACCAAGGACATATTTAATATTACTTCTTCTAAAAGGTATAGAAAATAATGAATTAAGAAACCGCTGCTTCCATAAAATAGATCACTTGGTATTTCTATGCTGAGGTGCAGGTTTGTATGCTTTCACACCGCCAGATAAACAGCTCAAACTTCAGACTCCTCAGATTTTCACAAGAGCTTACACCTTCATTCAGTGCTCAGGAATGAGATTTGCTGTTCTTCAAAGGGCAAGATTCAACACACTGGGCTGAAATTCTAGTCCAGGGAAACCAAAACGCTCTGGCATCATCATCTCAAGGTAATTGCAACCATGCCCATACTAAGTGCGAGTACTGCTTAGACTGTATCTATTTCTAACTCTGAGCAACTGTAAAAGTGAAGAAAAAATAATCCATGTAAAACTGAACCTCAGAAACACCATGCTCTGTCACACCAAACAAAAAGTATAATCAAATGCAAACCAGCTTTTAACGCAGTAACAGGCCACTTCAGACACATATTCAAAGCACTGCTAACTAACAGGATAGCAAAAGGATGATGAAAATGTAATTGACAGCGTAGAGTAATACAAATGTGACCGTTTCTATTCTCCCTTTCCTCAGCAGGGAGGATGGAAGAACATATTAAACTAGCAAAGCTAAAAAGATGCTAAGCCCTCTTCATGTTCATTCATGGTGTGTCTCAAGCAATACAGCGCATAAATATAACTATGATGGAACATTCCATCAAGAAATATAAAGCTATTGTATTTATCTCCTCAAGAAATATAAATCCATTTTAATTTAACTGTTGTAAGAAATAAAAATTGTATAAAAGCAAATTTCTATCAGCTGTAATTCACTGCTGTCTGGAAATGCTCCAAACCCAACAAACCAGTAGCGCTGCTAACTGGGATATGCCCATAGGTAGTACATGGTAGTAAAAATTGCTCCTTGCAGCCATAAGGAAGCGGGAGAAAAGGAGGAGAAAGGGAGAATAACCAATGTGCAGTTGCAGTAACTCAAGGATTAGGGAAATGTACAGACAATGATTTTCTGTTAAATCCAACCACAGAAATTAAGATTACATTTATGAAATGTCACCAACCTTCTGACTGTAGTCCAAGATGCACAAACTAGAACTTCTGGTACCACCACCACAACAGACTCGTCAGCAGCCAAACTGTACAGAAACCCAAATAAACTGAGTTCTCAAATGATTTTGCAACAGTACATTGCCTGAAGCTGAAAAGAAGTTGTGGCAGGCTTGGGGGACTGCTCACCATCCTATCTACAGCCTCAACCATAAAACAAACTTCTATCAACTAAGGCTAGACTGGATGATAAGAGTCAGAACTCACTAAACCTGCCCTCTTTTAGTTTACAGCCACTCCCCCTTGTGCTATCACTACACCCTTGTGGTGATTCAGCATCAACGCAGAGTGCAAACTGAATGTGTACTTCCATGTCTCTACGAAAAAGGGGACAAAGGTTTAGAGTCAAGTACTACAGACATTTGTATTTGCAGCATACACTCTTGGGTTTACAGATAGGAGAGAAATACATACATATTTACTGTTAATATGGTGTCTCAGGCATGAATTTCTAGCTTTTATTTGTAGAGATCTGAATTTCCATATATGCTCAGTCACTTGAGACAGTGAGTCTCGTTTTCACCCATGTCATAATGGACCCTACCAGGAGCAACAATACCATGCACCTATCTGGCACAACCAACAGCCATCCAAGGACAATGATGAGTACAAGATTTGTAATTATGCTGACTTGTATAAAGGTTTATATGACAATTCCAGTTTATAATGGCAGATAAAATTGCCTTCCGTATCCTCAGTAAGTTTTAGTATCCATTTTTACAACAAAGTTAATCTACAAGGTTGAAAAAACAACCAGGTACTTTAGTTGAGAATTAACTCCCATAGAGGCAATGTTCTGCTCTGTACGGGCTGCAACACTGCTACCCACATCATCATACACCACGCTGCATGATCGTTACCGTGATCTCCATGACTCCGTAAAGTGTTAGCTGGTTCATCCAAAGAGCCATGTCCACATCACTACGTGCTCCCCCCAGATACAAGGGTTTGCTCAGACAGTGAGGTACAGAACCCCACCAAAAAGCTGGCAAGGAGAACATTTGTTGGGAAGGTCCAATGTGTAACTGATAACGCTCTGGGGACGATGCAGGCACCTTCTCAATGTACCTTCTTGTATATTCACTCCTTCCACAGCTCTCCCTGCCCTTTCTGCGTGCAAAATCTTGTAGGTGGACATGTTTTAAATCTCTCTTTTCAAGCTTTACTCTGTCTTTCAGTTATGTCTCTGTAACTATATGACAAAACAGATTCTTAATGGAACGTAAAATTTGTTTTACACAGAACTTTCAAAAACTAACTTTGTCTAATTTGGTTTACTCAAAAGGGGTAAAAATACCAACACAACCATTCCTCATCCTCTCCCCCTTTCTCATCAAACCCAAACTACATTTCCCTCTGTTTCTTCCACCTGCAAAATATATTCAGTGCTGAACAAATGATGATGACGAAGTTCTTCAAAGTTAGGGAGGGTTAAAGGTCACACCTGCTCCCAAACTGTTTTGTTTCGAAAAGCATGCATTAAAAAAACCTCTGTACACCCGGGTGAATTCCAGCAGTGTAACCAATCCCTTGCAGCTGTTGTGATGACTCTATTATATCGGTCAATAGGAAAAGTTATCCCTGAAAACTACGCCCCAAAAATTCTTTAGTTATGCTCTAAAATACAGAAATGCATGGCAAAACTGGATCTTTGCCACTTAATTAATGCTGCTGTATCTAATTTTTGAAGTATTATAGCTTCACTTAGCCAGTCTAAATAACATCACTAACCTCCAAAAAAAAGCCTAGACAAAAAAAGAAATCTTCATCAGTTTTTATGAGAAAGAAATGGTGAATTCCATTATTTTGCTGGGACAAAAGCCAAGTTAATCTATGTATTAAATTACCTCTGTACTTAGTTCTCACAAGTTTGATGGCAGAAAGTGACAATCACTGTTGTTTACGATGGGACTAGCACAACCAAGTTATTACATAAATTAAAATCGGTGATTAAAATCTAATACATACTATGCACCAAACGGGGAGAAGGGAAGGGGGAAGAAAAGGACAGGGTCTATTCTACCACCATTTATTGCAAGTCTCAGCCCCTGTTCAACAGATGCTTTGCTTCATCCTGCCCTTTCATAATGGCAAGTTTAGACTGAGCATCATACAATTAGGAACTACATAAAGAAATGATAGATAGATAGATTGGTTAAAACCCCCAGATGTTTCTCAATACAAAATGTATTTGGTTGACCAGCATCCTTCTGTGCAACATGGTGAAAAGGAGGAGTGGTGTTTTTAAAAAGTGCTTCAGTAATACCTGAAAGTTTACTGTAGAAAACAACAAAAGTAGCAGGAGGATGGATCAGGGCACCAGTTTGGACTGGACTACTACAGCTCTAATGTTCACCTCTCCAGCCTAAGTAAGCACTTAACCTCAGCATTTCTACCAATATTTTGAACAGTCAGGCAATAGAAAACATTTGTGCCTTTGTGTACATACCAACTCAAATAGGGGCAGTTCACACATACAAAAAAAATGCTGTTGCTTTATATATTTTTCAGTCTGAGAAAGATGATGACTAGTGCTCTAGCTTCCTGACACACTGTGCCACTCTGCCACATCCTGCCTTCAGGTTCTCAATGAAGCCAAAGTTTCCTTTCAGTTACAGCACTGAACGGGTTTTCTCACAAAAGTTATCAGATTGGCATGGGTGTAACAGAGAGGGGAGTTTGGTCCTAATTTCAAGAACCACAATGGAAAGGCGAGTTTTTGGAAATCGTAAGCATTATTAAATCTAGTTCTATAACCTTCATGTCACCTGGACATTACACAGCACAAAGCAACATTTCACAGACATGTTCCTCAGCGTAGGACCGTTCAAAATGAATTTACACAATAATAAAATTATGGATGGTTTACTGTTTTTGCAGTGCATTTGTTCCATTAATCTAATACATTTCAGGGGAATACAAACCTGGACAATAAAAGTATCTAGATATTTCAAGACATTCTTTTGCAGCCTTCCTTCACAAACCTCAGCTGTGAGAAGGGTATCAAATGAAGTAACCCCCTTTGCCTCACACCGCAAGGTATCAGTGCTAGCTGCTTCCTGAGTGGGTGCAAGAAACCTGGCAGATGGTAGCCATGAAACAGAAAATTAGGATGACAGGCTCTGTTTTGGAACATATTTTGAAGAGAGTTTTCTACCTCTTGTGGAGCAACCAGCATTTTAAAAAAGTATTAGCAGTCATCACTAAGCTAAAAGTTTGAAAGAGATACTAATATGATTTTGAACAGGAACATTCTTGCCTACATTGATAGTAACTTTTTTTTAAGTCAGTTTAAAAGCACAAATACATTCCAAAACATTCGTTTGTACTAACATCCAAACAATACCTTCCTAAAACATTTTAAATTCCTATTATAATTCTGGATATTGCCCTGGTTAAACATTCAATTTCTGATTCATTCCACGTCACTTAGATGCACTTAATTTCTATTTCACCTTATGCAGACATAGAGATTGGAGCTTGGATGCAGAAGGGCTTTCTTCCTTGGAGGAACCACAACGCAGTCAGACTTTGAGCTAAAATTAATGCCTGTGGGGCTACCACCCTGACATGAGGCAGCACAGACACTGCCTGGGATTGTTGTGCCCTGTTCTAAGGTATAAGGAAACAACTAACAGCATCACAGATGAACCCATAACTGCCAGTACAGACGCTTCTCCTCCATTTCATCCCTGTGAGAGAGCAGCTCAGGGAAGCAGAAAGCTTCACTTCCAGCAGCAATATCCAGCTGATTCTGGTGCTTTGCTGCAGATGAGCCAGCTTCCAGCCTTGGCTGACAGGTAGCCTCTCCCAGCTGGAACCAGCACTGCTCTTCTTCAGACCACCACCTGCCATCAAGCAGTTTATCACGAACCCTCCCAGCTGAATGGCCTAGAAGCCTCTTAAAACAATACACACCAGTCTTCGCAGCCAGTTTTCCTACTTCACTGCAGGAACTGGTCTCAGATAAAAAAGTACTGACTGCTGATAAATGCCATCCCATAGCAAATCCAGCTGAGATCCATGCTCGGTGATGTTTGAATATGAACAGTGACAGCCAACCATAACTTCAAGGCTCCAACCCAGGTGCAAGCGTAGCACGGAAATGGTCACTGACAGAAACTTGACAGATTAGCAAAAGCCCCATTTTCCAAACAATCATTCAGCAAAAACTAACCGGTGGGGTGGCTGGTCTCCTTCATTTTGGCTGAACTGCGCAAAATTTTGAAAATAAATGTATAGCTTACAGCTATTTATCATAAAGTAGTTGTCACAGGGCTGTAAATGATCACCAATAGTGCCGCAGATAACACGGCAGCAGAAGCAATCATGACAACTACTCCAGCAGAATGGGATCCAGAATAAACTAAAATTGTAGACGTTGCAGTAGATCTGTAACACCTTCAGTTTCTGGCAGTACGGAGAAACACTGATTGTCTCACATGCTCTTAACTCTACTCTCCTCATGCAGGTATTCACAAAAGCGATGTATTATTCCTCTTGAGACACATAACATCAAATCCATTTAAAAAATAGCCTATTTGTGATATAGTACGCTCTTTAGGACACAAACTATATGTTCCTTTTAAAGTACCTTGTATACCACAGGTGCCTAAACACAGCAATACCAAAAAATTAATCATTAAAAAGCCAATAGCAGAAAAACTAATTTTACACTCTTGCCTTTCACTTAAAGATTCACTTGAGTCAAAAGATGTTAAGTTACAATAAATAGCTGTACTTACTGGGAAAAAAAAAAAAATCAGTATAAAGACTCCCCTGTCCAAGGATTACGAGGTGTTTAACCTCAATGCTTTACTTTGCCAGAGGGAAGCTATTCCCTTTGTTGGTAGATCTGGTTACAAGAAGTGATAAAACACACCTTTTTGTCATTATTACACTCAAGGGTAAGCTAAATCCCTGCAGGATAGAATGAGATACGCATCATACTGTACACCTTCCATTAGAACATACAATACAAACTAAATCTCTGCAGAGAATGAAAATCCTCGTGTTTTCAGAATGCCACTGACCCCTGAGAACAATCTGAATTACTCTTAAATATCAAGCTAGCTTTTGCTGCTGTATCAGACATAAGAACTACGTGCTTCATAAATTTAACAATCACTACAATTACTCAGACAACAAATCCAACAGATTGCCCAAAAAATTTTTACAAGCCTCCCAGTTTATTTTTTTGCTATGATGTGTAGAATTTTCCTTGATTCTAATCACAAACTCTCTCTAGAAGTTTTTTAAACATATAGCGTTTATTGTATTTGTCTGAACTTGCCTTTACTTATTTACATCTATAAAGGAAGAAAAGGACAACCCACAGCAGAAGGACGTTGTAAAGATGACAGAGAATTCAGTTTTCTGGTAAGGTGCTTTTTTTTAACGCTTTATTGAAAGCAAGAAAAATGCAAAGAATCATCATCATCATCTTCTCTCCCACATAAAATGTCAAGGAACAACCCAAAATAATTTTATTTTTTAATCTCTAGATCATGAGGGAGAGATGATCTGCAGCTAACTGCTATTTCACCCCATTAAAAAGCGTGAAATCTCAATGTTGCAGCTCTGCTTAACCCTCTATTTACGAACTATTTCTGCTAAGACTATTCTTATGCATAAAATTAAGAAAAATTAAAATCCTTGCAGTAGTGACACCAAAAGTCAATATGCTATTTGAAAATGGTATTAGAGATGTTGATTCACATTTTTATAGCTGAGATACCAAGCTTCATAAAGGTTCTTGTCTGCTCTTCTTGTATGCTTACCTACCTCTTCAGTTGCAACTGAGGATCTGCTTTATGTTCACAGCAAGTATGAGCAAATAACATTACCTTTCTGCAAGGAAAGCAATTGTAAGGAAGGTGTTAACAATACTAAAACAATTGTCTGAGTGATCCTTGCTCTAATTCCAATTTAGCATAAAAGTGTATGCTTTCCCTACCTACAGCATGCACACTGGGTAAAACCAGATTCTTTGAACATCAGTGGCAAACCCTGTATACTTAACTAAGCCAAGGTTTTGCTCACTTTTTCTGCTATGAAATCAACATTAAACTTTATTAACCTACTCTGAAAAGGTAACAGGTAGCTTTGACATCTTCCAGTCAGAAACTTCTGGCTCACGCCAAAATACAACAGGAAAATATGTTTCCATCAAGTCAACAGAGATGGGAAAAGGTCAATGCAATCATATTGACATCCTATACATATGTATTTTCATTTGGAAGTTTTTTTGGTAAGTTTAGTATCCCTATGATTCATTATATGTTAAAATTAAAATTTCCATAAATTTATAGCATATAGATGACTCGAAATTGAAATGCTCCTACAAATATCTACAAGGTTTGGTCGGCCCCCCTCCTTTTCCTTGCTGCTGCATACGGATGGTATACATGCAGCAGCCCAGCATTTGCTTACAAAGCTTTCAGTTTAAGGTTCCTTAGAAACTCATTTTTGCTATACTGACTTCTAATGCCTTCCCTCTTTCATCTTCAACAACTGACTAAATATTATCAACTGCTGGGAAAGCTGGCTCTTTTCCTTAATAGCATCTACCTGGTTCACTTGTCTTCAACAGGAAGCAAATGATCTTCTCTGTAGGAAAATCTGACAGTGTATGAAGAAGCCAAGTAATACACATCCTAAAAATATTTTTCTTCTATTCTTCTTTCCCTAAACTTTTCTCTAATGAGTGTGGCCACTTTTAAACACAGCTCTCAAACTGTCAATAAGAAAATTGCCAAACGTGGTTAAACTGGATTGTCTCAGCTTTAAATGGCAAAGTTTATACATAATTTAAAGTATATTCTTCTTCAAAAGGTTTAATTGAAGCTATATATATATTCCTTTAACTTCTGAAGCACTAAGGGCAGGACACATCTAGTACTGCTTGGCAAGCGAAAAGTTCTGAACTATTCAAGACAATAAAAAAGGCTTAGTAAAATACCACCATGAATCATTATTTGAAAACAAGCCAACAGCTAATTTGGAGCAGACTAATATTATTTCAAGATCCTTCACAAGTCTAAAACCATTAGTCTTTTTTCTTTTCTCAGTAATTACAGTGAAATTAATAGATATGTTCTGGGATTTAAATGATGACTAGAGCAGTTTTCAGCATTTTTACTGGCAAAAAAAAAATCCTTCCTTAGAAATACTTTATTTCAAAGCTGGTTTTATTACACTTCCCAGTTGAACGGAGCAACGCAAGGTCATGGTCACATCTTGTATTTCTCTAACAGACAGGAAATTAACATGACCCAAGAAATCACAACACACACCCAAGAAAAACTCCATCCCATGGTACCAAAGAGAATGAAAGAGCTGTAGAAGACCACCTATTTTTATCAAGGTATCTCTCCACAAAGGCTGAAATCCATGTTGCTACAGGCATTAATGACTGATATTAAGCATATGTAAGTTTGACTCTGGTGCACGGAGACTTCAGACTGTCATATATCACGCTTCTACTGGTACACGCTTCAGTCTTCCTTCCTGTGCAGATGCAAGAATTTGTGAATGTAAGTCATCAGGGCGTTCAGTTCTGTTCTTAGAAAACTTCCTTTGACCAAAGAGCGTTTTTGAAGATAGACTACAAGCCCTTACAATTTCTCCAAATTATTAGACTGACTATGGGGACAAACACTAGTTTTCAGCTTTCCACACAGTTCATCTCTTACAGCAAATGAAAATACTGTAACTTTAGCAATTGTCCTAAATTTAGTGAACTATTTCATTTCAAACATACATTTTAGCGTTGAGCTGCTCTTCCAAAGTCTGTGAATGTAGTCACTTAGAAAGTCGTAATTTTTAAATTATATAAAATAAGTGTATATTCAACACAACTAAAAAATTTAAAAGAATTTACTATGTAATCTTACAAAGAAGGCTCTTTAGCTTTGCTGACACAGACGAAAACTGGACATATATAACACGACATCACTTTCTGTACCTCCTGAGATTAAATGTTTTGTCTGCTCAGTCAGAAGCAATGAAAAAAAGGGAATATTTACTGTAGATTTAAAGGTTCTAGATATTGTAGCTGAGACCCAAAGGAAGCACTGCAAGATTAAACAGACTATAAAACAGATGTAATATCATCAAAACTGTTACAGCTACAGAGACAATTATGGCAACTTACAATGATCTTTCCAAAGTTGATGTTCCCCCTTCTGCATGTGTCCTGTCCCGTGTCCCTGTGTTCCTCCCCTCCCTCCATCATAAAGCAGACTGAAAACTTTTAAGAAGTAGGAATATCCAAATCTTTCAAATCCCATCTGTTAAAGAGTGCTGAAAATCAGGTCATTGGCTACATTTAGTTCAGACTTTTGCTCTTTGTTGTCTAGTGTTGTCTTGTTTCACGTTTGAACCTTATCACAACCTACTATTAAATTAAAAGTGGATGAGAAAAACTATACACAGTCAAAGCATTCCAACAAGCTGCTGTAGTTTCGGCTGTTCTGCCATGTGGTATTTTTTTTCTAAATGTGTGTATGTAAATACTCCATTTTAAAAGCCATCTCAAAAATCACGCTGATTAGTCCTTTTCAAGAATGAACACAGCCGATGCTGGTTTTCCAGTCAATTTAGTACAAAAGAATGGACCCGTGTTTTTTACCATCTCACTCACATCATCAGCTTCATGTCTTCTGAAGATTGCAGTTCAAAGGCCCAGCAGAATCCTAGTGAAGTACTAGTTCTTCTGTTGTTCAAGCAAAACTGAGGGATACAGGGCATGGGAAATTCATCTTCAAGCACACACAGAACCTGGAGTTTGTAAGTGGCAGAGACTAAAGCTCAAAATACTGCCAGGTACTCAGCTGCACTCACACCAGAGCAGGAACCATCAAAATCCTTTTTTGCTATTGCAGAAATGCTTGCTTCAAATCAATCTGAAGTCTAGACAAATACAAATGCTTAATTAGTACAATTAAAAGCCTACCCTCGGACTACCTAATCAATGAGATGGTTTTTTAAGTGCATTTCATTTTTTTTTTCCAGGCACATTATTTTTAATTTGTTCAGCCACTGAGTTATAAATGGCATTTTAAATTGTATTCTGGTGTCTGTGTATCAGCCCTTTGCTTTCAGCTCTATGCAAGACTAATAGAAATTGCAGCACGCTGTTTGCATGGCCAACAATGCACAATAATTATCATGGGAAGAGTAAATGAATTAATAAAACCTGAATAAACCTCCTAAGGTATCACACTAGGGGATAATGTAAGACTAGAAGTAAAAATGAACAAAATGAGCAAAAAATGAGAGAGTGCAGCTCAAATTACTGACTGCCATGAAAAATTATTTCAGAGAAAGAAGAACAACCAGTTTATTTGTTCAGTTGCAGGGAGAGCTCTTCTTCCACACGTGCACAACAGAGAATCCCACATTTGGACTCGGATTCAGAAGGATCCACGAGGCTGCTGTGCACTCCCTTTCCTTTCTTCAACTACATTAAAATCCCCAAGTATGCCACTGGGCTCTTAATGCTGCGACATGAAAGGGAGCATCTAGTTTATGGTTCCCATGTGCCTGCAGCCTCTTCATTCTAGAAAACCACTGGATAAAGAATTCTTATTTTAGTATGGAATAAATGGCTTAAATAAGAACAGAGCCTGAATTTGTATTGTTTCCATACAAATGACCAACACAGCGGAACTCCTGGTCTACAGCACGAATTAAGATATTTGCAACATCCTGAACACTGAATGAAATTATGGTAACAGCTTTTGCACTGATAAAAAGTTTCAGAAACAACCTTTAAAAATCTGACCTAAACAATTTTTTTTTTTTGAAGATATCTATTTTTACTCTTACAGGGGGAGTAAGTATCTTTTGTTAATCTATAACACAGTATATGCATATGTATTTTGTACAAAATAGATTAGGACACATTTCATACAAAAAGTGAAAACAAAGGTATCTTTTAATGCATCAAATACAGCAGAAGCCAGTAATTTTCAAAATGGCAAATATTTACATAGGTGGAAAACACCATGTTTAAAAAGTTCATTTAAGAAATCTTGTGAACAGTTAATATTGCTGAAATTAGAATATTTGAAAATATTGTACACACATATATATGTATAATGAGCTCTGTAAGCTATGCAGAATGTACTAGATAACAATTATCCTTTCCCTGGAATCAAGCAGGGAACTGTTTCATAACAACGTCTTGTTATTAAGATTGGTATTTGGCAAACATCCCCTTGCTTTTTGAAAAAACAAGAGCTTTTTATTTCTTCTGGTTCCAATCTTTATGCCAAGTAACTAGAAGGAAAACAGAAAATGGGTAAGAGGCAGCTATAATGTTCTATCCTCACTTAACACCTTTTTCATTTTTATATATCTCTTTTCTAAAGTACTAATTAAAGTGTAAGTATTCAAGTATGTCTGCAATACTGTTTAAACTGCACCGCACTCTGAGATACAGCAGAACTCAGAATCCCAGAACTGTTACATAAATCTGCAATGCCAAAACAGTTCAAAAGAAGGCTTAAATCTAACTGAAAGGAAGACGTACAATAAGTCTGAAGATAGTAATGCTTTACCAGTTCCTTGGCTCTGAAGTACTATGGTTTTTGCCTTGCTTAGAACATGAATTGGTCTAGCAAGCGAAAACTTTGAATCCAGCAATTCAAACTAACTAAGATCTGGGAGCTAAAACCTTCAAACTAGGCTGGTGGGGGATGAGGAGAGATTTCCATATATCCCAAAGTCTTAAATCTTAGCCAAACCACTGATTCTGTGAGGCTTTCAACCGATTGTATTTTCATGTTCTAGCTTGAGATGACTGCATGATCACAGATATATGATCCCATATGTCCTTTTATCCTGTCTTTTTTTACCAGAGAGAATTCAGATGCTTTTCAGGACAAGTCCTCTTTACTTACCTGCTTTAGCCAAAAGCATTAATAGTATAGTCTTGACATGTAAATAATGGTAGGTGATACAGAACAGGTCTATGCTGAGCAAAGAGTACTCGTATGTATTTATTGGTTTGATATTGCAGAAGTGCAAGCACTACACAGACTGGCAGTTTGCAGCAGTTTCTTCATCAGCAGTACCATCAGTTCTTCCACAGCTCCCTGACCTCTTCTCCCCTACCTTTTGTCTCCCAGTCCATAGACCTAAGTTTTCTAAACTGTATCACCAAAGAGAGATTCCAAAAGAGTTGGCATGAAGATTAGGAAAGATACAGGTAGCTTTGAACTGCTGTTTTCGAATTAAAAAGTTCACACCCAAGTCTGAGAGAAGCAATTCAATTTAGTACCAGAGACAACAGCCATACACAGCACTGTTACCCTGTACTTTCCTCAACCCTGAGATGAATTACTGAGCGATCTCTGCACGTTCTCCTCTTCTGGTCCTATTTTATATGCATACATTCCTGTATAGATAATAGATTTTGAAAAATACCAGAAACAATTTTAAGAGCTTTCTGGTTTTCCATTTCTTTACTACAATGTTTAGTTCTGCTAGAATATGCAACCTTCATTACTTATTTTATTGTCCTTTCATCCCACTAAACATGCTGCTACACTGCACAGTTTTACTCTTCCCTAGTGACTCCTAACTCCGTGCTTCCAGCTGTCAAGCATCAGTCTTCACAGTTCTTCCACTTCTTCAGATTAACAGCCCTACTTGGTTCCTTTTCCTCACTTCTACTGCCTACTCACTGAAGGCTGCTGATGATTACAGAAACAGATGGTAGCAAAGCAGGGGCAGTAACTACCCACCTTCCCAGTGGCTCCAAGCCCCACAGTTTTCTTAAGATACCTAAGTGCTTTCAGTCTAAAAAGGTTACTTCAACATGAGCCCTCCAAAGGGGCAGGGTGGGGGAAAAAAAAAAATAATCTTCCAACAGTACCTGAAAAGAAGAGCTACCCATACCACACTCCAAACAGGGAAGTTTAGAAACTGCTTGTCAGAATGCAAATCAAGCTCCTGGCCAATCGCATTCTGATATGGAGAGGCAGCTGGAATTTCCCAGCCAGTGTCTGTGCGGTCAAGATATTATGCTCACTGAAAAAAGGTGTGAACATGTTTAAATTAATTACATCTTAAATATGTCCACATAATAACATAAAAAACTTTGCTCAACATCTTCCAACCTCAGGAAATATTTAAAAATCATCAGAACCATTACGACCAACAGTTGACCTATTTTACCTACCTTTACAAATGAATTTTTTGCCAATCACGTTGTAAACCACCAACTACTAGAAGTATTTTCTTTTACGCTACAAGCCTTTTTCATCAATCTAAAAAAATTACCAGTTGCCCAGACATTGAAGTTATGCAGTATAGATTGCATTTCTGTGTAATTTAGTTTAAACTTCAAAGCTGAATACACTACAAAATTCCAGATCCAGCCAGCTTTAAGAGCACAGGACAAGTGTGGTACTATTTCAATCTGTCTTCTTTATACACTCCAATTTGCAATGATATACCAGAGCCACATTCCTTTAATGTTAGGTCACTGACAAATGTTAAGCCTTGGGCTTCAAAACCTGAGAAAACCTGTCAGGCTGAAACAATTGGTTACCTGCCCAGAGCTGTAAGCATCAGCGACACAGTTTGCGAGCAGTGTTCATCCTCCTCTATCTAATCACATGTTCCCCCCCCCCCC
>Ga0065711_1005870_pt1 | contig 20766 bp, 18 predicted proteins | sample Hoacrofraction12_FD_59098 | JGI IMG/M metagenome (GOLD analysis project Ga0065711, IMG submission 59098) | Hoatzin crop microbial communities from Cojedes, Venezuela - Epithelial fraction 12 v2 (version 2) | ecosystem: Host-associated > Birds > Digestive system > Esophagus > Crop | place...
AAAAAAAAAAAAAAAAAAAAAAAAGTTTTTTCTCTTTAAATGGAGTTTTTTGTATTTCAGTTTGTGCCCATTGCCTCTTGTTTGTTCTCTGGGCACCACTGAGACAAACCTGGCTCCATCTTCTTTGCTGTCACTCCCCTTGGGCACTTGCGGAGAAGACCTCCTCCATCCTTCCTCCAGCCCCATCCCCTACCTGCTGCCAGCATCCACCACACATGCAGGAACTTCACACCTCCAAGGGCTCCTCCTCTGCCCAACTGAATTCAAAAGCTGCAGAGGGGATGAACAGAGGGAAAAACATACCTTCCTCCTCCTGCCAGGACAAGATTACAGAAATCTTGTAAAAAAACAGGTTAAGTGGCATTGCTTTCAGCACTCTGCATCAAACCTACGCAGGTTACAAGTGAACCAAGGGGTTTCCCAACCATGAATGCTGCCAGCTCAGTCCAGCACCTGCAACAACTTCTACACGAATTCCCATGCCTGGGATATATTCTGCAGCAAGGCCCCATGAGCCTGAGCAGCGTCCTGCTTCCCCAGGAGAGCCTGCAGTGAAATAAACAAACTGAGGAGGGAAGAAGCAACCCAAAAATTGTGTAAGCAGGCTGCTTCTTCAGCAGCGGTGTCTCAGCCCACAGCTGCACATCGGCACCCAGCAGACAGCTGCACGCTTCCAGGCCATCTCTTTCCTCCTTCCTAATGTATTTATTTCACCAATGTATTACTCAGTCCTGTCTGCCTCCTCCCCTGCACCCATCAGCACCTTCCATACCAACTGCCATGGTTAACTCTGCTTTTGAAGTGCTCATGGATGCTCAGAACTCCTATTGCTGCACAATATATAAGAAATCAATGACAGAAAGGCAAAACACTGCAGAACACCATGGGTATAGTTTAGGAGCAGCACAGTGGGATCTGGGAAAGTGCATGTGTAGATCAACACCTTTGTCAGCCTCAGATCTCAAAGCACAGACCAGCATTGAAGTTAGTGTTGTTTAAAAAGCATCCACACCAAATTGAACAAGCCACCAGGCAGAACAAGTTCACATTTACACATATTGGTCTTAGAGGTTTATCTTCCTCCCAGATAAGGAAAAAGCTTTCAGCTGCCTTTAAGAGATCTGAAGGTATTTCAGGGGATATACCGAGTTGCTTAGTTCTGTAAGCCAGCTGTAGTGAAAAGTCTTTTTGGCACTTTAAAAACATTAATTTCCAGCTGTTCCAGGATAGCCAGTCTACAAGAAAAATGTACAGCACAGCACACAGCAGGCTTTCTTCTTCCCAGTGGTTCAAACATGGATGAAGATTTCTATTCAAGGTGATCTCTGCAGAGTTTTAACCAGGGAAATGATCCCAGTACCCATTTCTAAGTGTCCATAGGCTGAAGGTCTTAATCAACTCTGCCAATCTGCATACCCCAAGGTGAGAGGCAAAGTACAGAATAACTACACAGGGCAAGACAAAAAGCAGTGAACGCTATAAGAAAAGACAAATGGACTTCAAATTTAGAGCTCAAAGTATGTGCTGTATTTCCACACGGAAAACTCCCATCTTCTGATAATCCTCACATCTTTAGAAGCCCCAGGACTTGAAAACATGGCCTCAGTTAACCTGCACAAAATCAAAGACAGCGGCAGAAATGCTCTCTGTACAGAGGAAACTTGGGGGGGGGCGATGAACAACAGATCCCACAGGAGTCAGAACCAGGCAGACTGCCTCTATGACTACCCTTGTCCATGCACACATAACCCGCACTGCTTGGAAATACAAGGGGTAGGAGGCTTGCCCATTCCTTTGAAGCCTTAAGATTTAGCTTCTTTAAGCCAAAAATGCACTTTCAAAGCCCCAGGGTTAATGACTGAAGATTATCCAGCCAGTCACTAGGCAAAGGCTGCTGGGGAGAAAGCTGTTCGAGTCACTGCAATGCTATTCCAGAAATTTAGGCTGATGATAATCTCAGCATTTGTCAGAGCATGAAAAAGGCTTTGCAGCACGGAAGGACCAACAGAAGTTTCCAGGTGCAGCTTTACTTGAAAAAATAAGTGTGAAAATGCCACCCTGGGGCACCCTAGTTGCACCCCAGCGATTCTGGATGCGCAGTCTGGGCTGAGCAGCAGCCGCGGTCAGGGTGCCACACCGCCCTGGAACATCAAAGCACTTCCCTGTTCTGTATGGCTCAGGACAAGTACTGCCTGTCATACTCGACCAGCTGGACCCTTTCTGAAGCATGAGAAATGATGCAAATGCATCCTTCAGCTCTGTTACCTCTGCAGAGCTGCAAAAGGAAGAGCAGACAAAGGCACACTTTTGGCCACCAAGTCAGCAGGTGCAGGAGGAGGAAGGGGAGTTCATCTGCTAGCAAGGAGATGTCCTCTGCTGAGGGAGGTGCAGTTTTCAACAGCAACTCAGGATTTAGTCTTGCTTCACGTGCCCCAGCCTTGTCCCCAGCCCTAGAGAGGCACAACGAGCTGCAGTAGGAGCTGCTCCACCTGAATACATAGGGACAGAAGGGACAAGAGCTGATATCGATGGCCACACGCACACAGCCACCTCTTTGCCGAGTCAAAACTTCCTTCCCAGTCTCCTGCTGGAGCCATAGCAGTTTTCTCCTGCACAAGACAGGCAAAGCCAAAGACCAGCGCCTTGCAAACCTGTGAGAAGTTAGAGGCCAGCAACCCCCAGAGGGCTTTTAGGCTCCTCTCTGCCCTGCCCTGGCCTCCACTGCAGACGATGCCATTTCCAAGTACAACCTGAATTTGGTAGTTTGGCATCAAAATTTTCAAGGCAGAGGAAAGGCGAATACAGAGGAATGGGGGAAAAGAAATATGATCTACGCAGTTTAAGAGCAAGCAAAGACATGTGGAAAGATGGGATATGGTTTACAAATGTAGTTTGAGCATTTCTCATGCAGCCTGGCCTGCCCCATGCCCAGCAGGAGAACACAGAAGAGAAAATCTGAAGCCAATTGACTCGAGCACTGGTAGCAATACCTGTTCCCGTCAGCCACCCCATGACCTGCGAGACACCCCTGCGGTACAGGTCAGGATGTGGCTGGCGGATGAATTACACTGCTCTGACTGCTCAGATATCCTTCTCTAGTTGCCAGGGGAAAAGAAATCAAAGAACAAAACTGGTAACAACTTGGAAAAAAAAGCAAAGCATGTGTTTAAAAGCCTTGCTGGCTCTCAGCCAGGGTGCTCAGCACCTTCCAGGATGCATCTCAGAACAATTAGTCTGTATGCAGCCACCGAGTTTCCCAACACACTGCTTCTCTCTGCAATGGCCATGTCGGCTCTATTCCAGCAAAACACTTAAGCACATACTTGAACATTAACTATGGTCTCAGGACATCAGAAGGGACAACATTCACGTGCCGACGTGTGAACACCACCGAAAAGCTCAGCCTCAAAAATGTGGAAATACTCATGTGAGTGTCTGGGTGAATGCGTTTCACATATGTCTAAGCGGGAGAGCTGCCCAGTTACACTGGAGCCATCCCAGGGCTCCTTTCCCACGAGGGGAGGAGGACGACAGCATTTTCTTCCACATTTGCACTTAAAGCTCTTTCTTAGGGCAGCAGGGCTCACGTCAAGGAATCATTTGACATAATTTCCATTGCATCCATCCTCTTAGATGGGGTCTGCCTCTATCCAGCTTTCTTCCTTCCACCTGCACAAACTGCAACACACAAGCAGCCACCTTGAGCTCTGTGAGACAGGCGAGGTGAGCACACCGCAGCCTCACCACCCTGGTGCCAGCACTCCCCGTCGGCCCCCAGGGCACCACACACTCCGTGGCGGCAAAGCTGGGCTCGCTCCGGACGAGCCTGCAGCTGCCTGCGCATGAGACATGGGGAGCGAGGACACAAACTAGCTGTGGGGTGGCAGAGGGCTGTGGGAAGGTCTCACCTGGTCACACAGATCAGCTATGCTCAGATCTAGTCCTCCAAAATCGCTGCTCCCACCATAGGCTGAAGATGCTCCAGCACCAAGCTCAGATTGCAGCTCCTGCTCAGTTCCTCTCACATCGTCCCTCTCCAGCCCTGAACTGCCGTGGCTGTCGGCTCTGCGGCCGCTCGAGCCTATGAGAAGTGCACGGTGAGGCAGGGAGCACAGTAATCTCCTATGCTTTCCTAATTGCTTGTTGGTGTCTGAGAGGCACACGCACGTGCACTCATTTGGAAAAGGATGCCAAGAACACCCAGTATCATCAACCAAACACCAAGCAGAAGTACAAATAAACCCACAGACATAACCCACTTGCAGGCAGCTTTATCTGCATTCTCTGCACATGAACTAACCTCATCTGGGAAGCCTTCTGTACAGTAACAACACCAAATCATTAACATTTGCCTCTATTGTTATTATAATATTATCATGTATTAGTATAATTCCTTTGCCGTTGTGGTTTAGAAACAATCTTACAAATTAATTACATTTTAAAACAGAGAACACAAAAGAAACTTCTTCTGCAATTAAAAGAGACAAAACAAACTGGAAAAGTTCTTCCGAAGTGATAAATTCCTCTCTACTTGGAATTCCCTGAAAGCGACTGCTTTCAGGGTAAAATTCTCCACGCTTGTGACCCAGGAGATCTAGCATAGACAATTAAAGAGCCCTTAAAACCTACAAGCCTGTGAATTACTCTCTAGTAACTGACAAAGGACGCTCATAAGAAAACTATTTATGGTTTTCCTTTCACCAGTTCTGTTTAACAATGTAACCCTATACTTCAGCGTCCTGTTTATGAAATTGTAGCCTAGTACACTTCAATGGGAAATTCTCATTTACACAGTATTTGTCGCATGCCATGACTTACCCGTGTTTTACAGATGGTGCCTATCCACCGACGGCCAAGAGAACATTTATAGAGAGGAGTTAGGAAGAGACACTCTTGCTCAGGGTCACCTAGACAGCTCTGCAATGCTCAGTAAGAGAATCCCAGATTTTTGATTGCCAATCTCTGGCTACTTCATTTGCTTTTGTACTCTCCCTATAACTGGAGACACCATTACAAGAGTAGATCTAATGCCAGCATCATTTTTTATAACAACACTACAGCATTCCTGACACAAGCCAAAATGTCTGTACTGGAGTCATACAATCACTGAGGCTGGAAAAGACCTTTAAGATCATCGAGTCCAACAGTAAACCTAACACTGCCAAGTCCACCACTAAACCACATGCCGACCTGCTACTGACAGTCAGTGCATCCCCATTTTCAGCACCTGAAGCACTGATAAGAGTTTAACCATGTCCAGCTTAGCAAAGCCTATGCCGAAGGCAGAAGCAATGCCCTGTGTTGCTCCCTGCATGGCTCTCTCACTGTAGCCACTGCCCAGCCACACGAGTCAATTCAGGGACAGAGATCACACCATGCCGCTCTAAGCTTACCCGACTCATCAGGAACCTGGTTAGATCAGGAATAGCCTACATTCTATTTGTTGCAGGATGACTGAGAAGATTAGAAAGAAAAATTTTTAAAAGTTTATTTTTTTTATATAAAGCTTGGAGTAGATTAAAGTAATTTTTCATTGTTTCCCTAGTTTCTCAGATACTCTGTTCACTTGCTTAAAAACGTGCATGTGTCCGAACAATCAGGTTTAAGTCAACTTCTTCAATATTTTAGTAATGGAAAAATACAATTACATATAAATCAAAGTCGAGAACAGCAGGGTTTTGTCTGCACAGCAATCTTGAGAGTGTTTCAGGGGCCAGCTTCCATCTAAGGATGCTTTTATGTACTGCTGGTGACACAGGAATTTGAGAATAGGCTCAGACTTGAGCTACTCACAACATGGACTCACTAGAGTAACCCGAGAGCAAAGCTTGAGATGTCTGATTTGAAGCGAAGGATCACTCTGCTTGACCAGGAAGCAAGCAGCAAAATTGAAGTCTCACAGTGCTGTAGAACTCAGGCTAAGCTCCTGGGATGCACCTTACTTGCTAGATAGAGCCGTTTCCTCTTCTGTCCAACAAACTATCCCATCATGTTCTTTCCAAAGGCTTTGATTTGACTGTATAATTGTCCTTCCCACAATCATTCTTTTTTTGGATAGTTTTTAAAAAAATATCAAAGGGGGAGGTGGAAATTTTAAGCTCATCTCTACCCATGCCATTCTGGAAGCACCCAAAAAGAGAAGCACTTATTCTAAAAGTGACTAAGACGTGAGTCATCTGATGAGTAAGCATATTGGCTCTAGAAGTCTCATTCAATCCATGACCAAATCCAAATAATTTCATTACTTAAATCACTTGTCCATCTTATATGTTACTGCAGCAGCACTCCAAGGTCAGGAAGGGGCTCCCGTTTCCAATGCCAGTGTAATTGCTGCTGATCTTGTCACGCTAAGATAGACAGAGCACTGCTAGTAAACCCTGTGCTGGAACAGCAGAGGAAAACCACATTGTGAGTTTGTGTTTAAGGTGATGTAAAAGTCAACTTTGGAGAAAACTCCAACCTCAGCTAACACTTGGGTTAAGCATGTACAAGCCACTCGTGCAGCTCAGCACTCCTGCAAATACAAACACAAGCCCTGCTCCTGGCAGCGAGGACGGGCAGAGTCCGGCTCTGGAGCCAGCGGGGCTCTGTGCAGGCAGGTGCAGAACTGCAGCCAAACTTTCAACATCTTTCTGTTACTCTCAGCAAAAGCTCTTACACAAAGCTGCAAAAGCATTAAAGTTAAACCACTTCTAGTACTTAAATATCCCTCCATTCTGGAGAAATATGAGCACCTTGCAAAACAAATGAACACATCTTCATAAACATCCTATGGGATACGTTCATGGGTGGGGAAACTGGGCACCAGGAAGTAGATGTAATTCGCATATGTACTTCTGAACAGATCCCAACAGATACTTTTATGCCTTTGAAATGTTAGCTTAAGATCTGACAGCACGTCTATGGCAGATTGTCCCTCTGCCATCTTCCTAAAATCCAGGTGAGGACATCAGTCAGCAGGTCTGGTCTCTGCTAGGAAGGCCCCTCACACTGCTGCGCTGCACCAGGACAGCCACGCGCAAAGAAGCAGTAATGCACCCAGCAAACAGCCTGGGCACCCCCAGAAACAACCGGTCTGATCAATCCGTTTTACAGCCCAGTGCACAGCTTTTCTGCGGGGCTGCTAGTTTCGCCATGTTTAATGAGCACAGCACAAAACCCACACTCGTAAGTGGAGTAACTTCACAGAACTAATTTAAATTGTTCTGCACCATACCACTGGCACCACACTACGACCAGCATCTTGGTACTGCATTTCCACAGTTTTTAGGTTTTCTGAATTGTTCAACAGACTTGCAGGAGAATGCAGCTGGAGTTTTCACTTAACTGGCCAGCCTTGTGAGCATCTGCCTTTACCTAAATACACAATAATAGAGCTTTCTCACCACGGAGTGAATTTGCAGCTTGCCTGTGCTGGACTAAAGGTGTTAACAGTCACCAACATCCACCTGCTTTCCTCCATGGAGCCGGGGCCGCTTTGCCGTCATTATTCCCTTTGGCACAGAGGAAAATATTGCACCCCTTTGTGCTAAATCCAGCGACCACAACTCAACCTCTCACAAACTGAGGTCAGAAAATGGGGCTTAATCCCATCAAGACAGTCAGCCTTGGCTCCACAGCTGCTGTGCTGGAGTGTAGCAGCGATCTTCCTCAGCTGAAATGTTAGACCATGTCTGCCCATGCCTCCTGGCCATCTTTCTACAACCCCCTTCCCTCCAAGAACTTCAACTTCACCACTGAAATAATCTACTAACATGGAAAATGACCCATCTCAGGTAGCAGAAGGGAAGAGAGCCCAAACAAGAGGCTGGCCTGAGGATGGAGAGGCTTGCACCCAAAAAACAGCCTAGAAAAACATGGATGTTATAACTTGGTCAAAACTACCACAAAGTAGAAGTAGCAGCTGCCAGCATTGATGAGAAAGGATGAAAAGGCTGAAAAATGCCTCACATTTCTCTCACAAAAAGACTCACAACTGCTGCCTGCAGGTGCAAGTACAAGATTAGCAAAGGACAAGCCGGTTTTCAGCATCATTACAGCAAACACCACTACAGCTGCAGGTGGGTCGGCACACACCTCCAAAGGGTTTGGGTGGAGGTCCTCAGGACTGACAGTGCAGCCATGACCACAGCCCAGCTGCTGCCAGGACAGCATATACACTTACACACACCTTCACAGACACACGTGCACAGAAATTTAAGCTAACAGCTCAGATCCCACCAGCACATCATCATCTATTGCTCTCCATGGCAATTGTATCAGATGCACGAAGTCTCCAGGAGGGAAGAAAACCCAACAGCCTTCAAGAGCGCACAGCAGCTCCACCGCAAATCCACTTCACGCTGCTGGAAACACGTCCCCTCTCCCACGCTAAAGGCATCCTTCAAAATAAATGGTAGTTACCAGTTCTCCTGCTACGGTTATAACATCATGAGATCTGCCTGCTCCTCGCTGGGATAACTGCTCTGTGTGTCTGTCTCCATCCAAGCCACCCTCCCAGCACCAATGAGGCAGCAAGACTCCACAGGCCACCTCCAGCTCTCCTGGCCATCACACAAGGCACTCGCTGGCTGCTGGAGGATTACAGGCCAGCATGCCGCTGCAGCACTTTGAACTTACGCATCTGGCACTGGCAAAAAGTGAACCCAAAGACAGACAGATCCTCTCAGCAGACAAATAGCTGTACCTTGGGGAAAGAGAGAGGCGGGCAGAAAGGAGCTTACTCTTATCCTTAATCCCTTTCTCTAGGAGTCCGCTACAGAGACATAAGGACAGTCTCACCCCTGGAAATGCTCCCTCAGCTGTTCGCACCCGACCTGCGGGCAAGGCAGGTCTGCCCCTGGGGTAACCGGCAACACACTGATGCAGCCTTCTTTCCTGGTAGCTGAATTCAAAGGGGACTGTGGGGAGCAAAAAAGCAAGAATAAAACACTTTTTATAAAGACCCACCGATTACAAGTCCCTGGTCTCAGGCTAAGGGTTTCATTCTGCTCCAACTGGAAATCACTGGTGAGATTTCAATCGCCCTCTGCTCTGTGGCATTGCAAATCCCAGAGAAGTTAGCACTTCACACGGATTTCTCACCCCCTGAGAAGACTCCTTCCCACCCTGCCATAAACACGTTAGTAAAGTCAGTAACAACACGGCTCCCCAAGGACGGAGCTGTGTGCAGCCACCACCGCACTGTCCCGCCACTATCACTGGATCTGCTCCATGGAGGACTGCCAACTGCAGCCAAGGCAACTTCATTGACACCCTGCTTTTAAACAACCAAAGCTCTCTGAAGTTATTAACTCATACAAACATTTCACGTCTATTTAGGGAGCTCCATTTTTACAAGCATTCATACATGAAAAGCAATCACTGAGAGCATTCAAGAAGAGGTGAAATCAAGAGAGGAAGAAGATTTTGCTATAAATAGTGGAACGTGTCTCCAAGCGCACGTTGTATAGCCTGGTTCCTACAGATCTATGCCGCATTGTATTTTGTGCCACGCAGCCTTTAAATCCTGTTACCTTCAACGTCTGCATTTTCACTTTAAATATATTGCTTCCCCATACTGCTGCTGTATTTTTCAGAAAGTCAAAGCCAGCCAGAGCATTTGTGGCCTGCCCAAGGGAGACACTACTCTGACCGGCTAAAAATTTGTACTTTCTGCCCCTGCTTCCCCACCCTTCTCTCCCCCCCTTGCTATATCTTGACCTTTAGACAAGAAGTTTTTGAGTCAGGGTCTGTCACCGACTGTCTTTGTACAGCACCAGCGCAGCGGGACCCTGCCCTGCCGTCCCCACAGTATGAACCATAAACAACAAATGCAAAATTCTGCTTGTACAGGGTCTGGTCCAAAGCTCATCGGAAAGATGTCGCTCTCTTCAATGGCATGTGGAACAGAGCCATAATATCAGCATGAGCAGAAACGAGCTATTTGCAAAGCTAACTATTTGGGGAATACAATCATGCAACAACAAGATCTTCCAGCAGAATGTCTTTGCACTTTCCAACAGACCAAAAAAAGTGTGTGCACATGTATATGTATGTTTTTATCAAGCGTTTTTGGCATAGGAAGTATTCTGATGCCATGGTGACGGGTGCTCCTGCCAACCCTTAACATAATAGATACGGATAAACCTGAAGCCAATTAGGAAAGCAACACTGCTATGCTTACATGATGCATAGCTACTACGAAAGGGACAAAAATTTAACTTTCATGAAAAAGATCAAAACAAAAACCCAGATCCATTGTTAAACAGATTAATCAGACTCTTGGAAAGCTCATCAGGGATTGGTTTCAATCTCTGCTGCTGTTGTTAGCATAAGCCCTTTACAGCAGTAACAAAAGACTCGCCTAAGTCTCACACTCTCAGTTTACTTTGCAATGAGACTCTGCTCAGGCTCACAGCATTTAACATACATACTCTTAATTAAGGGGACAGGGCCAAGAAGAAGAATTTGGCTGAAATTCATACTGCAGCAAAACAAAACTCTTAATGGCCCTTTTTCTACAGGTAGGACTACCAGTCTCTCCTCTTCTGACCAAGGCCAGTACGGGACAAAGGAGCCCTGGTGCCAGCATCGCTTCCCCTGACCCCGCAGGGTCTGGGCACGATGCTGTGCAGGGTACCTGTGCTGCTGCAGGCCAGGTACCAAACCCACATACAACAAGAGCCAGTCCTTCCCCAGGGAGACGACAGCCACGTCGGGGAGAGAGGAGAGCCAGGGATGTCTGTATGCAAGGTAGGTAAAACCACGTTGCCTGGGCAGGAGCGAGCCCAGAGCTGACCAGACATCGGCCAGCTCAGGGCTGGGCTGTGCCCCGCCGTCAGTGGCAAGCCACAGATGAACTGACGGTGAGAAGGTTCCTGCTCCCCAGTGCAGCAAAGGTACAGCCAAGAAAAATAAGCCAAAGCACAACCCCAAAGTGGATTCCCGCAGCTGCAGGGACTGGACGGGGCCCAGGAGAGGCTGCAGGGAGGTGTTGGGGGAAATGGGTTAATGGCATCCAAAGAGAGAAGTCTCTGCGGGAGTGCTGACAGGTAAATGGAGCGCGGGAATGACAGCCTGCTGAGAAACAACATCCTGCGCCCCTCGTTGGGCATCAGTCACGCGCTCCCAAAAAATCCCCAGATTAGAATTAAACACGATGCTGCCGCCTCTGCGCCAAAAATTATTCATTCCATAAAAAGCATTTTCCTACATCTCTCTCATGATTCTTCCATTCCTCTCCAGGCCCCCTCACTCCCCTCCCGCAGGAGTCACTTGATTAAGGAACTTCTCTGATTGCAGCATTCCACAAACTTTTTTTGCAGAAGGGTTAAATAAGCTTATCCCTGTGGGGATGGCTGATGCCGGAGGAAAGGGCCCACCTATGGTTAGACTAGCAATAGCAAGGGGAAGGGGATCCTTCCCATTGCAACGGAGCATCTACTTTGCTGAAGGCAGAGGGAGTTCCACCCCCCCTTCCACTGTGATTTTACCATATCATTCTTCCAGATGTGCAGATTAGAACTAAATAACTACCTCAACACGTGCTTTATTTGCTTAAGACTTGTTAAAGCTAAGCAAATGTATAGGTATGTGAATTGTTTAGGGAAGAGCTGCTGGATGGGATCTATGCTTTGCTCACCCAGTGTTTTGGGTGGGCTTCACATGAATTAAAGAGGCTTTCCAGTCACAGCCTGGGCAGGAAGAGAAATGGTGGTGGCTGGTCTTACAGACAGCAACTTCTAACAATGCATCCAGGGAGGAGATGGAGCCAGGAGGTTGCTGCACAGCATGCCCTGCAAGCCCATGGATTCAGAACCAGTTGCACAGCTGGGACAGGTAGGAGTCACCTCCTTTTTTCAAGCAATTACTCTGCACTTCTGTGTTCCAGTCCAGAGGAGGAAGCTCTAGAAGCAGGGAACCCAAGTCGCTGCTGGAAGCCCGATGCTTGGGAGCCAAGTTTTACTTCTGACTGTCATCACTTCATCACACAGCATCAGACAGATTAACCCCACCTTGCTGCTTCTCCCCAAAACGGGGTAAGCAACTCCTCATCCTGGCGCTGGGAAGACTGAGCCATCACTAAGTGTCTCACCGGTCCTGTCCACTTGCAGATCTCACTCACTTGCACCAAGTGCCATGCTGTCATCTCCCACTGCTCAAACACCCAACTTCCATAAATCAACTGTGGTACTTTCATTTCCTGCAATGTTTAACTGGGACAAATGCCAGCACATACATTGCTGGAGCATTGCTTGGTGAAGAGTATACAGAATCATAACACCAACCAAAAGGTTTCAAGTGGTAATTAATCAGCTACAATAATAAATAATACATATACTTTCAAGTGTTTGCTCATTTCCTGAATGTCTCCCATAAATATCTAACCAGTAAAGCACGCTTTGAACACTGATACTTGTATCTTTTCCCTGCTGAACTAACTCTGTGCTATTTACTTAAAATGGAAAATTCAGTAGGAGAAAGACAGGTTGAAAGGTAACAGGGTTTTGGAAGTATTTTGAGCACTCAAACCTGCTCTGAACAACAACTACTTAATACAAATGTTTAATCTTTTCTCAATCTTACATTATTTTATAGACAAATTTTATATACCTGTTTTAAGCCCTTCAGCCAGCCAGACTGCTGGTCAACAGCCTTCACCAGCAACCATCACATGTGCTGCTCGCTGGTCAGGCTGCGCTCCTGCCAGGGCAGAGTTTGGGCATGCAGCCTCATGGAAACCAGCACCAAAATAAAAGCCTGGTTTCAAGAATACAGCCCAAGGCAGCCCTCACTGAAGTACAAGAGCTTTGCTTGTAACGTAGATGCAATTTCTAGTTCAGGGTTTTGAAACTAAGTGTTGTGTCTTAAAAAAAAAAAAGAAATCAGTGGAAATCTCCCCCCCCGAAAGAAAGTGGAGTTGTCAAAACAGCTGGAATGCTCTCCACAGCTTTCAGCATTTGTTAAAGAAGGAGCTGGAAAAGGTCGGTGTGATTTGGCTCTTAGCAAGGCTCAAGTGAGCTTCAGCCCTTTAGGTGGGGGCTGGCCAGTCTGACAGGTGTTAAATAACAACACTGCGCCCTGCAAGACACCCCACCGCAGGCAGTCATTGCCAAAAGCTGCTCACCGCTGTTGTCCTCCCAGGGAAGCTCCTCAGGTGACACCAGTCTCATGCTGGCCTCTGTGCCACGTCAAGTCTCTTCTCTACCATGACACGGGGACGCTCAGCTGTAATCACCCATCCCATCAGGGCTGACTGGGCTTTTAAGCTGCATATTTAGAAGGAAGGTGCAAAAAAAACTTACCTTAATATTCCAGCTGGTACCTAATCCCTTACACTCTCCTGGAGAGGTGCTTTTCATTTTCAAAGAAAAGTGAGTTAATGTTCTTGCCAGTGCTGTTAATCAGAGCAGCAAAGCCTCTTTTCATCGCGCAGGGCCCAGGTGACTGTTTCCAAGGGATTAGCTGTTACCGCATTTAGTTCAGTAAAGGGTTTATCTCAGCCACACTCACAACGGCCGACTATGAAGACATTCACCTGCTGAATTCCCGCGGGCTGACACCTCGAGCAGCCGCAGGGCTCAGAGCGCACCCAGGGAAGGCATGAAATGATAATTGCTAAGAGTAGGGAGTTTTTCACCAGTCTCGGGCACAAGAAGCCAGGGCAAGAGACAGCTCTGAGGCATATGGCCACCACTGTCTGCCAGCGGACTGGGCTCTCCAGAGAAGAGCAGGGTGAGGGAGCCGGGGCAGGAGCGAAGATTTTCAAAGGCCTCCCCTCACGGCAGGTACCAAGTCTTTCAGCAATCTGTCTGCTAATAGTCACAGCAGCTGCCGTCAGGGATGTCTGGTTGCCAAATCTATGCAACACATATTCCAGAGAGCCTCTGAGAATTGCACGGGGTGAAATCATTGGACTTTTGCCACCAACTTTAATCTAGATCTCAGTCAGACGCTGCTCAACACAGTGAGCAAGGAGCAGCACTAAAGGAAGCACTGGTGTCTGCAGCCACCCTGAAGGTTTCAAAGGAGACAAACAGTTCAGCAGCCAGGCTCTTCTCAAACCAGTGTAAGCTTCCTGCTGATGAAAAGGAATCATGTTTTAAATATCTAGATTTTGTGTACTGCTGTTCCCTCCGTCATTGATCAATCATTTTGATTCCTAACTCACCGCCTGCTCCATCCTCTTAAGCAACGACTCAGGTTTTCATTAGCACCAAGGATAAACACTGACACTTTGGGACTGCTTCCTAAACTCTTCAGCAGACCAGAGGGAAATTCGTATTTTCCCTCTTGCTCATTGAGAAAGCAGGCCAGGGTGGAGCTGGAAAGACTTATAAAGACTTGGGTGCCCAAGGATAAGAAATTGCACTCTGATGCTGGCTTCTGTGCTCCCCCCAGCCTCGCAGGGGGCTCTGCTGCCATCTCGCACCAGCTGGCCGAGCCCTCACTGCCTGCATCGTGCCAAAACGTCTGCCTGCGGCCCCAGAGAGAGCTTTTATAACAGCAGTGTCAAGTGGCTGAACGAAGAAGTATCAGAAGGAGGGCTGGAAGGAGAATGCCTGAAGACACCAGTGAGTGGGACATTGCTGGGCATTTAGAAGAATGACAAAGGCAGTTTTCACAAATGGAGGGGGGAAATAAAGGAGAAATGAGACTGAAGATTGAAAACAATTTCCTAGTGTTTGGCATGCTCTAAAATTAGTGCTGTAATGGGTCTCATCAGCCAGCATTTATTTTCCATTCTAAAGACAAGAATTCAAATAAGCAAGCTGCAGCAAGAGAAGCACTCGCTTAGCTGAACAGCCAACCTCTAATACAGGCAGCAATGCAAACCCGACTATTCCATTCCTGCTGTTTCTTGCTCGGGATTTTTGTAAATGACAAGTCAAGCTGGAGACTTGAGTCTTGACCGCATTACAACCCCACCGTTACAGAGGTGATGGAGGCTCTGGAGCAGGGAGGGCCAGGCTGCCCATGGCAGAGCTGCTCCAGAGGTTTGCTGTGTTCATGCAACTATACGAGACAACTGAGGGAGTCCCAAAATTATTCTGCCTGGATACGACCTGAAGGAGCAGGTTACACACTACACTTTGGGAAACCCCTGCTGTTAATCATCCTGATGGACCTTACTCCTGCTGTCCCGGGGGAACAAGCCCCGCTCACCTGGCTCACACCTGGACAGAGAGACCCCAACAGCTCCGCCGTCTTGCTGTGACTGCATGGTGTTAGAGGGCCCAGCTCTCACCCAGCTGGGCTCAAACCCACTCCAGCCCCAAAACCCTGCACATGGGTTGCCAGATCCCAGGAGGATGTGCTGGTACATATCAGCATCCCAGTTGCTGCTGTGCTGATCTGCATGCCTTGAGGACTTGGCCCTCGAAGTTCTGGCACAAACAAAGGCTATTTAATTGAAAAAGTAAGCAGAAAGTCACTGCAGGCTTTGTCTTGCAACTCTCTTAGTTACACTCCCTCTCTTTCAAGCATTCACACACCAGGTAAAAGGTACCTAACACACCATGAGGCTGCAGAGTACCCGGGACACAGCACTGCCTGGGTAGCTCTGGAAAGGCCACTGAGCTCGGCTGGGAGCACTGATGTGACGCACTCATTGCTCTTTCAAATTTTCAGAACAACTCCCTGATGCCAAAGGAGAACTGGCAGCGTCACTCAGCTATGAAGTGTCAGAGATATTTCAGGCAGCCAGATATTCCCATGCAGAAACCCAGAAAGAGTCATCTCCTTACTCCCCCAGCTGCTTCTCTTTGCATTATTGCTAACATGGATGTGACTCACTAGAGTTGGGTTTATATTAAACTCCTGAAACAGATTGTTTGGCTGTTATGTAAATCCAGTAAATGTTAAAATACTAGAATAAATCAGTCAAGCAGTTACCATAGCCAGCTCTCCAGAGACATCCAAGAGAATTTTTTTTTTTTTTTAAGGGAGAGGTGGCAAGGGATGACAGGAAGAAAAATAATAAAAATTTTTAAAAAACTATCACAGCAGTCTCTCAGCAGGGGGATGGCTGCAGTACCCCCATCAGTGCCGCTACCAGGGTCCTGCCCAGCAACATAAGGCAAATCACCCGATTGCTGCTCTGCACAGGTGAAGTTATGCAGCACCACCTGCACAAAACACAAGCTCTGTGTCAGCAGGACTGCTTCCTTACCGTGCCACATGAAGCAGCAATGTGACTTCAAGGGGAGGTCAGCATGAAAGTACTGGTGCTGAGGTTCGGACTTCAGCCGTACCATGCTTTAAAATAAACCCAAAACCGGGCATGAAGGTGCTACTTCCCATGCTGCTGCTGGGAGGGAGGTTCTGCTTTGGGAGCTGTCCCTCTCCCATGGGGCAAGGGGTATCTGCCACCCAGAGAAAAGTCTCCTGCTCACAGTGACATCAGCTAGCAGGCACAGGAACAGATTTTAAAATTTGCAAACACAAGTGTTTTTACCAGAAACCTGACTCCAGGATTTAAAACAGTCTACAGGCCAAAGGATTAGTCAGAAAAATTATCTGGCAAATAATCTGCAACAATAAGCAATACCAGAGCATATTACCATCTGCTCACAGATACCTCCTAAAACAGAAACAAGGGGCCTTCAGATTAAAGACTTCACTGTGTATCTAACTGTTGATAACCAAGCTATTGTACTCCAAATGCTCCTACACCTACATTAGCCACTAAAACTGAAACAGGTAGAAGTTAGGACCCCAAATCATAGTTGTAATGTAAAGCATGTTAGTTGAGCGGCCACTTGAATGGGCCACACCCAGTTTCAGAGGCTGCCCCAAGTGCCATATTACCCATTATACTGAAGAACAGCTGGAGCCTGTGGGTCCCTAAATACTTGAGCCCCTCCAGCATTAGCACACCATTGGGCACATCTGGATAGGCACATCTGGGCAGGAGACAGTGACTGGCCTGGCCTGTGCACAGGCAAACCACAAGCTCCATTTCTAACTGCCCCAGAGATGAGACTGTAGATCAATACAATCACTGCATTGAAATGAAGCGGAAGAGATCTCCAAACTCTGTTTAGTTAAATATAGCCTGGGAAAGTCTCTGCTTTTGTTAAACACTGCCTCAAAAGAACAGCTGAGTAATCCACCAATGGAGAAAAACATACTCTTTAGCTACAAGGTGTTATTATTATAGGCTTAATATCAAAATGGCTTGTTCAGCTTATAATATCAGACTGGAGCAAATGCTCCCAGCCTTGGCAAGACTCAGAGATACTACAGATCTACATTACACGCCCACATAAGCACTTGAGGTTCACACGCAGAGGAGTCTCTAGTCTAGAGAGGCAAGGCATTGGTTTGCACCAGGTTTCCATGGCATGGGAGAACCGGTTAGACAGCTTCGCAGAACAGCATGCATGTTGTGATGGGCACCAAGAGGGACGGGAGCCAGCACTGCAGCAAGGCCAGTGAAATCAGTGGCAGGAATTGATCTCTTTGACCAGGGCCAGCAACATTACAGATGGGTGGTGGCTGCAGGAACTCCAGGCATGGGCAACACAAGGACAGGCCATCAGGAAAACACTCCACAGCTGTCCTGAATACTGAGGGCACCTTGACCAGCACCGTATGTTTGACACTGAACTTACACCCTGCCTCACCTCAGGCTACTGCTTCCTCACTTTCCCCTTCTGCAAAACAGACGTGATCACATATAAACACTCAGGTAAAAGGCTTTGGAGCAGTGGGTTAAGCAGTATTACTGCTACCGAGTCTGCCCTTGGGCAATCCAACCCACAATAAGCAGCCACGGATTGCTCCATGCTGTGGCAGCCATCAGTGCCCACTTGCCTCCCTGCAGGTGCGGCCAACACCAGGCTGACTCCCATCTCAAACACCCAAGCCATTGCAAATAATAATTGTAACAATCTGAGACTTCCGAAAAACCATGACATTTAAAGCTCTCTTTGAGCATTCAGTGAAGAAGAATCTCTCACTTCAAGTTGAAAAACAAACTCTTTCTCTGTCTTTTATTTGCTAATTAAATGTATTCATTGTATTCAGATCTCATTTTTTTGTCCATAATGTTTTGCCCATCTGTTTGATTAAAAAAGAACCCAACCACCCAGTTTCATTAAGCTAATTAGATGCATTCAGCCATTGGTTAATATTCTGAAGTACTTCACAATTATTCTACCCAGTTATTAAATCTCCTTTGAAGATTTTATTTTCTGTGCTACACTCTTTACTAGCCAGCACCCAAATCAAACTGCATTTGCTAACTCCTTACCCACATGCAAACGCACTACCAACTCCTTCAGGTGGTTCATGATCCAAGGTACGCAGAGAAATCTGTGCCCGGATCTGACGCTGTTCAGCTCACTCTGATCTGGAAACACAGCATCCTCCTCCCTCTGTGCAACAGGGGTTCAACACTGCCTTCCCAGCGACCACTGGAGGATGATGAAGCGTTAAAAAGAGCACCACAAATTCTGTTTCCTGGGGAGCTGTGTCTAGCTGCAGACAGTAGGATTATGTATCTTTCTGGGATTTCTTTTTTCCGTATTTACTCCCCATATGAACTTATAAAGAAAAAAAACAGTCTTGGAAAGGCTCAGGGTCATCACTCCAATCATCCAGAGGATGAAAACTAACACCAATGAACTGGTGTAGCAACAGCACAGCAGTGTGACATCGCACAATTTAGACTTGCTGGCAGTCCCATGACGGCCTCTTAGGGTGCAGGTTTCCATACTAAGTTGTGGTTAGGCCAGCTACCTGCACCCCAGACCTCCAACATGCCAGTCTCTCCAAGCTCTGCTCCATTGCAGCAAACATGCAGCAGCGCTGAGGCTCAGTCTCCACGTATCTCAGCACTGCTGCTCCTCTGCTCCTGCAAAACGACCCAAGCTTTGACCAGCACTGCCCCACCAGCAGTCTGGCCTTGAACCAGAGCAGTCCCTGCTTGGCCTCAGAAACACAGAACAAGGATCCTTCAGGAACAAGCAGCATGCGCAGGCAAAGAGCAGCACTAGCAGGATGGCAGGAAAGAGACTGAAGATGAGAGAAGCAGCACTAAGTCATCTTGCTCTAGGAAGAGCAGCACTAATGACTGGAGCCCCTCACGCTTCCCTCACCATAACATCTCAACCCCCTACCCAGCCATCCATTTCCATGAAAATTTCTAACAATACATCTTTGAAGCCTTAACCACTGCAAGACACTTGAGTCCAGGAGGACAAGGGCTCCAGAAGCTGATGGGTGGCAGGGTGGGAGACAGGACTGATAGACAGTGACACACAGCACATGTATGGCTTGTCTTTTATATAGGGCCTTGTTTCAGAGGGAAACCAGGTTAAAAAAATAGAAATACACTTTTTTTTTTTACAGCAAGCTCTGATTGACATGGTTCTAGTCCTACCTCCTGGCCCCAGCTGACACTAAGACCTCTCCCATCTTGAGAAGGAGCTGCAAGAGATAATGATGAAAGTCTGCACTCACATGCACTATGGACTCGTGACTGCTCTTCCTTCCTGAACCAGAACTAAGTTTGAGATGTAGGTCAAGAGCTTCTAGAAAACCAGTCAGCAGACCATTTACAGGAAAAGCCATACTGAGTCAGGCCACGTATCCACTTTGCCCTGATTTCTGTCTCCAACAGGGGCCAATAGCAGATGCTTGGACAGGTGCTAGTGCAGAAATTAAAACCTTAAAAATAGTCATGATAATCAGGAGAAGTTTAGAGTTTGTCCTCCTGACAGTGTCTCCCAGCCTCAAGCAGTCACTCAGGGAGCCCTGCGAGCACACGTCCAAATTTGTCCACCACCATTTTGAAGCTACATTTTTTTTAGCCTTCACCACACTGTAGGGAATTGAGATCTGCAACATGACAAGCACTGCACAGAAAGCACTATTTGTGCCATACCTGCCGGCCACACAGGGAAGTTCAGGCACCCCCAACACCAATCTCGTGTGGTGTCAGAGTAGATAAACCCCACAGACACACACTCACTGCCTCCCGACAGAGGATCGGCAGGAAGCCAACACAAACACTCAGTGCAGTGTAGCAGACCAAGAAGGAAGAAACTGTCCTCTATTTGCTTCTGTAATCCCAGCCCAACCTCTATTATTTGGATTTAGAGAAAACAGCCAGTAGTCATTCTCTTGGTATAAGAGGTGGTTACACTTTCAAGAAGTCACTTGGTGGTAATTTAACTGAAGGAGGAAGAAATTTAGAGGTTGACACAGCTGTGATTTGACACGGGATGACCTGGAGCCTGAGGAGAACCTTAACAACATTTCCTTCAGGCCAGCCTGTTCTCCTTGGCTCACACTGTAATTAGCTTTCCCTTTTTGACATCCAGGCAGAGAGCCTAGAACAGCACTTGAAAATTTGGCCAGGTTATTACGACTTTTCGATAGCATGGCAACTGCACCAATTAATACAGAGCTTACTGCCCCACTGTGCTTGATGCTGTAAGGCACACTAAAAGGCAAGCTTTAGCTCAGAGAGCTTATATTCAATGCAGGCACTAAAACAAGAGCTTATGAAACTGTCCCAAGAAGGCCAGTGCACTCAAGTGGGTGCCGAACGCCCTCAAAAGTCTAGCCCCGACTAGCACCTACATAAACAGGCCTATACATCTGTTTAGGGAGCAACAGCAAGGAAAACCCTACCAAATGGCACAAAGCTATCATTTGAGGTGTCATTTTCAAAATGCTCATACAATACAACAGCATCTGTGACATACTGACCACTCAGCAGATTAATCACACTCCTAGATTAAAAAAAAAAAAAAAAAAGACTACGACATTTTG
>Ga0065711_1006567_pt1 | contig 20766 bp, 16 predicted proteins | sample Hoacrofraction12_FD_59098 | JGI IMG/M metagenome (GOLD analysis project Ga0065711, IMG submission 59098) | Hoatzin crop microbial communities from Cojedes, Venezuela - Epithelial fraction 12 v2 (version 2) | ecosystem: Host-associated > Birds > Digestive system > Esophagus > Crop | place...
AGCATAGGAAGTTCCGTCTGAACATGGGGAAGAACTTCTTCCCTCTGAGGGTGACGGAGCACTGGAACAGGCTGCCCAGGGAGGTTGTGGAGTCTCCTTCTCTGGAGATATTCAAGACTGGCCTGGACAAGGTCCTATGCAGCCTGCTGTAGGTGACCCTGCTTCAGCAGGAGGGTTGGGTAGATGACCCACAGAGGTCCCTTCCAACCCCTACCATTCTGTGATTCTGTGATTCTGCAGTAGGGCAGCTGCCACTGAAGACAGGACTCCTCTCCTAACAAAACCTACACTGGAGGGAGGAAACAAAGTGGCTGAAAATACCTGAACTCAATCTAATTAGTTGTAACATTTCAGCAAATACAATGTTGGTGCAATAAATTAGCTTACTACCAGTGCTAGCAGTGAAGGAAATGCTGGCTTAAACGGAGTCAGAAATGTGCATTGGCCACATAGCTAATAGAAGAATTAACTTTTGAAGGTCTGGGATGTGGGGTTTAGTTTGTTTGCTAGTTTAGTGTGGTGTCTTGGTTTTGGCTTTTTTTGTTGTTGTTTTTTTTGTTTTCAAAAATGCAGTTGGAAGTTGGCATTGTCGTGAAAATAAAGCAAGTGATCACTTGATATAGTAAGCTGAAAACCAAAGCCAGATATATACTTTTCAAAGCGAAACAGTCTTGTACTGAGAAATGGCTGTATTGCATTTCATAAATTTACAGTTCCTTGCATAGGTATTTCAAAGCTTTTTACTGGTGTTTTTTAAAGTGGGTGGTGTTATCCTATCGGAAATGGGGAGAAGAGTCTATTTCAGCGCTAGGACTTTTGAGCTTTTTGAGGAGGAACATTCCAGGAGGTTGTACACTCTTAGCAGTAATGGAAATGGATTTTCATCTTCTTGATGTGAAGGAGTCTCATGTTAATGTTGGGATCTATGGGGACTGGTATTTTTTGTTGTGCAGTCTATAAGCAATATACTAAAGAAATTTCATGTTTTGATTGCATGTCAAGTTTTTGTGGGACACTCAGATGCTTTGGAAGGATGTACTATGTTTTTTTCCTTATGTTTTTCCCCAGTTCTGGTTATGTCATTTGCTTATAATCTTTTGTTTGGCACACAGCTGTGGTGCAGAAGTATTTCAAAACTATTAATTCTACGACCCCCCTTCTGGGGAGCAAATGTGTCTTTATTCATATACAAGGAAATCTTAGCTCTAAAAATGGCACAGGAAGAACATTACTGTCCTTGATGGGGCCAGTCTAATGACGTAACCAGAAGAAAATAATTTTAAGAACTTAAATACTAGTTCCCCACATTTAAAACAAAACCATCAAAAGAAACAAAAAAAACCCCCACACCACTCCCCCCAAACCAAACTAAAAAGCCAGCACAGCCAAACTCCTCCACACACATGCATACAGCTTTAAATGGACAAACATTGAGCTGCAATTGTATGATGCGTTTTGACTCGTTCTAAATCCTATCCCCACTGGGGTAGGAATGCTTGTGCCGTTCAACATTCAGCAAAACCTGGAGTACTTCATTGACTTGGGTTCTGTGTCAGCATGCTGCCTGAGAAACTTGGCTTCCCTGCACTTCTGCTGAAATTGCATCATGCACGGGGTCTGCTTGTGAAATAGTGTCATTTCTCAGGCAGAGCGGCGGTTTTACACGTGGGCAATAACTGGAAGTGTAGAAATCGGACAGCTTGGGGCTCCCTGTCCGGAGTGAATTTTGGAGGACTGTATAGTTAATGTTGGCAGCCCTGACGTGCTCTCTTCCTGTGCATGCCCAGCACTTTGGGGAAACACTTGGTGACTTACAACAGGGCACAATTCTAGATTTTTGTTTCCTTTTTTTTTTTTTTTCTTCAGGACAATAGGAAGAGTTTAATAGTCTTCCATCCGTTACTAGTTTTTTTTTATTATTAATATACTGTAATATCAATAGATAATTTTAACTTACCAGTGTTGTGAAAATAACCTTTTTTAGAAGTGGAGCCTGCGTGGTGGCAACATCAGCCAACTGCATTGATGGTGTCCTATTCCTTCATGTTCTCCATGTCCCCAGGAGTAGTAAGAATTGACCATTTTACAATTGCTGAGATAAAATAAACCAATCTAAATTGGAGAGAGGTTATATTGACAATGTTGGCCTCCAGAACATGCTTGATTGCAGTCCCCCAGCAGCTACATCAGCTTATCGACTTGTAGGCTGCCTGTCCATTTTATGTGAGCTAGAAAGCAGGGCAGTTTATTGGAGACTGCAGTCCAAAGCTCAGGCTCTCCTATGTCATCGTCAGACGGGATTATTATTTCAGGGGAAAAAAATTGTTGAATGGTGTATAGTGATTTATTTCTTGTAAAATCAATTCCACCTACGTAAGTCGCGGCCTGTTTGAACTGTACAGGTTGCGTTTCTTCTTAGTTCCAAACATCGTGACTTCCTTTTGAATTAATCTTGGGGCTCTCAGCTGTGCAAACTCACATTTGAATGATGTTTTAATTGTTGTATGTTCTTTTGTGTTTTCTAGTTGGAAAATGAGAACTTAAGCCTGTTGATTTCAACTTCAGATTTTCAAAAATGTCATCCTACCTTGGCTATGAGGGGTGATGTTGCTGGTGCTTTCCAGAGCTTTGCTGTCAAATAGCTTAGCAGCCACGGTTCAACCCTATGTAATACTCTTCTGGAAACAAAAATGATGATAAGAGGAGGCTATTGAATTGTGATAGGGTCCACTATTGTGTCTTCTGATTATAGGTTAACTTTAGAGAAGAAAAACACTTCTTTTTCTTTGAAAGAGGAGTCTGCTGGGTTGTCTAGCATGTAGTTTTCACAGCTTATACTGTAGCTAAAGGGGGAAAGGGTGTGTGTATATTTACAGACTGCAGAAAGCACCCTTTCTGAATATAGGTGATACAATTTAACATGCTGAACAGAATTTCTGAATGAGGTTTGTTTTTTTTCTAATTACCTGTCACATAAAGTATTAGGTATCAGAGTTCATAGGCTTGTGGACTGCTAAGAACTAGGCAACAAAGTCAAATCATGTTAAAAAGATCCTTGGGCATAATAGTTCAAACTACTCTGGCACTTGCTTCTACTAATCTGTAATTTAAAGGAAATCTACAGCTTTTACTTTTTAAAAAGAATAATCTGCTACATTGATTTTCAAATACATTCTCACCTCCCACTCTCTCCTGTCCTCCTCCACTTCCCTCTTCACCAAAAACCCCCGCAGCGATTAAAAAATTTTAGGTGACTTCTCAGAATTTAGAGGATAAAATCAACATGTTTTCGTTGGCATCATAGTATGTTTGAATGTCACTGGTACTGGCATGGGACTTTTACTTGCACACTATTGTGCTCCCTCACGTTGTTCCAGGTAATTACTGGGATGTATAGGAAAACATGGAGGCATGCAGCTGTCTTCATGCAGCTGACAAATAGCTTTGGAAAAGATCATTCTTGTTACAGGTAAGTTAAAAAAGACATCTCATTCAGCCTTAATAGAACTCTGGATAAGTTCTGAGTAGTTGAGAAATGAAATGCAATCGAGAGCAGCGCAGTGGGTGCTCTTCTCCACCCAACTGACCTGTCTCTGGTGCAGGGCTGCAGTGAGCTGGGATCTTCACGGGAACAAAGGCTTCTCCTAAAATGCAGTGCTGCCTGCACAAAACATTGTTAACAAAGGCTTACTAAAGACAGTACCCTCTTCTTGATGGCAGATTTTACTGCTGAGTTACATTACTTCTCAAAGTATTTTTAACTTCCTACTAAAAAAAAGATGGGTAGCTTTGTTTAAAAACAGAAGACTTATAAGTAATATGTTAGTATTAGGAGGAGGAACTAGGGCAGAAGGAAAATATGTTCTTGGAATGCTGCTATTTTTTTGCTTTCTCAGATCAGAACTTTGAATGCCAGATGTGGGATAGTTTTATAATGCAAAAACTGAATGGGTTTTATGAATTAGCCTTTGCTTTATGTGTATCTGAATAATATTTTGTATACATTCAGACGAAGCAAATGTAGTGCATTGACTAGAATTTACTATCGAGGTATTGTTGTATTTTAGTGGCAGAAAAAGCAAGAAAGGTCCATAGGAGTTCCCTTATTTTTAAGAGGAGTTCCAATCTATGAGATTTTTCTCTTTATACCTTTCTCATTTTTCCCTACCCTTTTCTTGCTTATTTCAGAAGAGCTCAAATTGAAAATTAAGAATTACATGATATAATTTACTGATGAGCATGTTTTAATATTTTCTTGCAGAAGGACTCCATGAAAGATGACAGAAGAAGTTATTGTTATTGCAAAGTGGGATTACACTGCACAGCAGGACCAAGAACTTGACATCAAGAAAAATGAACGTCTTTGGCTATTAGATGATTCCAAGACATGGTGGAGGGTAAGAAACGCGGCCAACAAAACGGGATATGTGCCATCAAATTACGTGGAGCGAAAAAACAGCTTGAAGAAAGGTTCTCTGGTTAAAAATCTAAAAGACACCTTGGGTAAGTCCTTTTGTATTTTGGAAGAAGTTTACTAGACTTGATGGGTTTCAGATGTGGAATGTAATGTGCATATAAATATTTTTTAACGTGCTTGTTTGGGTTTTCTTAATCCTTAGTTTGAGGTGACATGGTGGGTGATGGAGGGAGGGATAGAGTGGAGGAAGAATCGTGTGGGAAAATGTGTAACAGATTTTCTCACATCACATCCAGGGCAATAAGATGTTATTTTTGTTCTGGTTTGTCAGAGGTGATGTATTTTCAGTGGCTGAAGAACTGTGTTTTCACTGAGATACCAACTGCTGAATCCTCTCCTCTCATGCCAAGTCCTCTCACTCAGAAATATAAGGATGTAAACTGGATTGTTCAGCATAGCTATCACAGTAATGCTAAATCACTTTGTGAATGGGATTATACAGTGTGGCTATGTGCAGTGTCAGGGGTTAAGTTTCTGTGGTCGGAGATGTTCCTTCTGCTTCCAAGTCCTTAATATGTACTGTTTTATATTTGCACATAAAATATTCACAACAGTGTATCATACGTATGCAGTAATATACCTGTGAAAAATGTTGAGTGTATTTTGAAGAAATGTGTTTGGAAGTCAGGTGAAATGAGTATTTTTTTTTCGTTATTTTTGCAGTGATTTTTAATGACTGATTAAATTACTAGAAAATAAAGGGCTTTGCATGCGTCTAGAAAAGGTTACACATAGCGGTAAGTGATCATTACACGTATAGAGGCCAAAAAAAACCCTGCTAGTGTTTTTTTAGGATGTAATACAGAAACAGATATGCACCTGGAGGTGTTTTGAGGTTTTTTTTGCTTGTGTTTTGTTTTTTGCCTGTGTTCTGCAAAGTCTTACCTGGGGAAAACTTATTCTGTTGCAGTTTGCTGTAGAAAATACTAACTTTTCAATAGAAAATTTAGAATTTGGGATTGGACTTGTTAGAGTACAAAAAGGTTTACTTAAAAATAACATGGCAAAAGCTCATGTGGGTTTATCACAGGTGTCCCGTGCTAGTGCTGCAACTAACAGGTTATGTTTCTTGATCACTTCTTCATTACTGTGTCCTCCATTGCTGAGCTGCCATAAAGTACATGGAAACTGACGACTACAGGATGGGTGGCAGGCAAAGAAGTTTATCACAAGATTTACCACAGTAGTATTTAAAATGGTAGACCTGTCTACAGATACTGTTGGAGTACACTCATTACGGTGCCAGCAAATGTGATTAGGCCTTTTCAAAGATTTGTATAAAGAATAAGCTCCAACATCAATTAACTAGTTAAAATCAAAATCCCAGCTGTGACTTTAAGATCCTTTTATATAGATTTATGTTGTTTAAAATCTGTATGATTTGTCTAAAGGCCACTTTATGACAGGATTGAGTTTCTGTTGTGATAATATACTAAGTGTTTGTATAAAATGTGGACAATATGTACTTGATGTAAACAAACACATTTTTATTTATATCCAACAGAAATGTATTTAAGTGAAGGACCAGAGACATTTCCTAGCATATATGCATGTTTACCTCCTTGATCTTAACAAAGCTGCACGCTGCAGGGTGCTTCACTGTGGTGTCGACAGATGAAATGGTGTGAGAGCAAAGCTTGGTGGTTTCATGGCTCGGCCTTCGCTAGTGTCGCATCTTCCAAACCTCAGCCCTTTGCACGCATGTACATGGGTTTTTAGGTTCTGAAGAACCGTTATTACAATCTACTGATAACCCTGTACCTCTTCAAATAGTTTTTGCTGTGTGTTGTTTGTTCAGCTGAGACAGAAAATACGATGTGGCGGAGCCTGGCTTGTTCTTTTGCAGTGACCGCCCATACCTGCTAAGCACGCAGAGTGCAAAGCAGCTCACATGCTCTTTTATGCTCGTACATCCTGTGACAGTAAGAAACTGCCTAAGCCGTACCTAACCCACAATTTGGCTCAAGATATTCTTAACACCCTTCAAAAAAGTTGGTGATTAAGAGTGTTCTTTTTTTACAGTTTAAGGGCTGTGAACTGCTTAGTATAATGAAACTTATGTCTGTGCTGTGCACCACGCATCTGTACAATTTTCTTTTTACCTTTCCTGAATCGTAGTCCTCAACTAAACTATAGTCTTTAGGCCTTGCTTGTCTTGCTGTACAGTAATTTCCCATTCAGAACACGGAGAGCATGTGTCCTTCCTTAGAGGATCCTTTGTTCTGAGTGGCCATCAAGAATGCACTGCTGTTTTTTTTTTTTTTAAACAAAGGCTTGCAAATTCCAAGGCTGATGATGGATCTAGTGAAACAGCTTTTGAAAGTTTTGCTGCACCCGTAAAACAAGTTCTTAAGTTCTCTTTATAGAAATATGTCTAATGTCTCATCAAGCATGCCTCTCCTAAGATCACAAGGAAATTCACATGAAAATGCCCACTAGGCCAGCACAGGTGGGAATGGTGTTCAGGAGTATTAGTCCTTAAGCCAAAGCTGTTTCCAGCTTTGATCTTGAGGCTATTACCAAATTATCAGGTACTGAACTAAAGAAAAATGAACAAAAAAACCCGAAAACAAAACCACAACAAAAAACCTCAACAACCAGTTCCTTAATAATCATTCAGTCAAATATCAATCGCAAGTCTTGTGAAATCTCAGGAGAGAATCAGCAGGCTCTTAGCTGCTTCCAGTGACCAGGCTAGCAGGCTCTAAAGAGAGGGACACTCTGGCATACCTGGACCCACTTTTCGTACTTGCAGCACTCCAGCAAATGGTTACTCCCATGCCCATAGAGATGCGCTTTGCCTACCTCTTGCTTAATCAATTACAGTTCCTTGTATTTAAACATATTTCATCTGAAAGCATTGTTATCGCACAAATGATGTAGTGTGCGGTCTATGTGATTGCCCACAGCTATCTGCCACTCTTATGCTTATCCACAGTAATTACCAGTGGTTGATTTATACTTACTTCCAAATATTCAATAAATATGAAAAGTGCCAGCCGTAGTTCAAATTCTGGCAGACCCCATAAAAGCTATTAGCATTTAATTAATAGTCCCCATAGTTGACAGTTGAAGATGCATCATCTAAATAGTTCTTAATCCGTGTAGTCTGTGTTCTAATGAAAGTTTATGGCACCGGTTAATACATCGGTGTCTCGTACATAAAAAGCCAAATAGATCACTAAAGTTTACTACCTTTATGAAGTTGTCTTTGTCAGGAAAACTTTTTAATCTCATCAGAGAATGAAGTCATGCCTGTTTGCTGAAAACTAATTTTTCTGGAACTCTGTTGACTGTCATTAATTGAATCTCAGCCCTTGAATACTTTATTAATAGAATCCCATCGGCTTTACCACTGTTTGGCTTGGGATTGATGGAAGGTTAGTGGGCATGTAGGTACCCAGAACATGCAGCTTGCTGGTTTAAAATGTCAGCCTGTTTTCAGCAATGTCTTAAGGCTTCTGGAATTTCCATTGTATTTCAGCATTTTTGGAGAAGAACATCTGCAAATAAATCGTGTTCGGAGCCAGCTCTTTGAAATGTGTCAGGTGCATATTAAGGTGCTGATTAACACTTCTTAAGGATATGTTCATTAAATCAGTTACTTGTGGACTGAAAACCAGCTCACCTCAAATCTCAAGTGACCCCCAGTAATTTCTGAAGAGGTACTTCTGGATCACCCTGCATCTTTTTAAAAAACAGTAGCCTCTTCTGCACCATTCACTTTGTCTTTCCCTTTCTAAGAGCTTACTCTGTTATGCTGTGTCTTCTTTAAGTCCTGTCATCACGGAATTTTTCCAAAACTTTTTGCTTTCGTTAGTGACTTTGAGACATTTTGAGACTTGTATTTTTTCTATTGATGTCTATCTGTTTTATCATTTTTCAGTTTTATATACATTACTTCCATGTTCTTATGTCTCCTTCTTGAGTGAACTCTAATGAATATATAGCTCTAACAGCCCAGTTTTATTTATGGAGATCTAGCGTACAGGTCATCTATTAAGTATTTTAAATGATTCATCTTCTCTTTCCCTTTTTTGTCTTAACTGAGTGATACTGCGAGTAAAAAGTTAATGGCAATTTAGCCATTTCAAATTACTGTCTTCTGTTTGCTCATATTGAATGAAATCTGGTAATTATTGCCATTCGTAAGGCAAAAGCCGTTTCCAGGCTTGTGATTAAAAATTCATCTTCATTCATTATAATGAACTTTAAAATAGTTTCCTCGTACAGTATTTCTTTTATGGGGAACGTATTTTTTATACATTTCGATTAAGTCTTACTAAGCAATAGACCTCCAGCATGTGTCTTCCAAACTGTAATTTTCTGTAATACAACTCTTCCCATGTGCTGGGGGTGGGAAGGAATTCCCGTACCCGTTCAGAAGGAGCAGGTGTTTGCCAGCACCACCCCCGGAGCTGCCTCCGAGTGCGGCTCCACGGGTTTCCCCTTCTGCAGCAAAGACCATCTATGCTTGCTGGCTCATCTCTGTCATGCCAAACAGAAACCTTATCTGAAGGAAGCAAAAAGAATTAAGAAGTCAGTTGTTTGTGTAAGCAGAATAGAACTTCTGCATTTTTTCCATCCCTTTGCAAGTCACTTTCCTGGCAACAGCACAGCTCCCCAGGCAGCAGCGTGCCGCGGGTGACTGATGCGTGTGATCCAGCAGCAGGGTGCCATTTTCGTGGGAACCCACAGTTTTCAAATGTTACTGCTTTTGCTTCACAACCAGCTCTGCGTAATAGGGATTTCCTAAAGGTGTCCGGTCTTGCTCCCTTTAGCGAACAACCACATAAGAAACCTTCAAGACATTTCCACTCGATTCTTGGTGTGGGTTTTTGAACAGGTGCCCAGCAAAAGAAATAATATTTATTGAAAGGTATTGAAAGAGAGATTAGACATGAAGAATACAGGAGATGTGTTTGCAAAATGCGTAGGAGCTGTAGAAACACTAGAGATGAGTGTTGGCAATGATGGCAAATAACAGTAATCTCGATAACGTTTCACAGAGATGTTTAAGTTGCACGAGAGACTCTTCAGATGACTTCTTTATTAAGCTTCTGTAAATCAGCAAAACATTTCAGTAACTTTATAGTTTTAATTCACTCCACGTGCCGGATTTTCACTTTGAAAGTGAGACATGCCAAATGAGATGTGAAGTACAGAAACTGGTCCTTACTTGCATCACTGTTTCTAGTACGTTATTTCAGAAGTGTTGCGAGCGTCCAGGAATGTTTCCTGTGTTCGTCGGCCTCCATGGTGTCTACCTGGGATCAGTCTGTAGATCTGTGCAACAGTGCCCAAGTGCTGTATACACTGTCGCTTCCAGGAATCAACAGGTTTACACCTCTCCCCTTCTCTTCTGGTGATTTTTATTTATTTATATGAAAAGAGTTTTTTTCACAGTTATAAATTCACATTTTCCCCTTTGAGAGCTACTCAGTACCACCTTCACCATGCCTTTCTGGAAATTGACGGGGAAGTTAGCTATTTTTTCCTTTAGACAGTCATTGCTTAGTAACAGGCAGTTGATAATGTGGAGTAGGTCATTTTTTAATGCAGTGTTTTCTTTAACATTGGAAAACACTGTTGGGTAAGAGGTTTGGTGTACTTCCTTTTTAGATAAAAATATTTCAACTCAAATTTAAACTATTACTGTCATAGTCTGCATAATATGTTCATGAAATCTCATTCTCCAAATAAGTCATCAACATTTAACTTCTGAGGTGTGGGTTAGTGGTCTTTTTTTTTGTTTTGCTTTTGAGGATTTTTTCTGTTTTTAAATATCTTAGTGGCCCAATTTCGGTAGTTCTCATATGGTATGCCTAGTAGATTTAATTATACAAGGTGGTATTTTGACATTCATCAGATCTCTTCTAAATCTTGTCTTGAGTGCTGAAATTTGATTACTGCTTAAGTCTTTCACTTGTGAAAGTTACTTGTGCAACTCTGTTGTGGTTTTTAACTGAAATTTTCCCAGTTCTGCAGCACTAGTTTTTAAAAGTGTAATCAGGAGAAGCATACACAGTATTTCTGGCACAGTCGTAGCTATAAATTGAGTCTTTCGTACTCTTTGCCTCATGAATTGTATGTGTTTCTTTATCAGCAAACTGCCTTAGCCATGTTAGCTGCAAGATGACAGAAAACACATTGTTAATATGCCCAAGTACTAATTTGAAAATATTTCTGTTCTTAATTATTTGTTTTCAATTTTAGTGTTTTCTGGACAACATGTGAGTGTAAAATTTACTACAGAATGAAAGCATGATAGAAATAAGAATAGATATGGTATCATTGTATAAGAACTACACCATTGTATGAAACAGAGCTGCTTCGTAAGACAAACAGCAGTTATTTTAACCTCTTTAGAACTTTGAGTTCCTGATGTTGTTGGGCTTCCTTGTCACAGACCTTTAAGAAATACTGTCTTGTCCACTCAACAGCAGACATTTAATACATTTGATTTAAAAAAAAAAGAACCTTCAGAACTTTTTACAGTATGTAGCTACTTGTCAAATTATTTACCGTGTATGAAGATATGTAAGAAGAAATGATATGAAGTCTCTCATTTAACCAAACATCTCTAGTTGGAATTAGCAGTGAAGTCCCTTGTAGGAATTCAATGCAAATAAAAGTGTTTTTCTTGTGCCACTGTATGTTGCTTTAAAGCTTCCTAGCTTGTCAGAAAATATGGCCATGACAGTAGCAGCATGTCTGTTGTGTCTCTTGGAGGAGAGTAATGAGAGTAAATAGTCTGTATTGGCACTTTTAAGCAGTTGATACACAGGAATTTAAGGTCATCTTTACAGAGAGGAAGTAGTTTTGAAGATTTTATATACAGCACAAATTCTTGCTCAATTTCCGAGACTCGGTGTGTTAAAATAGCTTATTCCATGGTTGAATTTGTTCAGCAAAAGCACATTCTCTGCTGTGCTTCATCCTGCTGTTTAGTTGCATTGCTCAAAGTAAGCATGTTTGTTTGTGGGGCAGGGCAGCAACAGTGGTGACTCTTCACCAGTGATGAAATTGAGGAACATGGTTTTGTGGTATTGAGAGAAGCTGGTGGGAACTCTGTGTGGGTGTGGTGTCTTCCGTGGTTTGGGGAATTAAAAGAATAAAAAAGCTGGAACAATTGCATTTCTTCCACCTTCACAGTAATAGTAGATCAGTCTGGTTGCATGGATTACTGTCATTAGATGCGGAGAAAGGGGAAATGGGAGATGCTCACAATGATTTCAAAACACAGGGAAGATAATTCTTCCATTCCCATATACAGCATGTGGAGTTAGGAGCTGACAGTGCTGATACCACTGGAATGGTTACAGAGGATTTGTATAATAAAGAATTCAAATGCTTTGCTACTTTCTGGAAACATACCTGTCTCGTGATCATCATCAAAACGCAGACTTATCTTAAGCGGCTCTTCTCAGTTCATTGATGATCTCTGAAGATCTAGAAACATATTCAACAGCAGTAGCTCTGCATGGAAAGTGATGCAAGAAGATATTGCTGACACGGTAGGGTCTGCTATCTCACTATCAATTTGGTATATAATGCAGAAGAATATATTAATTTTGAATTAGTTGTCACTATTATGCACGTTAAAATAGTTACCCAGAATGAAAAACAAAGTCACAAATTTATGGTTATGGACCTATTGTATGCCTGTAAAAATTTAAGTAACTTTTTGCATATCAACTATGTCCAGTGAAAGTAGCGTTAGAAGGATTGAAGTCTCTGCTTTGTGGAACTAAAATCAGACTTTCTAAAGAACATCATGTTGTCATTTCTGAAGGAACATGTGCTTAAGAAGGAAAAGAAATACGAAATTGCAGAGCAGACTAATGCAAAAAAACCACCCCAAAATAAAGCACAAACCTCATATGCTTTTGTTACCTGCAGCAGAGACTTGAAAACAAAGAAAATTAGTAAATATTCTGGAGGACTCAAGGTACAGAATAATGTTTCTTTTACTACTTGATAAAAGTCTTTCTCTGCCGGATGTATGCATCAGGCCCTTTATTGCTCCGAGGTGAAAAGCCAAAAGCAGCAGTGAAAGCAGAACCTGCAGCTTGTTGCAGTGTCCCCGAGCTCTGGTGCTAGCTGGTGATGGGAGCAGAAGTTTGCTTTTTTCAGTTTATGACTGCATGTATTATATTCCGCTGAAAGTTTGTCTTACATGAATTATTTATTGAGGTGGACTATTTGAAGGATTTTCTGCTTTAATAGTTTGAAACAAACATATAATGGAAGCCATAATGTGTCCTACTTTTCAGCAGATTTTTCTAAAGAAATCTGGTTTTAGTCCATGTGGAATAAATAAGCTTGTTCTTTGTATGGTGTTAGAAGTTCTGTGTAGTGGGTGCTTCTCTCTGCCCTCCCCATGCAGTGTGTTTGTGCTTGGAGGTACAATTTGGCATTTACAGATTGCAGAACGAGCCTTTATTTTAGTCATAATTATGTTTTGAAAAGATAAAAGAATCGCCTTAACTCAGCGTGGCTGTGTGTACTGGTGTCTTTGGTGGCATTAATTCCCTCAACTGTCGCCTTCAGGGACCCTTGGTTTTGCCGCTCTCTGAGCCAGTTATGTTTCGACATGTAATCATGTTTGGCCTTGGAGCAAGCCATTAAATTAGCTCCCAGGGTAGTTTTGTCGCTCCCTATTAAGGAGAGTCACCCTGTTGCCAGTAGCTCGTCCTACACCCTGTTCCAACCACGAAGGTAGAGCCTTTTGCTCTGTTAACGTTAAAAGTTTGTGTCTGAACCCTCAACTCTTTCGATGTTTCATTTTTTCCATAGAGTAAAATCCTTTGAGCAATCTGCTAATTGCATCTCTTCTTCTGAGGCAGTGAAAATAAGAGTGCGTTTTTTCCAAGTAGTGTCTTGTACTGGATTCCTTGTGTGGAGTTCCCTTCTGTCCTCCTTCCCCTCGGGTTCCAGGGAGGACCGATGTCCGCTGAGGCAGCAGAACTGGGGTTGCAGCATGGGTCACCGCCTTGCGCCCCACTGCCTGGGTTGGACCTTTCCCATAAGCATGTGCTTGTGGGGGATTGCAGTGACCACAGTTCTTCAGAAAATGTGGTCTCTGCGCACTGTCCTCTCCTTTAGCTTCACGTCCCAGTGTGTGAAGGTGGTAGCAGAGAAGAAACAGTCGACAGTAGCTGATTTTGAGGTCTTGTGTATACCTTGTTTGGTGTGTATAGCTGGGTCACCCTTCTAGAAGACCAAAGGAACATGGCCGGCAAAAATCAATGGCCTGTGTATGGAATCTCACAGACACCATTTTGCAAAGAATTCCAGTGACTCAAAGGACACGCAATTTTTCTATATTGAAGTGGCACTGGCTGCACTTTCTACCATCTTAGCATCATTGGGGAATTCTTCCCATTTAGATGTGTGTATTTCTTCCTATATATATCCCTAAATAATTCTTCCAATATTACTGAATCTCTCTTTTCAGAGGCCTTGGGCTGCCTTGACATTTAATCTTCCAGGGTCTTTTGGAATATGAATTTGTTTCTTTTTCTCTACTTGGTCCCACTTGGGTTCCCTTGCTTTATTGTTTATCAGGTTTTTTGAAGACCGGAACAATAGATGGCCATTCTGTGACATGTTTTCATACCATACAAACAAAATTTCTGAAATAACATTCACGCCAAAGAAATTGGGCTTGGTCTTAGAATGTACAAGGGAAGATTTCCTTCCTTTTTCTGAGTCTCAAAAATGTTTTGGTTTGTGGTGTGTGTCCATAAAGCAGGAATCGAGATGCATGTGATGTATGCAGACACCCAGCATAAACTAGCTATGTGACAGAAAATGCCTACCTCTGTTTTTTTTAATAAGGAGGTCTCCAGTAGTAGAGATGACTTTCTTTGAGAGTCACTCAATGGTAAATGTGATTGTTTACTGACAGATAGTTTTTTGTGGTCTCAGCAAACAGATTTGGACAGACACCGCTTTTAATGTGAATGCGTGGTCAGGTTGCGCAGGTGGACATTCAGGAGTGCTGTTTCTACTAGGTGACTATTTGTAGCTGTATTTTGCACCAGAAAATTACTTTAGAACAATGGCTTTAGACTGTGTGAACTATACACAATTGTTGCTATCACTCCTGTTTAGCAGTCTTTGGGACTTTGTAAAGGAAAGAAAATGGAGAGTAAAAGAAAAAAGAAAGGGAAAATTTTGATGTAGTGAAAATGCTGTTCTTGTACATGGACTCTCCCAATTTACAAACCTGCAAGACATTTTTTTAATTGTTCATTCAGGAAGCTGCTCTGCAGAACCAGGAGCTAAATTTATTACTATATTACTAATTCATTACTGAGTTTTAATCTACAGTAGAAATTGTTTTAGTTTGAATGGGAGTTGTGGGGGTTCGTGTTTTGGCTGTGAGGGTCAAGCCTCAGAGAAGATGGGCTGTTGTGTTAAGCGAGCTGTTTCCCCTGTTACTTCCCCTTCAGTGATGGGGAGGTCTGGTTGTAGTTGCCTATATAGTGGCAAATAACCTGAGAGTCCTTGATTAATGAAGCTACAGGCATTGCAATTCAGAGAGGAAGCTAGTAAAGAAAAGGTGGTATTTGCCTTCCTTTCCTTTCCTAAAAGGAGCTTTGAATAAACTTGCAGTGTCTATGACAGGCTTCTAAGGAGTTCTGAGGTTTCCAAAGAAAAAGTAATAAAACACCTTGGATCTTCTTGTAACATGGTATTTAATGTTGGAAAACATTAGTATAGTATAGCATTGTCATTCTGACCCTATGGTAGAATTACTAAGGCTTTACATCATGCTTGGTGTTGGTATGGGCCAACTGGAATAAAACTGTATAACCTCAAAGACTAGCTGACACGTAACTAGCTAGTTATGTTCAGGAGAGACTATCTTGAGCTTTTTGATGCCGAGAGATTGCCCTTCAGTCAGCATTTGCATCACTATTTTGTAATGCATTTCTTTGAGTTGAGGGGCTGTATAATTACTGCTTTGTAATTTATCTGTTCAGGTTTGGGCTTGATGATCTGAACTTCAATCTGTATTTGTAACACCTATTAAGCCTTTCATTTTCATGTACGGAATTGAGAATAGGTTTGAGCAAACAAGAAGTGAAAAGACCAAGTTAGTACTATAATTGCCCGTGTCCAAAATAGAATTATCCCGTCTCAGTTACCTGGAAGAGTCTTTAAATTGGAAGGTCATCATCTTACATTCAGGGTAGTCTATACTTGCTGTATTATTTGCTTTTTAAAAAATAAAAAAGTGAGTGGATTCATGATAGCAAGTTGGATTTGTATCCCGAGCTGTCCCGTACACTTCTTTTGCTTCATATAAATGTGAGATAGCTTAATATAAATCATCTTTCCATCAAATGCTGGAGGAGGTGGGGGAACATGAGCTGTTGTGTACTTATTGAGGGACAGGAGCGTGTATTGCGGTAGACAGTTTGGAGCACCTCATGCGTATTAGGGATTTCTTTGCCAATATTTTGTTAGTGTTTGTGAAAGAGAAGCAAAATGGTTGTAGCTTTTCTTCTCCACATCAAGGGAACAGAAAGCACTGGGAAGTCCTCCAAGGCTACTGTGCCTTCTCCCCATACATTATAAATCTGTTCTTAGAATGATAGGGCCGCCTTAGGTTGAAGATAGCGCTGGTTATTTTTTTCTTATCAGGGCATCCTACAAAATCAAGAGAGCATCATTAATAAGATTGCAAAGTAGGTGGAAATATCTTTAAATGGTTTATATTTGAAAGCGAAGATAGTGTATTTAAAGCAAGCTGTCTTCAATGTAAATTTGTCAATGGAAGTTGGAACTGTAGATCTTGAGAAACCCCATTCATTTTACATGGCTTCTGTTTGAGACGGAGGCAGCCGTTTTGCTATTGCACAGAGGATTTAAAATCCCAAGTCCATTTTAAGTTTGCCTGGCAAGACTTCATCTTATTCACTTTTCCACTGGGGTAAGAACATAGATGAGGTGGTTGATGGAAGCCTTCGGATTGTACGTTTGATGCCTCTGGAAAACTCTGTCCACATAAGTCTTTGTAGTACATCTTTCATTTTAACATCTTGCTCTAAAATGCTTTGGGTACAGGAGACTCGTTATCTGGTACTAGAATTTGAATGTACCTTTCTTGATAAGATAGGCACGTTTAACACAGTCGAAATTACAAAAATTAATCCAGTAGTTGTTTTTAATACAGTTGTCGAGTTGATTTCTTATTGGAAGCCTCCATACCAAATAGCATTTGATGTATGGGAAACTTTGACACTGCTTTTTCCTGTATTTGAAAAACATAGTGATGAAGCAGCTTGGTTGTTGAAATGTCAGAATTTCACTTTGACATTTAAAGAAGAGTTTCCATTTTCTGATTTGTTCTAGTGTGATTTTTTTGATATTGAGCTTCTTAGAGAAGATACAAAAAGTCATTAATAGAGCTGTGAGGCTTCATTTCTGTGTCACAAATGCAGTTGAAGATTTCTGGAATTTATAGCAGTATCCTTTAAAGAGTGCTATTGATGGAGATATTGCTTCTAAAATTCTGACTATCCCATATGGATCTTGGCCTTCGAACATTCGCTTGAAAACTTGATGTGTAGGTGGAGGGGGAGCAGAAGGGGTGGGAGGCTGCAAATTGAAAATATGCAGAAAGGTTTTCTTTTTCTTTCTATGTAACAGAAGAAACTTTAGTCTGCTGAATTCCTTTTTAATAAAGAAGCAAAGACAAGTTCATTTAAAATTATAAAAATAATAATAAACATAAATAACATAAAGCTAACTGAATGTCTGATCTAGACATTCCAGCTGTCAAGAAGTTATGTCTTTATCTCTGTATTGGGTGAGTGAATTACTTAATTTACATAATGTTGTGTTTTTCTTAAGAATTTTTCTGAAGAGTTAATTCTTAATACAATTTTTTTCTTTTAAAAAAGGCGTTGTACACTTTGCATACTTATTCACTATATGCATTAATATGCAATATATTTCAGAGCCTTACTATTAGGGGATGAATAACTTATTTGGTAAACAGAAAAGGATCCTTTTGTGGCTGCCCCCTCCCTGGCAGTGTTCAAGGCCAGGTTGGATGGAGCTCTGAGCAGCCTGAGCATGGGCAGGGACCCCTTCCACCGCAGGGGAGTTGGAACTAGATGATGTTTAAGGACCCTTCCAACCCTTATCGTTCAATGATTCTATGATTTTTTTAACTGCATCTGTGTAAAGCCAGATGGAATTGCAATTCTGTTAAAATTCACCAGAAAAATAATGATTTTAAGTATCTTAAATAAAAATTGGCTAAAATGTTGAATAAATGTTACCTCAGTTTTTTATGAGCTTGCTTATTTCTGCTGCATCTAACACAAAACACTTGATTAGTAAATTGAATGAGAATCTCTGGTTACCTTGTCTCTGAAGATTTTTAGAACTAGCAGAGCTGTTCTGTAAAATTTGGTTTTATTTTTGAGTGAAGTAAAATATATTTCCCTCTCAGCTGAAATTGATTTCGTAACTTTTTATGTGAATCACTAAATGTAACAAATTATTTCTAAAATATTTTTTCTAACTCTTTCAGAGATGACTATTATTATTCAGTATTTAAACAAGCTCTTGCCCTGGCTGTTTATACTGGCCGTTATTCTAGCTCATTTGTTTGACTTCCTTAAATTTATCAGCCTCAACATTGTTTTGCTTGAATGTTTCAGCTGTTTAATGGAAGTTATCTTAATAGGTTATAGTAATGTTAAATTTTTCATCTCTGGAGTGCCTTGTGTCAATTTGAATTATAATGGGTTTATTTTTTAAGAAGAGAAACATGATTTAAAAAATCTGATTAAAATGAATGTATTTTCATAAAAACATACTGTACTTGTGCTCTTTGTGATGATTTCCATGATCATTTTTTTAACCGTAAAACAAGTTAGTACTGTTTAAAGTGTTTTACTCTAGAGGGAGGGTACACAAATAGAGATGCATTAAAAGTTGTATGAAAAATTTTACAAGTAATTGCTTTTTTTTTTAATGCAGAGAAGAATAACCAGTAATGTAAAGAAATTTCAATTACTAGGTAATTTGTAATGCCAGTGAAAGATCCTTTTTAAAGTTACTTTTTCCCATAAATAAATTTTCAAATATTCATTCATGTTATGTTTAAAACCCATGCTTTGACAGCCTCTGTGAGAGTTGTGGCAGCATGGATAAGATTTAAGGCAGAAGCTGACAGAACTGTCTCCCAGAATTTTCTCCCTTTTTCCTCCTCATTTCAATGCCTTTGTTTTTGTGTATGGTCAGTTTGATGAAGCCAAGAGCCTTGTGCTGGAAGGCGTTGCCGTCGAGGGCAGCCTGGGAGGTCGGGCTGGGGGAGCACGCAGCCCCCCGAACTGCAGCCCTGGGACCCGCCGCAGCCCTCCTGCTGACCTGTCGACGTCCGCCCGGCGTCGCATTCATCTCGCTACCATCACGCCAGGCAGTCAGCTTTTGACAGAACCGCGCATCACGGGCTGGGTTTTGGGTGCCAACGTCGGGAAGGCAGGGCTGGTTTGGGCAGCTGGGGGGCTGGTGGGAAGGCAGGATTCCCCGCTAGCCCTGCCTCCTTTCCCAGGGACAGAGCATCACCCTTCTGCTCCTGGAGGATTTAAAATGTTAAAACATCTACAAAATTGAGTTTAGAGAGATAAAAAGGAAATATACCATTTTTTTTTACCCACCTCTGTTTTTGACTGTAGCTAAGAGTGCTTTTAATTCAACCCTAGTATCAATTCCTGTGTTTTGACTAGGTGATACAGCATGATTTAATATTTAATTGAGAAAGAGCTTGTTGTATTTGTAAGTGGACTATGAAAGAAAGTAGCTGGCAGTATTTGATGTGCTATTAATTTGAGATACCTATTTGATGCCCTTTATCATACTTAATTTTTTGCTGATTTATGGCTTTGTAGTAATATATAATAACTGATGGAAAACTAATTTCAAACATAAAAGGTTGAATACATGGTACAAAAATCAGTTTTGACTTGTTATGAAAAAGGATTTATTAAGATATGTAAACATAGCAATAAAAGAAAATATTTAAAAAGTTGATTTTCCCTTTGCAGCAGGGAGAGGGAAGGTGACAGCATTACTCAGCAACATTTGTTATATACCCAGCTGTATTTTTAGACTTAAAACTAGCTACCCCAACAGTGACACAGGATATTTGAGGGATGCCATTTAGTAGAAATCTAGTGACTTTAAGAGGAAGGACTTTCCAAGAACTCAGTTGTATTGAGGCACTTCTGTTGTTGGTTTTGTAGTAGTTTTTATAGTTTAAATGTCATTTACTTTGGAGGGGGAAGGAGGGGGTCCTCAATTGCTCTGGATGTTTTAAGAAGTTGTTGTTGGAGGCTTGTTAAGCAGTTGTATCTGGTATATTTAGTGGCATGGTCTTTTTCATCGAGTTCTGGATTGAGGAATTCTGTTCTGGAAACTAGTTAGTGTTGCATTTAGATTTTTCAAAGCAATACAGTTTTCTTGTATTGCACCTTTTTTCTGAAAGGCCTTGGGTTTTTTTCTCCTGTGAACTTGGTGCACAGGTAAATGACAAAATATTTTTGCTGGTGATTTATGTATTAAGATCAGAGGAAGTTTTAGAAAAGGTTGGTTGGGAGAATTCGGATGACACTAGTTTGGCTTGCTAACTGTTTTTCAGAAATTGGCTTTAGATATTGACTGGCCTTTTTCATACACAGAAGATGAGAGAATGGAAAAGTCAATAATCTGAGGTATTAAACTTAAAATTCCTTTGGAAAACAAAGGCAACTGTATTTAGTCTAATGAAAGTTAAGCTACCTATGAGATGTAATAAATGCAGGGAGCAGTCTTTGGAGCAGGGATGCTAGACAATTTGACTGCAAGTATCTTCAGTGTTTAGTGCATGTTATTCTTAAACAGAACTTAATAAAATAAATGTGAGCACAGATAAGTCTGCGGAGGTGCATTTTTACAGCCACGTCAGCGAATCTGTTCTTTCACCTCTGGGGATAAGCAAAAGCAGTTAAAATACAGAATGTGGTCACTCATCAGTTTCACGCAAGGACACCAGCTTGAAGGAGCATAGAAAGACTTTTTCCTAATTTAGGAAGACTTACCTGTTTTGTAAATGGGCTTTTTCTAGTAAAGGCAGTATGTAATATAAAACATAATTAGCAAATGGAATATGAATTTTTACTAGTAGCAAAAAAAAAAAAATCCCTTTCCATACAAGTGTTATGTATGTATTTGATAAAGTATGTGTTAGGATAAAGTTTTAAAGATAATTAAACTTGTTT
>Ga0065711_1008529_pt1 | contig 20766 bp, 10 predicted proteins | sample Hoacrofraction12_FD_59098 | JGI IMG/M metagenome (GOLD analysis project Ga0065711, IMG submission 59098) | Hoatzin crop microbial communities from Cojedes, Venezuela - Epithelial fraction 12 v2 (version 2) | ecosystem: Host-associated > Birds > Digestive system > Esophagus > Crop | place...
AAGGATCCTCATGTCAGAAGTAATGAGTTCTAAAGGAAGGCTTGGTTAAACAAAAGACTGTTCCTTCTTTGGAGGGGAGTATTGGTGAGGCACAGAAGGAGGAAGAAAGAAGGGATAAATGGCCATTTTGGTTTTTTGAACAGATGTTAGAGTTATTTTATATATATAAACACAGATTTTTTTTTTTTGTATGTTGGTGGACTTAGGTGTAATTTTCTAAATAAAGAGGAAAAACAAGGGTAAAGTCTAGCCTTTACTCTGCTTACAGCATAGTCTGCTCTTGCAGGCTGTTGGGCTCAGCGAAGGAGGACGAAGTATCTTACCGAAACAGTCGGAGTGGTACCTTTTGCTGTGCTTATGTATGTGTCTTGGCCGAAGCCAAAGCAGCGTAATTTGGATGGGCACTTCCTCTCAGAACAGATACCTGATGTAACTGCCCTATCTGTTCCTTACACAGTGCCAGGAACTGGGCTGTGGTTGAGTATCAGCTTTTGAGACAGGCTGTCTTGGAGGTCCCCAGGTCTGAAAGAGCTGTCTTTTCCCTGGTCTGTGAAATTCTTGGCAAGTGAAAAGCCTTGTAGGGGCTTGTAGCAGACAAACTTGCCTAGATACTTACCAGGGTTCGACTTACCACTTGTTGATTGTGCTTGATGCTTCTTTCTCGCCATTGTTTTTGGTTTTTGGTTCACTGTTGAACATCTAAGTGGATGAGAAACACTGGTAATTTTTCAGTCTGTCCAACACCACCTTCTGCTCTACTCTGCTGCTGCTGGTTCACAGATTGAATTTAATTGTTGAAATTTTTTCCTGCCGTTTCGTATACTGCTTGAGAGCTCTAAAATAGACTTCGATATGAAATCAAGGAAATCTTTTTTTCTTTCAGGAGGAGCAAAGGACAGGAAAGTAAATGAAATGAAATGTACATTTATGTGCTTCTAGGCAGAGGATGGAAGGCTGTGTGCTTTGGTATGCTTGGGTTTGTTTTATTGTAGTTGCGAAGCGATTTGTTTTAAAAGAACTAAACAAAACCTGAATAACTGTCAAGGAAGAAAGAGACAATATTATCTGAAAATAAAGCACAAACCTGTCTTAACTGAGAATGGAGAACTCTGTGTTTCCTCTGGAATGTGGAAAGCAGAACCATGTTATGAAAGTGAAATAAAATACTCTTTGTGTTCTTTTTACCACTTCTCTGAAACCTCCGTGAACCAATGTGGAAAAGAGCCGTATAGTTTTCTGCCCTGGTCCTTTGCTCCCTGTTAAAGAAAATAAGATTTTCTTTGATATCAAAGGAGACTTTAGACGTTTAGACAATGTCTGCAGTGGTGGTTGAGGGGTGAATCAGTTGAGGAGTTCAGTGCTTGAAAGGACAGTGTGTGAACCCTCAGTAACAGGAGTCGGATACCTTCCCGTGTAGGTGACTCCACAGTACTTCCCAGCACACTTCCTTCTAATGTATGTTGGAAGGTGAAGGTGGTTTGTGGAAGATGTTTATCACTTCCATTTCAGCCCTTTAGCTGGCTACTTTCCTAGGCATGTTAGGAATATTTTGAGGTAGCAGCTGTAGTCCTGCTGTGCTTTAAATGAAAGGATTATTCTATCTAGATGCATGCACAGAGACCAGAGGGAAAGACAGTAATAATGGTCTCCTTTTGGCAGTTATGAAAAATCATGCTATGTGGGAGCTTAAAACCCACTGAAACCGCAAAGGCAATACAATCAAAATGTGCAGGCAACATGTATTTAAATTAATTGATTTCCCTCACCCACTTTGCACTAACTGTTAGGCTTAGTAAAAAGCAGAGTTGCTCCATTAGCTTAAATCCTTGCTATTGCTTAGGGCAGGAGCCTGTAAAAGCTCCCTTAATGCCCAGGGTGTCCTCTCGGGACTGGACTTTGTACTACCAGCTTACAGTCTTTTCTCTGGTTTTGCCTGTGTGTTGCTCTCTGTTCTAGGAGGGCCTTCAGTCGCGTTGTGTTTTGACCTTGCACCTTTTGTGAGAAGGGTTGCTCTATCTGATGCCCAGATACTGCAGCACTGCGTGGGGGTGTTTGCCATGGCTGCTCAGGGTACTTGGTTATATGTTCTGCCTCTTCTGTTCATGGTTGGAAGCAGTTTTCTGGTTAAATAATACAGTTAGGTAAGCAAAGATCTAGATAGCAGATCCGAAGGCTGAAGTTCGTCCTAGAGTTGAGCCATTTTTGGCCCGGGCAGTTACCGCTGTGTCACATCCTGGATAACAGCACTGCTGCGCGTGTCTGCTGTTCGCCAGATCCTTGCCTGTGTATCTGCACTGGCTCAGTGGGAAGCTCCTGTTTTTCCTTAAAGTAGTCCTGGGGTAAAGTTCCCGAATTTTCCCTGGCCCGAGAAACAGAAGTGCAACTACATTGGTTTTCCAGCTCGCTTTAACTAGAAGAAGTCTTCTTTCAGTGGAGGAATCTGGGTAAATGCCTGACTTAAAAAAGCAGCTGCCTGCAATTTGTAGGGCTCAAGGTGTTACGCTGAACTTCGTTTTACAGCTCTGGTAAGGAAGCTGGCAGAATTTTGGCAGAGTATTGACTTTGGTTTGTGCTTGCGTCCTCTAGCATGCTTAGTCCGGACCCTTTCACTAACGGTTTCTTTAGAATGGAAAAGGGGATCTGCATGCCCTGTCATTCAGGCATAAAGGAGCCCAGCCTCAGTCTTTGTTTTCATTAAATTACAACGTTGCAGCTTCGTCTGAAAAACCTCTTTTCTTTGTTGTAACTGTCCTCTGCTGCTCTTCAGAAACGGTTCCAAATAAATTGGTAGTTAATACTTAAAGACATTGCAGCTCCTAGGATTTTTTACCTTACTGGACAGGAGGGAAAAATAAATCTCCTGAGCTTTAAGCAGCGTGTATCTTCAGCTGGGGCTGAATGCATCCAGTGGGCACTTATTGCTGCCTACTTGGCCTCAGAAGAAAACATATAAGCCTGTAATTAAGTGAAAATAAGCTGCACTATTAAGGTAGTTGTGCCTTCTCCTGTGATTTATTCTTTTTTCTCTGCCCTCTTGTGCAGACACAACTGTTTGTGTGATATACTACTAGATTAGGGAATAGGTTGACACCCCCCCTTTTCTTTGTTTTTGCAATTCTGCACCATATCAAAGCAATACAGGCAGTTCCAATACAAAATATAATCATGATACTTAATTCTGTTGCATACTCACTTGCACAAAAATAGGAGTGCAATATCTTAGTAAAATTCAGGAAGGTTTCTCTCTTTGACTTTGTTCCTCTCCGGAGAACGGTATTCTTTGATCTCTTCCATGCATATTTTAAATAAACAATTTGTCACAGGAGATATTTGAAATGGGCTACATGTGCATTTAAATGAAAACAGAGTTATTTATAGAACAGACATATTAAGTATGATTTCTTAATTTAGCCTGTTTGCGAAGCAGTGCAGTGAGGGCAGAACTGCAGTAGCTTCAGCTGCTTTGTCTCAGCTGCTGGTGAGACTGATGTAACTGGTGCAGTTGCTTCAAAAGCTAGCTTGTTGTTTTTCTTGCTCACATTGCAGTTACCACTCAACAGATGTAGTGTAAACCTCAATTACTTCTACACTGTTGGCTTTTTTTCAAGCTTTCTTTTTACAGCACAGATTATAAGTATGCAGAGGTACTGGTTACTTAATCTTTAATACTTGGATGTCCTGAGTCTTAAGTCTTCTGGGTGACTGGTTTCAGGACTAGTAAAAAGACAATTAATGGGTTTATTACACAGATTTGTCTCATTTGTGCATATCTACCATAACATAAAAATCCAAACATGTTCATTGCAAACAGGTTAATAAGACCATCCTCAGTTTCAAATGTTCTAATAGGTTATCTTGAGCAGAGCAGAAGACTCCCTTTTCTCTTTTGCCCCCATTATAGAAACTTACCTTTTCAGTTCGCCTGATGGACTTGTGCTTGCTCGGTACTTAATTTTCTCCGTGCTTACTTTGACAGCGTGAAGTTTTGCACTTGTCCTTGCTTTTGCCAAAAGTCCAGTCTCTTCTCTGTAAAGAAATGTCTGCCTTCTGAGCTGGCCTTAAGACGAGAAGGGAGGGGAGGGAAAGCATTTTGCATTTTGACTTAAAAAAAAAAAAAAAGTTGTTCTATACCGAAGTGTTCCACAGAATGGGCACATTTTCTTCTCTGTTCTACAGAGCTTAAAAAAGGCCCGAGGGAACAAGGTACATAATGAATAACCGAACCAGGCAGTGTCTAACAGGTTTAAAAATCCTTAGTTTCCCCTAACTGGTGGGAACTGAAGCTCACTGGTTAGAGTGAAGGTCATGCTCTTGGCTGGGAACAAGGCAGTTACCAAGCGCTGCGGTTTGGTCAGCTGAGGTGAAATTAATCTCCTCTTCAGTGTCCTGAAAGTTAAGCATCATAATTGTCCAGCATAGTCAGCTGCTTCATTTTCACTAGAGATGCAATGGCCAGGCATCCCATCTCTCTTTCTCTCTTTTTCTTTTTCTTCCTGAGGGTTCCTAGGCAGTAAATATAAATGCTTAACCCGTAGGCTTAGTGCTTAATGAAAGTTCATCAATGTCCCATTTTGTTCTCTGGAAGCAATATGAGATTTTTAATTTTTTTTAAGGCGTATGTAAAGCTCTGTTTTTTTACCTTGAATAACTTGGTTTCTTGGTTCAGATAGATACAGAGACACCCTTCCTATCAAGCTGTCAGGTGGAAGAAGCATTGGAGAAAAATCCATGGGAAAAGCAGGGGGAAGGAACCCTTAAACAGAGCAAATAGTCTTTTGTTAAAGCAGATACTGAAAGACCATGAATCTTCAACCAAGCACAGGAAACAGATTAATTGTGAGAAAGAGAAAGCTCTTGTATTCATTGAAAGAAGAAACCTCAGGCACTGAAGTATCAAATAAAAGAAAATTGCTTATCAGATGCAATTCCTCTGCATACACCAAATGTGCTAAAAAATACTTAAGCTTCTATCACGTTCCTCTTGTAGCTTTTCAGCTCAGCTGCAAGCATTTTGCTGGAACGTCTTTAAGAGTGAAGAATCTTTCCTGGGTGGAGGTTCAGTCACTGACTCATCAATTCAGAAAGATATAGCCTTAAATGTGGAAGGTGGGAATTCAAAGTTTTGAAGCATGAATATCCTAAGAAGCTTTGCGTGTTAGGTTAGGAGTCCTTTTGAAGAAATGACAATGATCTGTAAGGGAAAGCAGGGATCAGCTTGAACACTGAAATAGAACATGCTAGATGGTTTGCACAGCCGGGGCAGATGATAGCTGAAGTTGGAAGGAAAAAGGCTCATTCAACTGAATTCCTTTCTGAAAGTAGCTCGCTTCTACGAGTTGATCTCGGAGGCGTTTGTACTATTCAGCATGAAAAGCTAGATTACAGCTAAAACTCTCTTGTCCATATTGGTGTTGTAAAACAGGCTTGGTTTGAAGCGAAAGGAGATCCTTCTTACACTATAGTGTTCACTGCTGAGCCTGGAATGTCTCTTGCCAGTTTTGAATTTAACATGATTTTAAAATTATCAGTAATTAAAAGGAGGGAGGGTGAGAAGGGGAGGCATGAGCTTTGGTTGAGTTGCATAAAATCGAAACCTAATGGTTTTTTTTCAATTTCAAATTCTACAATTTGGTTGTAGTGCAGAGTTTCCAAATGTGTTTTTAGAAACCTAAAGAAGTTCACGGAATGCTGAGTAGACAATGTACGCTTAAAAATTTTAAGAGTTCATTATCTGTTAAGATTCAGGTCTGTTAAAACTGTGATGCTAATATTTAATATTCTTTCTTGTACTGACATCTGTTTAGCTCTTACATTAACTGAGGTTAATATAATTTAACAAGAGATGGGGAGGTGGCTCTTAGGAACAGGGAGGTGGTGAAGCATTTTTAAAATGCCTTGCTTTGCAATGTGGTGAGAACCATTAATGAATCACTGAAGTATTACTGTGGGGAGACTGGTAGCTCCGTGTTATTTGGTAGTATGGTACCACTGGTCAAAAATACTGACATGAAGAATGCATGGGCTGCTATTTCTTGTCCTGCCAACTGTACTGCTATAGTTGCACAGGGGTAGGAGTGGGGTAAGTCCAGGAAAGTTTTAGTGTCATGGAAGTTCACAGGGGTGTGGAGTGAAAATAAGTTATTTTGAGATTATTTTGTGATTCATAGGCAAGAACTCCACCCAAATTTTACAGAAACCCTTTATAGCTACCTCTAGATTACTTAGAGCTGTTCCCAGAGCAGGCAGTGACGTGGAGGTATTTATGCCTGTGCTTTTGTTTGTTCCTGTATTAGAAGAGTGAAAGTTACTGAAGCTGAATTTGATTTTGCAGATGCAGTTTATTCCCAAAAACGGAGAGAAAAAAATAGGCTAAAAAGTATGTGTAAGAAACTCCATTACTTATTGTGCATAGTGTTTTTACACTAAAGGGGAAAAAAAAAGGTGTTGCTTTGCTGTCCAGTGAAGGTATTTAAAAGCTTCCTCACACTGTGAGCCTGGGACTGCAAGGTAAACTTTTCAGAGACACTTCTACCTTACCACCCATTACCACCATCATAATGTTTCTCTGCATAGCAGGGGTACTTTTCAGGACCACGCTTGGAAACTGTTGAATCGTTTGGTACACGAGTAGAAGCCCTTCACTCCTGCTGGAATAAGTCATAAAATAAAAGGGACGATGACTTTTGGCGCACTGCCTGTGTACTGTTTTCCGTGTTTGCAGTGTTACCCTAGGCCTTTTAGTAGGTATCTCTAAGGGCTGGTTCTGGTACCAAATCTGTTTTGTGGTCCATGGAAAAGACTTCACGTTGGATCATTCTTTTTAATTCGGTTCCAAGTCCACTGGACCTAGTCTGGGGCTTTTGAATCACAGTTGCTGTACTTCAATTTAAAAATGAGTATTAGATGATATTATTCTGGCAGAATGGTAACTGCTTAAAGCAGGGAATGCAACTAATATAATTTGATTCTTCAAAAATGTATTTTCCATACTGAAAATAGACGAAAGACACTTTTAGTATTGTGTGACTGTGGCATTTCTAAATTTGTAGCACTGAAATGTGTGTCTACTCATGTCTGTCTCTTTGTGAAAGCCATTTCCAGGCTGAAGTCCCAGCAAAGCAAAAGGTCATTCAGCGAACTCAAGATGTTCACCACTGCGTATTCTTGTTCAGATGATAAAGGCAGCATCCCTGCTCCTAAGTGGGAGGTTAAAGAACTGTGCACGACAGGTTAAACTGATCTTACCTTTGCGCTCTTGTGCAAGAATAAAAACTGGAAAGTTAGTACCTGGTCCACTTGTCCAGTCAGACTTCACTGTTATTTCAGAAGAACTTCTGTCCTCATACTGTGTGTTTCTAAGCAAGGGCCTTTTCAATGTAACATGTACCACTATCCCAATTGTTTGCCAGCTATACACTAAGGAACCGTGTCCTGCCTTGTAGTTACAAAATTTCCTGTTCTAAACCTTGAGTAATTTCTTCTATTCATTAGAATTGCTATAGTTACAGTAGGCGCTGTGGTTAATTAATCTGCTTTTTAACTAAAACCATCTGCTTAGCTAGTCAGAAGGGCTCCAGATTCTTAGGACTTTTGAAATACTTAGGACTTTTTGAAATTAATTTTTATTTACCTGGAGGTGCTTTTACAGTGGCCTTTCACGTCTAAAGTAAAAACTTAAAATGCCTTGTGTGCTGGGCTAGATAATTAGTCAATAATGTAAGGTAGGCTGTAGACTCAGCAGTAGGACATAGCAGAAGTTGCGTTTCAATATTATCACAAATACAGTGGTTTTTAAATTTGTTATAGCCTTTTACGTGAGAGTACCGAAACGGATCACAACCAGTGGTTTCTAGGAAGTTATGACTGGTTCTTGTTCAAACTTAACTGCGTGAAAACAAAGCAACAGAACTGTAGCCTACTATATTAGTCGTGTAAGGCTTTTAATGCTGTAAGTTCTCTGGCTTGCCTGAGTGAAAATACAGTATTGAGACACTGGCAAAGTAGTTGAAGTGGGCTGTGTCAGTGTGCTGTGGCTCCTGGGCTCGGAGAGCAGTCGTAGAATACAGATGTGGGCGTGATAGCGAGCAGCGATGGACAGGCAAACAAGGAGTCGGGTTTTACTCTTCGCCAAAGATTGTCTCATACAAATGACTAGGTGCTTCTATTAAGCAAGCTCACAAACTTTAGGAATAAGGAGTTAGTATGGGTGTGCCAATCAAAATATAAATATAGCTTGTGTGTATAACTTTAATCATATATGTTCGAGGGCTTTTTTACTGTTGTGACTGGCCTCTTGTTTTTTATTAATGCCTCAAAAGTTGTTTGAGAGTAGGTGGTAAATTGAGGAGGACAGGAGTTTCTGAATTGTGATCAGTCGGGCTGCAGCAAGCAGGCCTGTATAAAGACTACAGTGCCTCTGTTGCCTCTTCAATGAGTTTGTGAAATCTGGGTGTACATGGTTATCTGTTGCAAGTCATGAAGACAGCTGGTCTGGAGAAGTCTAAGAATTAGGGGACTTAGATTACTTACACACCTGCGTCGCAGAGGGTGAAGACAGACTGTTTAAGTTGTTTCAGTGACACACAGCTCTCAAATAGCTGAGGTGTGAAATTTGGTCTGGATGATGGTAGATCAGTTCGGTTCACAGTGTGCAATTGTTGGTCTTGATGAGAAGAGAAGAAAACTAGGCCTGTGCTAGTCTAAATAGTGCCTCATGAGTGAACTCTAGCTCGTTGGAAGCTTTCATCTGCTCCTGCTGCTTGTATTGCAGTAATGCTATTTACTCTGTTGGGACACTGATCTGGGGCAGAGCTTATTCTGCAGGATTTCCTGATTTAATTCTTGGCAGAATTATCAATTGTCCAGAATTAATTGCTATGAAAATACTGAAATCGGACAAGCTAAATTTTCACTTGTGGTAAATGTGTTGCATTGTTTTAAATTTTTTTTTCCCTGCAGTCTCAACTACTCTAGCTTGCTTTCTAACAAGAACAATAAAAACCATCTTCTGTAGGCAACCTGTATCTTTTCTGAACTGAGTAAATCTTAAGCTGAAGTCTTCCTTCTCACAACAGGTATTCCATTGGACTGGCATGGTAATTATCAGATCGTTATAGGTGTACCCTGTGTGAAATAAGGAAAGAACTAAATCTGAAAGATTGTTTCTAGAACAGAGAACAGGATTAAGATGCAGGGTTACAGGTGGAAAAGGTGGTGAAATAGTTAAACCTGTAGTTTTTGAGTGCTGGGTGACTAACTAAGAGCAGGTGGTGAAATTTAGAAGATCATAAACCAATTTAAATGCCATATATACCATTGCCCAGGGGCTTCTTTGAAACTACAGGGAAAGAGGTAGGATCATTGGCTTGTTTTCCACTGAAATTGTACGCTCTGTCGAAATTCCTGGAGTTAATGGTTTGTGGCATCCGGGGACTGGCTCAAACTAGAAACGGTAACAACCTAGCAAAAAGAAAATATAGAAACTTTAATTAGTTTGTTTGTGTGGTTTGACTTTGCTACTGATTCTATTAGCCTCCGGACTGCAATGTTAGAACATTTTGTTTGAGAAGATCAATCAGTTACGGTAGAATTCCTTTCAAGCTCTGCCCTTAGAGCACCTTTGAAAAAAGCCAAGCTGGAATTGTGGCTAGGCTGGGACAGGTAGACTCTGTGCTTGTTAAAAGCTGAAACATTTAATGTTCCTTGCAGGTCATGCAGTGTACCACAGAAAAGCGTAGCCTTAATTAGGTGGGCAAAATGTTAGGTTTTTATTCCAGTGAAGTAGATCTGCTTCTGAGTGCAGTGTGTCTGGTTGGTTGGAGTGCAACTGCAACAACAACAACAAAATTGATAAACAATGGCAGGCAACATTCCAGGATGCTTTATTCATGATACCAGTAAGCACTGTTAAGATGGAGATGATAACTGACAGTTACTTGATTTTTGGGGGGGCATTATAAAATGTCTAGCTAAGCAGCTGGAAGGCCATTCAACATAGCAGGATCTTTAATGATTCCTTTTCACTTGACCCCTGTAAAGCTTCACAGCAGCTGGTGGAGAGGATTTTGAAAATACCTGGTAAAGGATCAAAAAGTGTCGCTTTTGCAGCGCTGATATCATATGGTGTAACAGCACTGGTGTAATTGTGGTATACTTGAGGAACTCGGTATATTATTTTGGGGTGAAAAGTGGTCTTGATAATTTGAAATTGAATTATATCACAGTTTGTCATCAGTCATTGAGAATTCTTCTGCTCACTTCACACTTTAAAACGGTGTATGTGATCTTTCTTAGATCTTTCTTAGGTCCTTCTGTCCTTCCAAAAAAACCATGAAAAGCTCTGGAGCTGTGGACAATGCATCTTATTAGTAAAGAAGTTTTACGCTGTCTGTTTGAAATTAGATACCGAGGGGCGGGGAAGACGTCAGGCTGCAGGTTTAGGTTTGGAGAAGAGGCGTTAGAAAATAGAAGGCTGTGGATTATTCGTGCGCATGTGATGTAAAACAAGCAACAATGCGGCTTGTTAACTTTGTCCAACAGTTTGAAAATCACCTTCAGATTCCTGTTCCCTTGCACCAAGCACCCAGTAAAAGGAAAGCAGGTGATGTTGCCAATAGTAGCAGAATGTGATTGTCAGGAGGGAGGGAAGAGGAATATATTATCTTAGTGCTGCCTTCTGTTTTGTTAGGATCAGATTGTAGTCAGCTGTATGTCCACTTCTGTAGCTCAGTGGAAAGGAGAAACAGCAGCTGCCTTCATCCCCCTGCACAAAATTTGTGCCAGCAACCTCGAGTCAGAACAGCGTGCTGACAGACCTGTTCCCCTCTGAAAAGTGTGCTTCTGCAGCGACAGGAGTGAAGCTGGTGGTGATCCCACACACAGCCTTAAACTCTGGCAGAAAACCTGGGTGGAGAGCAGGCCGAGCGGGGGGCGGGAATACACAGGGAGTAAAGGATCCCTGTGCTGCCTCTGCTTCCTCCTCCTGACAGCCAGCTGGGCAGGCAGAGGAGGAGATGCTTGCCTCTGGGTTATACTGATTCTTTCTGTTCAGCATTTGACTGGCAAAAGCAGAAATTAAGCTCAGATCTCTGCAACCTCATGTACAGGACTTGGAAAAGTACAAGAGGTGTCAAACAGAAAACAATGCTCCCTTCTAACCTCGATGTCTGCTTTCCTTCCGCTGTGCGCTAAGTCCACAGCCTGGGGGGTTCCCATCGGAAACTGGCACCCGACTCACTCCTTGGTGTGTGCGTGTCTCTTTTCCTGATGGATTTTACCAAAAGAGAGATCTGTCCCATATTTGTAATTGTTAATTCCCACTGCTGCTGCTCTCACAAGGATTGTGCTAAAGAGGTAAGTGAGAATTTCAACTCCGTAAAGCGTGTGTAGACACAGGAGAGGGTATTGGGGGTCAATTGGAATTCTTGACAGATCTGCTGAACTGCTTTGTGTTTGTGTAGCTTGGGTCTTCAGCTTTTAAACTTAACTGTACTTTTTTGCTGTAGTTTTTAAAATGATGATTAAAATCCTGAACAGCAAGGCTGGAACACTTACTGCTTTTGCTATTTTCCACCTGTGGTGTTATTCCAAATCTAACTAATTTTTTAAATTTAGGATTGCTGAGGGTATGTAACGCTTCCTCTGTCTTCGTTTTGGCTTGGCGTAGAGGTTATACAACACTGATTGTGCCTTCTGTTTGAAGTAAATTATATTGTCAGTATCTCTTGCCTTAGAAGAAGATGCTAAGATACTGACCTAGTAATCTGGTGATCTAACCAATACAAAATACTGCGTATTTCCAGGCGAAAACTGTGAAGAGGAGTTCTGGGTGGCTTATACTTTGGTGTTTAAAGTACCTTGAAAAGGTGGTGGTTTTAGGAATACCAAACTTGCCTTCAAGAGATGAAACAACCGTATATGTGTGTGAATTTTGGAACACACTTTTCACCTGATTAAAATCTGATAATCACAGACTTTACCATGTCTAAGATAAGTGAAATATGAAATCTCTTCTTATGCTTAGCATGAAGACTGTAAGAAAATTACTTGGTTTTGCATTAGTTGCGCTTTGTGCTACCTACATATATGTCCATATTTTAGAGGTGCTCTCAAAATGGAAGTGTTCAGTTTTATTGTAAGTTGGCACATATTTCAAAAGAAGCAGTTCTGCCCTTGTTAGCTATTGCACCAGCATGTCAGTCTAAGCCGGAGAGCTAGTGTAACGGTGTGGGAACCAGACTGGGGAGCTCCATCTCACTGGAAATGGTTGCAGGCTTTTTTGGCTGGATTTGTTTCAAGTCTGATAAACACCACGGTCCGGTTCATTATGCTGCTGTATAGATGCAAGTGCTGGCAAAAGGGAGGAAATGAGACACGTGTGGGAATGGATATGGAGAGCAGGAGGCTGCTGCTCTCCGCAGCACGGTCAGTTCATCCTGTTCTAGGTGGTACCTTGAGAAAATGTTGAAGACTTTCATGTATGCCTGTTATACCTATCCACACACTTTTTTTTCCCCTCTGCAAGAGCTCTTCCTTCTGTTTCTTTAGCAAACTTGGAAAAAATGTTAGGGGAATTTGGATCTTTGGTTCTCATTAAACTGCCACTGGGGAATAGGACTAGTAGATTAAAAGATTTAAGTTGTCTCTGCGATTCTTCTAAGGCGTTTTGGGGACCAGGAGAGGCACGTAAGAATGTGACCGTCTTGCAGTAAGTGTGCTGAAAACCAGGAAATACTGAACGGCTTAGTGCCTTAGTGCCTTTGGGTTCAGAAACTAATGAACGTGTGCTTGGGTGCACAGCTCGTGCTCGTGAGGACACATCAAGGTTATGTGAATTGCGGGGCCTGGGCTCCCTTTGGTTTCTCTGCAGTGGCAGAGTAAGGTGTACAGGCAGCTCTGGGTAAAAAAGGGTTCAGTGATTTATTGATTTTTATCATTCATAGTATCCTCTGTCTTGTTGTGTAAAATAGTTTGACACTTCCTCTGGTGCTTGGAGGAGGAAAAAAAATGTTCTTCAAAGCTGATGGTACTTCAGTGCCTTGAACTTCAGCACAAGGAGTGCTTGGCCAGTACTGTACACTAGGCTTGGGTGACCCTTCTTATGGACTGTGGAACAAACTGAGGCACACGTAGCTGCTTGAACGCGGAATCCTCTGTTAGTTTTAAGCCCAGTGTGAGGTTCTCCCAGACATTCTGAGGAGAGGTTAGGAACATAGAAGCTACGCTGAAGGAGGCTGGCAGGGGCTGCTCTTTTTAACAGAACTCTTGTTTTGGAATTCGCAAAATGGAGTATTGTAAAATGATCCTCATGGCAGGGCCTGAAGATTTTGGACACGTATTTAACTTCTTTTAGCATAGAGGAACACAGGTTACCAGACCGAATCAGTGATTTTATAATCTGTTCTTAGCTTTATCTTTTCAGGCTTTGTGCAAGAACAGAGCATGTGGTAAAACAGTTAACAAGGAAAATAATGTTCTGGCTTCATTAAGTTAATGTTTTGTTGTACCAGTTGTTTTACTAATCTTAGCTTTCAGTTTTTCTGAAATGAAGTTGTCACAGACCTGACATCTTTCTTCTGCTGCCATGGTGTAAATGAACATACATGCAGGCTGCTGCTGTGTCTGGGGTCTGAGCTATTTAGGAGACTTAGATGTGTTGAACTTTGGAAAATTTAGATACAAATATATACAATAAGCAGTTGAATAATTATTGCATAAGCTATATATGTATGTATGTGTATACAGGAGAGCATTTAATTATGTATAGAAACATCTATCTAGTATGAACCTGAATTCCTGGGACCATTTTAAGCTTGGTCATAATTAAAAGTGGATATCTGACTAGTCTGCTGTATGAGCAGACACACATGCAAACAGGTACTTCATGCCAGTAGTAAACAGTGCAACCAGTTTTATAACTCCCTGTAGAGTGTAGGGCTCTGCAGTGTCCTGATAGGAAGCTGGAAATTTACGGTACGACCTGGTTACGGTATTAAACTTACCTGCCCAACTTCCAGCTTCGGTCTGGCGTCTTGCCAGCCAAGGCACTGATCTCCAGAAATCTTAATATTCAGTGAAGCTTTTAAAAGCACTAAGTTAGTATTGGCATTGGCAGACGGTGTTTCAGGGCTTATTCTAGTCACTATATACTCTTCAGTTCTGTGAATTTCAGTTGATAGAATTTCATAAGAGCGAACTGTAGAGCAAAGAAATAGATAACCAGAATGCTGTTGTAACAGGAATTAAATTGATGTTGACTGTGCTCTCTCCTGGAAGAGTGTGGTAGAGAATATTTTAGGTAGTGAATATATGAAGTCAATGTAGTGCTATGTCTGGCCAAGGGAAAAAAACGTAAATGTAGATGAAAATTATTATCATATTAAGTCTCCATGTTCACCTAAATGAAGGTCTGTAGTTGAAAAGGCTCTGGTTCAGAGACTCGAACCTTTCCGTTTCAAGACTGGTTTCCTGCTGACAGTAGAGGAAAGGGAAGGGGTCGTGTCTTAATGTCCCCATTTGGTGGGAAGCAGTATCATGTAGGAGATTGGGAGAAGTGCTTTCTGGTTAGGACACAAATCATGATGCTTGTACTACTGCTTCAACTATTTCTGTACTTAAGACTCTATGGTTTTCACTTGTTTAGTGGTGGTTGACCAGTGACAGGGTCAGATGCATCAAGTGTATGACTTCAGGATTGTTTGGCTCAAAAACGTGGGTTCTTCAGATAACAGAATTTGAACAGGGTGTCTTCATCCTCTTTCATTCTGCTTTCTTAAATACAGGGTTTGAAGCTCAAGGCTGAATGGAATGCCAGATTTTGCTGTTGTGGATAATTGCCCCCGAAATTTAGCTTCTGGTCATGATTAAGTGATGAAGGTTGGCTCTCTGCCTACAGTGTTTTTCAGGATTCTCAGATGGTCTCGTGGCCGGTTTGCTTTACAGATTTGAGTAGCTGATCATATTTAGTTTTTGTTTTGCTCTCCCTCAATGGCTTTAGTGTGTATTGGAGAAAGGATTGCTGTTTGGTGTTGGAGGGCACTTGTAAAGGTCTGTATTGTTCAGCTCATTCTCCTGAACTCACAACAGCAGTCATGCAGGAGTGTGGTTTGAGTACAGTAGGTCTTCTAGGGAGAGCTAAGACATAGGAAAGTGTTTTTTGTTTTTTTTTTTTTTTTAAAGTTGTGTTTTCTTTTTTAAAACACTGGACAAGTTATTTAATGATCCAGTCAGATTGTTCTGTGCTAAGGTGTTTTCTGTAAAATCAATCTATGCCGAAATTGCTTCATATAATGCTATGCTGGAAACATTTTGGGAAGCAGCAGAATCCTTTGAAGACTGTTAAATTAATCGTGTGGGTTTGTGGATTAGCGCTACGTAGGAAACATTTCCTTTCATTCTCCAGAATCACAGAACACCTCTAGTTGGAAGGGACCCATAAGGATCATCGAGTCCAGCTTCTCAGTCCAGTCTGTCTACTTGCCTCTAACCAGTGTAACTTCTGTGGAAACGGAACGGTTCTGCTGTCGTAACTGAGAACCTAACTGCCAAAGACTTCTGTTATGGAAGTGTAGCTGAGAAATAGGGGGGGGAAATAATGTTTGCAAAAGTCACTAACAAACAGATGAGCAGTAAGATTGGGAACAGACTTCTCTATAATTTGCGCTGGTGGGGGATTCAGGCCAGTTGTCTATTGAGTAAAACTAGTTGGTCTGTAAACACAATCAAAACTTAAATGAAGTGGCCCTTCCAGTTTCTCTGTCACTTGTATGTTCCAGGGTGTCAAGCCAGCCAGCTTCGACAAAGTAGCAATCCCTGAAGTGAAGGAGATTATTGAGGGATGCATTCGGCAAAACAAAGGCGAGAGGTAAGTACGTTCTTTTCAGGCAGAAGTGTTACTTGTTGTCTGGGCCTTTTACCTTTGGTGATGCCAGATCTAGTTAGTTCCTGGGGTCTTCTGTGTCCTGATGAAAGTAGGGAAGCCAGTATTACTTTGCAGCTTATATTCTTATTCGATGATTGTTTTAGAGAATGGACAGTGTCAGGAAAAGTGTAAATGCTGTAGTAACCATCCATGTAGGTTTATTCAGAAATTCTACTGCTTTTTATAAAACTTTGACTTAGTCAACAAAATAGTGGAGGACAACCCTTCTGGGTTCCCAGGTGTTTGGGTTGGTTGTTGGTTTGTTATTCTACAATCCTTTGTTTTTCCTGTCCTTTGGATTTTGTTAGCATTTTATGGCTGATTATTTTGAGAACTCTTTTTACTTTTTAAATTCTTGCTGCTCATTTTCATCTAAATTTTTTGCAAGATGACCTGATTAACGTACACGATTACAGGAAATCTGTAACTCCTCTGATGGCTTATTTGTGAGGTTTGTTTCCTGCTTTTACATGGTTGTTGCTTACTGAATGTCTGATTTAGGAATGCTTTGGCCCTTCTATCCTCCCGCTATTCTGTTCAGAGCTCGTTTTGTCAGTTCATGGATGTTTATTCATCCCCTTCTGTTAACTCTTGAAGTTTTACATCTGACGGTGTTACTGTGTACCTTTAATTTCTATTCTTTATCTTAGTTTGAAAAAATTTTGTATTTTCTCATTTTTTTCCATTTTAAGTTAATTTTGTGGCTGCGTATAACTTATTTCATGCCATTTTGTTTAAACAGTTAACTTTTAGACCACTACTATTAAAGCTGTGCACCTATGAACATAGATCTTTGCTGTACCTTCAGGACAGACCTTCTAATTGTGCCAAACAGAACGCAAGTTGAAGTGGTTCAAAATAGCATAAAATATGAAAGGAATAATGTGGTTCTTATCTAGTGCTGCAATTACTAGATGAGGCTTTTGATAAGATCTGAAATGTATATCTGGATTACTGTACTGATCTGGGGACTAAGGGTTGTGTTGGAACTTAGTGTTCAGTAAAACCAAACTGTTTCTTCAAGGTTTCTTGTTATTTGAGTTAATATATATCCTGTTCAGTTGGTTTAAATATGTTGGTACTTCTGCTGACCAGTGCGTGATATTTTTTTTTGTACATCTGTAGCATTGTTGCATTTTGTTTCTACATCATGCTCTTAAGTAGGAATTTGAATGATGGGCGCTCAGATAATTCATGGGAGAAGTGTGAGATGCAGAGAATAAATCTGGGGAATCATCAGGCAAGGATATTGCTAATACTTTATGAAAACCTAATAACTGTGTGTGCTTTCTGCGTTCTTTCCCAATGTGCTAGGTATGCTATTAAAGACCTTTTGAATCATGCTTTCTTCCAAGAAGAGACTGGAGTACGGGTAGAACTAGCAGAGGAAGATGATGGAGAAAAAATTGCCATTAAACTCTGGCTGCGAATTGAAGACATCAAAAAACTCAAGGGCAAATACAAAGATAATGAGGCAATAGAGTTTTCCTTTGACTTGGAGAGAGACGTCCCAGAGGATGTAGCACAGGAAATGGTAAGTGGTGGTGGTCTTACAGAGCATCCGAAGTGCTGGCGTTCTCTGACAGTGAGGTGTAGCCTGTCAGCCTCTGCGTTTGCTGTTGTTACCGTCTAGAAATAAAACAGCTTCAGAAGTTTGTGAATGAGAAGTTAGTGCCAGAGAGTGGTAGCTTATATTGTAGCACTACAACAGTGGCTGTCTCTGACAGTCTGAATTCTGTGAATATATCCTCCTTCAGGTGGAATCTGGCTATGTCTGTGAAGGGGATCACAAGACAATGGCGAAAGCTATCAAGGACAGGGTATCTTTGATTAAGCGAAAGCGAGAGCAGCGTCAGTTGGTGCGAGAAGAACAGGAGAAGAAACTTCAGGAAGAAGGTAGTCAGAAGCAGCAGCTGGAGCAACAGCAACCATCAAGTGCTTCCCATGCAGGGTCAAAGCATCCCCAATCTGTCACTGGTACTACTCCTGTCCCCACTACTTCAGCATCGGTTTCTACACAAGTGGAGCCTGAAGAACCAGAAGCTGATCAACACCAACAACTGCAGTTCCAGCAACCCAGTATATCTGTTCTTTGTAAGTGTGTCAATTGGTTTATTTAGGAACTCTTGCACTTACACAGTTGTCCCCCTTAGAGTCTTAAACTTTTGGTGGGTATTGCAGTAAATATCTTAAGATGTTGCTGTCTGCCGTTGCTGCCTGCTGAAGAACATTAGCCCACTAGAAAGCACAGCAAAGTAAGATACATTCCTGTGCCTTAGCTGAGCCAAGTCTTGGCACAATTCATAGTCCAGTGCCTTAGCACAAAATCATTTCCCTTTAAGTTACTACACTAAGTGAACTGGGGCACCTGAAGCACGAACACATTCTAGTTTTTGCTGCCCTCCTATAGGGACAGTATGTTCTTGCCCTGCGGAGGGCCGTATGCTCTTGCACCGGTGCAGTCAGAGCTATTAGAAACTCTTATTTGAATCCTTGTTAACTTATGTTTAAAGTGGAATGAGATTAAGGCACCAGCAGTTTATAATTTGCTTTCTGGAAAAGGTTTCATTTTCTGTTTTATGTACTATACATGAAAAGATGAATTGATGCTCGTAACTTTTCCTCTTCTGCCATCCCAACATTTGAATAGCTATTTAAATAACGATGGTAGGTGAGAACTTCTGAATTAGAATGGTGAAGTTAGAAAGCAAATTACTGCCTGCTCTGTAGTTAACATGGATTTGAAGTTCTCTACTGCGTCTACGTCAGGTGCATCCACTAGCAAGCACAACAGACCTGTTTTATATGTCTGTTTAAAATTAAATAAATAAAAAGAATTTTAAAACTCTGGAAGATCACTCATCACAATGTGGAATTTAAGTTTCTGTTTCTAGTCTAGCCTTTTATAGGAAGCATATTTACTACAGAGTATCCTTCCCAAAGTGAAATTACAAATTTTTTTTTTTTCTAGAAGTTAGAGTAAGGCATATTGGTAAGGAATTACTATATTCAGGATGAAAAAAAAAAAAAGAAAGACTTTTTTAACCAGTTTAAAGATTACAAGAGGTGAAATGCTGATAAGGTTCATGTGACATGACACAAATATCAGTCTAATATTTGATTGATTGTAATATCTTTAAAGTTGTGAATCCAGTCTGCAGTTCTTGAAATGCACATTTTTACCTTTAACTTCTGCAGCTGATGGGACAGTTGACAGTGGCCAGGGGTCATCTGTTTATACCGAATCATGTGTGAGCAGTCAACAGACTGTGTCATATGGTTCCCAGCATGACCAGTCGATCTCAACGGCTGCGGTCCAGGGGTATGCAGCTTCAGCTGGCCAAGTGCAGTCGCAACAGCATGGAGGATATCAGCCGCCTGCAGCGGTAAGCCAGAATTTACAGCATTGCAGACGCGTGGAATCATTGTAGTTTGTGTTTCTCTTGAAAGGTGAGAGGAAAGTCTGCCAGGCACTCTTCCACGTATGTTTAGTTTTGCATGTGATACAAATTCTGCATGTGGGTAGTTAAGGGGCTGTTTTTGCAAGGTGACTGAGTTAGGGGGGGTGGGGGAATGGGGTAGGAGTGCAAGGGTGTATTTGTCTTTAAAGCTTATATTTAATCTTGAGTGCACTTAAGCAGAATGATGGGCTAGGTTTTTCATGGATGGAAGTAACATCCTCAGAACAAGATTGTCTCAGGACAGTAAGCATTTAATTTAAACGTGGGGAGATAGTGTGTGTATGTGAAGTTACCAGGGATCAAGCTGTTACTTTGATTTGAAGAAGGGATTAGAATAATTGGAGCTACTGTATAAGTATGAAATTGCTGTGTCTGTTCTGTGAGGCTTTGGTTACAGATTCTGCAGGTAAGATTTTTTAACTGTTATAGAATGCTGCATGTGAGAACTCCAGACTGAAAAGACCCTACACCCTTGTTCCCAATTTTATTTCTAGCTTGCGTTGATTTGCTCATCAGTTGCCATACGTATTCCTTTTCCCTGGAAAGTCTGCACTGGGCACAAATACTTTTCCTACTATGTTCGTTTGTGTTGCCCTTTTCTTTTGGTATGTTGTTAGAGCTGAGAGTACGCAGAAATCTATTCTAACGCTGGAGTAGAACTTCTGCTACTGTTATATTGTCTTCAGTGGTTCCCTTGTTGCTTGTGTTTTACACAAACAAAAATCTAAACCCGAGGCAGAGACATTATGGTATGATGTAGTCATACCGTAAGGGGGAAGACGTGACACTGAGGTGAGACTGAGGGTCCTCGCTCTTTTTGGTACCTATGGCTGTAGGGTTTATGACAGAATTATTGGTGTTACTAGCTTTCTAGAAAACATGCTGGTTGTACTCGCAAGCAAAGCATCTCTCTATCTTTGAAAAAGGCGCTAAACCTGCAGCGTGTGGTACTGCTAGTCTTTGATCAAATGAGTTTTTAATCCCTCTAGATAAAGTTCTTGTTCTGGGTAAGCCATATTTTGACGTGTGGGCATATATTGGACTGGAAGCCATTTCACTGTCTTGGGATGGCTAGCTTCCAGGTTGAAAGACTACAGCCTTTTGAGAGGGGATGAGAGAACAAGCATATGACAGAGGTATAGTCACACTGCTCGTGCTCTATGATGACGACACTGTTGACTGAATGGAGTGGAACACTGCAGGAGCTACTAACAGTTTGTTGGGAAGACAGGATGACAAGTCAAAATAATACTGACGACTGGAGAAGTGGCCTTAAAAAGAAATAGAATGCAGTTCAATCAGGACAAGAACAAGGTTTACGCTTAAACAGGGATAATCAGCTACACAAGTACAGGATGAGCAACAACTCCCTAGATAGCAGCTTCC
>Ga0065711_1008771_pt1 | contig 20765 bp, 16 predicted proteins | sample Hoacrofraction12_FD_59098 | JGI IMG/M metagenome (GOLD analysis project Ga0065711, IMG submission 59098) | Hoatzin crop microbial communities from Cojedes, Venezuela - Epithelial fraction 12 v2 (version 2) | ecosystem: Host-associated > Birds > Digestive system > Esophagus > Crop | place...
GAAGAACTTCTTCCCTCTGAGGGTGACGGAGCACTGGAACAGGCTGCCCAGGGAGGCTGTGGAGTCTCCTTCTCTGCAGATATTCAAGACCCGCCTGGACAAGGTCCTCTACAACCTACTGTAGGTGACCCTGCTTGGGCAGTAGGGTTGGACTAGATGACCCACAGAGGTCCCTTCCAACCCCTACCTTTCTGTGATTCTGTGATACTAAGCCTTTCTCTCCCTGTTTCCAGAAAGGGATAGTGAATAAGAGCACAAGGACTCTTGGCAATGGTGACCAAGGCTTCAGACACCACCAAACACAGCTTATTTTAAGGCTTGAAAAAGTTTGCTTCCTTGTTTGCCGCTATCTTTGCTCCTTTGTTGCTTCATCCACCTGCTCATGGCGGGCTAAATCAGAGCACAGGGGCCCCATATTCTGCAATACACCTGAAGGAGGACCCACTCAAAACTGCCCACTCTGGTGAAATTTTCAGTCTTCACTTGTTGACTGACAAGATTTAGACAACTTGGACAACTGTAATTTATAAGGGCAAAATAAATGGAGTCCAGACTCCACAGTATTTTATATTTCCCTAGGAATGGCTTCAGTGTTTGTTAGCCACTCAAATTTTAGCTTTGCATGTTACAAACCCCTTCTTCCAGCAGTTTATCAGGTGTTGCCAGTATTGGCTTCAAAATAGATATGAAGTACCACTCTCGCACCTTGTAGCTGCAGTCATTTCCCAATGTATCGAACAGATTTTCTGCTCTTCAGCCATCAAAGATTATACACCAAGAATAAATTACTCAGCTGGATGCGTTGTTTGTAGGCAAACCCAGGCAGTGACGGTATCAGCAGTCCCTGTGTTTAAAAGCACGTAAAATGCTTTCTGGTTTTTGGTGCTTTAAATTGCATTCCTGGAAACGCTTCCTCAGCTCTGTCCTCTGCGCAAATGAGGATGGTGGCAGAGATCTCCCGAGGTATCACAGCTGCCAGCCCAGTCCCTCACCCTCTAATCCTAAGGAGGAGCCCTTTTCGCATGGGAGAGGGAGCCCGGTGGGAGCAGGGTAAACCGGAGGACACAGGTGGCCCCAGGCAGAGGAACCTTCCCCGTTTTGGTGCTCTTGGGGACTGCTGGGCTTTGTGTGCTCTCTCGTTTTAGTCTCAGTACTCACAGGAGACTATCCACACAATTTCCAGTGATCTGCTTTCACCCAGCGCTGTAACCTGAATTTTTTTTTATTTTATTTTTCAGAGAAAAATAATGTGCTTGCTGAGTATCAATGTTTCCAGCATCAGACGGCTTTCTGAGGTTTCTATTACTTTTTTTCTTTTCCCTTTTGTGATTTCTTATTACAAGACCTAATTTCCCACACTGTCCCCTGCATCAGTGTATCACACTGCTGTCCTTCCAAGACAACATCATATTTTCTTTGAATTGCTGAATTATGTAAGACTGTATTCATAAACCTAGAACCAAACTAGAAACCAGGCCAGAATTTATTATCTTTCCTTTCCACAACCCGCACTTCTTCCTAAGATATCTTCATGCAGGTGCTTATAAATAGTGACTTTTTCCCTAAAGCTGAAAACAATTTAGGCAAGAGTTGAGACTTGTTTGGGACAGAAGCAGCAACAGTCCATAAACACGACATCTGTTTGTTGAAAACCAAAAATGGCATCTGAATTAACACAACGTCACAAAACGTTGCAGATATCTTTAACCAATCTAAACTTTCAACTCCAGGTCTGCAAGGGTTTTTCTATAGGGAACAGGAAGAGATAGGCACAACCAAAGGGAATTCACTCCTTCCTCATCCTCATAGCAAGACGCATCTTTCTGAGACACCAGTTTCTCTCGCTTCGATAACAGAAGTTGTTAGAAGAAAAGTTTAGGTATATCCCTAACTTTTAGCTAGCTACAGCAAATATCTTTCTATGGACAAATGACAAATAATCCATAATTCAAGTATGTTTGTGCAACCAATTTGTCTAACCATTTTGACAGAATGAATTTGAAGTGAAGATAAAAAACCTGCTTGCAGGCAAATTGCAAGCATAAAAGATGACTAAATTCCTTAATTAAAAAATCAGTGTAAATAGTGCTCTTGTTGATGTTAAGTACATTTGTGAAGCAGAAATAGTTTAAATCAAAGCTTACATATGAGAAATACAGAAACAGGCTTCTCACTGTGCATATGATGCCTTCATTATCGCTAAATATAAATCTGAGCTATTCTTCTTTGACTAGTAAGGACTGCAGCGCTGTTTGGGATTTCTGTTATTCTTAATGCATCCTGAAAGTCAAGAAACAGGCTTTTTCTTCTGTTTTGTTTTACTTTCTGGATATTTTGTTATTCTTTTGGATATTCTTGATTCTGCCTGATACACAAGACAACCTTCCAGGGTAAAAGAGGGAGAGACTTTGCATGCTTATTTACTCTCATCTTCTCCTGTAACAGCTGTGATCCCCCATTACTTTCTCATCTGCAGCAGATCAGAAGCAGAAAAGACGACACAATGTACTGCACCTTGTCTGACAGATCAGGCATAGCACTAAGAAAACTCCTTTTTTTCAGAGAAAGTTTCCTGTTTGTAGGTGTTCACTAAAATTCTTGAGGACACAAACCCTGCTTCCAGGTCTTTCACCTTCATATTGCTCAGTGTTAACTCAGCTTGTTGGAGAAGGGTCAGAACACTTTCAGGGCAAGAAATGCAAATAGCCACTGAGAGTTTGCCCTTTTCTAGTCCTTGCCCTTGCAGCTCAGCCTAAGCAGATCTCCAGTATTCCATCACTGTCATGCAAATGCTTTAACTTGTCTCAAATTAAAAGCAAAGGGACCCGTTAAAGGTTTGTGGCTTCAGCATTCAGTATCTGTTTGCTCTGGTTAATATGAATATTGGAGATGTAAGGAGAGAAATCCCTTGAAACAAAGACAGTCATGAAGAGGAAGTCCCAAGAGATGTTTCAAAAATAGATGCTGCCATTTTTATTAGCAAAGTACAGAAGCAAAGAGGGGGAAAAATAAGTTTAGAAAAATCACTCAACTGGTCCAATTCCGTTGAGAAATTTGCTGAGAGAGTCCTAAGCTTAAATTACAGAGCAGAGTTTAAGATAATTTGAAATCTTACATGGCAGAACAAATTCTCTTTCCCACACTAATGGCCGTCTCTGTCTGTCTGTCAGCTCAGAGTTCAGTCACGTATTCACAATAAAGTATGGGTCAAGTCCTAGAATGTCTGTGTCTTATAGTCTTATTCTTGGCTGACAAGTGCCACATCTAAATCAGTGTATGGCATTAAGTTATAACCTGAAAGCAGGCTGGAGTGGTAAGACCAGTTCAGATGATGAATGCTGCTTTTTACCCCCAGCCCTCAACCTCACACAGACCACTGTTGCTCAAAGACGCAACTTCCAGCATCACTTATCTAGTTGTAATTCCACAAAGTGAAAGCATAGCTCAATAGTAATACTATAGAGAACTTGTTTGGGCAAGTTTCTATCATCTGGCCTGAGTCAAAAGATTACACACCAGTAACAGAAATTTATTCAGAGAAAGATATCCTGCCATAATAAGACCATCTTGCTTCACGTAATTATAATTCATGCATCCAGAGACAGCTGTCCATCAGATATGTTGTATTAGCTGGCTTTGATTTCTATAATGAGTTTTATTAGTATATTTATGAGGAAGAATAGCGGCATATAAAGAAGTTATGAATAAGTTATTATGTGTGCAGAATCAACATTTGGGATCTTCTAAGTCTTGCAGAGAAGCCAAAGTCTGAATGGATACAGAGAATGAAATCCTCCCCAAAACATCCTCCATGCAGACCTATTTCAATAACACACAGCGCCAGCATTACCCCTCGCTTTGTTTCACAGCCATGAAATAATTGGATTTATGTAAACAAGAAATCTAAGTGGGGTCTGAAAAAAAACAAAACAGTGACAAAGAATGTCAAGGTTTAATTTATCCTGGATATTAGATTGATGTGGTATAAAAGGATTCTTCTTCAAATACAAGAACTGGTACTGTTTGTCATTTCCCACATGCAAGAGCATTCAAGATATGCTAAATGAGATACATTGAATTTAGAGAGTTTCAAGAGAGGATGGTCGATTCTTCAGGCAAAAATAGTAGAAATTAATGGAAATGTGGCACCAAAGTAAAGTGAAAGCCACTGGAATAACCATTTATGAAGAGAAAGAGAAAATAACAACAGGCAGTGACGCAGTTAAATGATACAGACCAAAGTGAAAAGGGGCAAGCACGAAGTCTCAGCAGCTCTGGAGATACATACCATTGGAGACAATTCTCTACAAGCCAAATACAGAAAAGTAAAATTCATTACAAAGTCTATCAAATAGTTAACTACTGCTAATGGTTTTGAAGCCTGAATTGAGACAGCTGATTTTGCAAGTGTTTCTCCTTCAACAGGGCAGGCTCAGCGCTATACCCACCACTGTCTGTAACCCTACCTGCTCCTCCTCAAAAGTGTCAAAGAGCTGCCTTCCATCAAGCTAAATCTGCTCCTGTCCCCCAGGTCTTCAAGCCATGCCCAGACCATCCATGTCATACTGGTGGATTGGGAGACTTGAGACAACTGAAGGTGGGTGCTACAAGATCTAAGGAAAAATTAACTCTCAAGCGAAGACTTCCTGCTAAAGAACATCCTGTTGCCCCGTTGTACCTCATTAAAGCAGTTTGACCAAATACTTCTGGTTTTCTCAGCTACCAGTCAGAAGAACATATCTCTTGTATGGCTGAAGTCTGGACAACACAGCACCATCATTCAGCTTTTCAAACTGCACTGCCAACAGCAAGTGCAGTACTTTCTGCATGAAATTTTCATAGGTAGGCCAGCACATCACACACTCTTTGCAAACTCTGGCTAATTAGAAGAGTGATCCTCATGTAAAATGCCTGTTTTTAAGGGGACAAATATACAAGAAATCAAGGCAAAGTCTGATTAATGACAGGGTCTGTAGACAAAGGCAAAGGGTGCAGTATGCTTGCTGCGCACAAATAACAAGAACAGCTGGATACTGCAAAAGCCCCAAACCTCTTCAGTACATCCTGTAAAGTCCCACCTAAGCAAAAGAGACCAGGTAAAGTCCTCAGGTGAGCTACAAAACTGGCCAGCCTCTCCTGGGTCTACCCTCACCGTCAAGTCCATCAACCACCTCTGATACCTGCATCTGCATTACCAGCATCATGTTTGCTGCCATTAGCTGATCTGGTTTGCTGTGGCAATAGCTGAGGGTGGGGTGTCCGGTTTGATGTTCGGATCTCAGAACAGCCTTCTGCATTGCTGGCCAAAAAAGCCACGCTGACAGGAGAAGAGTTCAGCACACAAAAGCAGCTTGGTTTCACCACTCCAGCTCACCTACTGCTTAGCTGTCAGGCTAACCTGTCAGAGTCAGTAAGAAACCGAGCAGGGAAAAGTGATCCAATTATTTTGCCACAATCTTCTCAAAAGTCTTCCTTAAAGCTGAGAGTTTCCTAGGAGGTGAGAAAAGGTGGTTAGAAAGACTTTAACAACTGCTCCTTTGAAAGAAGGAAAGAAATCGCTGGCAAGCGCTGGGTCCCACGTGACACCTGCGCAGGGCTCGGGCGGGGTGTAGCCTCAGTGTCTCAAGCATTGCCTGACCTCCAGCAAGACCTGTGGTCTGACATTGCAGTAAAGATTGTATTTGACCATCAAGAACTTATTGCACCTCCAGAAAGAAGGTGAAAACCAATGTGGTGCTGAATGATCTTATCAGAACAGTAATTGGAGAATTCCCCACAGTAAGAAATGCTCAACTGTCACCATGTGCGAAGAGCCTTGATTAGCTAGGTTGTTTACTGCTCCTAACTGTTGAGCTATTCACGACTTTGTTGACACTATGGTGAAGGGTACAGCAGCCGTTCTTGGCCTCTTTCCTAAGCACAATGTATTGTTTCCAGAGCCCTTTATGCAACCATCACTCCAATTAGGAGCTAGAGTGCCTTCACAAATGTTCTGTCCTCCCATTTTGTCAGACAGAGATGACGTGAATACCACAGAAACCTTTGAGAAGGAGAAAATCACAGAAGAGAGCATTTAGGGATCATAATGGCAATGAGTGGCAAGAACAGATGATTACAGAACTTCATAAATTTTAATCAAAATATCAAAAGAGTGTACTGTCAATGCAAAGATATCCTCCTCCTAATGGGAGGACAAACTAAAGCTTTGTAACATCCTTTGATGTCCTAGGATAGCAGGACCCCCGGAGCTGACTGTTGTGTCCCACAGTAGTTCGTTAGTATTGAGATTCCTAATTCCCTTTATCAGATAAGAGTTTTGGCTTCTAGGATCTGACCCCTGAAGAGCCAGAAACTTTCAGAGTGCTTTTGGCTACGCATTTCCTCACTTTGGGCATTTAACTCCACACTTTTAGAAATAACACATGCCTTTGCCGCAGTGAAGGAAAAGGAATAACTGTGTTATCTCTTAGCAAAATATTACTATCATCACTCAGACAAAGACCTCTACCACCAAATCATCCTTCACATTGCTGTTCCCTTGTAACTGTGGGGAAAATATGTCTATATTAGAGCTGAAAATTAAAGACAGGAGGATGGAGGTTACGTCTTCTGCTTCTGGACATGTATATTATTCACAATGGAATTTAGTGACTCATCCTCTTCTAGTCGGGAGTCCTGAACAGATAGGCATTGCCCACAAGTAGATCTGAAGGGAGCATCCAGTGAGTTAGAAAAGATAAGTAACTCCATTGTCTTATGTAGTACGTTAAAAAAATAAGTAACTTAATGCTCTGACTACAGAGAGCTGTCAAGTACCCTATCTAGAAACACATATCAGTAACAGCCCACCAGTCCAACCACTCAGTCCTTGCACATTGTCTACTTTGCCTCGCATTTCTCAATCTGCTGTCCCATAGAAACCCCCGCAGAAACTTACCAACTTCAAAAAAGTTGAAAAAGGTATTAATTTGCCTTCCTTTTCTTTTTCCACACAAGCGCTCAGTCCCCAGACAATGAGGGAACGAGGGACCAGACTCATACACCCAGGACAAAGTAATTCTCTTTGCAGAAAAGATGGGAAAAGGAAGAGTTAACCAGGGCTATAATTGTTTCCAGAGAACAGTTATGCAGTCCCTAAAAATGCTGGTAGAAGAACAAAATGGAAAATTAACATGGTCCCAGCAGACAAACAACTAATATTTAGGAAAGGACTATAGCAGGTTTTGATCAAAAAGAAAGGGAAAAGAGCATTTTAACAAGGCTGGTGCTCAGACCGTACAAACTCATTAAATTTGGGTTTTACTGTCTCGTAAGCAAACAAAGGATGTTTTCCCATTCTGTACTCGCTTGTTTTGAAGACAGGGCTTTACATTTGCTTTCGCTTTACCAGACTCTACATTTGTGAAGAGGTGCACACCCAAGCACCGTGAGCCCTGGCATTCTCGTGATGCCAAGGCAGAAACATCACCTGGAGCAAGAGCCAGGCAAATAACCAGGAGCAAAACACGCAGCTGATTAACCCCGCCAGAGAATTTTTTATGAAGAATGTTGTTTTTCTTTAATTTTCCTTTCCCTCTCAGAGCAATATCTGCGAATAATCCCCGCTCTCCAGCTGACCGCGGTGCGGGTCCCCGCACGCAGCGAATATTGGCAGGGTGACATCTGAGCTGGTTGCGGTGGACACGAGCAGGTGCGAAGTGTGACCCGCGGGAGCCCGTCCCCGTGAGGAGGATGCCGAGGTGCCAGTGAGGGAGCCTGGCAGCATCGCTGCCCGCCTTCAGCCGGGACTGACCGCTCCCGCCTGCGCCTTGTACATCAGCTTGCGTGTTTAATAAAGTTGTGGCCTCTTGGCTTTCACCACAACACAGTTTCCAGTTTTATTTCCCAAGGGTTCATAGCAACAGTAACACACAGTAGTTATAATGTGTCCTAAAATAAATATTAGCAAAAGCACACGCGAATCTCTGCCGGTTTGGAATTTGCTTGGCATCACGCATCCCCTAACGCGTGTCTCCAAAAGCAAAAGTTGTCTGCTGATGGAGGAGGTTTGTTTGTTTGCCTTAGTTTTGTTTTTTCCTCGGTCGGCTGGGCTTACACCACTGTCACAGCCAATAAATGTAGGTACCGGTACAGCGCTACCTTGCACATTGCCCTAATCGCATTCCTCTTGAAATTAAGTCTGTCAGCACTTCGGCTGTAAACCTGTACTGCGAGAGCTGAATAACTTCTCTGTGAACAAAACAAAATTACTTCTAGACTTAAACCTGGTGTGCAAGACTTCTGCCTGTGGGGCCACATTTTATGTGTCGCGGGGAATACAAAGAGCATGCCCAAAATGGTTAAAGAGATTGAATACACAAGCAGAAACACAACGTATATGTGCATATACATACACGCTGGCATATATGTGCACATACACGTGAGTAACCTCATGTGATATATTTTACATCCCTACCGACACAGTTTGCACAGTGTTTTGGACTGGTCGCAGTCTCTACTTCTTTTTTGAGTATTTTTGTTTTTTCCAAAGCAAAATAAACTTGCACTCGCCCACCACAAATTACGCTGGCCTGTAGCTGAGGCAGCCGAGGTAGAACTCCATCTCCTGGAGCAGCAGCAGTTGTTTTATGTATCAAAATGTCCAATATTTGAAGTTGANTCTCAATAACGTCCTGCAGGAAAGCCCCAGGGCANAGCCTTTCTCTGCCACAGACTTCTTGTACAACTTTGGGCAAATCATTNAGTTCTCTATTCCTCATCTCCACCACTGAAAAATGGGAATAATTAAATTGCTCTGCTTCATGAAACAACTGTAATGATAAATACCCCAGGAAGTGCTCTGAAATGTGAGTGACGAAGATTACCTGCTGGACAGAGAGATGCAGGGCTAGAAAGGGTACCACTCTAAATTCATGGCATTTTTAAGTCCAAAAGTGGAGTTCTAAACCACTTTTTAAGTTTTTTTCTCAAAAAGACACTGATCAAATAGATTTTTCTGTAAAAACACCACACTTTTTTTTTTCTGCTCCATAATCATATAGACTGCATGTGTGGTGCGTGGTATGACACAAAGCTTTGCCATCACCCTTTGGGGTGGCCATGCTGGAGCTGGTGGGGCTTACGTGAGGGACCTGAACAGCACCGGTGGAGCTGGTCTGCTCTATCAGGTCAAGATTACCCTTCCTTAAGACCTGTACTCCTGACTCGGATGCCAAGTCACACGAAATTTGTCCACGCTCACATGGAGGAGCAGCAAATAACTGTGCCTGGGACTCAAGGAGCCCCAGCACCAGCATGTCTCCCTTCATCCTCATCCTCGCCTCACCAGGGAGGTTCTGGTCCCCAAGCAGGAGGAAGGGGAGGCATCACACAACGGCTCTGAGGCACCGACCTGGAAGTTCGTCCTGTCAGTTAGATGGATTGTGCTCCAGGAGATGACCCCCTCAGTGCCCATGGTTGTGGGAGTGAAGCTGTAGCTGCAGGAGAGCCTGGGGAAACAGGCGCTGCCAGAGGCAGAGGACTTCTCTGAAGAAAGGGCAGGTGAAGTTGGGTAACGCTGCAGCCGATGACATGGACAAAGGGAAGGAAAAGCATCAGTGTTGGATTAAAAAGAAAATAAACACAGCATCAACACGTGGTGTAGTTATGCTCATGGAGGTGACCAACGCAAAGCAGGAAAGCAGTAAGCCAAAGGTGGCTCAGGTTTTTGCCTTCAAACCCTCCACCCTCTCACCTTCTCTTTGGTTCACCTCCTTTCTTGTGAGGGCCCTACCCAAATTCTGAGTCTGGGCAAAGCTCCCAGCATGTATCTTCCCATTGCTCTGTACAAACCCTGCCTCCCTCGATCATCAGCTCCCTTTGGGACCCCCTGCAATAAGCAATAACACTGAGACCAACCAAAAAGTGTTCCCACTGCTCCCTGGCTCCGTTTTGGACAGAGACGGCCACAGCAAAGCAGCGTGGTCAGATGGTGCCCATGGACTGACACGCCTGTATTCGCCGTGCCGGCCATGTACGGGGCACCAGCTGGGAAAGCCTGGGGTGCCGGGGCAGGGTCTCCCGGGTGCTGGCTCCTGTGAGTCCTTCACCCATCAATCTCAGAGCAGTATGCCGTCATGGATAAATAGCAGCTGTTGCAGTAAGCTCATCGGATAACAGGCACATATATTAAAGTACCTTTAGCACACTTACTAAAACATATATTTAGCTAGGGAAAATAATCTCGCTCTGCCTATAAAAGTCAAAGTTTGCCTTTATAAATAACCCCAGGAACCCTGCACGCATCTGAGGAAATGGCGATGGCGTGCATGCTCAGCCTCCTTCCCCGAAAAGATCTTTGAATAAAATATAAACACGCTGAAATATAAAGAACAGTTTGGTGAAGATAATGAAATCTAGTGAAGCCAGTAATTTACTCTGTAAATCATATAGCTGCTTCTTCCTTGCAGTTGCCTACCCTGATTTACATCATGAACCTTATTTCCGAGCTGCGCCCGGCTTTATTGCAAGCACGGGAGCACTGACTACAGCTTCTGCCTGTCTTTGTGGCTGGTGCAAAACATTTATTTATATCTGCAAAATGTCCCCCTCTAAATATGCCGTGTTATCTTGATACTCTTCTTTTTTCCAGCCTTGTCTCAGGTCTTTCCGAGAAGGGAAGGAAAGGCAGGCATCCAAATATGCCTGTTTTGCACCCATTCTTGTTGTCACGGTAGCTGGGAATGGGAGCGGTCCACGTGCTGTGTTGGTGCTGGGCACGGGGAGCTGTGGAGGGGAATCCCCCACACTGCCCAAGGACCTCATGGCACCCCCCGTCCCCCCAGCCTCCCCACCGGCTCCCCAGCCTCCAGCATCACGCGGCCCTTTGCCGTTTTATTCGTGGCATTAAATCTCCTCCCGTTAGCATGCAAAGGCTTCGAACTCCTGAGCTTTCCCATATTGCACAGAATATCTTAAGTAGGGGCTGGAAATAATTGGGTGCTATTGCCTCAATAACGCCGCCGTCTGCACTTGAGCGTATGGAAATCTGAAGTAGCGCCGAACACTCGGGGGCAAGCGGCGAGCCCCGCGTGCCACCCAGCTGCGGCGGCACAGGGCTTAGCCCCAGCCTCATTTCTTATTCACGTCTCTCCTTGAAGCCTAAGCACTGCGAGGTGAGGCTACGTCTCTATGAATCCAAGCGGATTCGTCTCCCGGCGTATGCGTGTGCATTAGGCAGGCGTATTCTGCGTGTGTATCGCTCTGCCTGGGTCTGCGCAGGAATAGAGACTGCAGGGAAAAAATTAGATCTAGATGAGTCTTTATGATGTGTGTACCTTCGGTATTAAGATCTCTTCAGGTTTTGTATATCTGGTAATATTGCTCCCATTTTAAATTCTGCTAGTAATAATTTTAAGAGAAAATTCTTTGTGACAACTGCTGTTGATTTAAAACTAATGTTTAGCCAGTAATGGGTAATTGTATTAGACTAAAAAAAAGCTGCTGTAAAGTCGACCCCAGTCTGATTTTTAATTTACTGCATCATCAGCTACTTTTATGATACTATTTAATCTGCTGCAATAAAACTATTGCTCTGTGAATATCTCTAACATTCAAGAAAGATTGTTTTTAGCCATTCTGCTCTTGGGGCTGAGGCGTTGTTAATTATTATATGAATAATTCCTCTGAATATATTTATTTATATTTGTTTTAATTGACACAATACTCAGAGAAGTAAGGTGGTGTATTTCGCCATGAACAGACTTTTAACCCTTAAACAGGGAAAGGGACAATGCCCACCACTGCTTTGCACCCAGATCGAATTCTTAAAATGCATTCTTCATTTCCACTGGAAAAAAAAAAAATAAAAGACGCCAAAACAATTTCCATTTATTTTTATCCCGTAAGGACCTGCATCCCCCTCCACTGGGATGGTCGTGCTCGCAGCCGCACGCAGCACAGCGACCACAAGGCTGCCCGAGCCACCGGGGCTGCTCCTGCCAGGAGCCTGGGTTGGGTCCCCAGGACCCTTTCCCACCACGCAGCAGCACGGGGGTCTGATCCTGCTCTCTCCTCCCTGGAGCCGTGTTCCTGATGAACGCAGCCGGGGCGCAGCGGGAGGTTTGCCTCCTCCAGTATTAAGAAACCAGCCCCGGAGGGCCTGTTTCAACCCCCCCAGCACTGATAGAAAGACCCCCACTGAGTCGACTGGGCTTCAGACGGGTCCCCATAGCCTCCGCATGGGTATATTCATGCACAGAGAAGAGGCTTTGTGAGCTACCTTCATACAAATCATAAAAAACAATGTTACAAATAGCCATTTTAATATTTATCTTGCTTATTAACATCCTGCAGAAATAACACGCATCTGGGTCATGCAAAATATCTTTCTGCCTCTCCCTATACCTAGCATCAGTCACCTTCTCAAAACAATACCCTACCAGATTAAAACAGCATCAAAAACATTGTGCTGCTCATTTTGGATGAAAAAGAAATCTTTGTTAGGAAAAAAAAATCTATTACAACTAATAATCTGCAACCACCTAGTAAAAACAAAAAAAAAAGAGGGTTTTTTATTTGCTACTCCTCTTAATAAAGAGCAGGTTCTCTGAAAGATTACCTGGGAGATAAATGAGTCTGCTGGATGGAAAAATATGCAAGGTGTGACAAAAATGTATATCTGTGGCATGTGAGTTGTTGATTTTTAATGTTCCCAATAGGTTTAGATGGTAACTTTGTTTACCCTGATAAATACTTGATTACCTGCTTGCGACAACTGGGGAGGAGGCTGTTGTCAAATCTGTTGTGATACGATCAAGTAATGGTTACATGATAAAGAAAGGTAAAACAAATAATTCCTAATGCTGTGCAACCACCTATTATTTTACCCAAACTGCTTCTGTTTTTGTTATCTTCTTATGGTCAAATGCCTATTCCCTAGAAAGGGAGAAGAAGTCTCTTTTTACCTCAGTAATTAGCTTGTTTGAAAGCTCCCGCAAATTCTTCCTATCATAAATTTTGCATTGCTCCATGCACAATAATGCACATAAAATTAAATAAACAATTTAATTAATTTAATTAAAATTAAATATTAAACATATTGTGTATAAGAAGCCCATGTCTTTGATTTAATTGGGCAGGAGTACCCAAAGCAGTTTGGGTAACAGTGAAAAATAATTAAAAACAACAAGTACGGTAGCCTCTGGGTACGAAGAGTAGTTGGGAGCTTTCTCCTGAGAAAGGTTTATTTAATTAAAACTAAAGTAATCTTTGGAAAACACTTGATAAGCATTTCATAATACAAATCATAATCCAAAAATGAAGCTTATACTTCGTCTACATGATACTGGAAAATAATATTAAATAATTCAAGCCTGCCATGAGCTGCTTTCCCAGCACGCACAGAATAATTCAGCAGACAGCATGTTTACCACCTTTAAATTTTCTGTAACGTTTAGTTCATCTAGATAAATATTAGTAAATTGTAGGCAGGCATAATGGATCCATAAGTGATAAGGCTGAGAATTAATGCTTGATTTAGACCGTTTATTGCTTCTTGTAGATAGAATACCAGACAAGGAAAGCCCAGCTAACTTATTTACAAGGCAAGCTGTGCCTGCGTTGGCAGGTGAGCCATTTGCCTGCGTTCGCATTTTCTAACCTATTCTTCGACATCCTTCATTCATAATAGGGAATATTATTTCCAGGATCTCATACTGCTGGAGGAGGAATAGATTGTTTATAGGGTGCTGTCTCTATCAATACTTCGTGTTGCCAAACACTAGTATTTCTATACTGTCCAGTGATAATTTCAGCTCCCTGAAAAACTTGGATCCTGCCCAAGGTGGCAAACTATCCGCCTGGCCATCAAACAGCCTGCCTTGCACAACCGCTCGCAAGCTGGATTGCAAATGCTGACAGGCTTTATAGGTCATTTCAAAAACAAATGCTTCATTTTAACACCTTAGACTGCAGCAGCTCCTACAACAAGCTGCTGATGCCAACTGGCTGTTTCAAAAGTGAATGTATCCAAAGAGATCCTAATTGACACTTGCAGGCAAGTGCCCAGCATAGCTGAATGTTACTCAGGTTTCTGCAGAGCAGTTTTAAAGTGACCATATAATTTAAGTGACCTTTGAATATAATTTAAAATGCTACTGTAAAGCCCGGTTCCTCTCCCACTGAATGGGCTCCATCAATGGGGAAACTCCCACTGATGTTAATGAGGGCAGGAGCAGGCACTTCCACCACTGGCTCCCATTGAATTCTCCAGGTTGCTTTTTTTTGTGAGAGCTTTTTTTTGACACATTCCCGGGAATATCCTGTTAACTGACTTGGAGTTACTTTGGTTCATATCATACCCGCAGCTTTTTAGCAGAGGACCCAGTGATTTAGCGCAGGTTTCTCGGGGACGGGGGTACAATAGGGCCCTTTGCACGGCGTGGGAATTTCCCGCATGTTGATTAACCTCATACTGTAAAAGACCATAGGCCATATCCTTCAATCCTCACGCAGACAAAAGTCCACAGTGACTTATCCGAAATCTCCCTGCAAACGCTCATTAAAGTCAGTGGCACTTTGCCTCGGTAAGGGCTGGGGATCTGGCCCCGTGGTTGTCGTTGTGATTGGGCATTGCCAGGAGAAGGGGATTACCACGACACCCAGCCCGCAGCGGGGACTGCCTTGCCCCAGACCTTGGGCACAAGCTTCCCTCCAGCCCCAAACATCAGACTGTTGGTGCCAGCCCCGTGCTCCAGTGCGCGGTGCTGAGCGATGCCCAGCATCACCCCTTGGGCCACCACCCCGAGACCCACGCAGTGCCAGCCCAGGGAGCCCTGTCACCTGGCTGTCCCCACGGGGCACGGGACTTGTCACCGACCCACCTTGCTCCTGTCCTCCCCAATGTAGCTGCTATCAGAAAAAAGTCTGGCTTACATCCCTCCCAGGACAAGCTAGCCAGAAATTTCGAACCACGTTAGAGGAGGGTGCGTCTATCCAGGAAATAATAGAAATATAACAAAAAAGTGGGCTGGTTTCTATTTGTTTGTTTTAGCCGTATCATAGCTCAGACCTTCCTTGCCATTGTGGTTCAATATTTACTGATCGAAAATATAGACTAGCTGCGAGTCACAGCATTTGCCAGCAAGAACGATTATCATCAGAAAGAATCGGGCATTAAAAGAATAGCTCTTCCATTTCCAGCATATAAAGCAGACATTCAGAAGAACAAACAGAGCAGAGAAGAAATGATGGTCATTTGCAAGTAAAATACTGCTAAACAATATAACATTGGATTAACTGTTTCATGTATTTATTGTGAAAGAATATATAGAACTTTACATGAGGAGCTATCGGTACAAGCCAGAAACAATGCAGCCTTTTAAATAGCCTGCTTTTAAGTTTAAAGCTTCTGCACCTATAGCACACGAGTTTGCTCCCACGGACGCCTGCGCAACCGCTCCCGTTAAGCTCAAAGGGATCGGGATTGGGCTCCGAGGTTTTCAACTTCTCTCCAGTAACGTCCCTTCCAGTAACACCGCAAAGCCCCAGGTCTCGGCAACGCTGACGCGCGTTGGACGCATCTGTGGCTGAGAACGTGCAGTGTGACAAGGAGGCATCGTGAGGTGCAACTTGGGGGACTGATCCCCAAAACTGTGGAGAGACTTTTCCTTTCTGCATACATTTAAAAAGAAAAGGAGGGGACGGAGGGACAGGATGAAGAGAAAAAAAGCAGGCACATATTGAGTCCAGTCCCACATTCAAGTGAAGCAAAGCATTGAGCCCGCTGCACAGTAGCGAGGGCTGAGTGGACCAGACAAAACCTGACTCCATTTCTTGTCTTTTGTTGTGGTGCGCCAGGAATGCAGGAGCTGTAGTTATTCGGAATTAGGGCTGGCTCTGGGGGTGGCTTTGTACTCCCAGGACCTGTGGATTGCTGAAAATTGGTGCAGCTCTGATCTCTGGCTTCAGAGATTTTTCTTCCTTCTAGGGCTGTTTAAAATGGTCACGTAATCCTTTCAGTAACTCTGCGGCAAATAATAAATTACGTTAATTTGTAATTAGTTCACTACTCCTACGTAAGCCCAAATGGAATTAATTTTCTATTCTCTTACTCAAAACACAGCTCTAAAGAAGGGTTTCTGCCAAACGTGATGTGCAGGTCTATCCTAGCGCTTGTCCCGGTTCACCCAGAAATCATTCTGAAACATTTGCCATTCAATGCACGCTTTAACACTGACAAAAACTATCACAAAGTTAATTCTGTTATTTAACTAAATATTGAAGAGTTACTGAGATTCATACACACCTGTATTAATATTTATTTTTATTTAACTGACCAGAAAAGCCATTGAACACATTAATATTTTCCTGGGTCTTATTCTAAGTGAAACGGTCTTTGCAGCAACAGAAACTCAAGAAGAATTGCAGTGGTACAGCGCGAAAACAGTAACTGCTTATGGAGATAATTAACGTACTGTCAGTAGAGATGCCCAAGATAAGAAAGGAGAAGTTTCGGGCTGGATTAGTGTAACCTTTGCTCTGTGTGATGCAAAGGGTTGGGCCAGATGACTCAAGGAGTCGTCTCCAAGTCCATCTTCTTTCATTCTATGCGTGGGGAAGAGTGGTATTTATTTACAGCGCTTGAACTCTCCCTGCAAGTGCACTCCATCCAAATTAAATAAAAATCTAAGAACTCTCTCGAATTGCTTGGAAACAGATCCTGAAGCCCTGATTTACTTTCAGCTTCAAGCACACAAAATTCCTAGTGATTTCAAGGGTGGTTTTGCCAGACATACGAAAATCATAAGTTCAATTGTCAGAATCTCTACTGCTATAAGAGTGGATTTAGGAAGAATCCAAAAATAAGGAGTCTTAAAAAAAACACAGACAGGATTTGGCCGCTAATACATAGTAAGAACAGTAATGATGTCATTCATGTTCAGTCATGTACATGTTTTCACAAATAATATTTAATAATGTATTGGGGATACAGGAGAACTAGAAGTGTGACGAGTGTCTGTAATTTTAAGCAAAGCTTTCAGGCAGCTTTTCAAGCTCAGAGTAGTGAAACCCACAGACTGAGTAATGTGTGTCTAAGCACAAAAATCCACGGCAGAGGTATAAACCTGCTTGAAAGGCAGAAGCACGGGCTGCATGCTGCATTCTCCTCTTCACCCAGCATCACCACTGCAGGGACCTCACTGGAGCTGGTGCAAACCAGCGTAGGAGGGAAGGGAGCCCGTGCCTCCTGCATTCACCTTGTCGCACCACAGAGAAACCAGCAGAGATAAACCACACTAAACCAGTTCTCCGTTTTGAACACTGACTTAGAAACCAATTCAGTGACAAATTAGGGGGTTGGCGAGGGGAGCACCCAGGAATTTCAGGCAGTGGTCAAGAGTTAGTGAATTAAAGGGGATCTGCAGGATCCTGAAGCTTTCTATAGCACCTTGGGTTTCACCCTTTCTGGGAAAAATCTTTCATCTGTGCTGTTAACCGCCCTGGGTAGTTAGAGCTCATCCCTGGCACTGCACCTCAGCCAGTTTGCAGGGGCTCCATGCTCAGGAATGACCTCAGGTGGGAGAATGAAGTGCTCGGCACTGCCAACTGCAACTGTGCCTTCACCTGGGTGCTCAGAAAGGTGCCATACGCCGGGCACACAGGAATGCTCTACTGCTGCTGGCACTGCTACAGGCCGGTGATTTTTGCCACAGTTTATCCTCTCCGCAGCAATATTCAGGCCACTAATCTGTGGTTGTAGCCCAGGCTAAGCTGATGCTCGTTTTCAAATTAAACCTCAGGTGAAAGTTGGCAAATCCACGTGCGTTTGTGCACCTCAGCGCAGTGCAGCTCCTCTGACCCCTGGCTGGCAGGGTTTTACTCCTGACAGGCTAGATGTGAATAAAATCATATGGAGCTGTGTTTTTACAGTTCAGCCTTCGGAGTCTCATCCTGCTGCCATTGAAATCAATGGCAAAACTCCCAACTTCACTAGTCATATCAGATTATCTTTGTTCCACGGACTGAAACAATCTAATAGATATCAGGTGTCCTCGACAGAGCTTGTGTGGTCTACAAGTAAGTGGAACATATTTTAAAAAGTCAGATATGAAACAGCTACATTACAGAACCTGTAATAACCCCAGACTGGTGTTATTATCTAAGGAGGACACGATGAGTATCTAAAATGTGACCCAATATATATTTATATGACACATCCTATAACAGACAATTCAGGGGTAAACTCCGCTGCATGTTTAACCACTGCAGAAACAGATCCATATTTGTGCTTGTTTCCACAAGAAAGTGTAGCTCTTATGCGCTTTTACTTAAGTGAGAGACCCCCAAACAACCTTAAATTAATCCAGAAATCCACTTGAAGTATATGACCCTGCGTGTAAAAAGACCTATAGAACTTAAAGGCTGCAAGTGAAACCTCTAGGCTGCTGCTCTAACATTTAGCTTCCTTCTTGCTCCAAGCTGTGAGCCTCCACAGTGAAATTCCCTCCCTGCTTTTCCACAGCCACGGAGCCCCACCAGCTTCTCCAGCAGCATGGACTGGAGGAGATGACACAATGCTACAAATGTCCATCACTGCACAATGGGTGTAGCTGCAAAACATGCAGGGAATTTCCTTGCACTGTCTGCCGGTGTGGAGGTGGCCCAGGAGCCTTGCCCGGCTCAGGCAAAACTCTCTGTGCCCTGCTCTGCACCAACATGAAGAGAAACCGCTCTGCCCACTCCAGGGCCTGATCCTGATTCGCAGCACCTGCAGACAGGGGCCTCAGTGCACCTGCTGCTTGTTTTGCACAAGGGAGGACCAGACCTTCCAGCCCAGGACTCACTGCACACGTCAATAACCTAGGAACATACAAATGGGGAGATCCCAAGGGAAAATTCAACGCTTCCCAGGGAACAACAGCAAAAAAAGATACCAATCATCTTTCTAATCCAGTTAAAGGTCCTCAGATGTGGTAAGGTCTACCCTGGTTCCTAGCCAGGAGGATGTCTCCTGGTGCCAGGTCTTGGTGCTGCTGCTTGAGTCTTCTGTTCTGCTCTTGCCTTGCAAGTCCATGTCTTGGGGGCAGCTTCCATGGATGACCCTGACTACAACGTTGGCCCAAAGCTCTTGTGAGCAGCACCAGTAACTGATGGATGGGGAGCTGGCATCAGGAAGCTTCAAAGCTCTTTTTCCCCATCTCTGCTAAGGGAGGAGAAGCAAGCCCCACATCAAGCCTCACAGCGCTGACTGTTGTCTCCCAAGGGTTGATGGGCAGCACCTGCTTGCCCCCAGCCCTGCCTGATGGGAAGCACCTTCTCAGCTGGGGTCCCGGTGCTGCTGCAGAAGCCCCCTAAGAGGAGAGCACTGCGGTACCCGAGGTGCGACCCTCCCGGACAGCGTTTCAGGTGGCTGAAGCTGCCGATGGAAAGGGCCAGGCTGACAGCTCTCTGCAGCAAAACTGCTGCTCCAGTCAGTTCCCAGCTCCTGAAGTCGAAGTGTACACGTTTAATATTTTTTTTAAAGGCTGCACCAGGGCATCAGCAGAACACCAAGAGGCACGATCCAACTGGTATTTCATTTGGCATCTGAGAATCTAGTGCTATCACTAGTCTTATCTTTTACCAGACATCCTCTTTCATTACGGATTCATCTCCTCAAGAGGCTTAAATACTTCTACTTTTCCAATAAAGACCTTGCAAACTGTGTTCGAGGGTAGCTTATTTTAACATTCATCACGTTTAACAAGACTTTTACCAGAGCAGAGAGAACGCGTAACTAATTGTTGGAAGATCTGGTCAAGTTTATTGTAACGGGTAACTGTCGGGCAATTCTGATTTATTTATTCGGAGGGAGATAAGGCACGCATTGTTCCCTGGAAGAAAAAAAAAACAGGGCTGGTCTTCAAGTGAATATTATTTCCCGTGCCTTCTTCAATCTTTTCATAACCGAGGGGACCCACCGGAGCGCAATCCTCATTGGCTCCCTCCACTCCAAATTTTCGGGTTTAAGCTTAACATCTCCGCAGCCTGGCGAGGCCGTGCAGGTGCCTCTCCTTCTCCAGCTACTTCTTAAAAGTTCTGCTGTCCTGAGGGGACACCTGAGAGCGCCGGTGTCCCCCCCCACAGGGTCCCCCATCCTCGGTCCCCGACGGGGGGCTGCCTGCGGCCGCCCGGGGCCGGGAAACAGGGTAAGGGGGTGTGAGGGGGGGGAGCATCTCCACCGGCACCAGGAGGCACGGCCCGGCCCGGCCCGGCACGGCACGGCCCGGCGGCGAGCGTAGCCCCCTCTCACACCCACCCGAGGAAACAGATCCCGGGCCGGCTGACACGGGTGGGGGCGGCGGGAGCCCCACCGACGGGTGCTGACCGGCCCCCTCGTCCTCCAAGCCCGTCCCCCCCCAGGGTCCTGGGCCGAGCTGTGCCCTGGTGACCGCTGCCGGGGGGGTCTGCCCGGCCCCGACAAACTGCGGAGCTTCCCTGGGAGCCTGGCGGGGGGTGCGTGGAGGGGCGAGGGGGAGCAGCTGCCCGCGCTACCCCGCCGTCGGGGCTGCCTTCACTCCTGACGGGACCCCGCTCTGCTCCGAGCCCGGCGGCTCCAACCGAGGTTGGGAAAGGGAAAAGGGAAGAAGTGGAAAAAAAAAACCCAAACCGACCCGGAATGTGCCCCCGGGGCAGCAGCGTGGGGCTGCGCCCGGTGTCCCCCGCGCCCCCCCCCACGGCCACGGAGGTGGGCCGCAGCGGGCTGGGCTCGGCTCGGCAGCCCCGGCCCGTGCCCCCTCACCCCC
>Ga0065711_1008783_pt1 | contig 20765 bp, 8 predicted proteins | sample Hoacrofraction12_FD_59098 | JGI IMG/M metagenome (GOLD analysis project Ga0065711, IMG submission 59098) | Hoatzin crop microbial communities from Cojedes, Venezuela - Epithelial fraction 12 v2 (version 2) | ecosystem: Host-associated > Birds > Digestive system > Esophagus > Crop | place...
ACCCACCTGGACAAGGTCCTGTGCAGCCTGCTGTAGGTGACCCTGCTTCGGCAGAGGGGTTGGACTAGATGACCCACAGAGGTCCCTTCCAACCCCTACTATTCTGTGATATTCTGTGATATTCTGTAAACATTGTCATATCTAAACCAGGAAATGCTTCAGAATATATCATTGAAGAATACAACGCTCCCTGTAGGTGTGGAGTGAAGGAGTTTATCAGTCTTTGTTTCTTTCTTTTCCCTATGAATTTTTAGGGGGGAAATTTTTTTGAAAAACTGATGTCCCCCTAATTATCTGAATTTTATACAGCCTTTTAGAGGAGAATTCCAATGATAATTAACATTCAAAAGCTTTTCCAAAACCACCTGGAGTTATCTGTTTTGTAAATGCACCTGATAAACTAGCCTTTAATGTTATGTCTTTTTCCGCCACTAGTGGAATAAAACATTAAATCTTAAATTTTAGAAAGCAAGTTTATTTCCATCTCATTTTACATTTATTTAATGAAAGTAACGCTGGAGAAGTCTCTCATGCTGTTCTTCTGTTCACCAGAGAAGCTAAATGTGGGGGTCAACATGTATTAAGTAGCATTATATGTTAACATTAAATAACTGCAAACTACTGATATGCTTTCACTTATTGTCTCCCTGGGACATCTGTCAGTATTATTATGGTAACTGGCTAAGCAATCATCCCTAGTAAATAAGTGTCAGATCCAAACACACCACCCTTCAAGCAATTAAATGGAAGCTTAGAGATAGAAGATTAAAATACTATTATCTTTAGTTACATTATTTATGCTCATTTTTACCTTATGAAAATTAATACGTGGTTAGAAAACAAACACCAACAATGGGCTCAAATTCTTTGGGACATTCCTTTGTTTCATTTGCCACTATAATTCCCTTAGAAAAAAGAGGGGGAGACTTTCCAATTGTTTAGGCATAAGCCATACATTACATCAATTCATCTTACCTAGCAGTTAGAGAAGAGTGCTGTTGGGCTCTGTTTTCCGCTGTGCCACAGATTTGCTGAATGACTTCAGGTGAACCAGTCAATCTCGGTATTTCATGTCTATGCAACTGGAAAATTTCTATAAGAATCAGTAGTATAGAATAAGGTAACACACAGATAATGGACTTCACTCATTTCTTCAGGAAAAATGGAGTCTTACATATATACCAGACCATGTAAGTTTACTCACTTTTGTATCTGCCATTACACATAAGAGAAAAAGCTGTGAGATTCTGTACTGGTAATATTAAAGCAAACAGGGAGGATAACATGGAAGTAGACACTGAATGTTCATGCCATCTTCTGCATACTCACTGCAGACTCACAAAAAGCAAGGAGAAAAATATCTGAATTTTAATAGCTAGTAACAATTTCATTAAAAATAAATACAATAATTACAAGCTCATTAGAATCTGGTGTATTAGAATCAAATGTAGTAGTCTGTGAATACACCTTTTACTACTGTCTTCTGCATAAGGTCATCTTCCACTTGCGAGCACTTTAGCACCAGCTGGCATTGAAAGGAATTATAATCATTCTTCCCACTTAGTGCAGATTGGGCCCCCTGTCTGTCAAAGTAAAAGTACATCATGGGGTGTCATCACAAACTTCCTGTTTCAACTTGAAGCATTCTGTGGAAAGTAGCTGGTGACCTGAGCCAAGGTATATCACATACTAAAGGACAAGTCTACAAGCAGAAGGTGCTTTATTGTAGTCTAGTCATATAACATCAAAAAGAAGCTCTTCTGAAGGAGCTTCAGATGCACTGGTACTTTGATGTTCTACACAAGAGCATCCAGTGAGCCAGTTGCTTGTTCTTGGTTTCATATACATTACAAAGTAAATAGGTAATAATAGGAACTGAACTTTGTAGGTAACCGTATTTTGGACTGTCATCATTAAAAAAGATGTCTACCTGTTTTTAAGAAATTTTAGCTATAAGGAAAGTTGGCAGCAGTAACTGCTGTATGTACCGAGTAGCTCTTTGCACATATATATCTGGTGTAGTTTGTGTACAAGATTTCCTCCAACTTTAGTATTTAAAACAATGGAATTTTTCACTGAAGAAAAATTAAGTGTATAGTTGCCCATATAATCAATATGTTAGTTCTGATCCTCGATGTGCCAGCTTATATGTGTGTCTTTTGTGGGGAAGACTTGCTTTAGGATAGAGAACTTGCTTTAGCAGTAATTGTCAGAGTGTGACGATGCCTTGGTCTCTGTACAAAACATAGGATAGGACAAATTCATGCCACCTTCACTACCACCAGCACACCATTCAATCCGGAAGGTGAGGGACTCCAGGACTTGCTGCTGCTTAGAAAATGTTTCATGGCAGGGATAGCACCTGCCAGATGCTAGCTACAGGATCAGAGTGGTGGCTTTAAAACAAGCGGAAAGGAAGGGGCAGGAGTGATGGTGGCTGTGTGTCAAAAACAGCAATGGCAGAGTCAAGTCTTGCCTGTTCACTTCTGCCTCACCTACTGGAGGGCAGTATTTTTCATACTGGGACTGAAAATGTTGCAAGGGGGATGGAGGATAGACAGAGACTGGACAGGGAATTTGTAGCAAGATAAGGCTGGTGAGAATTGACAGTATAGCCTCTCTGTGACTTTAAATATTCAAGCTCTGCTGCTGCAACAGTTAGTTGTAATCCTCTAAGCTTTTGCAAGATTCCTTTCTATGGCTATAGTCCCAGTAAGTGCCACTAGTATTTTTTTCTTTATAGTAAGAAAAGCTGAAAAAATATCTGTGAAGTTTATGACAAGTTTGGACAATGTAAACTGCTGGATAATAGCTGAAAATAGTCTATTTGATGAATATGGTTGTGTCAAGCAGAGTGTGACTAACGTGAAGCTGTGAGAGTGGCAGGGAAATAAGATGTCAGGGACAAAGTTGGGGGGGGCTTTCAATCATGCTTGGAAATATGACATCCCTTCTCAAACAGGTGATTTCTCATGAAGTGTCTTTTGACATTCCCCTAGTATTAATACACCTGTTGAGAAAATGACACTTGTCCTGAGGACAAAAGAGAATGTCAGTTTTGAACAGCAAAGGCTGGAAGACTCCTAAGTGTCAGTAAAGATTACTGTAAATCTGGGAAAAATATATACCTTCAATATATAAGTATTTTCCAAGGAGGACAAAAATGGAGCTTATGCAAAAATATCTACTTATGACAGACTGAGAAGTTTTATCTTTTTAAAGAGATCTCTGGAAACTAGTTTCTGCTATTGAAATGAATGATCATAAAAGGTTACTTCATAATTTTATCTGATCAAAATAAGGAGTCCTTATGAAGGACAACATTTTATAAAATTAAAGATACAGGAGGTATATTAGATCCTACATCACAAAAGCATGTTCTTTGGAAGTAGATTTTCTACAGAGTTACAAAAAGTTTGGGTGGTTTCTGTTTTGTGTTCCAATTTGGAAAATTGCAAGTTGTTTTTTTTTTTTTTTTTGAGGATGAGATTGTTCAGAACTTAAAAATATATGGCAAGTATTATTACTGTCAAAAATTTATTCATTCCTTTTTCACAGTAAGGAGTGAGCTTGAGAAATGTGTAATACACCAATGTAAAGAAGAAAGAAGTCAGCAGGATGTTTTACATACGTTGAATTTATATTTGAAAGTAAGTATATAATTGCACAGATTAGAGTAATAGTTTCCATGTAAATAAGTTTGTTGATGTCAATTTGTCACTATTCAAATAGTTCTAGTTACCTTGTTCATGCAAAGTATCAGCAAATTTGAAGACATGGAAATACATTACCATGATACAAAATGAAGGAAGGAACAGTTGGTGTTATGACTGGAGAAAACTTTTGCAAAGCTCTTTCGTCCTCTGAGTGTCCTGATATTAACATGAAACATAGCAATGGGTTCAGTATACGTCTACCAGATATCCAGGAAGAACACTAAGCAGGGAAATCATTACTGATGACGATTTGCAGTAGAAGAGCATACAAATTAACATGCGGTGGTCTGTTCTAGGGGTTATAAACCACATGTAAAAGGTAATTTAATTTGACCAGAGGCTTGTCTACCTAGAACATTGGAGAATAGTTTATGCAAAGAATCTGTCATTTAGAATTACAATCCGTATATTATTTTTAGAGATTTACTATTTGTATAAGAATGTATAACATTTTGAATACACATTGCTACAATACTTCATACTGGCAAGCGAGAGTAGGCAAGCACTGCTTGTTATGTGAGCCTGTAAATCAGTTGATACTTTACTAATAAAAATGTATTTTGTATTTAAAAGCTCTGAATTTTTGCCTAACTATTAATGTTCTGTTTTTAATGCACAGTAAATGTAATTATGTCAACCCGAAATGTAGTAAGCTGTTTTTGAGGAACATTCAATGTTCAAAAGTCTAACCTCAGCTAAAAGGCTTTACACTCTCAGTCGGAATAACTTCCTGCTTCTTTTAAATTGGTTATTTATAAAGAAAAAAAAAGGTTGTTAATTCAAAGGGCAACTTTACCACAACCAAGGCAGAATAAAAGCTAAAACAATATAACTTCTGCTTAAAACCCAAGCTGTCTCTGTTTAGAGAAAACATAAGCCCACAGCCAAATAATCTGCTGTCAGACCTTCTGGCACTTAAATTTCTTTCTGGATATCCACAGATGTGAAGGGGCAATCAGCACAAAAAATTTAGAAGCTGAGTGTACAGACTTCATTGTTCCGCAGACACAGATTGCTATTGTCATACTGAAAAATGTCTGCTAAATAATGAAACAGTCCATTTTAGAAAAATGTTTCTGTCTAGACGGCTCTTCTCAGATTACAGTAAGCTGTAAACTCCAGTCATTTTCTATTTTTTTTATCACGCAAATGTAGCTTCTTCCCTTCCCGGGTAGCTTATTATTGAATCGTATGTGTGCCATATTTGTGTATTTGCAGTTAAGTCTAATTCCTATTAGAGATGTTTCTACTCTTAACATATGCACATAATAGAATCTACTTATACAGAAGAATTACAGTGAAGTAATGCAGAAGCCTCTAGTTCTTTAGTGTGTAAATTATAATTAGAGTGAAGGAGATGGAGTAAGAGAATTAGATTTTACCCCAAGCATTTTCAGACCTGGGTAGTACTACAGGTTCTGGAGAATGGCAGTTCCTTATGCTTAGTGGTGAACCTACAGACCTCAAAGTTTTGATCATTGAGAGATGATACTACTATAACTCAGCCTGGGGATTCAGCTGTGTGTGATCCAAAGCCTGCCTTTTTTAAAACACAGCTTTCTGACCTTGGCTCATTAAGCTGTAAGACAAAAACTAATTCTATTCAAGATAAGAAAGAATAAAGACAGAAGCAGAGAAAGCAGTATTTATTAACTCAAGGACTTGAGAGAAAAGCATCAGTAAGAAATTATATAAAAGCCTAGGAAAAGAAGCGTTCAATTGGATGCAGCAATGCAGCAACACTTTGAGCAACAGAGAACACCCCTTCACCTCCTGCCTGATGCTGCCTTACCATCAGAGACTTATGACATGCCTGCATTATGAGCATACAAATGTTTAACCTGGTAGTGTGTTATTACTAAATACTTGCTGTGAGTATTAATTAATAAATAATTGCTGTGTGCTTCTAAACTATGTACTATGTTAGCGAAATCTCTTTATCCACAGTAGAAAGAACCCAAAGAGTCCCTGTGGAAAGAAGGTTGTGCCATGGCTCAGACTTATCTCTGCATTATAAGAAGATTTTCAAAATTTCTTATCAATGTTACTGCCTATTTCTGTTACAGGTTAATTATCCTTTAAAATCTGACATTCCTGTGTTGCTTCAAAAAAATCTCAGGATGTGTCCTTAATTTTAGCTGATTTTTTTAAATTATCCTAAGGGTTGCAAATGCTTATTAAACTTATGTAGCGCTTCTATTTTACAGATGAAGGAACTGCTTTCAGAAGAACAAGATTAAACCAATTTGAACTGTTTTTAGCATTTCTGAGAATTGGGCCCTAAGAGACTTGGAAAAAGGTCAGTAACTCAACTAAGAATATCAAACAGGAAATCTTTTACGAGATCCAGTCATCTGCAGTCACAAGCGAGTCTTTCATAAACTATTATAGTCTTTTTAAAAATGACTTGGTCTTAGCCTCTACTGTTTCAAATGGAAACCTGTTCAAGAAAGCTGTGCTTATGATGATTTAAAAACTTCTAATTTCCATTCTCAATTTATTCATAGACAGTTTGTTCTTACACCAACATTAAATTTGTTCTTTAATTTCAGTAGCTCTTTTCTTCTGTATGTTTATTCTCCTGATGAATGGAGAGAGAGCAATCAGTTTCTTCTCAGCTTTCATTTTTGTAGACTAAACAAGCCAAGCTCTGCTAGTTGTTTGTTGTGAAATAAGCTTTACCTTCTCGGTCATCTTAGTTGCCCCTCCCAACAACGGTTCAAGTTATAATCTCCCTTGAACATGCATAAGCTGAATTTTGCAGAGCTGCACAATAGCATGGAGCTTTTACCCATGAGAAAATTAGTTTTGCTGCCTGAGTGTCAACCTTTTTTTCTTATACTCCCCAAAAATATTTTGCATTGTCAGTCCCAGTAATTGTTCAGGATGATGGAGATTCTTTTAATGTATATAGTAATTCATATATTACACCCCATTATTGTTAAACCTATTTTTTTTGACATTGATAAGGATATGCATGCAGAGTCCATCTCCTTCCAGGGTACTAAAAAATGCATTGTATGTAAGACAGCTCCAGTTTGGCCTGTGTGGTTTAATTGTGTTCACATGGTTTCAATCTCAAAGTGACACGTGAGTTCAGCTATAGGACTGTCCATTTGTCAGTACATACTCTGATCCTGGGCACATTCTTGTCCAGTAAGTTCAGAAAAAAATGAGTAATTTTATCTATCCAAAAGAGTTTCAGTTTGGGATCAGACTTAAAAAAAATTTGCCAATAAGGACAGTCAAGCATTTGAACAGGTTGCCCAGGGAGGTTTTATAATCTGCATCCCTGGAGGTTTTGAAGACCAGACTAAACAAAGCCCTGAGCAACTTGGTGTCATCTCAGAGCCAATCTTGCTTTGAGCGCTTGATTGGACTAGACATCTCCTGATGTTCCTGCCAAACCGAGTTGTTCTATGATCCTAAGTATTTAGCTAGTCAATGGATCTCAGACTTGAGTTAGTACATTCCACGATGTAATGAATATGAATATATTAAAATTGTTACATTGAAACATTAAATATGAAATTAAGAATTAGATAAAGATTTTGAAATTAAAAATTAGATAAAGATTTAAGGCTTTTATTGTTAGATGAGGCACATGGATGGATTTTAACTCTGGGTTTTGTTTCCTTTCCCAGGAATAATTTCTTGATTATATTTCAATCCCATTTCTCTTTAGCCTAACCCTTTTCTTATATTTTCTTGTAAGAATAAAAAAAAATATTTATTTTATAAGAATAAAAATAAGAATTTACTTTTTTATAAATTAAAAAAGTAAATTTAGTCATACTGAGTATTGTGGAAGTAGCATGACTTCCACAGAATGAATGGCTGAACTAGCTAGGACTATGCAGTTTGGAAAAGAGAAGACCAAGGATGAGGTAGACTAAAGATCTATGTAGCATAAAGGGCATGGGAAGAACAGATAAGAATGAAATTAAAATCTCTTTCCAGTGCAAGAACTAGAATGTATCAGTTGAGGCTGGTGGGAAACAATTCCAAAAGACATAAAAGGAGGTGATTTACAGTTGAAGGTTGAACTTCAGAACTGTATGCCAAAGCATGTTGGGGTTGCTGAGCATCTACATGGATTCAGGGGGACACTGGAAAATTAATGGAATAAATGCAGGTGTTTACTGAATACACACATTACACATCCAGCTACTATGCTTGTGCAATTCTTGTGTTTTTCCCTAGGCATGTCTTTATGTTTGCCAGAAACATTTAAGGGCTTCACAGAAAGAAACTTTTTTTATCCATGACTGTGCTTTATGCAGAATTCTAATTATTGGTCTATAAGAAACTTTTGCAAATAAATGCTTAATGTCAACCATAAAAATTAGAACATTTGTTGTGTTTAGTATGATAGCATGAATTTTAGACTAGGGAATCCTGAAGATAAAACTCTGTCTGCCAATGAGTTGAGCAGTTATTAGAACATTCAAATCCACCTTACACAAAGCAACAAAATTAAATCCAAGCTTTTTTTAGTAGCGTAGAATTAAACTATTCTTGTATCTGTCTTTCTGATCTTTGGTCAAATATGACACTGTAGACTCTTTAAAAACTATTGATAAGCAATTGTCATTCTAGCAAGTGATTGGTACACATAAAAACTTCAGCAGTATGTCTGCAAACTGTACATTAGCAGTCAGGAGAAGCTGCTGTCAGACACTACAGGTGTGATCTTCGATTTATGATAGCATGGAGAGTCTCTAAAGTAGGTGAACAGCCAGCAGTGAGCTGAAGACATCTGTCAAACACAACAGTCTTTGAAGTGTTCACATTCTATTACCTGATTTTCTTACTGTATGGGCATAGCAGGTGATGTTGACCTGAGAAGTGTTTTGAGTGTTAAATCCAGATTATATAGGACAATACAGTAAAAAGCATTGAGTGTCTTCATGGTTATCAATATCTGTCTGGAACTTCACAGCAAAATCAGGGAAAGAAGTCATGTACCACAGGCTGCCACATAAGCGCAAGATAGTTTCTGAAGCTATATCTCAGCTTTAAAGTCCTAGAAAGCAGTGGTGTAACCCTCATTTCAGTCGCTGGGGAAGTTAGACAATACTCAGGTATCTGGAAATCAAACAATTCAACCACTGTCTTTTGCAAAAAGTTTATTCCTAGCCCACTTGAAGGAGGAAATATTTCTAAATGTTCCAGAGGGAAACGATACACTAAGTCTTCAAATACTTAATATATTAATGTTAAAACAAATTGAGTGACATAATGAAAATTAATTTATAAGAAATATGTCCGCTGTTTTCTAACTTTGTTTCACAAAGCCTGGAAAACTGGAAAAATGTTACATTTAAAACCAAATTTTATGCACTTTCAACTTCAGCATTTTATGGCATTCCTAGTTATGTATAGGTGTTGGCAGTTCTGTGTATTGGTTTTTGCTGGGACAAAATATTTGTAATTCATAAATGTATGAATCATAACATTTATGTAGCACTTCTGGAGCAGATGCCACTAAAAGCTTAATTAAATATAAGAGCATACAATTAAAGAACAAAGCCATATCAATAAACCTTGAAGAATTATTTAAACCCTGCAACTGAGAGCCCTAGAAATAAACATACAGTGTGACATGAATATCACACAGGCAAGTTACGGGGAAAATACAGTCTAGTAATAGGCAGACAAAAATATTCTAAGAGCAATTATTAATATGTAACATCTTGTATTTCAAAGTACTCTACAGCACTTTACAAGTTCCCTCTGAATGGGCAGGAACTATTTCAAATTTTATTGAAAAGCGTGTCATAATATATGTTTTTAATTTGCCAGCTCCTTTACTGGCAATTATTTATGATGATACTCTATAGCATACTAGTGAATTTAATCTACTGTATTTTTTAAAAATGAGACATCAAGGCACCATCTGCTATTGAATGCCTATTGTAAAGTGGGGATATACAGCCAATTATCCTCACAATTATAACACGTGCAGTTTAGCATAAGGTAGAATATCAAGGACTTCTAATCCATTTGTTTAAAAAAAAATTCTGTCTGAAGCCTAACAGCTTCAAATGAGCAGATTCGTAACCCCTAAAACCAATGTGCATAAATGGAATAAAGAACAACTTTTCCTCTCTAACAGTAGCTGCTCATATATTTGTCCCAAACAGCAATGAGATTTTTTTCAGCTTCTCAGTGTGGACCTGCATATTTGTATTAGATGGCAACTAGGGATTAATGAACTCATTGAGACTGAATAGTACAATGTTCTACCTTCAAATCTTTTCAGCAAAAGCCTAGATAACTTTCACAAGCTTTATGCAAACTTCCTTATTTCCATTTATTTGCCATTTCTGCATAAATGAACTTCCTTTTTCCAGTGTTGGTGAGGAAGTAGTTAACAAAAGCTACCTGAAGAACTCTTGATTGAAATTTTCCATCTTATAATAATGATCATCTCGGCTCTCATTAATCAAATGTCTCATTTTTCTGAGGTTTCCAGGTCACTAATAAAGATTCAAAAGTCTAAAATAGCAGAGATGAATTATCCAAACTTGGGGTCCATATCTGCTTTATAAATTGGTTGTGGGTTTGTTTCACCATGCAAACTTTGTGAGTTGGAATCAGGGCAATTTTGACATATGAAGTACTAGGAAGAAAGAAAAGTTTGAGTAGAAGTAAGCATTAACATTGCGCCTTTCAGCTCCTGCTATTTCTAACCAGATGATTGTTGCAATATTTTTTTGTCTCAGGACAAGAGCTGTCGTGTTTTGAATCACAGCTGCAGCAAAGCTGTCTCACAGAAATACGATGGAGGGGGAGGAAACCAAAGATGTGTATTTGCTTGCTGAAAAGGATACAGTATGTGTCAATTTAAAAATAAATTTTTTTTTTAGGACATTTTACTCTGGTTTTATGTCACTATAAATATTATCTGTGTTCCAAGTGATATTTATGTCTCTTCAGAGATCTGAAAACATAGAACAGTTTTGTTTCCTGACTAGCAGCTGCACGTGCTACATGTCATTCTCCCTGTTTTCCTGATAGTTGTTTTGAGACCAGTTTGGATTTACTGAAAGATCACAGCAATAAATAAAGAACTCCAATTTGGTGCAATAGAAAAGGAGATGAGAGGAGGTCATGAGGCTAAACAGCAGTGGGAACATGGATACTTCTGCCCCTAATGTCAGTCTTGTGCAAAAGGGTATGAAATGTCCCCTGACACACGTGGGGCTGCTCTGCATCTGTACTACTTCCCCTAAGTGCAGCCCGCAGCTGCGCAGAAGGTTAACCCCATCCTCTGTAAAGCTTTAGCAGGAAAGAACACCTGTGAAGTTACCCCGGGAGTAGTTTCCATAGATGAGCAACTCAATGTTTGCATTAATTTTCATATACTTACTGCCATGAGTTCAGAATTCAGGCACACAGTAAGGATTTCATTCTGTCGTCTTCCCCATTCTGTTCTAATAGGACTACTGTTAGCATAACGTACTATCAGTACAAATCACCATGATACCATCACACCTAAATAATGACAGATCTCATATGTAAAACACAGTAAGTGGATAAATTCTCTTCCCTTGACAAAACAAGAAGACTTAAAGCAGGTGAAGATGAAAAATCTGCCTGATGCACTTGTCCCCTTTGTAAGTCATATCCTGTATGATGTTTTTAATAATTCTGTACGTTGTCCATTATCTGTAGTTATGTATCTGTTCCATAGGTTTCTCCATTATCAGATACACACATAATGAACATAGAATTAGTTCTACAATACTTAACTTTATGAATTGAACAGTATATTTGAAGGACATAGCTAACGGTAGCTAAACATTTAAAACCAAATTGTATAGATTATCTGATATATTGATAAGTGTGATTCCATTACAGACAGAATAAGAAATCTATGATTTTAGAAACTAGTTTTAAAACATTAGCTCAAAAAAATATGTAAACTTACAGCTAGACTGACTTACAATTTGAAATTCAAAATTGTAGGAACTGTATCTGCTAACTAGGTTTTAATCAGAATAAACCCACTGGGACAGATTGTGCTCTGCAGAAGACAGCCAGCTGCAAAGTCTAGCTTCACGTCTCTGCTCTGCTACTTGGACTACCAGTTTGATTTTTGGGGCTGCACTGGACCTAGAGTTACATAGTATGGCATACTGCCATAAATTAATACAGAAAGCTGGGCAGTATATGTGCAGATATATTGCCAATGCCAGTGGTTCCCAATCACTGGCCTCGCTTAGAGGCGTGGAAGTGGACTGCAAATGAGTTGCAGTGGGGGCCCTAAGAAAATATGTTCAACCAAACATGTCATCTATGACATAGTAGACAGCCAAACACTTACATTTAACTGAGTGTCCTGGTTTTGGCTGAGATAGAGTTAAGCTTCCTCTCAGTAGCTGCTGTGCTTTGGATTTAGTACAAAAAGAATGTTGATAACACTGGAGTTTTCAGTTGTTGCTATGAAATCAAGGACTTTTTTCCTGTTTCTCGTACTCAGCTAATGAGCAGGTGTGCAGGAGCTGAGAGAGAGCACAGCCAGAAACACAGTCAGTCTGGCCAATGGAAATATTCCATACCATGGGTGTCATGCTCAGTTTATGAATGAGGGTTGGCTGGGGGGCAGGAAGCTCTCTGCTCTTCTTATTTCCATGAGTTCAAGTCCTCTCTTGTCCAGGAGACTTTCAGTGGGAATTTCACAAAATTTGTTTTCTGGGGTTCCACGATCGCTGCTCAGGGACTGGCTGTGGGTTGGTCATCAGGTGGTGAGGAAAATTGTATTGTATATAGTTTGTTTTGCATATTCATTATGATCATTATTATTATCATTGTTTTTAGTAGTATTAGTATTCACTTTGTTGCCTTATTAAACTATCTTTGTCTCAATCCATGAGTTTCCCATTTTGTCTTTTTCTCCTCCCCATCCCACTGGGGGAGAAGGGGAGGGGTGAGCGAGCGGCTATCTAGTGCATAGTTGCCAACTGCTGGGTTAAACTATAACTGACAAAAATGGTAATAATGAGCAGATGTAAATATAACCTATGAAAATGGAATTTTATATTCAGTCACATACATTCCTAACAGAAATGTCTCTGTCCTCAAGAACCCAAAGAAGAAACAATGAAATTAAAAATACACTTTATAACTCTGGCAGTAGTTCTCATTCTCTTTCCTATGGAAGCTAACAAGCATTTCCTCATGGTTGTATAAAATTTGGAAGTAGGCAGTGGGCTCGAAGAGAGACTTGGTGAAGACTTCACCTGGGAGAAACTTTTTTTCTCTTTGAGGGGATTGACAGTCCCAGAAAACCAGTCAAGGGAGGGTGAAGAATACAGGTGCACCGAAGTACACCAAATTTGAGGGCTTAGCCCTTTTGTACATCACTTTCAGTGAAAGGAGAACTCTCATCTGTAACAAAGATTGTAACTGCAGCTAACTGCGAATGTAAATGCTTGTTAGTGAGATTAACAACACATTTGAAGGAATAACTTTTGTAAAAACTATGTCTACCTTGCTTCACAGGGATGAAAGGCAAGGCCATGCAGATATTTATTCTCTAAAACAAAACTGTCAATAAACACTACGTGAGGTTTTTTGCCTGTTCAAGCTAAATTTTGTTCAGACTTTTTTACTGGTACTTTTGAAGGAAAAATAGGTGCACAGCACATTTATTCTTCTGCCTGACAAGATTCCTGTTCCAAATTTGCAAGCTGCATGCTTCATCCAGCTTTTCCAAGCTTTATGAGATTTATGAAGTCTGATAAGTGTGTGTTTCACAGGATGTTTGGGTTTTTTTCCTACTGATTTTATTATTACCTATTGCTTTTGAAGAATTGGTCATATTTGAGTTACTACTGTAGTACTCACAGGAACATTGAAAGAAAAACCAGATGAAGAGAAACTAATCTAGAGTGGCTGGAAATATTTCAAGTTTGTTATTCTGCATATGCCTCTAGAATTGGAATAAGCGGTAATAAACATGTTCCTTTAGATAGTAACTTGGAATGAGAATTAGAATGAATGAAAGATTTGGGTGGCAAGATTAAAAAACAACATTTAATAGTTGCTTGGTTAATGAGTATGGTCTCCCTCCCACAAGTGTTACAGGTTCCTTCAGAAAACTGGATTATAGTTGTGTGATCAGAGACTATATTATAATACACACCTAGAAGGTAGCCGAATTAAAAAAAGGTTAGTTCTGATATTTAACTTGAGCATCTTTTTTCAACATTATTAGATTTCTATCTTTAAGCGTAATTATTACACTAGCTAGCGTGCAAAAGAGCAAGAAAGGACTGACAGGTGTTCTCTGCTTTAGACATGTTAAAAGACATGAAGCTGCAGAAGAGTGGGTGGCATTGTCCTGTTCCCAAAACGCTACAGTAGTCACAAAAGCATTTTTTCCCTGGATCTTGTAGTACCTCCATGGAGAGAGCTGGGTTTCAAAACTCTTTCCTCCTACCCCACTCGCTTCTTTCTTGGTATTGCTACATTGTAAATTCTACATGAAAACTGTTACCAGGCTTTCTCTCAGACATCCTTCTGCTCAGCCTCAATGAAGGTTCTGCGTCTCTCAGTAGAGGGGGTTTACTTGGGCCAAACTATATCCATTATGTGACATGCTCTAGTTCTCACCTCTTCACAGAATATATACAGTTCAGGTTAGTTCTGGTGTTTAACTTGAGATGGTAAAGACGAACAATGAAATGGCCACAGTGTAGATGTCCCCATTGCAAGTCAGGCATTGTGAAGGGGCTTTTTTTTTTTAACAAACATGAGAATTCACATTTAGAGAGTAATCCAAATAACATTTTAGAAGTCTGTTTTCAAATGAGATGAACCATGCCCCAGATGTGCCTATTCCTTTCTATTCTAAGGGAATGAGAAAGCACAAATGGAGACACTAAAAATAAAATTAGATTAAATGAACCTCACTTGGAAAAACATTACAGACTATTCTAGCATGACAGTACATGTAGTCTAGTTAGTTATTTCATGCAAGGGACATAAAAATATTTGTTAAAAGGGAATTATATCTTGATCATGTAGATATAACATCTGCAGTTTCTTTTTTTTTTAATCCACTTAGCCTTATTTTCCTTGATACATATATTTTTCATCTTAACGCTAATGCACTGACTGTCACAGTGGTGTACAGCCTAGAGCTAGGCTCTAGATATAAGCAATACCAGATCCTGTGGTTTGTTCCAAAGAAAGCTGATGGAAGAAAGGAACATTGACTTGGGTGTCTCCATATAATTCAAGTTCCATAATGAAAAGATAACTATTCCAAAGTGAGCTTAGGAAGTGAACTACTGTTGTATATTATGATTCTGATGAAACTACAGTTTGTCATAATACTCTATTGTGTAGTGCTTGATGTGAACATTGTTGAATTTTAAGTTAAAATTGACAAAGATTACTGTGCGCAGATAGAGCCTGTTGAGTATAGAGATAAGAAAAACTATATACAGCCTTCAAACGGAAAACTCAATAGAATATATTAAGGCTAAGAATGTGAAAAAAGGAAAGGAATAATGTTTTCTCTGTTACCAACAGAGAAATGAAAAATGCATTAAATACACTGCATATCTGACATCTTAAAGAAAATCTCATTGCCTGCACAGCTTTTTCAAAGAAAAGAGAACAATCAAGTCAAGCTTGTAAAATAGGACAATGACTTGGATTGTTTTCTGCTCTTACTACAGGCCTACTTCGGTGCACTGTCATCTCCATCTTAACAGTCCTTTACTAATCGAGAGCATGTGGCATGTCTGTTTTTCCATGGACCACAAAATCACTTACTTTTGTCTGACATGCTAATTGCTGCAAGATCAGCTGAAGAAAAAAATAAGACCTGACTACAGCATAGCAGTGCAATATTAGCTGTGGGGTGTATTTTTCATATAGCAATTGAAAGATACAAATTTGCATAACAACATCACAGCTTTTTAATACTAGTCTTTGAGAAAATGTTTCTCAGGCTTTTAGTAGCAAGTGTTATGGAATAGTCTGATTTGTCATTGTGTACATTCAGGCAGTGCTGTGTAGAGATAAACTTAGTGGTGCAACAGTGAGAAACAGCGAAGTGTGGAACTGTATATATTGGGGGATATGCTGCTGCAATGTGTAACACAAATAAACGTGTATTTCTTAAGATGTTTTCTTTCCTTTATAGTGGTTCCACTCCTTTTAAGGACAAATAAGATGGGATGTATAACTTCTGTCATGTGTGACCTTTGGTTTTAAAGCACGTTTTTACAGTACTTGAACCTGAATAAGGACGGTTGCATGGGTTAGACTTAGCTATGAAAAGCATCTCAGTAACTTTAACATTTCTATCAACATTAATGTTGCGAGCTTCACAAAAACAAGCATTAACCATGTTTTCAGTCTGGAAAACTTGACTGATATTAAATTAAGAAAAAGCAGAACAGTTAAAAATAAGTTCATGCTAGATGGCGTTTCCCCTTCCAAAACTTCTGCAGTGTCCACCTGACTTGAATTTGAACTGCTTGAATGCAGAGGTCACCCAGAACAGAGGCAAATAAAAAGACTGAAGAACTAGATGTCATATCATTTCAGGTTGTTCTAGGAACCACTAAATAGTTGCAGAATATACTAATGCCTATGAGCAGAAGAACTGATTGATGAGAACCTCATTATTTTTGTGTCTCCATTAGGCAACACCAGCTTCATTTATTCTTTTAAAATGGGCCTTGATTGTCGGTAAATAGTAACAGTAACCAGACATACACTTACAGCTTTTTAAAGTAGAACTTTATGATTAAATGCCAAAGAAATCTTGATATATATGTAGCACATTGACTTGAACTATCATGTTAATTTTTTTAAATCACTGTAAAATCTCAAGAAATCTTTCCATCTGTACAGCCTGGCACCTTAATCAAAGGAATCAGTCTTCATCTATGAGATGTCAGCTGTTTCTGGATATTCACTAAGGCCTAATAATTGTTGTTCACCACTATCAGAATTGCTATTAGAAGACATTACTATGAATATATCAAACTATGCAGCAGTTTTTTCCAAATACAGATTGTGTAATTTGTAATTTTTTTGTTAGAAAGTAACTAATAACGTTTATACACCCAACAGTAACTTCTCTATTTGCCATGTACAATAAGCCATAGGAAAACAGCATTTAATAATGAAAATTGTAAGCAAATGTTTCATACTCTCTTCAGATCATTGTGGTTACTGAACCTGGCTGTAGAAGAGAGAAGACTGGAGTACTATCATTAATTCAACCAGCTTGTCTTCAAGAGAGATGAAGACCTTTGTTTCAGTCAGGGTACATGTAAACACTTGGAAACTTCCTAGGAAAACTGTTGGTTGAACATTGCCTCTGACAAAGTGGTGCATATTGAGACCAAAAATGCATATGCCACTACAGAAGCACTGCTGCAACTTGGGGAAAAACACATTCTTAACTCTCTAGAAACCACATAATTCCTGTAAGAGCATGCTCAGTTTTAATTTCATATTTAGAGGAACAGTGACTACAAATCATAAGAAGCTTTGGCTCAAACTAGCTTTCTTTTAACTGGAAAAAAAACCCCTGAAGTTCCCCTTTCATTTTTTTCCTCCTCATCTGTCAAGGGTCTGATTGACCTCTCTATCTTAAAGAGTGATAATTTTCCGAAGCCCCACCCTCTCTAGTTGAAGATAACGTTATATAAAGGGAGGAGTCTTTGTGTGCTCACTAACGCACAGTGAAGCATCCAAGGACGTACGAACTAAAAGTAATACTATATCTGTGTTTATGAATTATACAGTGGGCAGAAGTAATTATTGAAAGTTGTACTGTTACATAATGTAGTACACCACTAACCCTTACTGAAACATAGGACTTTTTAGCTCAAGTCTTTAACCATGGCTTCTCTGGAACATTTGTTTGTAAGAGGTCAGAGTAAAATCATGTATTCCCAAAACAGGCCACCAAATATATCTTACACTGAGTCTGCAAGCGAAGAATCACATAAGAGATATATATTTCTATACACGTTATGCATAACTAGCCAGGACATGGCTACAAGTTAGCTTTTTTGGGACCTCTTATGTCTCCTGGATATGGAACTTGATCTTTTTATCATCCAAAGCTTATTTACTTCACAAAAAAAGTATAGACACAGGAATCTCCCTTTGTCAGCTGTAGTACACTCAGCTGACAAATCTAAATGACACTTAAGTGAATTAACTTTTGATTGTCATGGTGAAAAAAGGGAGAGATGATGGGTATAGATGGAAGAGATGGTCATAGAAGTGAATGAACTTTATGGACACAGTTGACTTTGAGAAGTATTAAATTTCAATGTTTTAAATGCAGCATTTGACCAGTCCTTAATCTAACAGCACAATGCAACCTATGTACAATAATTCTACCTTACATGCAAGGTCAGCTTTGTGTACCTAAATTGACTGCAACCCTATGACTTTCTAGAACAGAAACATCCATTCTGACTAATAAATCATGAGAACACTTGCTGATAAGCTTATATATTAGGAAAAATATAATATACATACTTCCATTAAGTGATCTGTAAACTAAATTAATAAGTCAGACAAAACATCCGAATAAGTAAAACTTGTATATAGCAAACTTATTAACCTCTGGCTAGACCATTTTACTATTAGTTTATCTCTCTCAGTACAGGAAGAGTAACCAGAGAAAGTGGAAGAACCATGGAGGTGAGGTCCCACCAAAGACTGAGTTTGGTTCATTCACAGAAGTGTAACTCAGATACAACCAGTAATGCAACATTTCAGCTTAGAATTCTCTGTAGAGAGACAATTCAACATTGAGTCTTAGATATGTTTCTCCAACCTGCATATCTAGAAAATATATTACATTCAGGAATTAGATTGGATTAATTTCTAAGTCATGATACCACTCCTTTACAAATACATCTGCATATGTAATCAAGCTTCTTCCCTGCTTCTAGAATCCTATTACTAAATAACTTTAGTTACACAAATTCAAGAATAAATGTTCATGAATGTTTAATAATGAGGACCAAAACCCCATTTTTTAAGAAGTGCAGACAGAAGTTCTTTTTAGGTTACTCACACTTGTATGAAAGTCCCATCCAAAATGTACAATCAAAATCCGATGTTTTGTATAAATATCCAACTAAAACTTCTTTAACATCACTACTGGCATAAAGAATTTATAATTCCCAAAAAAGGGGAAAAAAGTTAAAAGGATTTGTCAGTTTATATGCAAAAGTTGTGTTTCCTGTATCTTAAAACTGCCTGTTGCTGATGTCTCTAACCCAATAAGAATTCAGTGTCATTAAAAAAATAATCTCTTTTGCATGTATTTTATTCATCAGTACAAAATTTAAAGAAAATATTAAACCAAGAAATCTCTCTGTACAATCCTGACTGCAGTTCTGAGAAGGTCTTCCATATCATTTTGCTCTTCAGGACTTAGTAGAAGAGCTAGTCTCCTTTCAGCAGAGTCTCTTAGCTAATCTTGGGTCTTAAGGCCTGTATCCTACTTTTGATCTAAGTAAAAAGAGCAATAAAAAAGAACCCTTGAAATATGTAGGCTACCTATTTACTATTCCTTAGTCCTGTTATAAAATTTGTTTTAACTAGGTAAGTGTTGCTGTAGTCCTTTAAATGGTGTAGTCATATGCTAGCACAATTACAAAGCTATGCTAGCGTAAACTAACACAAGGCCAAACCACTGCTCAAGATATTTCCAATCACTGAAAAATTTTGGTGTTAGACCTTACTTACATGAGTGTTAAATCATTCTAATCCTCCTTTTTAAATTCAGTTATTTCTCGTTTATGCTGGTACAACAGTGTATTCTAACCCTGTGTGCAAGGAAATAAAACTTTTCAAAAGCTGATTAGTCTGATTCTGATACAATTTGAGAGATACGAAGTCAGTATAATTCCAGCCAATTACTGATATCTGAATTAGGCCTCGAAGGAAAATGATTAGATCAAATTTTAAATTTAGCTGCCTAAAATAGGTACCCTAAATAGATTAACTTGAATTCATAATATTATCTGTGTCGAGTTGAACTTTTTTTTTTGTTATCAGGCTTGAAGAAACTGGTCACACTAATGGAATAAGTGGTGCTGACTAAAGACAAAAAACAACAACAGGTGAGAAAAGATTTGCTGTAGCTACGAAAACTTAAAGTAAATTTCAGCATGGTTTAGAGAAAGACAGAAGGTGAAAGATAAGGATCTAAATGGAAGTCAGGTAAGCCATTTCATCTTTTTGCTCTTTGCAATACTTTGGAACCATTTAGGAGTGAAACCAGTATCAGTGTGAATTCCTTTTGACTAGAAAGTTGCAATACCAAGAAGTCAGTTCTTTTAAATTATTCTCTCTATAAATCAGTGCAGGACTAGTATTTATTGTACTAAATGAACGGAACTCTTCCAACAATTTTATCAGTTTTGAATAGGGCAGATGTTGACAGGATTGAGGGCTTAAAAACATTTAAATTACTTCTCAAGGACAGTCAGTTTATTTCATCAGTTTTCTGGACATTAACCTTGGATTCTAAATTTATGCTCTTTTATGCCGTTTCACAGACACATTAGCATTAGATCATTTCTGCTTTGTCTCTGAATCTTAACAGTTTAATGACAGTTTGTGTATTCCAGTGACTAAGCTACAAACTTAACAGTCCTCAGATGCATCAGAAGTAAGAACCAGAAGGTGAAGGTCCCCCTCCTGCCATGCTCTAGACCTCATCACGGTAGTCCTTTCCTTTGCAGCCTGGACTGAAAGAAGTGGGATTAGATTAGAGAACTAGCTTCATGTTAGTGAACTAGATCATTTGCATTAACACAAAGGAAAACGTGGTCCACTATACTTTCTAACTTGAACTATGCATTCCTTTTGTGGAACGATTTTATTCTTCCTGTACCCCCACTGATAATATGCATAAAGCCAACTCAGCATTTTTCTGGATAGCTGGTATTTTCTCTAGCTTGTTTTACAGCCATATCTACATTCCACTGGTACAGACACAGGGAGTCATCTAGGCTAGTGAATAATTCTGACCCTATA
>Ga0065711_1036644_pt1 | contig 20764 bp, 23 predicted proteins | sample Hoacrofraction12_FD_59098 | JGI IMG/M metagenome (GOLD analysis project Ga0065711, IMG submission 59098) | Hoatzin crop microbial communities from Cojedes, Venezuela - Epithelial fraction 12 v2 (version 2) | ecosystem: Host-associated > Birds > Digestive system > Esophagus > Crop | place...
GACCCCTTTTCAGTCTCTTGGACTTTCCCATGGTGGGTAAGATTTACCTGTTGCCAGACAATGCCATTGCAATGCTCTGAAGTCAAATAATGCATCTAAATCACCAGCCAAGCCAGACACGATAGCAATTCCTTCTGTTTACATCTCGGAGGCAACTTTGCATCTGGAGGAAGGAGTTGGAGGTTCACCGGGGGCTCGCTTTGAATGCTGCCCTCTCGCCCTGCCCCTCTCCCCCTGCCCTTTCGCCTCCTGGGCTGACCCAGCCGTAAAAGTGTCAGCCTGGCTGGAGAGCCACGGCCAGCCAGACACGATACGATGATGCATAGCTCCTTGGGCTCTCCCAGCTGTGCCGGCGGCCGGCGGGCTCGGGGAAGCTTTTTGCTGGGCTGCTGATGCAGAAGAGAGGCATTGCACTCCCGCTGCCAGCCCCCGTGCTTATTTTGGGGGGACGTGGACAGAAGATGAATTGATTTCCAAACACTCCTGTTCCGCATAGCAAGGCTGTGTCGTTGTTCATCAGTGTAAAAGGAAATGAGGATTTATAGCATTACCTGTTAAATTTACAGGGGAAAAAAGGTTGCCAGAATTTAAAATTACCCTGTTGGGAATATTTTTCCGGTTTTAATTATAAATTAGTATGCAAATAGTCCAAAGTCACATAGGCTGCTGTTGTAAACTGCAATGCATCGAGCAAGCTCCTTACAATAGCTGAAGCGATGAAAGCAGCGTGTGGAAAACGCCTGGTAACTGCTAAAGGAGGAGGAGAAGAGGAGGAGGGCAGAGGACTGGGCTTCTTCATGGCTCGGAGGTCTTATGCCGCAGCAGACGCCCTTGGTATTTGGATGTCGGGGCCCCTGGGGCAGTCTGCTGCTCAGCACGGGCGGCACCAGTTTGCCGTGCCGCCGGTGCTGGTCTCGCCTGGGCAAGCGTCGCGTGCAGGCGCAGTCCAGGCGTGGTTCAGCGGGGAGGACCTCGGCAGCCTTCATGGGTGCAGTCGGAGGGATCTGCATCCCCACGCTGGTTAACCTCCAGGTGCCCAACACGAGACGTGCGGTCCGGAGCGGCACACGGCTCTGTGCTGCTCCGTGAGGCAGGGGCGAGGTGTGAGCTAACGCGCTGCGTATCCAGGCCAGAAACTCCCGGTTCAGGATCCCTGCGCATCCTGGTGCGGAGCTGCGGGTGTGTTACCGCGTTTCTGCTGTGAGCTGGGCCTGACGTGGCCAAAATCTCCAGAAGTGATCTTGGGTTACCTCAGTGTAGCTGAGACCAGAGTCGCATCTCTGTCTGACCTCTTTGTTTAGCACACAGATACCACAACCCTCTTCTCTCCTCCAGGATTAATTACTGATCACAAAAAGCTTTTTTTTTTTTTTTTACACAGACAGCTTTATATAATTACTATTGCTCTTACAAACTGCTCACCTCTGTCTTGTTCTTGGCTCCTGGACTGTTGCTGTCACAGAGGTTGTCACATCAGGAAGGTGGCTTTCTGCAGCTCTCAGCTGTGAGAGACTGTTTTAATTAAATTTTTGTTCGTTTCAGATTCAAGTCACAGTTTTAGCCATGCTGAGATTGGCTTCTCAGCAGGTGAACTTGGAGGTGGCTTCTGCTGAGCCCAGCGGGGAGCCCTGTCCCTTCTGCGGAGGTTCCTCTTTGTTTCCCTCCCCACTGGCACTGCGTGAGGAGCGGGTATTATCCTTTCGATATGCTTGGTATTAAAAATCAGCTTTGAGTCTTCAATACCCGATACTCCTGAAACTTGCTAATTTACTCTTTACTGGCTGGCGTTTGTGGTGCTTGAATTGTACCTGTCTATAAAAGGTCTTTTTGTTGGGAACAGCCAATTTTTAATGAGCAAAAAGTTTGGAACGTTAACCTAAGCACCAGACAATCAGGAATATCAGCCTTTCAAGTTCCTCTGCTGCTCGGGCTGAATATGCATGACAGTCTCTTAGAAACTTCTTTCAGGTTCTTTCATTAATTGAACGGTGTAGCTTTGTGTTGGACATTTACCGACAGGGAGGAGAGTTGGACTGGATCTGAAATGTTTGGTGTGCCGTCCTTAAGGTTTATCGTGTAGGGATGCTGATAACTCAGGCACAGCGGGGTGCGGGGGTCATGAGAAAAGGCAGTGATGGGGACCGCAAGCTCGGCCGTTTCCACATCGCGCTGGGCTCTGTGCTAGCTGTGCTGCGCCGTGTCCTGTCTACCAGTAGCGCTTGGTGTCCCTCGGCCTGGAGCTTCCCCAGTTCTTCGTCATGTGTTTCACTGGCGTGTCGGGCGGGAGGTAAAGGACAGGTGCTAATCTCTGAGCCAAGTGTAAATCTGGAGTGGTGTTTGTCTTTGAAGTCAGTGTTTCCTCTACATTTGCATCTGTGTAACTGAGATCCGGATCTGGTAAAAGGTGATGGGGCTCTTTTTGCCCTTTTTTGTGGTTTTTGTTACTGGAGTGCTACTACTTAGAGAACATGCTCAGTTTCACCGATACCTAAGTCAACACAGATGTTTTCCTGAACAGATTTTCCATTATGGGCTGAAGCTAAGACAGTTTCGTAAGTCAGATATCTCTGAATCATTATGAGCTTTTCTGTGTACAAGGAATTCTTGAAAAACCATGAAAAATCCCCAGCCACTCCTCCAAGAGATTTTAATCCAGCCGCTTTGTAATATGCTGCCGAGCTTCCCCAACCGTCCTCCTCGCCCACTGCTTCCCAGATCTTAAAACAAACTTGAGAGCTCTTGATACATGTTGAAAAAGTTACTGGTAAGATTTTACAGTAAGGGCTTTTCTTTATGTTTGTGCTTTTCCTCGTGCTGCCCTGATCTGCTCTCACCACTCGGTCTGCCGTGCTGGAAGGGGAGAAGCGTCTGCAGGGTAACACACGTTTTGGGGCTGGTGCTGTGGATGGTGAAGAGGCTGCTCTGCCTGCTGCTTTCTGACTATTGCTAATAGCTGGTTAAATGGATGAGATCACTTTGGTATCTAATCCCAATAGCCTTGTCTTATTGAGACCAATTTGCAATTATAATTAAGCACGTTTCAATGGACACGTGGTTAAGCGTATGAAGCCGCTCAGACGCTTTAGGCCCCGAGCAGGAATGCTCTTGGGGACAGCGTGGAAATAGCCAGCACGTCCCCCCAAGGGTAGGGCAGCCTCTTAAGCTGGAGAGCGAGCTGACAGCTCGGAAGATTGCGTGGTGGAAGGGGGAGATTTGTTCTGATCAAGTGAGATGCATGGACCCCTCCAGGAGGGATGGCCAGCTCGCTGCTCTTAATGCCAGTTTTGACTTTTTCTGTACCAAAGCAGGGCTGCTGTAATTTCGTCAGCAGTGGGGAAGGCAGGTCTGCTGCTTGTCCTCTGAGAGCAGACAAGGAGCCACACAGCCCTCTTTTAAACGGGGCTCTTGCCCCTGCGGGGACCATACGGGCACGGGCTCTGCGTCCCCCTCCGCCACCGGCATCGCTTGGCTGGCCGGGACAGTGCACAGCTTGGGCAACAGGAGCTGATGAATCCCTTCGGCTGCCTAAGTCTAGACAGGAGCAGAAGCATTTTAGGCATGTTCTGTTTTGTTTTGGTTTGGTGTTTTTTTTTTTCCTGGGGAGTGTAAGATGAGGCTGCATTCTTTGGTATAAAATCATTGCTGCCTCACTCTGTCCAAGCGGAGCGGGACGTGAATTCCTTCCTATCCTTTTGGCTTGCAGCAAGTGCCTGCAGTTAGCTGTGAGAGCCTGGGACTCGTTTTATAAGGCTTGCGGTTTCATGCCCCTTCAGCCCCACGTGGCTTTCAGAAACATGCACCTGGTACTGTTTTTCAGATTGTTGTTTTTTTTTTTTTTTTAAATAGAGCTTTTTGCGTGTTACAGAGTTTTTGTTCTGTTTCGGGTTTTTGTACCTTTTTATCTTTGTTTAATGCTTGCGTGGCAGACTATAATAGAGAAGACTTACAAGCACTTCACATCTCACCTCTCCTGAGAACCAGACACTGCTGGGCTGTAACACCATAAGCTGATAGGACAGAAGAAGGGAATCTTAGGCCAAAACCAAGGACCCCAAAATAAGTGACAACGTTCGCTGTCCCAGTATGGAAGCATGTCGTGCCCTCAAACATTTGTTTAGCTGAGACTTCTGGAGGACGTTGTTCAGCTTCAGAATAGACTAGAGGATAAACTGTTGTGAACATCATTAGCAAAATATCTAGAGAATCCGGTGTTTTCAGCTACAAACTACTGGTTTCTGTTTCTGGAGCTAAAGAAGAATCTCTGGGAGGTCGCCGGCAGTGGATCGGGCTCTGCTGCCAGGGGACAAGGGCGCACGCAGGCGTTAACCACTGGTTGGAATACAGGCTGCAGTACTCGCATCCGACAGCTCTCCAGTGCTGTTTGGGCAGACGCAAGGAAGGGGAGCAGTAGCCAAGCCGGAGGGAGGCAGGGCCGGCAGCGGCAGCCCTAAGGCACAAGTTCAGCTCCTGAATTTTCCTGTTCCTTCCTCTCCCCACCACCCTCCCATTACCGTGGGTCTTGGGTGCATAAGTGGCCTTTGTGCTTTTGAAATCGTCCCTCTTAATCTTTTCCAGTGCAGATCTCCTTATTTAAAGCGCCTTGCCTTCTTATTTGAAAGGCAAATAAGGACCAAATAATGGAGGGCTTTTTTTTTAAATTAAAAAGAGAGAAGCTGGGGCTTGTGTGCATGAAAGAACTCCCAATGCAGCCTGCCTTGTGCTGTTTATACAACCTGGGGTTAGATCTAAACACTACCCGAGCAGTGTCAGTGACCATAAATGGGGAGGGCTAGCGCACAGCTGGGCTGTATGGGTAGGTTAAAGCAGAGATCACTGAAGCGAGTCTCATAATCCTTGAAGAACTGAATGACTAGCAGCTGCTTAAGGCGTTATTCCTATTCATAATGCCCGTGCTAGGGCGCTTGAAGTCGGTTACTCCTTTTGGAGACACGAGGCAGAAAATGCATAAACAACTGAGCCGGGGAGAAAATCAGGGAGCTTGTTCCCAGTCTCGTGGTCTAAGATCAAGTCTGGTTGCTGCAAACCCGAGGAGATGTAAATCCAATTTGTGGAGGGCGCTTGCCCCTCACGTGAAGCCAGCATGGGGGGCTGCATGGCACCAGCGCCTGGTAACTGTCTTCTCAGAGGTCAGGGCAAATTTTTGGAGAAGTGAGCACCCGGTCTTCCGGAGACTGAATGCACTTTTTTCTGAACACTTTGCAGTCTTTAGAACGTTAATCCTCCCCGGGTGGGAAGAGCTGTGCTCCAGAGGGACTGGAGGCACAGAGCTGGGCCAGCTTCAGGCATAGGTCACGGTGCTGGGTCTGCAGAGCCTGCCGCTGGCAAGCCCCCGGCTCCATCTGCGCTTGGCTGGACCCTTCCTGGGGAAAGCTGGGATGGGGAATGGCACGCAAGGACGGGCCCTGCCTGGCTGGGGACAACGTTACCACGGGGGGTGTGCAGAGATGTCCTGGAGCGGGCAGAGCTTCTCTGCCTGCTAGTGCTGTTGTGGCATTCCTGCTGTTCTCCCTTATGCTGCAGAAAGGTCAATGCTTTCTTTTAAATTACCTTTTTTTTAAGTGCTTTTATTAAAGAGCATTAAATACAAGAAGGAGAAAAGCAAATTGATGTCAGCCCTGGGTTAAAAATGAAGGGGAACAGGATATTTAAGGTTACATTGTACCATAAAAAGCACAAGAGAGTTTGGAAGTGCAGGGTTTTGTGCATGTATGTAGATGATTTCTCACATGGATTTGTGCTTGTCTTTCCTGTGCAGTGCTGGTAGTGTTCATATTGCAGAGAACATCCTATAAATGTCTTTAATCAACCTGTTTCTTTCCCTATAACAAAAAAAACCTTTGCATTAACCTTTCTTATGTCTAGGTGTCTAACAGAGAAACTGTGCTGAACACAGTTTAGCCAAATTAAAAAATAAGCTTTGCTTAAGAATGAGGAACTGGTGGAGGGCCCAGGTCTCTCCTTGCTGGAGGTGATGTAAATCGTGTAAGTTTACTGGAGTTGATTAAATTATAGTGGCGTAAGGAGACTGTATGATGAGATGTGAGTCAGGCCCAGAAAGTCCCATGCAGAGATGCCAAATGGCAGCAAGGGATCATCAGAAAATCCCACAGAGCAACTTGGAAGTTAATTATTAGGGACATTTTCTCTTCTGGAGCAAAGTCTGTTGCTTATTTGAGCAGGTTATGAACATCCACGAATCCTGCGATGTTTATTTGGCCAAGATCACACCGCACCGTGGAAAAACTGTGTTTTCTTTCTTCCATTTGTTAGTCTTATGTACTACCCTATTTCATGCCTCGTGCTGCCCTTGTGTTTTCCCATCTGGCACTTCCACTCTGTGTCTCTTTTCAAATAAGGAAGAGAATGGAAAAGGAAGGTTTTCCCTGGGGATGTGGGGGGCAATGGAAACATCCCGTGAGTCCTTTCTGCTTGCAAGGAGATGAATAGTTTAGTCCACAGGCACCTTCACCGAGCATCTTCAGAGTACGTAGCGTGTTTGTGCTGCTGTGCATGGGAAGAGGCTCCCTCGGCTCACATCTTTACAGTTCCTACCAAGAGGAGCGGAGAAGAGTGATACCATCTTATCTGACTTCAGCAACAGCTTCAGCCATCAGACAGGGCAGGATTTCCCGTTACAGGGCAGGGGGAATGTTTCAGTCGAACCTCATTGGTGCTGTTTCTAATCCTAAACTAATTAATAAGAAAAAGTATACCCCAGAGAGACATTCTAGTGTGTTCTTTATAAATTCCCACTTCCTCGTGAGTAAGAAATCATTGTGGTTAGAATTGATTGGAGGAAACTCTTACAAGGACTGCAGGATGCTGGCATGGTGGAGCTTGTAGGTGTCCTTCAGCTTGCGTGTGAGTAATGCTAGAGCAGTAGGAAGGACAAAGAAAATGTCATTAAGGACCAGTGCTATCCCAAGAAGGAAACAGTAGAATCTGGAGGAGAATCAGACGTGACTGCTGTGTGCAAGAGCCTGTTTGAGGGCAGAGCATCCAGGGGTCGGTGAATGCAGGAAGGGTCGCTGTCACCAGAATGAATGTGTGTTGCGCTGAGGCTGGAAGCTTTGGTTGCAAGAGCATTGCCATGGAAGCGTTTTGGAACAGGGGAAGTAAAAAGTTTCTGCAGGGGGACAGTGAAGCAGTCTGGGATGTCTCACCAGCTAGCATGTCTGGAGGGCTAAGGGGGTTTGCGGGAGGATGTACACCCCGGAGGGACGGCAGTTCTGCGCTGCTGCGATGCAGGCTCAAAGTACAGAGAAAATCCGGTGGGGAAGGTGACACCTGACAGACCAGACCCCCCAAAAGGGTGAAACGGAGACGCACCAACCATGGGGAGCTGCTGGCGTGAGCTGCCCTCGCTGGCATGCAGAGAGCAGACGTTACGCTGTCCCGCTTGCTCTCTGCCTCAGTGTTAGACGCTCAGAGCAGCACACACCGTTGCCTCCCCGCAGCTTCGCGGGGGAATGCGGAGTTTGGGCGTTTTCCTCTTGGCGCGGTGGCCGGCACCCTTTGCGGTGCAGAAGGGACCCCCGGGCCGTGTGAGTGGCTCTGCGCTCCCGGCCAGGCGCAGTACGGCGCGCGGGGCTGCGGCCGGAGGGACGGCGGGCATCAGCCGAGGCCTTCGGCACGAGCCGGGCGAGCCTGCCCTGGAGCTGTGCTGCTTTTGGTGCGGAGAAGTGGGGAGGAGGCTCTTGCAAACCCAACGGTCCTAGTCCCTGTGTGTACTGTTGAAATCAGGCTGGATTTCAAGGAGGAGAGCTGCGAATTAATTGCGTGTCAGGGGAGGGTGGATAAAGCGGGCTGTCGTAGGCGGGGGGCGAGACCAGCCCTGCCCGCGCAGGCAGCCACCCCGGGCAAGCCCTGCCTGAGGAGCGTGGAGGAGCTGGGGGGAGGCAGGGCATGGGGCCGGGGCGGGAGCTGGGCTGTCGGGTACCTTGTCTTCTGCCAAGCTCGCTGCTCCTGCTGGAAGGTAACACAGCTTTGCGGAAAAAGCAGGATGGAGGGAAGAGGAACAGGTACTAAAAATATCATTAATACCTAAAAAAAAAAAAAGTACAAGTTTTATGAAATCCTTCCTTCGAAGAAAATACGAAATCTTTTTATTATGTGAATGCAATTACCAAGAAGAGCGTTCACAGGACCTGGAGCAGCTAACCTCTGCTGGGCGCAGCGGCCTTGGAGCTGCCTCTGGGAGAGATGAGCATTTGTCAGAGAGGGCAAGAAGGTTGCTGTCTGAGTTGGACTGCATATTTTGCAAGTAGAAAAAAGTCACACAATTCCCATGAACTTGTAAACTAGCTGTTCATAGTTTCGGCATTACCTCGTTAGGAGCAATCTGAGCCATCTCTGGCTGTGGATACTGTAGTCATCACAGAGTGACTTCAGAGATGTGAGTCAGATCATGACACCGGCTTCCTGCTTGCTGAGTAATCAGTCTGCATCCGACTTGTGGTATGTGCTCCTTTGCTAGCCCAGCCCAGCCCGGTCCCGCTTCACTGCACGCTGTAGATGGGGTTTTTTCTTTATTTCTTTTGTTGTATTTATTTATGGGTTGGTTTGTTGACCAGTTGGCTCAGAGCAAATGCTGCACAGAACACCAAAGCATGCTGCATGCCAAGGTGGATCTTTTTTTTCTTCCCAATTATTATTATTAATGTGTGCCTCGCAGGGGAAGGGTTTCAGAAGCCTCTGCTTTGTGCTCCGGTGCCTGGCGGTGTGCCGGGGTATGGGCTTGCTCAGGTCCACACGGGCGGGCAGTGCTGCAGACCGAGGAGGGGTACGAGGGGGAAGCACGCCGGTCAGACTCAATAAATCAGGGAGATTCAGGCAGATGCCATTGGAATTGACTCCCCGCCAGCTGAACGCAATACATCATACATCTGGGCTGAGGCTGACATTTTAATGGTTTGATTAGTTTAGGAAGAATACTTTTATTGTGTGTCTTCGATTATATTAAGTACTGTGTGAAGCTGTTACATTGGGATGAGCTTATATTGCCTTCATGTATACAGTACAGTCTGCGCTGTCTATCCAGAATCCTGCCAGTAAGCTGGTGGAATCCTCTTAAGCAAGGAGCTGTTAAATTAATAAAGCTGTTAATCACATAAAAAAAAAAAAGAGGAGAGAGAGAAAGGAGGAGAAAAAGAAATGCCAAATCATAGCTTGAAGGTTTCCAGTTGGGATGGCCCTGCAGGGCTGGGTAGAACGGCTCCTCTGTTACAGAGCTGCTTTTCATATGGTGATTTTTATACATCCTCATTTTCTTAGATATTCTCCGTGTCAGGGTATGAGCCTTGCTCCTAATCAAAGGTAACACTTAGATCGCACTGTGCTTCTTAAATGTTAATCCCAACAGAACCCCTTTATACTCGATAAAACCCTGTTATTATTATCCTCTGCACACAGACAAAAATTACAGGCAGAGAAGTGAACTGCTACAGCCCTTCTGCAGCGTTGCCATCAGGGCCAGTTCAGGACTGACATTCTGCGTTCAGACCATGGGAACGTGCTTCCACTTTGAGTACAGTTTTAGGACTACGTGTAAGTTACTTTAGATGTATTTAGATGTGACGGAATCGACTTACGTCTTACTGAAGTCGATGGGATTGAGGTGGCTTGCCAGACATTACAGTGCTTTCGTAATTTTGCGTTGCATCCATTACTCGTCAAAGTCGCATGGAAGAAAAGGCTCTGGAATGGAGCGTGATAAATAATTTGCGTGCAAAATAATTGAAAATTGACTTTTTCTGTATGATTAGCTGTATGCCACCATTATCCATGCCGATAATGACCTGGTTTTGATTGCTCTTTATTCGACAAGCGTGGCTGTGACATGGGTTGCAGCTGCAGTAGGCACAAATGCACGTGCGTCTGATTGTTGCTGTGTTGGAACAAACAGGGTCCTTGTCAGACAGTTCGGTGTCAGAGTGGTTTTAATCTTCACTGCTTTTTTTCAGGGAGGAAGTGATTGCTGTGCCTCAGCCTTTCAGCACAGGATGCCCTGCCTGGAGTGCTTATTTTGTTTTAAATGAGCTTGTTCATGTCAGGAAGCAGGCGTGATGGTTCCTTCTCGGCCTGTAAAGGTTCTTGTATGTCAGATGTCCAGCATATGCTGGTAAATGAAAGTAATTAAATTTAAAAAAAAAAACCACAGAAGGAAAAAAAAATACATCTTTGTGGAGTGCTGGAAGAGTGACACAAGTGAGCTGCAGAGCAGAGCTGCAATGCTGACTTGTGTGCAGGGGCCAGGTCCATGCAGGGACCTGAGGGTTTGTGTTGCCGGGAAGCCTACGGGCAATCTTAAACCGTAATCTGCCAGCATTTTTGCATTTCTCTTTGAAGTCCGGGAGTTGTGTTCTCCTAACGTGACCTTTGTATCCTCCTTTGGATCTTATTGTGTTGACTGGAGGCCAGCGTGTCATTAACAAAGCGACAGAAAAGCAGAGCTGTCCGGGGGTTTTTCGGCATCTTAAGACCCTTGCTGTTACAAACGGGCATGCCTGCGCCCTGCCTGGGCAGGCCGGGAGGGAGAGGGCAGCGGCAGTGCCGGCGTGCCACTGCTGTCCCCGGGGACCCGCACATGGTGCCCGGCTTCAGCCGCGCCGCCCACCTCGGTGTCCGCCTGGCTCTCCGCAGGGCTGCTGCTGTGGGGTCTGTGCCACCCGGCTGCTCCTGGCTGCGGTGGCTGCCTGTCCAGGTCCGCTCGCCTGGGCTGGTGAGCCTCAGCTCTTGCCCTGTGAGCGGCTGGCAGCGGTGCCTGATACCGGTAGCTGATGGGTTTTGGCATGAAGGGTAGGGTACTTGGCCTCGGCTGCTCTGAATCCCCGCTCTTGGACTTCTTTCAGAGAGAGGCACTCAGAGCGGATCCAGATGACTGAGAAAATCTCTTTTTTAGATGATGAGCTGTAGGCTTTCGAGGAATGGGGACTCCCGAGCCTAACTTTAGCGCTTTGGCTCAGTCCGCTGTGGTGCGTAGGAGATGCAGCAGGATTAGAGAGGTCAGTCAATAGAAGCACTTTCCTGGCAGACGTGGGGCTTGCCAGTGACCCAGAGCTGGTGCCAGCTGTTGGCTACTGGATGGCTCCAGGCCATTTTGGGGTGTCTCGCTCCCTCACCGCTTACAGCGGGGCTGGCACGTGTGCTGGCAGCCTTTCAGTTTTTTGCAGGCGGCCATGAGCAAGCCCCATGTGTGCTCTTTGAGACGAGAGCCCCATCTATGTTGAGACCATGAAGCCACATTATGGGGGGTCTGAAAAGCATGTCCCGCTGCCCCTCAAGCACAGCTGACCGGTGCAGTTTCCTCACACACACACTGGGACACACATCCCTGCCCCAGGCTCCTCGGCATCTTACTCCAAACCTTGCATTTCCCAGCACTTGAGCATCTCATCCCCGTGTGATATTTGGCTTGCATTGGATCCAAGCCAAAAGAAATCCAAACGCACCCACCACCAGACCAAGGGACCTGTGTTGTCTCTTGCAACCGAAGTCAACCAAAATGCCTTGGAGGGCCCTTGGTGTGCGCTGGAGGGAGATGCTTTTGCATCTTGGGAAGAGCAAGTGATGTTGACCTCACACCCCAGGCAGGAGCAATATCTTTAATCTTGTGTTGTACTGGATTCTTAATCTCCCTTACATTACTGTATCTCATTTGCACATATTTTCCTGTGTACGTAGAGATAGGGGCTTTATTCAAATATTAATCAGCCTGACTGATGGTGGAGATTTGTGCATCTGACAACTTGACATCAGTACTATGCAAGCCCGGTTGTTTGCAGGGTATTACAGAGCACCTTCCTGAAACAAGTGTTTCGTGGGACAGGCTCGGGGGTTTTAGATGTTAGCTTTTATTTACTTAAAGAAAAGGAGAAGGGACATGATTCTTTGGCACATTAATACCCTTATACGTTGCCATCTCAAATTTTGTTAGATGCTCGTTGAGGTTTTAAAATCCAATTTGTATCAGATTGCCAAAAGCTGTTACGATTGCCTTGGGGATAAGTGGCGTTGTTGTTGTCTTGCTTTCTCTCCCTCTCCTTCCCTCCCTCCCTTTCTCTCTTACACGGTACGTTATCTGCAGAGGTAAATTTATGAGCAGCCAAAACAGGGCTTGATTGATCATCGTGCAGAACCGGCGATAAATGACACCCCGCGCTGTTGTTTGGGAGATGCGGGGCGTGCAGCTGCCTTGCTGTTTCCGCCAGCATATAGCTAATCTGCCTTCGGTTACAGAGCGAGGAAGACGAAATTGGGTTTTGTTTCTTGTCTGCTGAGCGATACCGCTTTTCTTTCTATTTTTTTTAATCCGAAGCAGCAGACAGGAGCTGCTCGCTCGCGCTGGTGGAGTCAGTGATGGGCGGTGGGTCGGGGGCTGGGGCCGGGCGACGCAGAGGGGACACTGGAGGTTCTGCTGGTGTGGGGACCAGCGAGGGGCCGGTGGGACGAGAGGGTGTGCGGCTCTTCAAGTCCTTCGCTTGCGAAGCAACCCTGGTTTAGCCAACGGCTCTGCAACAGCTCGCCATCTGGGAGGCGCAAAAATGTTCTTAAAATGACCTTTTTTGTTTCCTTTTTTTTCCTTCCAGCCCTTTCTCCGCAAAAGCTATTGCGTCCTGGCTGTCAATTAAAGAGTTCGTTAAACCATTCCAGACGTGTTCGTAGGATATCTGCTCCGAGCATAATCTGCACCATGCTCCCTGGACCCCTCCACTCTGTCACAGGAAAATAAGCTTAATAGAGTTAAAAGCTAAAATATAGTACCCACTGAACTATGAGAATTGACTGCATAAGCCTCCTATGTAAACAGAAAGCACCAATTTGTACAGCTCTGCGGTTAAATACTGCAGATTAATTTTTTCCAAATGTCAAATGTCTGTATTTAAATTTAATATACATGTTAAGCCTGTTCCCTCCTTCCTCAGCCTTTCATTTGTAACAGGAATCACTCCCATGGAGTCAGCTAGAATTACTCCTTTCCGGAAGAAAAAGGGTCTGATTTCTGAGCCCCACGCTAGGCCTGGACAAAGTTGCTTCCCTGAACAGGATTTACCCACTCGTCGCTCCCGGGCCAGTATATCCCAGGCTGCGCCGAGCCTCCTGCCCCGCAGGGCTGTGCTCCGCTGAGGCAGGCAGCTGCCCGTACGCTGCCTGTACGCTGCCTGCCTGCGCCGTGCCGGTGGGGCTCGCCAGCAGCACCGATTCCTCCCTCCTGGTTCTTGCAGTTCTTCAGCTCTTTGCACTATTTTGGGAGTGATGGGCGGAAGAAGGAAAGCCTCTCTCCCTTCTCTCTTCGCAGTGTCTCCTTGCATCCATGCCTGTTTTAAAAACGCAGTAAATATGTTTTCTGGCCCAGATTCTGTTGCTGGGCTCTAGGCGCTGGGGAGTAAGTGTTTGAATTGCTGGCACGCCTGTCAAGCGGTGCGGGTTGTCTGCTGACACAGGTCTCTGGTTTTGCCTTGCGGGGGATTGGGCAGTCAGAGGGGAACAGCGGTGGCCGCCCCATCTCCTCGACCTCGGCAGCATCCGTGCTCCCACCCTGCATACGCACGCACAGCCTCGCCGTCGCCTGGTCCTGGGTTTGCTTGTGTAGCACATCGCTTCCAGAATGAAATTGCTCTTTCTCATGGGGAAGATAAGTCTCCTTGGCTTTATAGGCAAATTAGTCTCAAGGTGTTCGAGGAGGACTCGGAGGGCAGTAGCTTGGCGGATGACATTGGAGGCAAAATGCGAACACCGGTACATTGGGTTTTTTAGATTTTTTTTGTGTGCCACTCATTTAATTAACTTATTCCCTTAATTAAGTAATAGTAAAAAATAAAACATCATGAAGCGCCATGCTTTTTGAATAATCTCCGCAATGTTTCTGACGCTATCTTTTATCATGTGTCTATTTTTTAAAAAATATTGAACATCATCTGTTACTTGCTGTTATCCTGTTTGCTGTTACCTTTCTGTTAGTCTTTAGATATTTTAATAATTCCCTTGAATCAAGATGGTTGGCACGCACAAATATTTATGTGCATAAATGTCTGCAGGTCAGGTAATGGGTGGGAATTAATGCTGAAATTCATGTCGATGTAGTTCAGGAAAAGGTGGAAAAGTAGGAATAAACCTTTTACAAAAGCCATGAAATGTAAAAATGGCCCATGTTGCAGCATCTGAGTAACAGGACTGTACAAAAGAGAAATGACAGTGACATTGAACCCAGCGGTAAACACTTCACAGCTTTCCTTTGGCATCGCAGACCCTCTGAGCTCCATTCTCCTGGTTTATGTGATGCCAGCTGGGCCCCACGATATGTTTTACAGCCTTGTAATTCTCCTCCCCAGCGTATATTCTCTGTATACATCGGTGCGGCGTGACCGTGCTCCCTGGCCTGCTGAAGACAAATGCCCATCCAAACTCAGACCTGTCTGTGCCCTGTCTGTGTAGTGCGTGGTCTTGGAAGGGGTCCCCTTGTAATATTTCTTGTTGGTTGTAGTGCTGTAACTCAGGAGAGGTGGTCCGTAGGGGCAACGATACTTTGTCCTTGTGAATGAACGATCTGAATAAAAGGTAGCATCTCACCAGCTCTCGTTATTTATTTATCTTGATGTTCGTCCCTGGCTCTCATAGAGCAAGTAAAAGTGTGCTGGGCAGTGTGTGATGTAGACCAGCTGAGGAGCCTGGCTTGGCTCTCGCTTGGTGGTATCCTTAGTGTCTTCACAGCTCGGTTTCCTCGTCAGCCAGTGCCGGGCGTATCGGGCGGGCAGCATGCGGGAGCGGGGATGGAGGCAGCAGCCACGTCGGTGGGTAGCGAGGGCAGCCCCCAGCTCAGCTCCCTGGCTGAGATGGCTGGAGGTGTCCACGGGTTTTGTTCCTCACGTTCGTGGAAGATGACCTGGGGAGATGCGGTGCTGGCTGTGTCTGAGCGTATGCTGGGGTTGGTTAGCTGCCGGTTACACCTTGGCTGCTCACCTCCACACACGAGTCTACAGCTGGGCACAGCAGCTTTGTGTGCCATCGACTTTCAAGGCAGTAGGGTCGCAAATGGGGGCATGCAATTTTTAGTAGGTCGTGAGAGGTGGTTATTGTGCTGTTGCTGAGTTATAACATCTTCATACAAGATATGCTTGTGGCAGTGGAGATTCAATTTAGGGGCGACTGATTTACGAGATTGCACCAGTGATGTATGCAGCAATCTATGCACAGGCTGCTCAGAATGGATGCATGGGGAGTACTTCTCTGGGTATAAACACGCCGTATATTATAAACACGTAATGCTTATATGGACCAGTTTATGCCTTCCAGTAGCATGTGTAAGAAGGGATACCTGCCTCCACTCAAACATGGAGCATATTACTGGAGGTGGCAATATCTTGAGGATCAGAAGGGGCTTCTGAAGTGCATCCATTACACATAAATCTCGCATGTGTGTGCAAAGATATATATGTAAATGAGTACTCAGAGACGGAGTTTTGTATTCTGTGTATGTAAATGCCTACTGATGCACTTTAAAGTATAGTGTTAGCTGTAGGTTGCAAGTATAGCAAAACCATATGGCTTAAAAAATAACTTCAGCTCTGTGCCGTGAAATGGATGAGAAATGCAGTGTAATGCGCCGAGCTGCAGTCACTACTTTTACCTCTGGGATTTTGACACATCCATTAACAAGGAGACCTTGGTAGTGCAGTTGTTTTCAATCACTGTGAGTCTAATGGAAAATTCAGGGGAAAAAATCCACAAATAACTGGTAATATTGTTTAAGCGATAGCAGTGGAACTCATTAATTTAATTTGAGATATATATGCTCACATAAATAATGTATTTATATGTATGTGTATATGTATACCTATTATTCTCATACATATGAGTAAATATTCATATGGTATCTTCCATTCAAAAGGGTTAGGTTATGTAATGTAACATAAAGGATCTTAAAATTTGGGAAAAAAGTAAACTTGTGTACAAGCACATTTTACTTCTTTTTGCTCATTAGTAAAATGACACAACCTCTAAGAAACAGGTTATCTGCTGAACAACGTGTAGAAATGCATCATCCAACTTAGGAAACACAAGCGGAGTGAAATGCAGTATCCACCTTAATTGTGACTTGAAAACTGGGTGAGCAGAGCGGGGCTGGAGGTGACTGGGGACAGTAATTTGGTTTTAGGTGGAAAAGGATTTTATTGGCTCCAAGATGGTCTGGGAACACGAGTATGCATCATGGTATATGCATAAGGAAAACTCAGTAATAGATATGCAAAAATAATAAAGAGATTGAAATAAGTAAGATAGAGATAAGTCTCAGCAGCAAAATCCAGATGTGGATTTCATAGCAGATACTTTTTTAATGAAAAATTTTGGGAAATGTTTTCCCTTTTTCCTTCCAGCTGGCTCTTGCTTGGGCCCCTCTCTAATATAAGCCACATAAGAGAAATGCCAGTCATAATCTAATATTGCACTTGGTGAATATGAAGTAATAAGAAACAATGGGGAAATAAGAAAAAGAGACTCTAGGAGAACTAGTCTCCAGACCTGGCCTCTTTTTCATGGGTTTATTCGTTCTAGGAAAGAGGATATATAATATTTTTCAGTAATATTTTCCACAGTTATTCATTTGCAGCTTTGTTTTTAGCCTGGTTCTTGAGTCTCTGATTTTTTTCTTTTTTCATATTTGCAGTGTGAGTCTGATATCCACCATCATCACCAATAACCTGAAAACAAATTACTTTCATAAACTGGATGAGTTAAACCTCTGACTGTCCCTAGCCTCCACTGCCATTAATGGCCTTTTTGTTCATGCCCTCAGACGCCGGTCTTAAAAAACCCTGGTGCCTAGACATGACTCAGAGGATAGATGTTCAAGCATGAATGACAAATTGGTTTATCGCAAATGTACGAAAAAGAAATGAGGTGCAACGATCTCGAAAGCTAGATAGGCTTCTGAAAAGCCAGCGTGACCTTGTGCAACGTGTGTGCCGAGTCGCTAAATTTAACTGGGTGCAGTCTTGTTAAGAAAGTGCTAATGCTTCTTGTCCGGGAGGAAAATGGGCTTTTTGGTTCCCTGGGCACCTGACCTCTTTCAGTGCAAATACTGAATAGCTTGCGTGTCCTGACCCGCTTCTATTTACAACCCTTCCAGCTGAGCCCAAGGAAACACTGCCGGGAGCTGGGGAGGGGCGAGACCGAAGCACAGACCGAGCTGGAGGAGGGAGGAGGAGAGGGACCGCATCTTCTCTGCTTTGTACAGCAGGTCTCCTAGAAGTGGGGGAAAGTCTACCCAAGGTGTTTTACCTGCAGAGCCTTCAAGGCCGCTCTGTTAACTTGCCAGAAACGCGGTCTGTGCTGAGGCCAAGCAGGGGATGTGGAGGGGTGGGAGAGAGCCCATGGCCTTGCCTTTCTTGGTTCCTGCTTGTCGGCGTCGTGGCTGCTGCTGTGTGCCACCCCTGGCACGCAGCTTGATTTCCAGAGCCGTGGGGGCTGCCTTGGGTGGGCTGGCACCTGGAGCTTCAGGCGTTTCCATGGCTGTTCGCCACCTGGGCGGCCGAATGTCCTCCATGTCAGTTGTGCAGCAGCAGTACTTGGCTGGCTAAGCCCAACCGCATCCTCTTGGCCACCTCAGTGATTCAACCCGCAGCCCGCCTGGCAGTGTGGAACAGCAAGGCTCTCGGGTTCAAGGACTTCTCCTGTTCCTCTGCTGTGCAACGTGGCCTCACTTGGGCTCTCTCTAGAAGCTCAGCTGCCCTACATATTTCTGGAGGCGCGTCACCTCTGCTCCATCAGCTGGGGCCAGGCGAGCTGTTGACAGCAGTGGAAAGATGACTTCATGCGTGTTGCAGCCTGTGCTCCTGCCTCTGCTTTCCAGGCTGGGCGGCGTTGGAGGTTTTTTGTTTTGTTGCTTTTTTTTTGTTAGTAGGAGGATATATCCTGGCTTATGCTCCATTTATGATTCACTGTAATCACCAGGTCCTTCTCTGAAACCCTGTAATCTAATTAGTTGCTCCCCATCCGCAATGGAGTGTATTAATAACAACAGAAACAGTTCATTTCAGAAAAGCCTTTGTAAACTGCACGTGTGTCACATATGCATGGCATAGTAAAAACCTTACAAAATACTTTTTAGTCGTAAATCTCAAATAGTTTTGCAAAGGAGATGGGTTTTTTCATGTTATGGATGTGGAAGCTGGCCCATGGAGAAGACAACCGATGGACTTTTCACCCCCAAAGTGAGCTGGAAAGGAGCCGAGGGGTCTGGAGCTCCCGCCCTGTCCCGTGCCTACCCTGCCTACGTGAAGTATGTGCTCTGCTTATCTCCTGTCTGGCCCATTTCTTCGCATTATTCCCCTGTTAATTCGTGTCTCTCAAGCACATCAGTGCTGTGGGATGGCGGTCCTCGTCTCAGAGGCCATATGTGCATCAGAAAGAGAAGTGTTAAGTCCTGATATTAGTGTAGGCTTCCCACCACGATTTTTGCTTTGGAGTCAGCTCTTGTGGGAAGTCCCTGTCACGATAGCTCAGGAAGGGTGCAAATCAGCAAAATAGGAAGAAGTGTGGTTTGCAGCTAGCCTACTGGCTAGGGGTGTTGGCTTCTCGAATCGCTCATCGTCATTCTGCTTTGCGTACGAAATGTCGTGTATCAAATTACCTCTGTGCATTTTTTGTCCTCTTTTTCTATGCCTGCAAGGTATGGCAGTAACAATTAACTCTGTTTTCCTAAACCTGCTGGACAGCACTGCAGCCGCTCGGTCACATCTCCTATTTATTCGGCTTGTTTAGGCTTGCGGTGATAATTATTTTTTCTCTGAAGCGTGTGATATAACCCATGAGGCCAACGTGAGGTTGCCATGAGCCATGCAGCGCAGCAATCGCTAGCAAATGCTGATTACCTTTGTGCTCAGATGATTTGAGAGGATGTTGCGTGAAGGTGTAAATAGATAATTTTCTTTTAGCTTCTGTTAGCAGTGCAACCAAAGGGATTCCCACTCATTTAGTGTTATTCCAGTTCGCTTTGCAGCAGCCTTGCCAGCCAAGAAATACCCCAGTGAGCTTCTGGTCAAGAGTGGCTTCCGAAGTACCACTAGAAAAGCTGCCAGACCTCCCAAATGAAAATCATTCTTTTTTCTTGTACGTGTTCATTGCTAGTAGCTGACCTTAGCATTTACACCACCTGGTCACAGTTCAAAGAAATAAAAAAGTGTAAAATAATTTGCCCGATTTCTTTTATGTTCATTGACGGAAAATCAAAATTAATAGATCTTTCTGAACTGCGAGTAGCTTCTTTTCACTTTGCCATGTCCCTCTCCTTTTTCTTCATGTTAAAGCAAGATGCCTGGGTCCTTTGATGAAAAAGAGGGGTAGCAGCAGCCTTGTTTCTAAAACTTAGAGGTTCTGAGAATGAGGTGGAAGTCTCTGAAGGAGATTTCTGTTTTCTCTCCAAGAACGGTTACAGTCGTTCCTAAACGGATTATCTTCTTCAGCAGGACAGCCCCGCTGAGCGCTGGGGAGCATTTTCCTTTCTTGTGGGGATTTAAGGAACCTTTTTAATTGCCAGCGTTGCAGCAAGCTATTTTTTTTTTATTAAATAGGGGGAAGGGTTGGAAACTGAAGAGTTTACATGGATGGTTAGGGAGGCACTGTGGGCTTTCTTTACACGGATTAGAGAAAATTCTGCATTTGGTCTTACCCTCCTTGTTTTGCTGCTGGATGGGTTGCCTTCGCCCGGGCGGGGGCTGCTGGCCAAAGGTTTTTTCTGGGAGAGCAAAGGTTTCCAGTCCCAAAAGGGCTGCCGCCATCGGAGCCAATCTCACGCCATGGGACGGGTCGGGGCTCCCCCTGCCCCCCGCCTCTCCATGCTGGGTGGGCTGTGTCGGGGTCTGCAGGCGCAGCGCGTCGGCAAAGGATCGTCCCAGGCTGGGCGGTTTGAGGCTGCCCTGCAACTGCAGGTGTGCAGCTGGGCTGCTGCGGTCCTTCGGCCAGGTTTTGCTGTGTGTCAGGGTCCAGCTGGAGAAAACGCCGTACTTCGACTGATTGCTGTTGCTTGGTCCCAGCACTTCCCCATCAGGTATTTTAATTAAGCAAGTTTGAGTTCCAGCGTGGCATAAATGCAGACTTCACACGGACTCCTGTCATTTTGGCTGAGTTTATCCTCTTCACCGAGGGCCAGCACACTGCCGCGTTGGAAATTTTAGGCTCGCACAGGACGGCTGCTGCTTTGAAATTGAGATAAATATCTTTTTACTGCCTTATAACAGGAAAAAAGGCAGAAGGACCAAGGTTGCGTTCATGCAGATTCATGTCTGAGTGGAAGCTGAGTCTGGAAAGGAACGCCAGAGCATTTTTGGAGGGGTGAAAGGAAAGGTGCCTGCTGGAGAGCCGCTCTCGGGCCTGGAGCTGTGGGTGCATCTCCGAGTCATAGCGCCCGGCGCTGGGGACTTCTCCTCGCCCGCCCTCCCCTTGCTTCGCCATGGGCGGCCTGTGGTGGCCAGAGCAAAGCTGGAGGGAGGGAGCCTGGGGGTCACCGCCGATCTCCAGGGGGGATAAAAAAGCACCAAATGCCCTAACGAGGCTAATTCTTCATGTGTTTATTACGGAAGAATTCACTTCTGCCGCATTTTAATTTTCCTGCTCAGCTTTCAGCTTTAAACCCCGTCTCCCTCGTTTTAATTACTCGTGTATTGATGCCATGTCCTCCGTGCTGGTTGCTAGGCGAGGGCGGGCATCCGAGCGGCCGGCGGGCCGGGGGCCGGTGCCGGCGCGTGGG
>Ga0065711_1036645_pt1 | contig 20764 bp, 12 predicted proteins | sample Hoacrofraction12_FD_59098 | JGI IMG/M metagenome (GOLD analysis project Ga0065711, IMG submission 59098) | Hoatzin crop microbial communities from Cojedes, Venezuela - Epithelial fraction 12 v2 (version 2) | ecosystem: Host-associated > Birds > Digestive system > Esophagus > Crop | place...
GAGATATTCAAGACCCGCCTGGACAAGGTCCTGTGCAGCCTGCTGTAGGTGACCCTGCTTCGGCAGGAGGGTTGGACTAGATGACCCACAGAGGTCCCTTCCGACCCCTACCATTCTGTGATTCTGTGATTCATCCTGCAGATGCATACCAGAAGAGTATGTTTCGATGTCGTCATACTCTACACTTCTTTAATAAGTGGACAGTTGGAATTTACCTGGTAGAGCCTAGCAGGAGAAATGGATGAGTGGACAGCCTTGCTTTGCACTGTCCATGCTGCATTTCTAGCAGTAGTGCCACTGTTGAGTGCTATGAAAATAATTCACAACTGTGTTCCCTGCTCTGTAATCAAAACCGTATGGCAGATGCTTGACATCTGTGCAGATGTTTCTTTAGTTAGAATCTGCCAGATGCATAAACTTAAGCTTCAAGAATAAATGGTGATTGCAATGCAGAACCCGTTTAAAAAAAAATAAAACTACTTGCTACATGGCTGAAATTTTGATTAACCCATCTTTCTCAGTCTACAGGCAAAATGGACCTTTAAGTTAAAAATAGTATTGTGTATAGTTTGCTGGTTTTAATTCAGATGCTGTTTTTATGTAACTTCTGAGAGATGGTCAGAATTTTCATATTTGCATATAAGAAAGCCAGTCATACCTTGATAATCTAAAGATTTGGGGAGTGTTAGATACCAAATGGATTTACCAGGCTGAAACCTGTCTAGGTTTCCATTTAACTTCAGTGTTCTGGGAAGTAAGTTTTAAGCTTAATATTGCTCTGGAACCTACCTGCCAGATTTGAAGTGATTTTGAGTAAGAATCACAAAATCTTAAGCTTCTGCTTTTACACTTTAGAATTATCGATCTGGACTGTAACAATCAGAGCACGTCTTGTCATAATATTTTCCTCTGCTTTTCTACAACAGATCTTCAAGAGAGGCCTGCCTCTTCATATGCAGAGGGAGCAAGACCAAAAGAGAACTCGTTAAGCACTTTGAGGCTGAATGCATCCATGAACCGCCAGTTGCCTTCTGATCATCAGCCATCTTTCTTCAACAGAGACTCTAACATGAGCTCTTCAAGATCCAGCTATTCTTCAAGACAAAGGAGAAATGAATTGGAATCTCCTCAGAGGAGCATGCAGCCAGCATTTTCTCTTACTGCCATTAGAGATGAAACTCCTTCCTCAAGTGGTTCTGAAAGGGTTTTATCTTCTCAGAGGTCATTGAATGAGCCTGCAGCTGATGGTGAAGGGAGACGCACAACCAGACAGCTGCTGTCTCGTTTAGCATCTAGTATGTCATCCACATTTTTCTCTCGACGGTCTAGCCAAGACTCACTGCATACCAGATCTTTAGGCTCTGAAGAGTCAACGGTGGTCCCAAGAGTTCAAGCTTCTACTCTGTCAAGCAGTAATGGAGCTGCAACTCCGGAAGTTCCAGGACTTCAGACATCTGAAGCTTCTCAGGGATTTAGTTTTCTTAGACGAAGATGGGGTTTATCAGGAGTTTCACAAAATCATAACTCTGATTCAGACGGGGAAAGTTACAGACCAGACTGTGAAAGTAGGAGCACAGGATCCTGGTTATCATCGTCTTTGAGGAACAGATGTACACCTCTCTTTTCCAGAAGAAGAAGAGAAGGAAGAGATGAATCTGCAAGGATCTCTACCTCTGATACAACTGCTAGATCACAGCATGTCTTCAGAAGAAGAGAGTCAGGTGAGGAGACCTCTCTTGAAGCATCAGTTAGCCCTCCTCGGGCTTCTGTTAGCAGACCACCAACACCTGCAGTATCTGGTATTCCTACAGCTACTGCCTCCCCACCAGATTCAGCCCAGAATAGGAGAAGTTCTGGAATTCTGCCTGGTTCTCTCTTTCGCTTTGCAGTGCCTCCAACATTAGGAAGCAGTCTGTCTGACAATCTTATGATAACTGTAGATATTATTCCCTCTGGCTGGAATCAGTCTGATGGACAAGAAAGTGCCAAGTCTAAAATACCACCTTCAAGAGATCCGGAAAGACTCCAAAAAATTAAAGAGAGGTAAATTAGTATGTTCTTTTGAGATAATAAAAGGTACCTGACTTAGCATGAGAGGGTTTTCTGTAACCATGATGTTAAAAGGAAACTTTCCTTCAGAGAAGGAGGCAACTCAGTCCTCTCTTACCTGTGTTTTCCCTTTTTGTCTTTAGAGAAGCTTGCTTTAATACTCATGGGTTTGAGAGCAGTTTGATGAATGGAATTGTCATTATAAAAAGTCTTACATAAAATGAGTCACAACATTTGTTGATATTCCTTCCTATTCAGCCTGCTTTTAGAAGATTCCGAAGATGAAGAGGGTGACTTATGCAGAATCTGTCAGATGTCCTCTGCAAGTTCTGAGAACCGTTTAATAGAGCCATGCAAATGCACTGGAAGTCTGCAGTATGTTCACCAGGAGTGCATGAAAAAATGGCTGCAGTCCAAGATTAATTCAGGTAAAGCAGAATCTAGACCAAGGCAGATTTCCAGTTACGTTGGGAGGCTTATCAGGAGGATTACTCTTACTGATAGTAAGGTATTTATTTGAAAAACAAGCATTTGGGAATAAACAACAGTGTGGCACTTTCAGGCTTATTGTGTGTCTGTGCAGCTTCTCATGTGAGTCGTTCAAGGAACTATATTTGTCATTGAGAATTACATTTTTGGGATTGTCTACTAAGATATTAGACAAAATATAACATTACGGAAGTATGCCTTTAGAGCTACTCTACCATTTTGGGTGAGTTGGTTCCACACCCTTCCTCGTGCATACGATTCTAGTTTTTAAGACTCTTGTAGTCAAGCTGACTGTAGCAGAGTGATAGGAATTCGAAAACCCGAAATGTTTTTCTATTGTGACTATACTTAAATCTTTGTTTTTTTTAAGGACACTAACTGCTGTTCAAGGCAGTTAAAACTGCGTGTTCAAAAAGTTACTTCAAAGTGTATACAGAATTTTTTAAAGAAACACTTCAGAAATTGCATACTGTTACAAATGTTTTTGTAATAAATTGACGAGTTTATAACTAAGTAGTATATCTGTAGTATTTTTAAGACTTAAAAGTCGATGGCGTGGTAGAAGACAAGAAGATCGTGGAATGCTTTTTGCCAAAGTAAAGATGTTAGCATCTGTTTCCTTTTTTACTCAGTGTCAGAGGACTCACAGCAGAGTATGGATGTGTTGGAAGCCTCAGCCTGTAGGAGAAATTAATTTGAAGAGTTTAACTATAGAAGACATAAATCTAGCATAAACTCTCTTTGTTCATGTTGTTGCTTATGGAACAGCTTGTTTTAAACATGATACTTGAAGACAAAATGTTACTCTGGCAATAACTTTAAGCTATTCCAATATTTATATTATTACTTTTCTGTATGTTTGGATTAGACTGTAGCATTCAAAGAGATCAAACAGCAATTTTATGCCGGACTTTCAGTAACAGACGTATGATGCCAGAGAATGAATGAGGCAAAATATGTGGAGCTGGATAGAGAAGAAACATTGTATAGCATTTCAATTCTGACAGTAGCAGATAGTCATTACGTTTGTATTAGAGGCTTTCTTTTCTTCTAACTTTGCTCTGCAAGATAAAGCCAAGAAATACTTAGTTTGTAATGCTTGTATAATTGTGTCCTGTATTATAGATTGTCACAACTTGATACTTATTTTGTTTTCTTCCACCCCAGGTTCTTCTTTGGAAGCAGTGACAACTTGTGAACTCTGCAAGGAGAAGTTGCATCTGGATCTGGAAGACTTTGACATTCATGAACTCTATAGGGCACATGCAAATGAACAAGTTAGTATATTTTGCCTGATTTGATAAGTGTTGATTTAGTGCTGGGAAGGTGCCCTTCCTTAGAGAAGGAAAATGCATCTCCTTTTCAGAAGCACTGTTATGCACATAAAGTAATATCAGCATGGAACAGATTTTTCTCCTCAGTATTGAGACAAATTCTATCTCCCTGCTGTGCTTCCTGTAGCTGACCTTTCAGTAAGTGTAATGTACCTCTTACCCTTGCCTGAGTTGCGGATCTGTCATCTAGCTTTTGCAGTCCAGTGTCTCTGCCACATTGGTAGTAGTCTACTTATACTAGTATGAGTAGATTCAATTTCACATTAAGTCATGAATTGTCTTTGCTTTTAGTTGTTTTTTAACACCCTTAAGCAGCTGTTTTAAACATACCATTACAAACTTTGTTTCATTGGAGTGGTAGAAACTAAGCTCTTTTCTGACAGCTTTCCGCTGCTCCTTCAAGTCCTCTCCTAAATTAAAATTAATCAAAGGCCCATGAGTGTTACTGTCATGATATAAAATAGATTATCTTAGAACTACTGGGATGTGTAGTATTTAAAAATGGATAAATAACAAAAAAAAGGCATTATTTTAATGAACTTTATTCAGAGAGTTTTCCTTATTCTCTGGATTGTGTTCTGTGGCTAAAGAAAGACTAATGAAATCTGCCTACCTCAGAAGTTGGAAGAAAAGAGTGACACCAGTTTTGGGGCCAAACATGATCCTCTAATTTTCTTATTATTTAGACTAAGCTGTTCCCATAGTAGTCTAGTTCCTGTCACTTGGGCCAGACACTGAAAAGTCTTTCTTGAGAGTGCCATCATCTTACGTTTTTGCATTGCTGATTGTTGGTTACTGTCACTGTACTTTGATAGAAATAAGAGCTTTGAAACCTTTTCCTGAAGAAATTGCTCTAAATGCTCAGTTCAGCAGTAGCGTTTTGAATGTTTTCTTTATGTTAGGGAAAATAATTTCTCAAAATATTTATAACATCATAAAGTTCTTAGAGTACTTCCTTTTGTTTTGGCTTTTTGTAAAGTGTTGGGACCACTGAAAAGAAACCGTCAGTTGGTTGTTTTTATTTTCCCCAGTGGTATAATACTCCAATTCCTTCCTGTGAACTAATATTGCTGACTGAGATTTTATTTGTAGAACTCTTTCTATTTAACTTCAGGGATTAGATCTGGAGTGTGTGGGAAGAACCAGAAATATAAATAGCTTTTCAGTAATGAAAATTTTTTAGTATTACATTTCCCTAATTTTCTTGGAACAACTAGAGATCATATAATGTTTCCAGTAAAATGTAATTTTTGTTCTACTTCTTGAATTGTATATGCAGACATATCACTGACATTCTGAATGTTTCTTTTGATCTCCTTTAAGGCAGACTATGAATTTATCAGCTCTGGTCTCTACCTTGTAGTGTTGTTACACTTATGCGAGCAGCGTTTTTCTGACATGCTAGGAACCGCAAGTGAGGCCAGCACACGTGTCAGAGTAAGTACACAGTGATTTTATGGCAGGAATTGCTCATACAGAGAACTTGAAACTGGATTGTTACCTTGAGTGACTCAGGAGCTAGACACCCAAGAGTTTTTGACAAATTTACGTCTGAAATGGTCTGGGTTTGTCAATGCAGTAACACCATGTTTGTTTCGAAAGTGAAGGTACTATTTTATTGCAGTTACAGTGTGGCAGAATAGTTTTTGTCGAAGTTGTTGGTAATTCATTGCTTTGCATGTGTGTTGTCGTGAATGATTGTGAATTTATGCAAAACTGGAAGGTTAACCTCCCTCAGTACAAAACATACAGTTGAGAATGTTGGACTACTGTATTTGATCAATTTCTATCATTTTGCTAGTCTACATTGCAGAAGTTTAGACCTTGCAATGCTTGCCTGCTGGATTGTGCCTAAATATGTACTTAATAGTACATTCTGAAACTCACTAGATATAGTGTGATTTTCTGGCATTAGTCAAAACTCTTTAGTGGTATTGGAATGTATTCTTGTCACTTAAATGGCTTGGCTTAGAAATGCAGTAAGTACACACTTTACCAGTATGAGATCATAATACAAAGCTATTTCTGCATAGTGACTCATTGAGGAATCCTGTATTCTACATGTTTATTTGATAATGAATCAGCTCTTCGTCAACTGAGCTCCTGAAAAGCTGTTTTGTGTTTTTCTTTTTTTTATAATTACGTTCAGAGAATTGACAGTATTAAGCTTGTACAATGCTTATTTGAATGGTTGCTAGCAGGTACTAGGCCTTTGGGATAGAAGCAGGACTGTGCTCTAGTCTCTTAATGTATTAAAACAGTGGTCCTCTTTTCTGTACACATCTAACGTAGAGCTGGTATTCCATGATCCACAAACAAAATGTCCAGTTTTCTCTGCTACAAGCATAGAGACATGAAAGACACATAATCTAATAGCCAGCATCCAGTACAACTTATTAGCCTGAGTGTATTGCAGGAATAAGATGTTTGTACTGGTTTTTCATTAGAGGCGGCATTACACAGTTGTGTGACACTGCATTTTAAACCGGTGAGAGCACCGATGCGTGTTTGATACTGACCATACAACAGAGCTATGAGAACTGTAGCGCTATATTCTTGTTTTATTTTATTTGCTGTGTCTCAGCATCTGGACTGTCACTGAAACAGTGATGTAGATTGTCACTGACAAAAAAACACTTGGCTGAGACTTTCAAAGTTGCCGAATGAACTTGTATTCCTAGGGATTTTGGCTTTAGGTTTTGATACGATGTACTCCTAACATTAAAATGCCATCATAACTTAATCCTGCTCTTAAACTTTTTAGTTACTGTTACAGTCTTAAGTGTATTTATGCATTTTTCATTAACTCAGTCAGAGGGCTCTGTTTTGCCATATTAATAGTGAAGTAAATGAAATGGATCCAACTAATGCAATCCTTACAGATTATGTTTTTGTGCATTACAATTTCTAGAAGGGTTTTCATAAAACCGGCACTTGTTTATGTGTGCTACTTTAAAAATTAGTGTGTTTTACAGACTGTAGAACGTGAAGATGATGCCACTAACTGCTACCAGAAACATTTGGCATAGAGTGGAAGCCGAAATAACTCTGCAATGGCAATTTGAAGGCTAATGTATGGGGATTTATGTTAAATTTTGCTTTGATTTTTTTAAGTTGGGCAAACGGGTCAGGATAACCAACATCTGGGATGAAGCTTTGGATACAAAAAGTGAAGAAAACTTTGCTAACTTGTTGCAAATTTCTGCAGATAACTTTGCAACTTTTAAACTACTTTCTCTCTGCCTTGTTTCTAGTTTATTAACCTTGCAAGAACTCTTCAGGCACATATGGAAGATATTGAAAGTAGGTGCTTCCCCTCTTCCCCTCCCCTCCCATTAGATAAAGTTAAATGAGTACAATCCTCCTTGCCAAGATTCATAATACTGAATTTAATTACTGAAAATTTGACTTTACCCAGCAGTGCTTTTTTTCAGAATCAGTAGAATTATTCCAAGGGGGAACTGGTTTTAATTCTCCATGATTAATTTCTCAACAGCATAGAGGCGTTTAGACCACAGAAGTGTTTTCTGCAAGTGATAACAAGATTCCTCACTAGTTACAGTTTAGTGCTTGTAATTCTAGTAGTACTTAGTTACGGAATTGGTTGTGACCTTCAGGTTGTAGCCTTTTGCTGAAGTCCTAGTAGAAAACAAACATTTGAAGTTGAATTTCGCTGCACTTAAGTTACCACACTTCTCTTGCCATGTCCTCTTTTCCCCTTTCTTTTTTGCACTTTTCTCACCTTTCTTTTTTTCTGTTCGTGTGCACTTTTCTGTTGTGTGTATTCCTTGATCAGACCTATCTAATGCAGGAATGAAAACAGTTGCCAATTTTGGCAAAGGACTAGCCTCCTTTTCACCTAATGGCTTCTTCAGTGTGGTTAAATTCAAAACTAAATGTTGACTTCTGGTAAATGCATACTGAATCTAAGTATTATTCCTGGGCATGATGAATAGGCAGTAGAAGGGTAGTAGATGTACCTTTTTTGCCTAGTGTGCATGCAAATGTCAACATTCAAAGTTTGTCTATGAATTTTCAGTGCATAGGATATATTTGGAGTGCAATAAGGAATGGGGGTGTGTGTGTGTGTAATTTTTAGTTCAAGGAGCAGAGGATTATTTCTGCATTCAGAGCAGATAAAGGCGGACTTCAGAATTTATTCCTAAGTTATGTGCATCCTTATTACAGTAAAAATGAATGAGTGTCATTTTACCCAGTAATTTAATCTATATTTGATTTTGGCTTTATCTAACTTGTAGGTGAGGAATACTGAGTTTTAGATTTATTACTGATGCTACGTTAGTTACATTTCTCTTCTTAGAACTGGAGAAGTGAGGAGACAGACCTTGCTTCTTGCTGTGTTCAGAGATGAAACAAGTTGCTTGAGTATACATACTTTCTTGACTGCGGAGTTTGCTTAGGAGGACAGATAAAATTTCTGTTACGGACAAGCTAACACTTTGTAAACTTACTGAAGATGTGCGTACTGACTTTTTTATCATAGTTGACGGGTGTGCATTTGTCTTTTAATTCACCTTGCAACAACAAAATCCTATGCATATGTGGGCTTTGTGTTCATTTTGCATATGCTGAAAGAATGGGGGTGGAAAGAGGATTTGATTCCAAGTAGGCTGAACTTAATTGCGTTAAGCAACATATATATATAAAAAAAAATTTTAATAGTCTTTTTGTTTGCTTAGACTGCTGAACCTTTCTAGCTGTTTTAGATATTAAATTGTTAACTTTGAGTGATTTCTTTCCCTTGTGTTGGGTGTTGCTGTCATGGATTGAATATATTCTCCACTGTCTACTGTTGGAATTAGCCCCTGTAAACACTACATAAAAGTTGAATCTCTGGCGTAATTAAGTTTTCTTCCTTTTATTTTGAGGAAGAACAGCAGGAGGACACTGCATTTTGTAATGTCAAGCTTTGATTTGAAAATGGTATATTTTTCAGACATGAGATGCAGTTAAAAATTAAGCTATGTAATTACACAAGGTTTGGGCGGGTATTACAATCTGCTATTTAATATTATAAAATTACCTTTATTTCCACTACTCATCTTAAAGTACTCAAATTTCACAGACCTTTGTCAGGGCTTTTGATTATACTGTGTTGTTCCAACAGCTTCTGAGGATGATTCTGAAGACTGATACTGGTAGAACTTCGGTACTGCAAGAGACAAATGGAATTGCTGCAGAAATGCTGAACTTGCAAGAACAACATCAACATGCATTTTGGTTTTTTCCTCTCCTTAGTAAAAAGCACATTGAATATTACTGTAGTTCTTGAAGGATTGTTGAATTCAAAATCAACTGCTGCACAGTGGAATTCGGTGGACTTGAGAACTACTCGGCATGTGCAAGGATTAGATACATATTAAGCAACTTCCTTTTTTAGATGGTGAGGATGACGTGCTTTGTTTTGGAAGACATCAGATTTTGAATATTTAAGGAAGCTATGTCTCCCTTTATGTTTCCTTCTTACTGTAGTCACATTTCTGGTTTTGTCTATCGAGTTCTGCTCCTCTGCTGGCACTAAGTGGTTGTAGTGGGTTTCAGGGAGAGGGTGGGCAAGGAGGGTGGGGGTGTTCATGTACTTAAATAGGTTTTGTTTGGGTTTTTTAAATGCCTCTGCTGCATCATATAATAACTGATTGCTTCCAGTGTTTATGAATGAACAGGAGGATGAGCAAGATATTGTAGAGGTTGTTTGGGATTTGATTTATTTGAAGATTATTATTTAACTCAAAAAGCAATAAGAACTTGCAGTGGTCTTCTGATACTTAGTGATGGCTTTTTTATGTACCGGTTTGAAAATTGGAGATTATATTTGATATTATGTGGCTGTTCCATTATGGAATATTGCAGGTGTAAACTCTTGCATTTCAGCATTCCTGGCAGATATGCAACTTGATAAAGACCTAAGGTTGTTTAGTTTAATCAGACTTTTTTAGATGCCACCTTCACTGTTCGAAGCACTGGTTATCAATGTGTTTTCTAGTGTTGTCACTTCTTTATAAATAAAGACAATAAGAGGTATGCATCTCTACTGGTATTGTCCATTTTGTTTAAACATGGATATCTACCAGAGCTTACATTTGAAAACTTAGGAAGCTGTAGTCTGTGGTATCTCTTTACAAATGTTTGTAAGTTCTCATGCAGATATTTAAGATTGTTTCTGACCATTTTGGATTGAAATGCTTTATATGAATGGTGGTACAATAAATTGTCATACGTGTATTGGAATTGTATTTGCTGTAAATACTTGTTAGCTTTTTTAAATACTACAGTAACGGTGTATCTGCAAAGAGTACGGTATATTGAAATACCTTGAGTTTAGTGTATTGTTACAATATGTAAAATTAGCTTGGGTGGAAGAAAGGATGTGCCTTAACAACTGAAATGAACTCGTGTGTTTTTAAGAGTTAACTTCGCAAACGTTAACACGAGATGGCCTGTTGCCCAGAAGACTTAAAAGAAAACAAAATGCTAAGGAAACTGCACATTTCTGTGCTCATTCTGGTAACCTTAGGCATTAGGTATTCAGTGCCAACACTCAAAAGTATAATTCCATTAATTAATTGAAATACAGCTCTCTTTCACAGAATCACTGAATGGCAGGGGTTGCAAGGGACCTCTGTGGGTCATCTGGTCGAACCCCCCTGCCGAAGCAGGGTCACATAGAGCAGGCTGCACAAGACCTTGTCCAGGTGGGTCTTGAATATCTCCAGAGAAGGAGACTCCACAACCTCTCTGGGAAACCTATTCCAGTGCTCCATCACCCTCAGAGGGAAGAAGTTCTTCCTTGTGTTCAGCTGGGACTTCCTATGCTTCAGTTTGTGCCTGTTGCCCCTTGTCCTATTGCTGGGCACCACTGGAAAGAGCCTGGCCCCATCCTCTTGACACCCACCCGTAAGATATTTGTAGGCATTTAAAGGCATTCAGACATTCATTTGAAAAGTGAAGGTCCAGGCATACGTGAAAACGTTTCTAACTCAGTTCTGAAGAAAGCAAATTCAGGTTTATAATAGAACTTAAATGTCTAATGCTTTCTGAGTTAGTTGGTATAGCTTGATAGAACATTATACAGTGAAGCAGACAGTATTTCATATGCACTTAATACATTTAGAGTTAGAAGTTTGAGCTCTGATAGCCGAATAAATTGGTGACTTGAAGGACGTATGTGGCATATTACGGCACGGACTCAACTTGTGGTAAAAGCGAGGCAAAGTTTATTTTGCAGGCAGTGCTTTATACATCTTGACCCGGATGTTAGTTCCCTGGGGACTTTCTATCCCGATAAGGCAGCTATTTGCACGAGGTTCTCTATTCTACTTCTGTCCAATCCGTAGCCATATCACATGTCAGGTCAGCCAAGAAGGCTGCTGATCACGCGCTGCCCATGCGGTGGCTGGCAGTACAAAACCGCTGTTTTGAACTCCTTGTGTACTCAGCTCCTTCAGCACATGCACAAGTCCTGTTTATTTCAGTATTTTTCTCTTGCCTTTCTGCTTTTCGTCCCTGTCCTCTACAGCTACGCTAAAAATTTTTTTCTGTCCTTGTAACAAATAGCATTCCAGGGAGCTGAGCAATTTAAGTAGCTGCAGTACCGCATACAAACTTGGTTCAAGTGAATTGTCACTCTGTTGTCTTGCAGCCTTGTTGAGCTCCAGTGCGAACGGAGGAGGGACGGGGGGGCATATCATGGTGGAATTGATGAAGAGCAGAGGCTCTGAATGCACTGGCTGGGAAGAATGCTGCTGCCAGCCCCAGCTGCCTCCCTGGAGCAGAGCTCTGCCCTGCAGCCCGGACCCCGCAGCTGTAGGAGGGGGAGGCTGGGAGCAGCCAGGATCTGTTGTCCTCCATGCACCTGTGCTGTGCGATCTCTGTCCATGGGAGCATGTCTGTGCAAGCCCTTGTGGGTCTGTGCAGGTGTGTTTGTGTTGGCACAGAGCACATATGTGTTCATGCAAGTGTCTGTGCAAGCATGCATTTGTCGTGTCATCTGCTGCTGTCTCATGCCTGCACTGTATTGGCTCCCAGCTTGTTGCTGGTTCTAGCTGTTGCCAGGTGTACCTAATCCTCAGTGGTGAGCCCAGATCTCCCCAACGAGGCCAGTGACGAAAGAGTCGGGTGTGGGTGGTATCATGCTGATGGGAATAAGCTGCAGGGTTGAGTGTTTCGTCTTGTTCTGGGCCTGGGTAAGAGCTGTGGGGTTGATAGGGCCTAAGGTTGTTTCTCAGTGCCATTGTGAGTCCTCGGAGCTGTGGCACCCTCAGATAGAGATGCTTGCGAGCATCCAACCTGGGGTTTACAGCTGCTTCTGTGTTGGGGAGGGGGGGAGAGCATATTTTTCCATGTCAGAATTCTGACTTTTGCTGCTGTGTGTGTGCTATTTGTCTGTTGCGTGCCAACCTCATCTGCCAAGTTGCTTGCACTGCACTGAGCTGTGCTGTTTCTGATGTCCTTCATCTTCTTCATTCTTAGACTCCTCCCAAACCTGGCCGTGGTTCTGGCTCTTCTGCCACTCTTTCATTATGAGGTGGTGACTTCAGACTTGATACCACTATCATTGGACAAGCATCTTCTGCAGGAGGTCTAGAAAGATGCTGGAACAGCAAAGGATGAGCAGCGTAAGCTTTCAGTGAGCTTAATGAGCTCAGAAGAACAGGAAAGCCTGGAGTTCTGGGTCATTTGCATGTGGTGAGGTAGCACTGGAGTTGGAAGAGTAGAGGGTTTAATTGTAGCTATGGTCTGTCCCAGGCAGTTGGGCTGGATGGTTGTTGTAGGCCCCTTCCAAATGAACTATTCCGTTCTAGAGTCAGGTGGGTGACGTGTGTGGAATTCCATGTGCTGCTTGTTTGGAAAAGAAGGGCCACCACGTGTGCTCGATAGCTGTGTGTTACAACTGTTGTGATATTGAAGTCTTGAGACCTCTAGTAAAGCGATTGGGTGCAGGCTTCATTGTTGGTTTCTGCTTATATATGTAACCTTGTATGTCTGGGGTAGGTTGCTGGGTTGAAAACAGAATTGGATAGGAGACTGCAAAGCAGTTCTGCGTTACGGAAAATGACTTGTTATCTTGGCTTTTTCTGCAATCTGAGCACTTGAGAAGAATTGTCAGCTGAGGCTGGCCAAAGGAGTTCCTGACTTGTGCCCTTGATTTACACCAAACAGCGCGGAAGTGGGTAAATACAGCGAATTGCCTCCTGGTCCGCTTGGGACTGCCCCGTTTGCCACCCTTTCCCTTCGCGCTCCCTGTGTTTGCCTCACAGTGCATCGCTGAGCCCTGTATTCGCCGGTCAGTACACTCGGATGTAATCTCCGTCACTTGGGTTCTCTTACTACCACTCCATTTTCCTTTCTGTTCCCCAGATCCCTCTGCTTGCCTTCCAGTCTCCTTAAAGACCAACCTCATTTGCCATCTGACCGCCTTGAGAGCCTTCCAGTGGCCTGGTTCCGTCAGGACCCCTTGGTTTGCTTTTTGGTGCAACCCAGACACCTCCAGTTGCCTCCTTATGCCCCACAGCCCTCCATTAAATTCAGACCCCCTCAGGGCTACTTCATTGTCCTTCTGGTCTGCCACAGAGCCCTTTTTTCTGCCTCTGTTGCACCCCAGATCCCTTTGCTTATGCTCTGATCCCCTCGGGACACCTTCATGTGTTGTCACTCCCATCAGGATCCCCGCTCTCTTTGTTCTCTGATTCCCTCAGGACGCCCTCTCGTTGGTCCTCTTACTCCCTTCGGGATCCCTCTGATTGCTCTCTGGTTCCTTCAGGGCCCAGTGATTTGCCACCCTGTCTTCCCGTGACTCGCCTGAGCTCCTTGCACCCAGGGCACTTTGCTCCTCTGTCATCCTCGGCTCCCTTCATTACTTCTGTTTGCCTTTCCGTGTGTCATGTGTCTCACTGTTGCCCTTCTGTGCACCCTAGACCCTTTGGTTTGCTGCGAGGATTCTCCATCTGCCCTGCAGACTCCTGAGAACCCCTCCATTGCTCTTTCGGTATGTCCCAGAGCCCTCCACAGAATGGGGGAATGGTTGAAGGTGTTGGGGGTCATAAGTCCAAACACCAGCACCCCCCACACATACACACATCCCACATAAAGCAGTCAAGTGCAGCAGGTTGCTCAGGACCATGCCCAGTCAGGTTTTTAATATCTCCAAGGATGGAAAATCTGCAGCTTTTCCGAGTGATCTGTTCCACTGTTTAACCATGCTCACGGTAATAAGAAAAAAAACACGTTTAAATGGCATTTCCTGTAAGTCACTTTGTGTCCATTGTGTGTTGTGCTGTTGCTGGGTGCTGGGCACCACTGAGAAGAGCCTGACTCCACCTTCTTTACTTCCTCCCATCAGGTACTTAGGCACACTGGCAGGATTCACCTGCCCCCCAGCCTTCCCTTCACAAGGCTACGCAGTCGCAGCACTTTCAGCCTCTCCTTGAAGGATAGATGCCCCAATCCCGTGGTCAGCGCATGCATGGTTTTAACAACTATGAAGATAATACACTATAGAGATAAAATGTTTGTATAAACATAAGGATTATACAGCTAATGGGAAACAAGCAGGTTTGTATGCTGTGAGTGAAAATACCTCAAGTGCAAATTTTCTTCCCCCACTGTCAGTGTAGCAGTGTCTGTGAAGAACAGAGGGACTGGGAGGGGGGTGCAGCAGGACAGGCAGCTCAGGGATCTGTTGCATCTCCAAATTACCTGCGAGGGCTTGTTGAATTCGTGGCACATTCCTTTGTAGAGCCAGGCACTCTGTGACAACTCGATGCTGGTTTGGCATCGCCGGGTGTCCTCAGAGGGCCCCGAGTTCCTACTGTGATCTGGTCTTTCTGAGGTGGACAAGAGGCGTAAAAGGATGCTAAGGACTGCTCGGTTCAAGCTTGTTTTTCTCTGCTGACACAGCTGCTGTGAGCTTGGTTCCCAGGCGCTGTCACACAGGTGCCCTTTCTCCTTGAGCTGTCAGGACGTCACGAAAGCGCCTCCTGCTGGGGGTGTGCGAGTGCCTTCACAAACGTATGGCTGGAGACACAGTTCTTCCCCAGAGACCCTCAGCTCATCTGTTTAAATAATACCTGTGTCCTAAAGGAGCTGTGACTGTTGAATGGTTAAAGAATATTTAGAATGAGGTGCTTTGCAAGTTATTAAGCTGATGTAATTCTCAGTTTTGGCTTGTTAGCAAGGGCAGTGGAAAACCTTGGCGGAGGATTACTGCCGGATAGGCACGTTCGCCCCGACGATGGCTCTTACTGCAGCAAGTGCACCTTAAGAGCACTGGTAAGTTACGAGAAGAGAACAGGTGGTTTTCAGTTACAGGTCTGTTTCTTTGCCATCGCACCAACTGAACAACCAGTCTACAGATTTTCTGGTGTGTTTAGAGCCAAACATACCTTTACGCAGGTTCTGCAGGGGTTTCACAACACACTTATAGTGACACGTGGTCACATTTGAAAAACATTAGAAAACCTGTTTCCAGAGAATAAAGAAAAGGCGTGGTCTTACGGGTGGTATTCTGGCGGCCAGAGATAGGGAGGAAGAGGGCGTCCAAGGCCTGATGGCTGTGTGGGAGCAGGCAAGCAGGCAGAGCCCTGTGGGACAGTGCGCCAGCAGTGGGGTGGTCGGGGTGCTGCAGGCTGGGGGGAGCCCGGGGCTGGTTTGTGAGGCTGAAGCTGCAGCCATTAAGTGGGTGGTGATGTGTGTGCCAGAGGCAAGGTGAGTCTCAGCGATGCGTCAAAAGTTAGGTAGCTTGGACTACAAGAGTTCATCATGTGAGCACTGTGCTAAAAAAAATGTCTGTTCTACATCATAAAAAAAACAAAACCAAAACCCCCCAAAACGTTTCCCCAACTGCAGTGTTCTACCCTTGTTCTGCCTACTCTGTGAGGCATTTTCTTGAGTGTGGGATTCACTGACCAGAGGAAAAGGTTTTTGAGGTGCTCTTAGTGACTGCAGGAAGAATATTACTAGCTGTTAGAAAAGCTTCTTTGTCTCTCAGCAGGTTCTGCTTTCCCTGAGAAAAGGCTGGTTGCTGGTAAGAAATGTGACTACCTCTGGATGTTTGCCTGTGGAGCTGAGCAGGACCCAAACGAATGATTTTAATTGTCCCTAGTGCAGACGAATTAGTTCTTACGGTGTTGCAGGTAGGTTCAGTGGGAGTGCATTCTGCTGCGTGTCTTCCTTAGAAACTTTTAAAGCTGTGGGGAAAAAAGTTCCTCAGGTTCTCTTTACTGTTTTCCTGCTTGTATGTGCTTTGGTGTTTCTTACTTAAAACTGACAGTTCAGAGTCCTTCATTTATGGTTTATTTTTTAAAGTCTGTAGCTGAGGGTTGCTTACTCAGAGGTTATAGTTTCTTTTGTGAGGCTCAGTATTTGTCACGGTTTACAGTTTATTCATTTATTGATCAGGCATCAGGGTTTAAAATTTATCATCATCCATAAACTTTAAATCCCCAACAACCATTTTAAGTTTATAACTTAGATTCAGGATTTATGACTTACAAAAATGGAAGCGTCTAAATCCTAAGATAATAAACTGTATGCCCTGACCTCTAAACACGAGGCTGTGAATCCTGTGGGGTTTGTAACTTCCTCCTGTGCCAGCCAAGGTTCAGCTTTGTGCTCTCATCTAGGGTCTGGATTTTATATGGTACAGCCACCTCACACAAAGTCAGACTGCACAGGTGATGAGTGAGCTGGGAGCAATGAAAATTTCTTGTGGGGCTTTATTCCAGAGGTAGGGCAGAAGTACAGACAGGTGAAAGCAAGGCTTTTCCTCTCAAGTACCAGAGCTGAATCCTAACCCTGAAGGAAAATGGGGCGAGGCGATGCGTTTGACAGCTGCTTAAGTTTCTTGCCTCCTCAAGGGCAGGAGCAGGAGGCGATCCTTCCCCGCTGGACTGATGGAACGGTGGAATGGCTTCTCAACTGTCACAGGGGAAGGGGAGCATGCTGACACCCAGCCCTGTGATACACTCAATCCCAAGTGTCATTTACATGCATTCATTAATGAATGACTGCTTTATTTGCCATTATCCAGGTTTTTTTCCCCTTCTTAAATATGTTGTCCCAGAGGTACTGCTACTGTCACTGATGGGCTCGGCCTTGGCCAGCGGCAGGTCCATCTTCGGGGCCGACTGCCACTGGCTCCATTAAACGTAGGGGAAGCTTCTGGCAGCTTCTCACAGAAGCCACCCCTGTAGCTGGCCCACTACCAAAACCTTGCCACACAAACCCAGTACACAAATAAAGAAGAATTTCTTTTTGGCCATAACATACGATAAGAATCTCTCCCTGTACATACAACTGCCAAATAACTAGTAGTTACATGCAAAAGTTAACAGGGACAAATTCTAGATTTCTGCAAACTTTCTGAAAGGTATGAGCTTATTATATGTTCAGAAAATATAGTAAGAGATAATTAAATCCTAAATGTTAACAATATACTTTAATTGCTATCTGAAGCCCAGCAAAAATCCAGTTATTTAACTGTACACTGCACATATAAGAAATGTGCCCTATATTGCATTTAAATAGTTTATCTGTATTTACCTAGCAAATTAACTCAGTTACATCTACAATTCCTGTTGATTTTCATCTTGTATCATCCTGGGTTTTTTACTCATCATTTCGCTTTGGAGGTGTTTTGTTACCCTGTTTAAGGTATTTAAAACTTCAGTTGCAAGTTCACTTGCTAAAGGGTGAAATCAAAGGATGTGTAACAAATAATCACAGAGCAGTTACAGTTCCAAGTGTGTAGCTTGTTATATTCTGATCTGTTAGTGTATTTTGATTTTAAGAATGACTGAATATTCGTAGGCTAGTGTGTTTTCAGTTAATATTTAGGACCATGGACTTGTAATTCAGACACTTCCCGTCAGTCAAGTGAAGGGTGTTAAAGGAAAGAGCCATCTAAATCGTATTGCATCCGGTCCTAGTAGGGAGATAATAAGCACTCTTTGAAATTGTGTAAAACTGAGTGATCACTTACTACTTAGAACTCACTTCTTTTTATCTTAATGCTGATTTGCATTAGAATGGCAGGTAAAGCTAGAGTACTTCACAGGTTTGATTTTTCTTAGCAACTAAGCATGCTACAGTTGCAGCAGAGAGGGTATGTCATGCCAAACATCATGGCTCTTGTGTGCTCTCTGAATAGTTCTTGGCTGAGAATGTACCCAGAAGCCAGGTCTTTAATGCTTAATATCTAATTAATTAAATATGCACACAACTTACAACATGCCACTCAATGCAGTACAGACTGGTGATTCATAGATGTTGGACTTGCTATAAAATACGTGAAAGTAAGTATGATAGATTATTTTTGTGGAACAGTAGTGTCTGGTTTAACTATAGCAAGGACATAACGTATGTTGTCCCTTACTCACTGGGAATAGTTCATATGTAGCAATTGCAGCTTAAATGTGGCCACTGTTGTCAAATGTCACAATACAGTTGAAGTTACAACTTCCGGTCTTTCTCACTCTAAAACATTCACTTACTGAAGATGCAGCTTTCCGTCCTTGTTTTCTCCTTTAAGCTGGCTTGGTTTTGCCTTAGAAGTGAACAATGTTCCTTCATGTATTGCTGCACTGGGAGACCAAAACTACATACATCATTGCAGTCAATATGTGTACACATGAACACAAGCAAATGCAATAGGCAAGTTTTGGACCTCAGATTTAACCATGTGAAATATCATTACTATTCAAGATTAGTACAGCATGTACTTGCTATAGAAGCATGCAGCATAACCAATCTGCCCGAGCAAACTGCCTTTTGAGCTGCGTGTTCTTGGGAAATGAACGCAGGGACTTTCTTGTTTTGTTTTTCCGCGGTTTCTGAAGGAAGCCAGGCTTACACACTCATCCTCTGTATACTCATGTTTCAGTTTACTAATTTCAGTCAAATTTGACAGATGGGAAGAGGCATTAAGAAAGGAATTTTCATTAAGCTTGTGCGAGAAAGAGTCCAATTAGAGGAAAATGTGTTCTGAATACTGTAATTTCAGGAGAAACTAGAGCACGAGCTCAGGTCTTGTTGGACATCAGAGGATCCGCAGAGGGAGAAGCTGTCCTACGTCCTCTACCCACCAGAAGTGCTTTAGTCATAGCTCACACTTTACTAGTAGACACTATGGGATTAATTCCTCAACAAGATTTTTCTCGGAGATGGGTTTGCAGGTATCTAGTAAGACACACATTCAGCACAACACTCCCCACATGGTTAGGGCTTTTACAACAGGTCTGTCTCTGTCTGTCTGTCCCTCACTCCCTCTCATTTCTGTTCAGTTCAAAGACTAGTCATAGGATCCCAAAAGACCAAAACCCAGAATTCTGCTCTTAATATATATATTTAAGATATACAGGCTGTGAAACTTGGCAGTGCTTTAAGCTCTTTCCCACTTCGAGCAGCTGGCGATTAACTGGAGATTTTTAGATGTAAAATGTTACAGTGTGGGAGTTCCTCAGCGGAGTGTAAGTGAAAGTATGACCACAGGTGGAAACGCAATACTTCACGTTTTGTTTTATATTTACTGCCTGCAGTAGTGACATAAACATTAAATGGAAGCAAATTGGCGATTGCCCCTTTGGGGCTTGGGGCTGTTGTAAAACTGGAGGAAATGAAAACTCGTGATTGGATCTGGAGGAAAACACTGCCTTCTGGAAAGGATAAGCAGGTAAGTTTTATTTTATTTGTTTTCTAAAGTGACATAAGGTTATTTGCTCTTTTATTTGGCCAGAGTTTGACAAGTGGCTACAGTCACTCCCTAGTTGCCCTGTAAGGGGAAATGTACCAACATATTTTAAGGGAATTGCATAGAAGTATAGGTTTTTGCAGCTTCGGGGCCACACTGAGAAATAGTGCCATATATCATACACAAATTAAGAAAAGGTAGGAAAGAGAGACTCTCCACATGCCGTTTGCAGCAGATAATGAAAATAATATGCTCATAAAGATACATTGTCAAATAATGCCTCTGATACTTTTTGTGCGATTCCTTTGCTTTACCTTACAGCATACTGTAATGTTGACACATGGAAAAGTAAGAATTTCATGACGATTACTGCATTATGGAAGCCAATGCTGGTTTTTATTTCAGCCTTCCACATCTCTGTAAATCCTGAAATAAATTCAAGCACTAACTCTCCTAAGATTTTCACAAAACTGTTTACTATAATTTTGCCCATTCCTGGATCAAATTTAACGTCCACCTGAACTAACGGTAGGACTGGGCACACATAGCCAGTGAAAGAGGACGATGCGAAGGGAGTGCTGAAGAGCAAGGGATTCAGGGCTCAGAACAGATTTTGGGGACAGGCATTTCATGAGACGAAAATACTTCCTTGCAATTCCCAGTCCTAATATTACCTAAGCCAAACTAAAAGCGTGCCTGCTCAAATTCTGACCGGAGCCGGAGACTCCTATCCTCACAAGTTAGTCAGCGCGCAGGCGTCACGCGTGCTTGCTATTATCTATTGGTATTGAAGTGTATTGGTTTTGTTTTTGTAACTGTCTCGATGGCTGTCTGTTAACTGTTTGTTATTTCATCTATTACCAATAGCTACAGATCAGCCGAAAATAATGCAAGTTTCCATAGCGAAGGAGCCACACCGATCTCTCCTTTCAGCCCCCCGGGCATTCTCCGAGCAGGGAGCCAAACGCCCCGGGCTCCCTCGAAGAGCCTCTCGCCGCTGGGCAGGGTACCTGCCGCTCCCCGAGCCCTGCCTCGCAGCGTCCCAGCCGTGAGGGGAGGTATTTATGCAATTAACGCTCATTTTTTAGCGTTGGGCGGTGCGAGCGGCCGGGCCCAACGGCTGCCGCGCGACGGGCGTTGGCCGCCCCGGGGGGCGGCGGGAGCCGTGAGGCGGGGCCGGCCGGCG
>Ga0065711_1005400_pt1 | contig 20763 bp, 12 predicted proteins | sample Hoacrofraction12_FD_59098 | JGI IMG/M metagenome (GOLD analysis project Ga0065711, IMG submission 59098) | Hoatzin crop microbial communities from Cojedes, Venezuela - Epithelial fraction 12 v2 (version 2) | ecosystem: Host-associated > Birds > Digestive system > Esophagus > Crop | place...
GCTACTGCTCTGGCAGTTTATACCAAGCCAGACTCAATTTTCTCTCCTACAACCTGCGTTCCTCAGTCCAGAGAGTTCCATTTGGAGGGTGCCGCAACGCTCCCCCATAGGGACTTCTGCAGTGGTAAAAATTTATTTTGAGGCACTTGTTCTGTTACTGTCCTTTTTTCCCTATGGTCAACATTGTCCTCCTCTTCATTAAAAAACACGTTGAGCTCCATGGCACATCATCCCAGGCACTCGTATGGGATGAAAAAGCAAATGGCCGACCTATACATGCGTCATTTCAGCAGTATAAAGAGCAAGAAAGAAGAGCCTTTTGCTACTGGCTCCCACAGCCTTTGCACTTCAGGCAATCCTCACGTCCCAACACAAGCCTCTTCTCAACAGAGCTCTTCATCTTTCCCTGCGGATTCCCCACTTACCCTAACACTTTGGCAGTGATTATTCACACCAAGTTCAAACCAGAACACTCCCTTCAAAATCAGCCTTAGATTGCACCTCTGCCAAGGTTTATCACCACCCTTCACTTAAACACAGAAGTTTGAAACAAATCCCCTTTAGCGCAGCTGGCAGAAAAACCCCACAAAACTCTTCCTTTATCAGAGATGCTTAAAGTTGAAGCCCTGTATTTAATATTTCACTTCCAAGAGAATCACCTGCAGTAACTCACACCAAGGTTATTTTCTACGAACAGTTTTTCTTTGAAGTTCTATTACTTGTCAAAGCTAAGTTCAAAATAGAAACACTTCTTGCTCATTCATTGACTATTTGATGAAGAAACTTGTCAGCTATCACATCCAGAAATATCTCTAGGCTCTACTATTAATAGCAACCGGAGAACAAATGCTATCAGGGAAGTTTAAATCTTTGAGAAGCACTGGCACAATTGTATCACACTCCCTCCCATCTCAAAGATCTCCATCTATGTTCAACCAGCTTTACATACCACGTAAGTCAGACCTACAGCAAAGCAGTTGTAAACCAAGCCGCGTTTGCTTGCCATCCATGCTGCCACTGCTAGTGATACGGCTGTATGAAGAAGTAACAAGGACTGCAGAGTGCTTCCCGGCAGGCACTCGTCAGCCCACACCGACGGAGGACAAGCACGCATCCCAAGCCTTCTCCAGCCCTCCTACAGACGGAGCAGCTGACTCCAGGCTGGAGATGAGCATCACTGTCCTGGGCGGAATCCGGAGTCCTCAGCATTCTCCTGTGAAAGCCACATTTATCCACCGCTCCCGAAAGACCAGGGCTGGATCTGGATCTCTTTTTATAGCCTGGCATATACAGCACTTCAATGGACATTTCAAGATCTGAATTCTGTTTTCCCCGTAGAGTGGATTCACATCCACTTATCATACAAAAGAAGTGAGAGGCAACAAAACCACCTCGAGACAGAGCAATCGTCAACCCCTCTCTTTGAGCTTTGCCTTCCGGTAACGAGGAACAGCAGACCCACGAGGCCGGTGAAACGGCCCAGCGGTGTAACTGCCTGGCTTGGACACCACTCAGGAACACACAGTCCTAAGCTCCAGCTGCCCCTGCAGACAGTTCATGTATTTCAGCCCCAGGTCACAGAATAACCTGGCCAACAGATGCACCCATGAACACATTTACGGTATTTTTTACTACTAAAGCTGACGCACCTACCCTTACGTGTATTACCACCTGGTCTCTTAAACATGCAAACCTTTCTTTACGGCACGAACAGATCATTCCACTGAACAGTCAGCTTTAAATTCTGTAACACAGAGGCTAGCAAAAAGAGATGACCTCAGTGTCAATATTGTTAAAGTACTACTCAGTACGTTGACCATTAAAAGAGGAAATAGTAAAGAATCATGTTCCTAGCCATTTTTGTAAGTGCTGTAAGCACAAGAAGCTGTTACATAAAAATATCTGCTGAGTTATAATTTAAAATTAATACAATCATTTTGTCTAAAAAATTGTTTTGAGCATACCAGACTCCCAGATTAATTACAGTTACATTAGATTAACCTAAGCAAAAAACTAAGCTTGCCAACAAGCTCCTACAGAAACTCATTATCTGGCCTCCAACCAAACGCACAATCCAAGACAGGCTTTTTATGTCAGCAGCCTGCTCTTGCAACTAGCAACTTTTTTTTTTTTAGATAAAGATCAACAAAAATGGTGACATTTCAGCAGTTTCAGGCTCACTAGAAAAAAGAAATCTTCTCAGAGACTTTGTATTTGAAGTGGCTTGGATCAAATTTAGATAAGCTTGAGGAAGCTTTTGTAAAACGCAAGACCAGAATCTGAGCTAGAATTAGCTTTGTTGTAAAATACAGTAACTAAATATCAAAACCACTTGCTTCACCATCACGATTCATCCCCCCCCCTCCTTCACCATCACGATTCTCCCAACTCCCCATCCACATCCTGGCCTCAGGTGGTTCGGCTCTAAGTTCCAGGCTGTTTCTAACAACAACCCGTACCAGCAACACCAAAATCAACACGCAGTTTTGCACATGCAGAGCTCAGAGCGTGAATGCAGACCCACACCTCCTTCTGCTTTCAAACTAATCATAAATAGGCATTATGAAATTCTAATAAAAATACAGCTATTTTAACTCCATGCATTGTAAACACTCTCATTTCCCAACACTGTCACAGATGTGACAATAATTGCTCTCACTACCACACAAAAAATAAGCTATAAATAAGAATTAAGACTGGTAACACGCTTGCAAATTATTAATTTGAGCAAAATCAAATCCATCCTCCCCAATCAAGTTTATTTCTGCAAACACCCTACCATTAATGTTAAGCAACAGGAGCTCTTTCCCACGTTCAGCGCCGTAACAGCAAGTGCTGCAGAGCAGAGTCAGGCAGACGCTGACTCTGCAAGACCGATTTAGGTACCGCTTTGTTGCGCCTCAGCCAGATCTAATAATACTAGCAGGTCCTCTGTTGTAATATCGTAAGGATATCTTACATTAACACACTTACAAACATAGCTATTCAGGCACCCAGGTTTTTAAGATGGTGGGGTTTATTTCTCTTGTTGCAGTAGCAGAGGTCAAACCAGCAAAATTAAACAGCAGTCTGTAAAAATTATCCTGAAATCCCAAACCATCTAGTAGAAAACTAGGTAACAGCTTATGTATACAGGGCTTGATTAATGAAAAAGGCCTATATTTTCCACACTTCAAAAAAAAGCCAAAACTAAAATAATCTTTAAAGGTGGTTTTTTTTAATTGCCATTAATATCTAGTATATCAAGACCCAAAACCCCAAACCAACATATACACACATTCCAAATTCATGATAAGTAGAGAAATATCAAGATTTCCCAAACTTTCAGATAAAAATCAGAAGGAGACCTAGCACAGCTTTTTCTGCCTACATTTACAGAGAGGCTTCAGCACAGGACAAGCAGCTGCTGGGGAACACCAAGAGCCAGCCGGCCAGCGTCGTGTGGAGGGACCCGGCTACTGGGCTTGCTCCTACGGGCATCTGGACATCCCACACCACCGTGCAGAGGTTGGGACGCAGAAGGGAGGAGGGCACCTGGGGAACAGCAGCACTCAGTGCACCGCTGCTGTCCAAAACCCGCCTCAACTCACCCCAGAGTCTCCTACAACTGGCTTGCAGGTTTCGGTTTTATGTTGCTGCATCTAGCTTTTACACAAGAATACGCTGAATCAGAGTATGTGGCCTAGCAGACTGGGCAGGGAGCGAACAGATAAATCTTCATGTGCACTTTGTTGGAGAAAAGACTCTGCTCCACAACGCGGCGATGCAGTTTTCCTCAGCTGTTAACAAAACGCAAACCAGCTACGCAAAGTCAAACAGCATCGCCTCAGCAAGCGTTCGTCTGGAGCCTGGGGGGAAAAACCCAACAAAAAAACCCATTAAAACATCATGGATGAATTTCATCTTAGGTCAAAGAGGCCATACAAGACTATGACACAGCAAAGTAACCTCTGAAGCACCTGTACTCCTTTTGCCAGAAAAAAAGCGTTTCAGAAAGCTGAAGACGACACTGGAGTTGAAGCAAACCCAGCAGACCCTTAGTCCTCATCTTCACATCCCACCTCCTTCACATTCTCCCTCTAATCTCGAAACATCTTTCTGCAGAAGTCCGAGGTAAGAGCTCTGGTATCCAAGAAAAGCCAGGCTGTGTGTGGATGAACAAATACAGACATGGTGTCAACACCAGTGTGTTCTGGTCTTATCATGAGGGAGGGACGTGCAAATTGAGGGAGTGGAAAGTATCAGGATTATGTTAGGTATTCATTACTTCTTCACTGAAATGCTCCTGCATATTATCCTAAAAGAGCTGACAGCAGAGCAGGGACATCACATGATACACTCAGGCCATCCACGTACCAACTGATACTGAAAACAAAGCTTGGCATGTTTTTTTCTGGACATGTCTAACTAAAACTGGAAAACCCCATGAGTGCATCTAAGCCTACAACAGATTCACTGTCGAGCTCTATATTCTGTTCTGTGCACAAAGTTCCCTCTTGCTACGTGATTCTTCCCCTCCAATTTCTCACTTTAATAGACAGAATCTCATCTCAAGTCACTGTCTGAACATTTTGTACTTATTAATATTTAAGAAACTAACCAGACAAAGATCAGCTGACTGCAGTTGAGAGCTCCTTGGATGCTCAGCTTTTCTTCCTCTTGTCCACACACTTCTCCAAAACTGCCCTCCAGAAGGCTCCTCTCTGTGAAGAAAGCCAAACCTTACCCACAGCGTCTCTTCCAGAACAATACAGTGTTGGCACCTTTCAAGAAAGCTTCACATTAAGCTCAACCCAACAAGATGCTTAGGCACACAAAAGAGACACTAACCTCACTCAACGCAGCCCCTTCATCAAGGGCACCCGTGTGAGACTTATATCACCCAGGACTACGCAACTCTCCCAAGTAAGTAGCGACACGACAAGAGGAAATGGCCTCAAGTTGTGTCAGGGGAGGTTTAGATCGGACATTAGGAAAAATTTGTTTACTGAAAGAGTGGTCAGGCATTGGAATCGGCTGCCCAGGGAAGTGGTGGAGTCACCATCCCTGGAGGTGTTCAAAAAACATGTAGATGTGGCACTTGAAGACATGGTTTAGCAGGCATGGTGGTGATGGGTTGACGATTGGACTAGATGACCTGAGAGGTCTTCCCCAACCTTAATGATTCTATGATTCTCTGTACAGAGTGATGTCACCACTTCTCATTGGAAACCAAGAAACGTCAATACTTTGGGCCAAGCATTCAGCTGGACTGCCCAAGAGCAGCTTACAAACACTCCTCAAAACTTACAAGCATTGCGCCAGTGCCCTCAATTTCCGACACCAACAAACACGCAAGGCTTGACCTTCAGAACTGAGCTCTCCCCACACTCAACTCGTCACTGGTTCGTCCTAAAATTAGTCACCGCCTTAGCATCACAGGCTGGTAAAGTCTTCCTCCAGCTATGTCATTCTTGGCCCCAGGGTCATAATATGACGTAATACATATACAGAGCAAACTGTTTTCTGGTTTTGAGTAACACCTGCTAAAAGCTCCTAACCCTTTCAGAGTCAGAAGTCCTGAAAACTCTCGGGACAGATTAGACTAGATAGGGATAGACTAGGGGGATAGACTTTGTTGGGTTTATTGGCATGAGAAATGAAGTTATCAGTCAGGCTACCTATGGGGTGGAGAAATATTATGCTTAGTAATTCAGGTTTATTTTTCCCTTGCGTTTAAAGGGAGATGATCAAAGAAAACCCCACCAGAATCACCCCTCTCTGTGTTACAGACTGCTGGCAGAAGCAACACCCAATTAACACATGTCGGAAAAGAGCAGGAAGTTGTGCTTCAGTGTTGCAGGCTTAATTAGATGCAGCTATTAATTAAACATCAACTCTGAAACAATTTTTAAATTGTCCACTGACTGGGAGGAGGAGGGGAGGGAAAAAAAGTGGAAAGCTGTGTAACACGTGCTATGGCACAACATGGGGACTGGAGACAGAAGTTCAACACACGGATCCTGACTGCCAGTGGTGAGGTTGTCACAGCAACCATAATGCAGCTTCATGAGTATGCATCACGCTAAAATCTATTTTTTCTCCCAAAAGAGACTAACGTGTCATTCAGCTCACAACATGAAGCTGCCTGGGAGACAAGTCGGGGTTGTACAGTAGAAGTGACTTCTCTTTGAATCCTGCAGGCAGGAGGGGCTGGGGGAAGAGGGGAGATGCAGACCAGGGCAGCACAGGGCTGCAGGACTCTCTTCTGTACCTGCCTCCCCCAGAGGGTACTTTGGACGTATCTGGCAAACATTTCAAGTCAGAGCTTCCCAAAATGAGCTGCTCCGTCCCTGCAAAGTTTCAGACCTGCGCAAGGTATCAGCCTTAAGCAAGCCCACGGAAGGACGGAGAAGGGGGAGCTGCTGCTCCCACTGCTAGGGACAGTGCCCAAGCCAGCTGGAACCAGGGGCCCGTGGCTTGATCATCACTGGAAAATTATGGGTGGAAGGGCTCACAATAAGACTCCAAACCGCACACATACCTATACAGGTCACACACCGGTGTGTGAAGGAAGAAGCTGAGGAAAGTGACTATTTCTGCTGAGTAGCTGTGGGAGTCGTACTTTGTACTTAATCCCCCACTTGCCACCACCCTGGAAGCACACCTCCTCCAAAAACACACCACACTGCAACCACGCTCACACCCTACACACCTCTGTCTCTCTTGCATCACGAAACCTCAAAGTAGCAAGTTTTGTTACCTTAATTCCGCTGTAAACTGGGAATTTTAACTCCCAAAACAAGAAGATAAAGCCCATTTTTTCCTCAAGACACCCAGGGGTGGGGGGGGAGAAAAAATCTGAAATGCTTCCTACACCATTGGAAGAGCAGCATGGAAGCCCCTGCATGAAAATGCCTCTGCCTGCGGAGAGGAGCTCAAGCAGCACCCGCGGACTGGAGGAACCTCCGGTTTGAGCCACGGGGCAGCAAGCAGTGCCTCAGCACTCCTGCTTGCCAGCTTCTCTGCCTGGCAGATGTCCTGTGAAAGGCGCAGCACGTCACGACAGTAATAAAAGCCTTCCACCCTTCCAGGCGAACCCCTCCCTTCGCGGTCGCCCACCGGGTCCCCCCTCGCCGCCCCGTCCCCCCTGCTGCGTACCCATCCCAGACGAGCCCGGCCCAAGCCTGAAGCCCACTTGATCACAGGCTGACGTCAAAGGGAGCAGCCTCATCCATTTCTGCCACGGCCTTCATGTCACTTGACCACTCATGCAGCTGATCTGCTCATTGCTGATACAACTAATTTTTGTGTTTGTTTTCTGGCAAGGTCAGTCTAACCAGAGCAGACAGCCACGCAGCCTCACTCGTGGCTGCGCAAGCTGTCAGGGCTGTCGTGCCTCCCGAGCAGAAAATGTTTCTGGTCATGGGCGGAGGGAGAAAGCGTCCTTTTACAGCAGCCACCTGCAAGTAAATCAGGTTAAATGACCGCAAAGCCTCACCCTAAAGATAGTGTTTATGAAGCTGCCATGAGGCACATTTCAGAAATCAGTCCCACGCCAGAGCTTCAGTCCCTCCTCCGAAGGATGGGGGAAGAGCTTGTCACAGCTCAGCACTGGCAAAAGGCTTTTTCCTGCTCCCTCACTCTGAATTTTGTCTACCAGTCAGGGGAGCTGCGGGGAAAGACGGGGAAATGAACACCACCAGCTCAGCAAGAGTCTCCACATTCGAGAAGGCTCAGGCAGTTCCGGCCTGGCTGGGCTGCAAGCAAGTGAGAAGCCAGGCAGAGGGGAAGCACTGCTGTAAGCAAGCACCACAACTTCTGCCTAAAAAGACAGAGACATGGGGGTGACAGACGGGGGGCAGGACGGAACACCACTGACACAGGGTAAGAGGAGGCTCTCACTGCACAGATCTCCTCTTCCACTATTCACACAGCAGTGTAAGAAGCCTAGCTTGACATAGCACTCAGAATAAAGTTGGCCTTTTACAATCTGCTTCAAAATAAACATTTGAAGTCAGAAGTACACATACTAGCATCGAGTATCTTATTCAGATTAATAAGTATATTACGGAAGGTGACCACTAAACTGTTTAGAAAGCGTGAGCCCTGCCAGCCCTGAAGAAGAATTATAATTTTATCCTTTCTAGTAAAAAAAGTGCAAGTTATTGAGACCAATGCAGTTAGACCTGTTCGATGCTGTGTTCTTCATCATCTCAGCTGCATGTTCATCATCTTCAGATTATAAATACAGATAAATCAGAGAATTAAAAAAAAGACACTGTGGAAATAAACCATAATCCAGGCTTAGAGCAAGACACTTTGAGAATAGCCTTCCAAGGTCTACACAGGATGGCTTGGACCTAGCAGGTATTTCTGGAAGAGGTCTCTCAGCAGCAGGCATGCATTTCATCTGCTCAGGATGACTGCTCGTAGCTCACCCAGCAATCTTCAGAAACAGAACAAAGGTATAAAACGTGGTCTAGTTTTGAAGAATGGCTACATGGATATAAGGAAGAAATTCTTCACTGCGAGGGTGGTGAGGTCCTGGCACAGGCTGCCCAGAGAAGCTGTGGCTGCCCCCTCCCTGGCAGTGTTCAAGGCCAGGTCGGATGGAGCTCTGAGCAACCTGGTCTAGTGGAAGGTGTCCCTGCTCATGGCAGGGGGGTTGGAACTAGGTGATCCTCAAGGTCCCTTCCAACCCAAACCTGTCTATGATTCTATGATACATATTCCTTTTTTGATAAACAAAGATTTCATCTTGCTATTCATTGAAAAAAATAAAGAGAAATAAGATGTACACATTTGAAGCAGGACGCAACTCTTGGCTATGAACTGTAGCCTGACCTATCTCTGCTGACCCCCACACAGCGCAGGTACCTCTGCCAAGCGTCGCCGAGAGCGTGCAACCCACCGCAGCACCACGCAGAACAATGTGCCACCATGCCAAGCCACCTATGCACCGCAGTTCTGCCTACAACAAGACCATGCAGGAGGAGTTACCAAAGCCATCAGGCCATAAACCACAGGCCTACAACTGCTGTGTTACGCATGCAAGGATAAAACGAACTTGTCTACCTTTCTGCTCACAAAACCACCACCTGGCCACATTTACAATCCCCAAATCATTCAGCTACGGGGGCACCTCACTGAGAAGAAGGCTCGTAGCCAGAGTACAGCAAGATGCTCTTGAGGAGCTTCTCTCAGTTTAGGGAGACAATTCAGCAGAAGCCAATGTCAACAGCTCTGTAAGCAAGTAACAAGTTATCATGAAACCACCCAGATATGAGTTTTCAGAGGAAGATTCCCAGGATGTGGTGGTGCTTGTTATATCCTGTTGCCTCAGAACTGCAGACAGCAAAAAAATTATGCACAGGAATTAACAACTACATTTTTGAAGCTGCTTCTAACAACTGGAACAAGACATCTCAGAGCAAGTCTTTAAATAAACCAGGGCACACTGACATACCCAGCTCCCCTCCTCTACCGAGCATCACTGACGTATAGTTACATGCCAAGTGGCATTTCTCCCAAGCAAAGCCAGCTTCTCTCTTGATGGAGCTATATTAGCAAGGTTTCCACCATGTTTCAACACATGTACTGGACACAAGGAAGAGGCAGAAAAAAATCTCTGCCAGTTTGGTTTTTTGATCCCAAACATGGGGTAACCTATGAATCCAATGGTGTTTGCACTGAATGGATCAGCTCTTCAGTTTATTAACCAAGCCTGTACAAGCACTCCGATCTACCATACTTTTTTGCATGCTTTATTTCAAAACAAAGTATTTTCTCATCTCAAAATGACACAAACACATCGCGATGCCTGTCAGGCAGCTAAAATGACACAAATCCAATGACAGTAAACAGCAACCTGGCACATTGCTGAGCCTTCAGACTTGAAACAGATTTAAATTAACACAAAGATAGCACGACAGAGTTTAGTAACAAAGTGAAGAAACCAAGGGAGAAGAAATAAGATTATTTCAGTCATCATTTCAAGCAGACCAAGCAAGTTAAAAGCCAGCTACAGGATGGCATTTACGTCTGCCCCTCAGACTGGGATGAGGGCCAGAATCACCCTGCTTGGGCTGACGGGTATATATACGCCATGATGACACTTCAGTTAGCAATGATAAAGGTCCAAAGGTCAAAGCACTTAAAGAAAAAGACCCATCTACGCAGAGCGCGTCCCTCTGCGCCTTACGGCTGGGGTGGGGAGGGCAGGGGCAGGCAGCGTTATTCCTTGCACGCACTCCCCAGCCCCACAAGCCACCATGAAACCGCTGCAGCCGTGCTCATTCCAAAGCTTCCCAAGTTCACAAAGGAGGTTGACGTAGCCCAGAGACCACCCCCACACCCCCAAAAGCTCTCCGAAAACTCCCTAAAAAACCTGGGGGAAGGAGCAGAAACGACGGCAGAACGCAGCATTTTTGACACTTCTGTCAGTCTCTTAACCAGGACTTCTTCCAGCTCTATCTTCTTCCCAATTACTTCAATAATATTCACCTATTTAAATTTTGGAATTTTAAAAACTAAACTATGGGTTTCACTTTTTGAGAATGATCCTAAAACTTTAATTACCAATCAGGCTCAAATTCTCTGTTTGGGGATATCAAGCCTTTTGTTTCCACTACACAAATGTTTTAACAGACAGTCTCTCAAAGTCATGGAAATTTGGAATTCCAAGACTTCCTGCATTAATGACAGAAGCCTGCTGAAGACTGCAGGACATGATCGAACCACCAGCTAGCATAGAATTCTCACTAACCTCTGATTTGGGGGGGGGGAGTAGAAAGAAAGATGATATCTTTGAATTTCTTTGTCGTAGGAACCTGGGGCCTTCATCCAACTGCAGGATCTAGGCAGGCTGACTAGACTGAAGCAGGGACTTGGATGGCTGTAAATGGGAGTCTGTTCTAAGCAAGACCTAAGTCATGGAAGATGAGATGACAAGAAACAGGGACAGGCTGTCTTTAGGGTAGAAAGAAAAAGCTGGAAAGACACAATAAGGCGATAATTCATATCCTACCGATACTCCTGCCAAACCCTTCTATTTATTGGATAGTACAAAAACTCCAGAAACTACACAGCATTTTTAATCGAGGACTGTTCTGGGTTTTTATTGCTGCACTCAACTTTGATACCCCACAGCCCAGCAGAAGCGTCAGGCCTCCAAGGGCTGTACTGCAACAAGCAGAACAGAAAACATGCCCTGCTACAACGGCTCCTTCAGAAAAGGCAGCCAGACAACCCAGAAGACATGAAAGCAAGTTTTTTCTGAACAAGACGACCATTTTCCAGTAACTGGAAAAGTTTCTGGGTGCCCAGGAATCACAACAAACAGTAAGATGGGAAAGCTGGGTCCAATTCGCGTATAACCAGCCCTAAGGCCTTCAACTAAGAGCTCACACGTGTACCAAAAAAAGTCTTTGGATCTGGTGTATCAGTTAACAGGGCTACCGAAGAGGTCAGACCACTTCATACTGGTGTTCCTACACGAGGGTGCGTACAAGAGCATGCAGGTGACAGAAGAAGCTGTCTCCCTTCAAGAATGACAGGGCTACTGAACCTCAAGCAATTGAGTACCTTTATTTAAAGGTGTTTTCTTTAGCAGACCAGCTACCAGGGGAGCTGTCCTTTCCACCTTGCCAGGCAGAGCGCTTTGCTCTGCCCCATGCCCCAGTGACAATACTCACATCACCAGCTACGACTGCGTTTTGCAAAAAACTTTAAGAGTTCAATCTACTGGTTAATTTTTATTTAAAAAGAAAAATAAGTTATTTCAAATTATTATGAACTTCTAGGAAAGAAAATCTCCATGCTTGTAGCTAACCTACAAGAGTTGGTGTCTGGCATTTCCTCCACGGTTCGGAAGCATCAGCGATGCATCTGCTTCCTAAACACGGTTTCTCATCCCCCATTTCAGACAACGAGCAATCTGTGGTCAGACAGTCTCTCTCAAGGTTCTTAGCTTTTCCAGTACATGTATCTGTCTTTACTTGCTTTCCTTCTGACTTTTACAAGAATGCAGTATTAACTTCATAGCAATTAAATCACTGAACCAAAAAAGCTCTAAAAAAACGCCAGCCTATGTAACTACCAACACTTGGTTCAGCTGGGGCTTTTGAAAAGGGAGGAGAAAGTAAAAAAAGCAAATCACCACCCTTAAAGCAAGCACTTTTTTTTGTGTCAGTCCACGCAGTGTTTCCAAAACTCACCTAACACAACTGTTCAACAGTTAAATTACACACATGGAATTTTCTGTGCAGAGTGAGGTCTGCTGTACTTTTGTATTAGCTCTCAGATATTATGATGAACTTTTAGCCAGCTGAGAAGAAAGCCACCTTCAGGGTAAGATAACACAGATGTCGTTTGCTTCAGACAATAAGGGATACAAACCGCGTGGAAAGATTTTCCATGATTTAACAAAGACAATAAATTGCCACCAACAGCAGACTAATGAGTCACGGACAACAGCTTAATACTTGAAGCTTATCTCTAAAGAAAAAATATTTATGCAATTTCAAAGTATTAAAAACAACACAGAAAATGAGTTTTGAATAGATCCCATGGTCTCCAACCAGCATAGCTGTATGCATCCAAGTGAAATCCGAATCGGACACTCTGCACAGCCAGGCTTGAATTCCACCAGGAAAGCCGGACTGAAAACATCGGTCATTGCCTCTCATTCAAAAGGCAAATGCTGGCCCTGCCCTGCTTTAACAGAGGCCTGCCCAGGGCCCGAGAGCTTCACCAGGCAAATTCAAACTGCTAAGCAAAGTGACCTCCACATTCCTCCTGTAAAACATCCCAAGCAATGGCATTTGTGCCTCACTCATTTTTAACGTGTTGTTGTAGAGGGACAAGCGATCTAGCGCGAGAGGAAATCGTTGTTGGCAGAGCCCCCAAACCGGGGAAAGGTTGCTGCTGGAAGAAACAGGAAAGAAGCAGAAGTAGCTTCAGAAAAAGTGTATTTGCTGTAAAAACATTTCTTAACACAGCTTTAAGTGGAAGTCAGAACTATCCCAACTTGGCTGGTAACTCCCACAACTGAAAGTAAGAATAAGAGCTGCCGAACACGCGCACATTCATCAGTCCCATGAGCAACTCTGCCAGGGAGGGAAGGCAAAAATCCTTCAAAACAGGCCCAGACCCTTTCCTAAGCATCAAAAGCTTTATATTCAGAATGTTTTCCTGAAACAAAACAGGGCTAGCTCCAGATAACCTGGAAGAAACCACAGTCCTCATTTCTGCAGTGTTTTGCAAACTCTTGACATTAGTTCCAACTCCTGCAGGTTTCCAGCAAGCTCTTCCAGCTGAAGCAGACCCCGGGAGCACAGCACCCTGCAGCAGCTGCCTCATCTCTCACAGCGTCAGCGTGTCCCAGCGGACACTCCGTGGCCTGCTGGGAAGGACATTCCTCATTGCACAGTCCCAGGTGATCCCACACAGCTGCCAAGACCCTGCAGGGCTTTACACAAAACCTAGCCGCACCACGTTTTCATACAAAAGGTGACCTCGGACACTCGGCGGTATCTTTTGGGTTGCTTTGTAGATTAGCCTTTAAGAGGAGTATGAAGATCTTGGATAAAAACACTGCAGAAGTGCAAAGAATTATAAAGTTAATCCAACTGGAATAATGCCTAGAAGTGGTTTGATGATTTGAAAAGTCAGTCTACATAAAGAACACAGTTATACAGACTCTGGTTATCCCTACTCCTTCCAATGACACAACCCTTGCAAGCTGATGCAAGACTCAGCAGTCCAGAGAACTGTTTTTTACTATTATCTGACGATCACAGCCCAAACTCACCCTACTATTACTCATACGAGGATGCTTTGGCTGTTTTGCTGCTCTCCAGTCCCACGCTTCGCAACTGCCTTTGCCCCACACAAGCAGGACAGCAGCCGCTGGGCATCAAACCCCTTGGCCACTGTCAGCAAGAGGATCTTCCAGGACTGCACGTGCAGGCAACTCCCTCGGCATCACTCCCTGTCTCACAAGGAAAAAGGCGAGGAAAAGGGAAGATGAAGAATGCCGCAAACTCAAAAGCGAGTTCAGAGATGGGATCCCAGACTACAGATCATCTTGCAGCTTGATTTGGAATCAGGTAATGAAAGCTGCGATCATCAAGGACCACGTTAAGTGCGAGGAACATCACACCGCAGGCACAGAGCATTTCATCTTTGAGTGCTGAACATCCTATTTTTTTCCCATTGCAGTGTGCTATCTTGTTGCAATAGCCGTGCATCTTACAAAACGCTCAGGTCCCTTCACCCCCAGAACAGGGTTACGGATACTTTCAGATCGGTCTCTTCTCCGCTGCTCAGACCTCTAAGACTCGAATTAGGCACGTCACCCCTCCAGCCAACCCAGAAAGCAGAACTCACCCAGTTTCTGGCAGCATGTTGCCCCTAGAACAAACCCTAATACTGGTAGCGGTCACGCTACTACAGGAATGTCTGGGAAAGCAGCTTGTGCCCAAAGCACACAACTACAAGGTTCTCTAGACTCAGATCTGAAGTAAACTGCAGTAAATTACAGGGTTTAGACACCCACATCAGTCCTAACATAACTAGGCGGGACCCTGAAGCTGTACAGCTACTGACATCGGCTGGTTCTACAAGAAGCAAGACGGGAAAAGAGACATGCTTGTCAGGCTCGTAACGCAGTATCACGGAGTACACATGGCCTTCAAACTACGTTTTCAGAGATCCTTCTCTAGAGGCCTCACATGTCCCCAGCCCTATGGCTGTGACACTGCTTAAATACTGCTGACGGCTACAAACCCACACACCTCTCTGTAGCCCTGCTACATTTCCCCAGGAGTCACAACATGCTGTCAACCCTGAAAAGTGCATTAAGTTATTTTAAAATGCAGTTACTGGGCACACAGAGATGAGATCCAGAGAGAGGGGAAGAAAAACATACAAACCATTTCCTGAATGTAGAAAGAACGTGGAGCCTCAGGTAGTAAAATCTGCAGTGAGAGGCTGGAGGACTTATTTTTCCTGAAGGTAGCTCTAGAGCTAAAACTCTTTCAAGAAGCTCTCTTTTGCACACACATTTCCAACTTCAAGAAGCCACTTTTCAAAATTTAAGCTAATGATAAAGTGCAGGTTATGAAATAAACCCTGCTTAGAGCGTCTAAAGATGCTTGTGTATCCTTCATTGAAAAACCTGGTACTAATTTTCAGTCTCCGAGAACTGGTTGGTTTCCAAACCAGTGAATGTGAAGTGTGTTGTATGTAAGTAATCTGATACCTGAAATGAATATTGAAGGAACAAGTGGCTTTTACAACGTGGTAAAAAATGCCAAGCATTAGTGATGCCAGATACTAATACAAACTGCTGACAGTCCTAGTGAGAGCTCCGATAAGACAGTTTTAGCAGTTGGAAACTAATTGCACTCAGTCACTAATCGCATACATCAGGCCAGCATGGAGTGCACGGCTTTATTCACTTTAATTAAGATAAGTATAGACCTCTCATGTCGTGCAGTTACTTTCAGGGGAGTACTTTGGAAATTTAAAATGCATCTATTCACCACTGTATTTGGACACGGAGAAGACAAGCAACTGCTGACTGCTTTTTCCACATAATTTTGCTGTGTTCTTTAAGAACCTTAAAAAACCACCTTAACTGACTCCACACACCTAGATATACAGGAGGCGAAGCTCAGTGGTCAAGAAACAAGGGTGTCCCCTGCCACAGAGTCTGATGAGAATCCCAAGGATAAAGTGATATTTCGTGCTTCATTCCTTTTACTTGTCCTCCTCCCTCCCTCCTGTGCATTACACCAACAGCTTTACTCTGCACCTAAAGTGCTGACCTAAAAATGAAAACCCTGTTTACAAATTCTATATTTAACATCCACTACAGAGTTACCCATGTAAGCACACAAAACAGATGTGGTGGAATGAGGAAGCACCCGAACTCCATCCGGTGTAGTTTACAAGACAGACGCTCACCTTCAGGTGTGTCACAAGGGACACGCAGTAACGTAGACCGTGCCCACGGAGCAGGCAGGTCAGCCCTGAAGGAGTACAACGCCACACGGGATGGCTGCTGGGGAACCAAACCAGCCCACGGCAAGGATGTGCCCTCACAAACGTCAGCAGGTGTTCACTCCAAATCGAAAGGAGCTCTGCTCCAGACCGCAGTCCATACGAACACACCCCGAGAAGCACACATACCCGTGTGACTCAGCATCTAGTGGCTACACTCACTAGGTGTGTGTAGCCAGCAAACCTTGCCATAAATCTCTTAATCACAGGTCAAAGAGTTCTCAAAGCCTCCATTGATGGGATCAGGAAAACGCTGAAGCGTTTGGGATTTTTTAACAAGAACCATCAGCTCCTGTGGAAGTGCAAAAGCACTCGGAGAAACCGCATGAGTGGCTCACAGCATCAAAGACACCTCTCGGACCTGCATCCTAAAAAAATAGGCTCAAAATTCACTTTAGAAGTTTCCCGGTTTTACAGCATACTGGGAAACGTGAGGCCACAGCTCATGTTTGCTGTGCTGGGTCAGCACAGTGCTGGGGGTCCTGTTCTGGGCTCCCCAGTACAAGAGAGACACGGACATACTGGAGAGAGTCCAGTGAAGGGCCATGGAGATGATGAAGGGACTGGAGCATCTCTCTTGTGGGGAGAGGCTGAGAGAGCTGGCACTGTTCAGCCTGGAGAAGAGAAGGCTCAAGGAGGGGACCTTATAAACGTATATAAACACCTGAAGGGAGGGTGCAAAGAGGATGGAGCCAGGCTCTACTCAGTGGTGCCCAGGGAGAGGACCAGAAGCAATGGGCACAGACTGAAACACAGGAGGTTCCCTCTGAACATCAGGAAACATCTTTTCATTGTGCGGGTGACCGAGCACTGGCACAGGTTGCCCAGGGAGGCTGTGGAGTCCCCAGCCTTGGAGATACCCAAAAGCCATCTGGCCATGGCCCTGCTTGAGCAGGGGGTTGGGCCAGATGAGCTCCAGAGGTCCCTCCCAACCTCAACCATTACATGATTCTACGAAATTAAAAGACTAGTTCTCCTTGGTCACTGACGAGACACCTAGAACAAGTAAGCTCGATGCGTTCCCGTTAATATGTATCTAGAACAGGCGATGTGCTCTTCACAGACCATCACAAAGAACTTGCTGCATTAACTCGGGATTTGTAAGAAGCTGCAACTTCACAGAATTTCAGTTTCTATTAAGATGCAGATGTAGCTTTTAAACTAAAAGAGACAATTTTAAATATTCTCAAGGCATGTTTAGAAAATACTGCCAGCATTTTTCTTCCTCATTAACACAGGCAAGTATTAAACACATATGTCGACCCAAGATGCAAATAAAAAGGATTTTTCAAACACAACTGAACACATCAGGAATCTCTACCTTTCACTATTCTCAGAAGCAAAAAAAACGCATCTCCAGTCATTTCAGTACCTGTGAAGATCTGGTCTTGTAAGTCATGAAATTAAATATACTGCTACCAGAGTGTGCACCAGGAGAAAGGACTGGGTGTTAACAAGAGGAGGGGAAAACCAGCAAGAGAACTCCTAACCACAAATACAGTTTTTTTGGTTTGCCTCCGATAACTGCTCTTTCAGTTTAGTTATAGCAATGAGATTTACTGTGTAAAAGAGACTGTACCATTAAGGTGAAGAAAAACATCCAGAACTTACTCGCTGTGAAGACTGCAGAGTCTGTTAATATTTACGAAGTCTGAAGTGGCTTCAAAGACTCCTTACTTCATTTTCTTATGCCATAACAAAAAGCAGCACTAACATCAAATTTTAAGGCGAGTTCACCACTAATCTATAACTGTTTTAATAAATTCTGACCTCCTAGGAAAAGGGCTGACTTCTTTGTTTTGTGTGTGTGTGTGCTTGTGTCCCCCATATCAATGGCATGGACCACAAGACGAAAGCAGAAAAATTGCATTTGTTCAGAAACTTGCAAGATCAAAACACACAAACCCTGGAAGTACCCAACATGATGACCCAAAAGCTACATTTGACAGCTGTATTTCTGTGCACAGATTACTTCATGGATTAACCTGCCACCATGCAAGGCCAGGGCAGCGGGCAGAGAGAGAACCTTCTCAACAAGACCCTGATTATGCACTTACTGTCCAAAGCTTTCCCTCCGATCAAACTCTGTGTAATGAAAATAACACATTAGAGGAAGTCACCTCTCCTCCTAGCATGGATGCTGCCACACAGATACTATTTAGCTCAGAAAAATCTATCTAGGAAAGAAGAGGACACAGTGGTACAGGATAAAGCTAGAAAATTGTGTACTTTGGGCTTGACGCAGTCAAGTTTGGACAAGAGAGACTCCAGCTCAGGATGGCAGATTTTTCTGCACATAATACTGGAGTACTCTGGTAATGGCCAGGGCTTTAGGGACTTCAACGTTAGAGAGTATCACTGCTATGCCTGATAAATACTGGGGCTAAGGAGAGGGAGGAAGAGACCGGGACAAGCCATTGAAGAGCTACATAGCTTTAACCCCAAAAATTCAGCAAGGTACAATGTTGCCCTTGACTCAACCATTCCTGAATAGTATTTATTTTCTAAACCTGTAAGAAACAAAACATCAAGAAGCATGACTTATTACTCCTTAAATAAAATGATATTCACCATAAAACTGTTAACAGGACTATACGTTACACAAAACGGTCTCTTATCTTCAATAATCCCTATGGATTTGGTGGTGACCGAGTCCAAAAACAAAGCACAACTTTCCAGCAGACAAAACGAGATGAAATGGGGTCTTTGTTAATTTTCCAACAGATCTGTCATTGCTCTGGGGGTTGAACAGCTAATGCTCCTCCCTAGCTTTGAAGTCTCTGCATTAAGGAGTGAATACTCCAGTATCAGAATGATGCTGCAGACACTACACATATATGTACATCACATGTACGCACGTCATATGTATCCACAATGTCCCATGCCCCAGAAGCGTACCCGACCTTTAACAGCAGCGCTAATCACTTCTCAGGCACTGCAGAAGTTCCCTTACCAAAATAAAATATTAAAGTTGGGGGTTTTTTTCCCCAGGTCTCAAGCAATATTGAATCTCTTTGGCACGTGATCCTGCCCAGCCATTCACTCTCATAACGAACTTCAGTTCCTACAAGCTCCGAGTACCACACGCTGGGCAGAGGAGAAGGACTGGTGCCAGGGAGCTGCCTCTGTATTGGCTACTTGCTGTATATCACGAGGAATTCGTTTCCAGCCAGGAAAACAGCAGGGCTCCGTGTCAGGCCCCTGATTTTGCCTCCTCAAATGGGATCTCCCCTCTGCCAGCCTCTCTGAAACCCAGTCCCGCCGAAGAGCGGAGCCAGGACAGGATTTTCCCAGCTGCCGCCCTCAGTTCCTCCCTCCTCGACATCAGGTCACCAGGCCACGGCGATGCTGGCAAGGCGGGCAGGTGGGAGGTCAAAGTCTGGGTGATGCCTTCACCCCGAGCAGACGTCATACCACGCCAAGGAGTGGCACATGTACGTTCAAGCAGCAGCAGCACCCTTCCCGTGCCGCTCGACAGTCACCCCCTGACCCAGGGCGTGCTGAGCAGACCAGGCTTCACTAGTGCCGCAGTTAAAAGAGAAAAAACCCCAAGCCCACCAGTCTGCCACTTTAGCTCAGGTTAGTCCCACCTGGCACCGGCCAAAACCATCTCCGAGAGCTCACCTGCAGAGCTGGAAGCACGACATGGCTCATCATCTTCAATTCCGTCTGGCATCTCAGCCCAAAACTACCTTTATTACGGCAGAGGGGTGAGCCAAACATACTTGTGGACACCACATGAAAAACAGTGAAACATAACTCAGGCTTCAGGGATTTCTGCCAAATCTGGTATCGTAACACCATCGATCTTATACTTTATCAGCTGCGCAGCTAGTAGCTTAAATGTCAGCTTCAGAAGGACACAGATTGGGACTACAAAAGCCCTCCCTTTTTTAATAACTAGATACGGCACTTAAAAAAAATAAAGGTCTGAAACAGCTCACACCTCTAATGCTGAGGAATGAAACTGCTTATCACACGTTCAAAGCTAAGGATGCTGTCAGACGGCTGGGATCCCTGTTTTCCACACGCTTCTCCTCTCCGGCCAGACCGCAGCCACCGCCGGGCACGCCATGCCCCAGCGCCCGTCCATCGCTCGCCCTGCGCTCACACGAGCCCAGCCGTGCCACGTCCACGCCATCCAAAACTCTGCAGCAGCAAAGCACGGCCCGAAGACACGGCGACCCGCTGTCCCTTCCCCGCTCGCTCCACGCGCGCTCCAGCCCGGCGACGACCCACGGCGCCAGGCAGCAGGCCCACACGCACCGGCCCCGCTCCGCAGGGCTCCAGGCTGGCCGCTGGGGCCGTGCAGCGGCCATTTACCCGGCGCCACGGCCCTGCCACACGCTCCCTCTCCTCGGGGCACGCGTTCCTGCGCCTCACTCCCCCGGCCCTGCTGCCCCTAGCTTCCCGCACCACCACGCACCCAGACCCGCACCTCGCTGGCTGCTATCGACCGTCAACACGCAGCCAGCCCCAGCCAGAGCGCTCCTCACCGCGACGCTCCCAGCTCTTCTTCCCAAACGGGTGCGGCCCAGATGCCGCCCACCCCGGCAGCGAGGCGGGGGGGGCAGGAGGGAGAGGAGGGGGCTCCGAGGCGCGGGTCCGGCAGCGGCCGCGCACCAGCCGCCACCGCTCGGTCCCCCCGGGACGACGACAGCACCCCAGGAGAGCGGCCGGGGCGAGCTGCGCTCCGGCGCGACGGTCTGAGCTCCG
>Ga0065711_1036646_pt1 | contig 20763 bp, 15 predicted proteins | sample Hoacrofraction12_FD_59098 | JGI IMG/M metagenome (GOLD analysis project Ga0065711, IMG submission 59098) | Hoatzin crop microbial communities from Cojedes, Venezuela - Epithelial fraction 12 v2 (version 2) | ecosystem: Host-associated > Birds > Digestive system > Esophagus > Crop | place...
GCCAGGGGAGGGTGGAAAGCCATCATGCTCCCCTCAGGGTCAAGGACCTGGGCAGAGGTCCTCGGGAGCAGAGATGCTTTCAGCAGGCAAGGGCTGCTCTTGCTAACTCTCTGTCTCTTCCCACAGGGTGATAAGGGAGCTAAAGGCGAACGAGGAGAACGAGGTGACCGCGGGCTCCGTGGAGACCCGGTAAATACTGCTAAGTCATCTTCTTGGTTTTCCCCCCACTTTCCACTGGTTCTGGTGGCATTAGCAAATGTGTACTCAGGCTTATTAAATGGCGCTTGACAGGCGTAGGTCCAGCGACAGAGTAAGGACTTGGAGATGACATGTGGGTAACTTATGCCTCTTGATACCAACCTGTCAATCACTGTTTCATTATATTAAAATTCCCCTTCCTCTTCTTCAAGAATATTATTTCTCAGTTGAAAAGACATGTCTGTCCAAGAGCACCAATAATACTTCATCTAATTTGGTCAAAAAAATAAAAATAAAAGAAAAGAAATGTTGGTTCTGAACTATAGCAGAGCAGTTTATGATGTCTGACTTCCATGTCCCATTTACACAGATGTTTCTCATTGCTTTATTGCTTTCAGGGAGATTCAGGAGCTGACAATACTCAACGGGGAACCAGAGGCCAAAAGGGTGAAATTGGACCAATGGTAAAGTTTCTTTGTTATCTTTAGCTGGTTTTTAGTTTTACAATAGGATGGGACAGAGAAAGTAAGAAAAAATGATGCTGCCAAAAAGGTGCAAGTTCCTTAAACTCATCATGCCTTGTACGATGGAATATTTTTCCACCGGAAAATGTTGTTGGTTTGCAACCAAAAATTTCTCTCTGAGAAGACGTCAGTTTAGAAGATGTTTTGTGTAAAAAGTGTTTTTTGTTTTTAAATTATTTTATTTTACAATGCCTTCTGAGAGATGGTAACTGAAAACAACTTTGTACTTGCAAATTAACTTAGTATGTTCTTGTGGGTCTTATTCAAAAGCAGAGAACTGTTTCGATTATATCAAATCAGAACATCCTGATTTACCTGAAACCTTTGAGAAAAAAACCCGCAACCCCACATGGGTGTTGGAAAATTTTAAAAGCCATTTGTTTTCTTATCAGCTCAGAATAAAAAATGCTTCTTCAAATGTCAGAAGGACATTTCCAAAGAATGGAAATGTCGTCTTATGCTAGCTCAGAAACTTGACAGAAATTCTCTGTGAGTTCCACCGATGCTGGCATATCGAGCAGCGTGTGTGATAGTGCAAAAGGACCCATTTTTTTTGAGAACTGAACCTGTTTTCCTGGTGTCTGCTCATCTCAGGGCTCTCACTTGAGTTTTGCTTTTCTGTTAGGGAGAGCCAGGACCGGTGGGGCTGGATGGCCAAGAAGGTGGAGTCGGGAGGAAGGTGAGCTACCAGACCTGCCGTCAGTGGGAGCCAAGCTTAGACTGACAATAACTTTTTACCCTCCTGCCTTCCCCCATGTTTTGTTTTTACAAGAGTCAGGAGTTCAAACAAAAAGAGAAAAGAAAAAAAAAACCAAAAAAAACCCACAAAAGGAAAATGCCTGGTAGTTTGCTGCTTGTATAGACTTTTCAGGTCTAATCCTGATTTTATTCTCATGCAAGTAACTCGGCTGAGATCAGTGGAGCTGCACCAGGGATGCATTGCCTGCTGCTCCTCTGCCGCCTGTCACTCGGAGCACATGTCCCAGGGGTTGTGCATAAACCAGTAGCAAAGCACTTGCTCCTGCACGCACAAGTGAGCAACTCACCTATGCGCAGGGTCAAGGGATGCAAGGAAGGAGAAAACACGCCAAAGTTTTTCACCTTTGTAGTTTAAAGTATTCAAATGTAATTTTGGAAAAACATAAACCCTGAGTAGTTTAAACTATTCAAATGTAATTTTGGACTAAGAGAAGCAGCGATACACAGATCTAAAAGCAAGAAAGAAACATGTGCGTTCACACCTGTGTAACAAGTCTCATCGTTTCTTCATTTGCAGGGTATGACAGGACGAAGGGGACCGATAGGCATTAAGGTAAGTGATGGTGGGGATGACACCTGGGGCTCCTGCCACGCCACCAGCCAGGCAGCCCCAGCACCCAGAGGGATGTGCCAAGAGAAGAGACATGCAGGCTTTGCATCTTCAACTCTGCCTCCTCGCTCCTCCAAATTTCTCTCCTCCTCCTTCAGCTCGTCTCCCTGTATGCTCCTTGCTGGATTCGGTGCAAAACCAGGCGTCCCTGTCCCTGGGGGTGCCCGTCCTCCACAGCATTCCCTGCTCAGATGCTTTGTCTCCGTGTGCTGCTGGAGAAGTCTAATGGGGCCAAAGCATGAAGGAGATTGATGCCTGTTGATTGCAGGAGCCAAATTACCCTGCCAGTTCTGTGCTCATTCTCTGCTATAACTGTATTCTGAAAATAAACCCCAAACAACCGTTCTTCCCTAAAATAACTGTTCTTCCCTGCTCTTTATGCAGATGTAAATGCCCTGAAATCTCCTCTTCCCTCCCTATGGTGTTGACCATGTCCCCCCATGCTAACCTGTGTTATCCTGTTTTGCACTTCAAGGGTACCAAGGGCTCACTTGGTCAAGCGGGACCAGCTGGAGAACAAGGCATGAGAGGGCCGCAGGTCAGTGAGATTATGCTGAAGTGAATGTCTTATATCATGATGCTGTTGTGTTCTTTCATCACAGCTACTCCCTCAAAGAGTTTCAGCAGTGAGGACTGTCAGGATTTGGGTATCTTTGGGTGTGATGTGGCCTGGCTGTCCTGCCCCAGGACATCAAGCCTGCCATTGCATTCACACCTCCTGAGCTGTGATGTGTTTGAAAACCATCTCTTGGGCAATGTAGCTTTTGCTTTCCCTTGCCATCTTGTGTAGCACTGATGTATTTCTGCCCATGTGCTTTGACATAGTCTCTCTTTTCTCCCCACACAGGGTCCACCTGGCCAGATTGGCACGCCAGGCATAAGAGGAGAGCAGGGCATTCCTGGACCCAGGGTAAACCCTTCTGCTGCTTCTCAACCATTGACCCAACTGTGCTCAGCAAGAACATCTTGCTGAGCTAAGAAGATGCAGCCAATGCATCTTTCCGTTTCCCTCTCTAGAACCACAACTTTGTTTCAGTCTCTTGTAACACTCTCCTCTCAGCTTATGACAAAGGTTTCTTGATCAAGAGTTACAAAAGAGAAAGAGTTAAAAGCAACCACAAAGGGGCTGAGATTTCAGCGTTTGGCCCATTATTGTTTGCGATTTTAATTAAAGAACATCCCTGAGTGACTGGCAGAGCATCCTCCATGGTGTGATTTCAGCCGCTGAGGCTGGAACGTGACCATCTCACATGCTTGCTGAAGCCCCCCCCCCATGCATTTATTTCTCCCTCCTGCTGCCCATCCCAGGAAGACTCATGGCCATAAAGCCAGACACATCTTGCATTTCCCCATCCTGAGCAGGACTTTGCCCTTCCTGCTTACCCCTTTTCCAGGGGTTTTCTCTGGGGACCATATAGGTTGCTGCTGCTATCTCATTCAGCTGACCCAGTCCTTCAGCTCTTCCCAACCACGAATTAGACTTCTGAGTTTCCTAAGCTGCCTTGAGGGGCACCAGCACTAGTAGTAAACACATGATTTCTGTGGTCACCCAATCCCCTAGTTTCTGGCACCCAGTTATATTGATGCGTTGCCAATGTGTGTCTCCTTGTTTCTGTTCCAGGCTGGTAGTGGACCACCAGGAACCCCAGGAGAACGGGGCAGGACGGGTCCCCTGGGACGCAAGGTATGTCTTCATGAGCATGGGGCATAAGAAACTAAAACAGCAGTGAACTGCTTCTGAATAGGAGTGAGCTTAAAAAAAATACTGGAGATTAACATCTTGGAGAGAAATTAATTTTCCAGGGTGGATTCTCAGCTGGTATCTATATGGGAAGGTGGTCGTGCTGGATCTCTCCAGACCCTCCACATGGTTTTATCTCTTCAGATTCAGACACGCTAGTTCATTTCCATGGCTGCTCCACTGTCTGTTTGCACTGGCAAAATCCCCAGAGCTTGGGAGTTTTTATTTTTGTAGTGTTTATAAAAAGAAAACACCATTCTGAGGTGGGAGCTGGTTGGTATCCCATGTCCCATTGCTCAGCTTTCCTGAACTCACCAAAGATCCCACTAAAGAACAAGTGTTTTGTAGCCCTGCTGGCCATGTAGGTCCAGCCATGACTTTCTGTTGCAAGGACCACTGCAGACTGGTCTATGTAAAGAAATCAGTGCTGACGGGCCTGGGAAAGGCTCAGAGTTGCCTGGAGTTTCAGCATATGCTTTAACAGATGCTCCTGTTTTCAGGGTGAGCCTGGAAACCCTGGACCCAAAGGGCCGAATGGACAGCAGGGCCCACGAGGAGAGATGGTAAGTGTGATCATGCACTCATATCGTTAAGGAAGCTGGGCTGAACCCTCTCTTGTGGCAAATCAGTCACAGCCCTTCACAGTGGAGAGCTTAGCTCCATTATGGTCTTTGCATCCTCCATAGTATAATATAAGAGAGGGAAATCAGCCTTATGTCTGCAGCTAGTGTGAGCATATTTGGTAACAGTAGTCCCTTTGAGGAGGTGAATTATATTCACTTGAAAAATGACTTTTAACATCTCAGAGATCCCTCTGCAGGGCAGAGGTTGTCCAGAATTGCTTGGCCTTGTTCTTGCTCATCGCATGAGGCATGGGTAGACACCCTGAGTTGACCTTGTGTACTAGTATAAAATAACCTTTTAAAAGGAGGTATGGACTAAGTGAGCCCTTTCATGGGGCCTGATTCTCATTACTCTGTATAGTGAGAAGCCAGTTGAGGAAAAAGTGGTTTGTGGAAAGCAAGGGAGGACAAGCTTGGGTTAGACACAGCTACAAGCACGCCCCTAGCATTGACTGACCTCCTAACCTTCTTCCCATTGCTGACTTCCACCTAGGTTTTACACATTATGTGTGTATACTAAGTAGGTTTTAATTCAGATTTGTAGTTTTAGCACCACCTTTTTGTGCTTTTTTTTTTTCTTGTAATAATTTTATCTATGGAAGAACTTCTCAAACGCCTGTGGCATCAGTGGGTTCTTTCTATTGATGCCGCTGGATCTGTGAAGTTTAAGCTATTCACATATGACTGCATATTAATGACTTTGGCTTTCCAATTTTAGGGTGATGATGGACGAGATGCAATTGGTGGCCCAGGTCCTAAAGGCAGAAAGGTAGGTGTATGCTCAGCCTGCCCATCTACCAACGTGAGTTACCAAGGGCAAGGAAGTAGCCAAGGTCTTCAGTGCAAGGGTAAAGCCTGGGTAAAGTCAGACACATACAGTAACAAAAATCAGCCGTATGTGTACCCTGGTAAGAAAATCAGGCAAGAGTCTTCAAACCTTTCCCCTTTGTCTTTGTCTTGGTTTTGCCTATATAAATCAACATTCTCAAAGGAGGAGGTATAATCTTTTTGCACCTTCTAGCCAGAAAGCCCCATGAATGTCTGTTCGACTCTGAAAACAGTATAGCAGCATCTCTGATTTTCCCTCTACAGTTTAAATGAGCCTTAGACAAGCAATCAGACCTTAAGAAGAGTAGCTGTTTGCTTTTTGTTAATCTTATGAGGAACAAAATTGCAAAATGAATTTGCAGTCTCACTCTCTTTTTCCTTTGTCATTTAGTTCCTTCATTTGTTACAAATCTGCCTGCAGAATAAGGTTCATTTTCTAAAACCCTGTATTCACATAAACCCTTATGTTGTTTCAGGGAGAACGCGGCTTCATAGGCTACCCAGGGCCCAAGGTACGGTGCAGCCCATGAGCTATGCATTCATTTTCCAAGCAATGTAGCTGTTACCTATGGTCCTGTGCAGATTTAGAGCTATTGTTTGTGGTTTTCCCCAACTAGGGTGGACCTGGTGACCGCGGTAGTGCTGGAGGCCCCGGCCCTAAAGGAAACAGAGGCCGCAGAGTAAGCTGGATCATGACACATTTTTTTGCCTCTGCATGAATTGCATGAAAGACGTGGGCATCTTTTCCCCCTAAGTGTTGATCCATGCTCCTGGGAGTCCTGCAGATATTCATGGAGATGATTTCTTTGCTCTTTCCTTGTCTAGGGAAATGCGGGAGATCCTGGGACACCTGGTCAGAAAGGAGAGGTTGGATACCCCGGACCATCTGTAAGTGTTCATTGCATTGCTGGTGGAGCCTCTAGCTTCCTCCCCTGAAAGAGTCCAAATTGCCTTTCTGAGAAATGCAGTGGTCCTTATTGGTGCCAGAGGTTGAATAATATGCCCACTTCCATCTCCTTCTAATTTCAAGTTGGGCAAATTCCTCTTTATTTGTCTTTGATGTGTCTTTTTAAATTCCTAACTAGCTCTTTATCATTGATAAATATTCACCCATGCTCAAACCGCAATGCATAGCAGAAGGAAAAAGTCAAGAGACAGGCTCTTACTAAACACTAGGCTTTCCCCATGGCAGCACACCACTCCTAGGAAGTTCTCAGCTCTTTCTCATTTATCACCCCATGCAGGATATGGTCCATGATCAAATCTGACTGGCACAGAATGCCCTAGAAAAGCTGAAGTGACTTGGCTTGCTTTGCACATGAACCCTAAAGCATCGTAAATGTTCCTTTTGGGTTTGGCTTCAGATAGGTTTACTCTTGACATTTCTTCCTGTTGTTGGAAATGCACCTGAAAACAGGCAGGTTTCCCCTTAGCTTCTGCATGACCCGTGGTTAAATAATTATTCCAAATGGGTTCATGGGGCACCCTGAAAATAAACATCACGCTCAATTTTACTTTATTTTTTAAACAGGGACTTAAAGGTGATAAAGGAGAATCCAGAGACGTAAGTGTGGCATCATTTCTCTCTTGTTTTGAAATACTCTTTTGCTGGCTGTGTCACATATCTCTTTTTTCCCTTTCTCTCTCTTTCATTTTATTTTCTAAAGCAATGTGCGCTTGTGCGGAACATCAAAGACAAATGTCGTGAGTATATCAGTGCTTTGCTAATTCCCTGTCACTACCCTTGTATGCCCATCATGTTACACAAATGGCACTGACCAAACTGCTTTTTTTCCTCATCTTTTCCACAGCTTGCTGCTATGGTAAGTCACGTTCAGTCCTTTAAAACCCAGTGTGACCGTGTGCCAGAACTATTTCTCTCCCCACGTATGTGGTATGAACAATTTACTCCTGACTAGGAGGTGGCCCTTGCACCCTGACAACTATTTGGGGCACTATTTGTTCCCAATGCACTTTTCTGGCAGGTCCGAAGGAGTGCCCAGTCTTCCCAACCGAGCTGGCCTTCGCTATCGACACATCCTCGGGCGTTGTGAGGGATGCTTTCAACAGGATGAAGCAAACGGTGCTCAGAGTGGTCAACAACTTAACCATTGCTGAAAGCAACTGTCCTCGGGGTGCCCGGGTGGCTCTGGTCACCTACAACAATGAGGTCACCACAGAGATCCGCTTTGCTGACGCCAGGAAGAAATCAAGCCTCCTTCAGCAGATCCAAAACTTCCAGGCGACCCTGACCACAAAGCCACGCAGCTTGGAGACCGCCATGTCCTTTGTGGCCAGGAATACCTTCAAGCGTGCCCGAAGTGGCTTCCTTATGAGGAAGGTGGCTGTCTTTTTCAGCAATGGGGACACAAGCGCCTCACCGCAGCTGAATGATGCTGTGCTGAAACTCTACGATGCTGGGGTCATGCCCGTGTTCCTCACCAGCAGGCAGGACCCAGTTCTCATCAGAGCTCTGGAGGTTGGGGTCATTCACCCTTTCTTTCCTTTTCCACTCATGATCTGAGTCTGGTTTGCTGGGGAGATTGATGGCATTGGCTCCTACAGGTGGCGGTTGTCTTCCACAGACCTTTCAAGTGCTTAGCACTCAGAAAGTATTGCTGGCCAAACTCACCATGTCATGTCTGTTGCAAGAGAAATCCAAAACATGGCATATGCTGTGAAAAGCTAGTGAGGTTATGAGGAGTCATTTGTTTTCCCAGAACATGGCCCCAGGTGTGGTATGAAAGAGAAGAAAAGACAGTCCCTATAGTGAGAAAGGTCTGACTTAGACAGCAAGGCAAAGGGTGGGAAGGTAGATGTACCATTGGCAGAGAGAAAGGAAGTACGGAGATTTAAAGCAACAAAAAAGCCTCAGCTGAGCACTGGTTCAAGTGCTTGACTCGCTTTCTTGGAGTTTATGTCTCTAAACTAGTCCCACTAACTGATGCAGGTCCATTAGACCCCTCCAAGTAGGATTTACCAAAAGCAGCGTGCCGAGTAGAGAATCTCTTAGCGTTGTGGATTGCCCTTCCCTACTTTGAACTGAAAATAACTGAAGGCAGCATAACTAACACCATTTTTTTCTGTTTGCATCTAACCAGATCAACAACACAGCAGTTGGACATGCAATTGTTCTTCCAACCAGTGCCAGTCAGCTGAATGAAACTATCCAGAGGCTCTTGACTTGTCACATTTGTCTGGGTAAAGCATCCAATTTCTCCTCTAGACAGTGCCAAATCCTTCTGGTCATGCAGCAGTCAGTTGTCAGTGGTGCAGAAGGGAAGCCCAGTTGGGAGTCAGCCCTTTAGCTGTCAAAGACAAGGGATTCATATTTTTAGGATGAGCAGAAAACATGGGCATTGTGAACGAGGTTCACTGGGTGTTCTCCACTTTGTAAAGAGAAGCTTATTTTTTGGCTGTTCCCACTTTTACAGCCCAAATACCAATAGCTAAATGCTTTAAAAAATATGGCCTTCTGCCATTTATGACAGAGCGCTTCAGGGTTCCCTTTGGACAAAGGAGTGCATAAAGATACTAAATGCATAACTAAATGTACTTTGGGATGAAAAGACTTTGGTATGAACTAACGGCCCAGTGAATCTCCGTGGCTTGATAGTATTTCATATGACACAAGAGATTTTTATAATGATGAGGGAGGTTCATCTTCAGTTCCTCCAGCTGAAATCTGCTGTATTTCTTCCCTAGATGTGTGTGACCCTGATCCTGTCTGTGGTTTTGGAAGTCAGAGACCTGTATTCAGAGACAGAAGGGCAGCCCCAACAGATGTAGACACTGACATAGCTTTCATCATCGATAGCTCAGAGTCCACCACCCCTCTGCAGTTCAACGAGATGAAGAAGTACATTTCCCACCTCATAAGTAACCTAGAAATCAGCTCTGAGCCAAAAGTATCTCAGCACCATGCAAGAGTGGCAGTTCTCCAGCAAGCTCCTTACGAATATGAAACTAATTCAAGCTTCCCACCAGTAAAAACTGAGTTTTCACTAACTGATTATGGATCCAAAGAGAAGATCATTAATTACCTACACAACCAAATGACCCAGCTTCATGGCACGAGGGCTATAGGAAGTGCAATTGAACACACAATGACTCATATTTTTGAAAACGCACCAAACCCTCGGGATCTAAAAGTCATAGTTCTGATGACGACTGGAAAAGTGAACAAACAAGAACTTGAGTACCTGCAGAAGGTTGTTATCAATGCAAAATGCAAAGGATACTTCTTTGTTGTCTTAGGCATTGGCAGGAAGGTGAATGTCAAAGATATCTACAGCCTGGCTAGCGAGCCAAATGATGTGTTCTTCAAATTGGTTGATAAACCAGGAGAGCTTCATGAAGAGCCCTTACTACGCTTTGGGAGACTGCTGCCATCTTTTATCAGAAGTAAGTATAACATCCTGCAGCCAAAGTATTATGGAAAGGGCAACATGTGACCTCAGATGGGTTAATCTGCGAAGTTTGGCCTACCTGCCTGTTGGTTGGGTGAGCTTTAGCCTGACCACCTTTTCCGGTAGTGGGGCCGACTGAAAATGGTCTCTTTTTCTGTGTTCTGTACTGTTTGGTCTGTTTGTTGCTGTTCATAGGTCTACCTGGTGGAATATGTCTGGGTTTTGTCCACTTTGGACTCCCCATCCCATCCCATGCTGTCTGTTGGTCCACCAAATAGAGTTTGCACTTCTGTCTGGTTTGACTTGATCTCCATGGGTTCATCTGTGGGATCTGACCTAATCCTGCCTGGCTTGCTGGTCACATCTGCAACATATCCCATAGGGTCTGGTCCTGATGGGGCTCCTGACCCTCTGCAGCCCAGCAGACTACTGTCTCTCCCCCCGAGCTCTCTGAACACCCAGCAAATCTCTCTTCCCTACTTCAGCATAAACATCACATCCAGCAGGCATTTGGATGGCTCATGCTGAGATCTGGATTTGCTGTATGCAGATTTAAGGACCAGATGAACAGGATGCTTTGCTCAGGGATAAATAATGCTGCTGTGTTTGGGATGTGCAGATTGTGCCTTGAAAATTTGCATTGCAGCTTATCTAGAGATCCCAGGCTGGATCTCCAGCTAGAGCCAGATGCCAGAGATCCTATACAGACCTGGCCAGCAAGGACTTTGTGCCTTTTCTAGGAAAGATAGTTCTATCAAAAAAAGTCCTGAAAATCAGTCTACTGGGCTAACAAACCACTGATTCAGGAATATCTTGCACTAAGTAGGAAGCAAACATGAAGACATCTTTCCCTGAAAATAAATGTTTAGGTTTTATCAGTTTGCTTTTTCCATTTGCCACTTACAGGGGTCCTGGAAGATCCTAACTCTTGAAAAAACATTAACTGTGTGGTTAGAAGTGCCTTGTTACAAGAAAGCTATTTACATGTAACAGACTAAGACATACAGCCCTCTGGTGTCTTGTAGTTCCTGCTCTCATGTTTGTAAATTGAAATAACAAATCTCCCAGCCCAGGATGCTGCAGTTACCACGCCAAACATCAAGAGATATTCCATAGCTTTTGTCAGAGCAAGCAAGAAGAGAAGAGATTTTTTTAAATCAAGAAGAAATACATGTAATGTGGTTCTGGTAGGTAACCACCATCCTCAACAAGAGTGTTTAATGCCAGCCTCTGTTTCTAGGCGACTTTGCTTTCTACCTGTCTCCGGAGATAAGGAAACAGTGTGAGTGGCTCCAGAGTGATCAGCAAGCCAAAAGCCTGAACCCTGGGCATGCTGGGAACAAAGCAGTGTAAGTAGTGGTTTGTCTGCAAAAGAATGAGCTTTGCTAGCCGCCTGTTCAGAGGAGAAACTTTCACTTCCCTGTCCCGGTTTGGAAAAAGAAAGAAAAAGCAACTTCAACACTAACAATCAGGATTATCAGTGTTTTACCAGTTTCTTTTGTGCTATGTCAAAAAAACTGTTAAATTTTGTATTTATATATGTATGAAGGATACGAAGGAGGTATATGCTACTGTCATCACGCAGGTCAGGAATTCCAGAAATTACTATTAATTTGGGGCTTTTCACTCCATGAACTATTTTCAGAGGCTGGGCTGTCCTGAGCTATCTGATATTCAGGATCTATCATAGAATATATCCTAATATTTTCTGAATAGAAGTGAGAGCTTGTGTCACCAAAACTCACTCTTCGCTGGCACAGAGCTCGTCTGGCTGTAGCAGGTTGAGCCCCTTGAAATCAGTCATGCTACAGAACTGTCTGCTGCTTTCACTCTTCCGTGTGTAAAGTTGGTGCATAGACAGACTTGTGCCCCAAGTGATAAGCAGGGCTCTGCAGCACTTTTCACTGCTTGACCATGGGCATATCTAAAGCTGATGAAGACTATTGACCTCGAGGGGGTTCTTGCCAATGGATTCTGTGTCAAATCCTCTCCATTTCCAAAATTCTGCTCATACAGGGGGAGGAAGAAAAGCCGTATCAAACGCTTTTGCTTTGACAGGTACGCGGCACCCAACGCGACCGTAATCCAGACCCTCAGTGCCAGCACCACAGTCAGTGCGAGCACCAAGCCTGTTGCAAGCACCAGCGCCCACGCCAGAACGACCACTGCCAGCACCACGGCCCAGACCAGGGTCACCGACCAGACTACAGCCAGCACCACGGTCCAGGTGAATGCCACCATGCAGAGTGCAGCAAGAACTGCCGCCCACACCAAAGCCACCGGGCGCACCACCACGAGCACCACAGCTGCCGCTGCAGGCGGCAGGAGAAGACAAGGCGGTACGTGAAAGGCTCTCCCCACGCAAACAGTGCCTCTCACTTCTCTGTACCACAGTGGGTTGTGGTTTTTGTTCTTCCCTGAGAGGATTATTCCTGTGGGAAATGTCACCAGGGGGCCAAAGTCTGTGCCTGCAGAAACAAGTTTTTAGGTTCAAAACTGGAAATCTGCACTGGGGGGGTTAAGGCTCTGTCAAGTTGTGTCAAGAATTTTGTGCAAATCTGGGTGGGAGACAGGCTGCCTCTAGGTAAAACACCAGCAGGACATCTAAACTTGGGACAATCCATCATCTGCTGCCTGGCTCAGTAGTACAGCAACAGAACACTTCTTTTTCTAGCGTGGCCCATTTGCTTTCTATGTTTTCCTCGTAGCATTACCCCTTGGCTAAGTTTTGCTATTTATGGTGATTCATGCAATGGCATTGTTTGAATTCTCTGTCAGCTAATATAAATAGTTAGCTCAGTTAGTTCATCACTGAATCAGTGTGGAGACCTATTTGGGAATGCTAAAGCTCTTCCATGTGAGCACAGTTCATGCAAAGGAGCTTTCCCATGTGTTTTTGCAAGGGGGTGCAGGCAGCTCTGCACTAGCTGAACAAGTAACAAAGAACATCTGTCAAAGCACAGGGACGCTTAACTCAATGAATGCATGTCCCCGTATAAATAGTAAATAAAAAGCAATAAATAAAAGCAATCAGCTTTTGCAAGGTTAATGCTTTCATTAGCTTGTGGGGACCAAACATTTCTGGGTGTTTCTTGCTCCATTGTTGCTTCCAAGGAGCATTTATAAAGGTCTCATCCAATACTCTGCCATAGCAGGAAAACTATTCTCGAATAGCTTCTTTGACCTGTCTAAGGTTATGTTTGATCTTAAGCAGGCTTTGCTTGAAGATCGTCAGCAGTTTAGTGAATTCGTTGCACCCTAGAGAATGGTCTGACTGGACATGTTTACAGTTGTTGGGAAAGTTGTGCTGAGAATCACATTTCGGGCTGTGTAAATCTCATAAAAAATTGCTTTGATTTGCTAGATTACAGCGGATCATTAAAAAGTAAATAAATCACTTGATAAATCATCTAGGCTATGAAAAAAAGCCTTCCTGCAGTGTGTTGGGTTGGACATGTGAGACAGCAAAGTCACAACCTGGTTTGCATATGCCACAACTGGCTGCAGATAAATCTATTTGCTGTGGACTGGAAAGGAGAGCCTGCAGCACTGAGACACTTCTTTCCTTGAGACATTTCTTCTTCAAGTCCTTGCTTAGTGTTTCTTCTGATTTTGCGTTGCAGCAAAGACCCATGACATCCAGATCACAGATGTCACGGAGAACAGTGTCAGGCTGCGCTGGGCCAGCCCTGAGCCACACAATGCCTACACTTTTGATGTCACCATCACCTTAGCGCATGACCACTCTCTTGTGCAGAAGCAAAACCTGACTGGCACTGAGCACGTCATCCAAGGACTCAGAAGCGGACAGAAATACCTTGTCGTTATTACTGGCTACCAGAAATCTCAACCTAAAGTAACCTATGCAGGGACTTTCAGCACGAGTAAGTACCATTTGAGGAAAACACATAAACATTTATTTTTTCAAAAAATGGACACAAGAAATGGAAAAAAACGTGTAAGGGACAGGGAATCAGCTTGTACCAACAATCCAGCCCTCGCAGTGCTCAGTTGTGTCACTGCATGTCTGGCATCCTCTGGACCAGCAGCAGGACCCAGTTATGAAACGCTGCAAATGTGTTCCTTTGGCAAACTCAAGCTGACACTTCAGTGGTGTTAAATCGACACAGATTGTAGGAGAATTAAAGCCAGGCCCAGAGCAGGGGTTTGTCTTACTGTGCGTGCAGGAGGCTTTGCACAATGGGTCTTGGCTGCCTCCAGCCGGCATTGCTGTAATTAATAGTAAGAGTCAAACTGGATTAACACAGGGTAAGTTCAGTCCAGCCTGATTGCAAAATAAGCACGAAAAGCTGTTTCTCTGATTGCCATTTCCATAACCACCTATCTGCTTTGCATACAATATTACCCCCCAAAAAACCCATAAAGAGATTAAATGGAGGGTTTAGTCCTTTGGGGATCCAAGCTCCATGCAGACAGATCACACAAAAGCCTCACCAAACCCTTTGGTGTGTCCAGAAGTTGCTATGTAAGACACAGCCTTTTTTTTTAATGTAGTTTGGCACAGAAGTGGCTTGGCTTGATGGTGTGGAGAAGTTAGTGCTGGTCCTGCCAGTGCTGCATCTGGCTGCTTCTGGCACTTCAGAGCCAGTTTCAGTGCCCGTGGAGAGCCTTTCCGTTGGCTTCAGTGCCAGTAGCACTTCAGTGTTCAGTAACATCCACATGCGCTGAGCTGGATCTCTCAATGCCCAGGGAAGCTGCATTTCCCATACAAATGGGAACAAACTGGGCAAGCAGCAGTGATGCCCTCTATGGTCACAAGCTGTGACCTTTATCCTGGGCAGGATTGTCCCCTTTACCCACACCTATACCCTCCACCAGAGAAAAGCAAATTCAACTTTTCCTGTGACTCCAGCCCCCTCCTGCCCTCCAGCCTCATGGAAAATGAGCCACGGGTTGCCCTGGAAAGGGGCATGATGCAATATGATACAGTCATGCAGGGCAAGATGGAATACGAACCATGTTCTTCTTTCCATGATGAGGGATTTCTTCCCCTGGTCCCAACAGCATAGTTCCTAGGGGTGTGGGAGCAGTGTAATCAAGGAGAGGCATGCAATGCATGGACTTTGCTTGAGGGCTGCAGTGGAACAAGAGAAGATCCATCACGGACTATTTTCTCCCATGGAGGATGCCAATTTTATTCTGCCATCTCTAATGCCAGAGGAGCAAAGGTAAACTGGCTACAGAGAGGCTGTGAACAGCTCCTTTAGAGCCCTTGCCCAGTCACATGTTGTAGGGTGAATGGGGGCCATCCAACGCAGTTGTGTGAGGCCCTGAGGATGTTCCCTTGCAGTCACCTCTGAGGATGAGCCTGATCATGCAGTGGAGCCACCGGCTGAGGAGAACAAGGCGAACCCTTCCTGACGTGGCTGGGCGGTTGCGGTTTACTCATCCTGTCAGCTGCCTCCAATAAACATTTCTGAAATGTATGTGCTAGAGTAAACAGATCCAGACCTGACTCCTGCAACTTGTGTGCGTCCCCCGTGCTGGAGCTGGGGCCAGTGAACTTGTTTATGGGTGCGCCAAGGGCGCTGCTGCAGATCCCTTTCCCCTTGGCTGACCCCGCTGCTTTTTCTCTGCAGAGACCCCAGCGCAGCCCAAGGTGTCCCTGGCCAACATGATGCTCAACACTGAGCCGCTGGAAGGGCCCAAGAGCGGTGAGTATGGGTGATGGTGGGAGTGGTGGGCTGGGGGGTTCTGCCAGGACCCTCACCGACAGCCTGGCCATTTGCACTGGTTTTCCCCTTGCCTGCTCGCAAACACGGCTTTTCTCAGAGCCCGGCTAGGACCAAAGGATCTGCAAGTCCTTCGCTTTGCAGAGCCAGCAGATTATGAGCGAGATGACAGCCTTGTCCATGCAGACCTGAGCTGTCTGTTGGGGTCTATGCCCTCTGCTGGACCCAGAGCCCCCTGAAGTTGCTGCAAACCTCATGGGGGCCTCAAATCAGGTGCTGTTGCCATCGCAAGAATGGGAGATGAGCCCAGGTCCAAGTGCTGGTTGCTATCCAGGTACAGGTTGTGCCCCATGGTGTCTCCAGCATGCATAGCTGCAGGTGTGGATGCAAAACATTACCTGATGCTTGTTCACAGTCTCCCTCCCCATTTGGGGCAAAGAATAGATCTTGGCTCCTTGGTTTAACACACAACTCTCAACAAGGGTTTGACCAACAGCCAGGGATTGCAGGGAAGTTAGTGTCAAACATTTTCATAAATTTGGCTAATTGGTAGCTTCCCTCCAGTTTCACCCATCTGCCCGTCCCCTGTTTCTCTGCCATCAGTGGTGTATGTAGTAAACCTCTAAATGAGCAACCTGTCAGCTCCTACTCTGTCGTTAATCCAGTTAACCTGTGTTAATTACCCATAATCATTGTAGCTGTTAATACATCATCTCATTGCTTTTGTTGACATCAAGGTCACTATATCAACACTATTACACTCCGTTGTACTGTAAATGCCAGGCTGCAACCCTTCCTCCAAGGGTCTGGAAGGGCTCTCAGCCTTCATACAGCAGCACAGCTGTGTCGCAGGCACCAGCTATAGATCTGGCATCCAAAATTCATCCCTGAATCATCACTCTCATGTTTTTCTTTGAGCATTTTGCTTGCACTGTGGCTCATTTTCTTCCTGAGATGATTTGGGAGCATGGGGAGATGCTGCTGCTCAGTGTGTTCGGCCAACGAGAGCTGCAAAGCTGCTGTTGGGTGTTGGGGTCTGTCTACTCGCATTGAAAAGTGTGAGTGTGGCCCTCATGCCTGGATGGTGGTACCACTGGTGCTTGCTGTAGCAGAGGGGCTGAGCGCTTGTGCCAGGCAGGGACAATCTCATTGCTGCCGTGCTGCATGTCCCATCATCCCACTGTTCTAATGTGTTCCCACTCCTTTAGTCCCTCTCTGTGGCACTGACATCCCCTCTGAAGCTTCCATCTGGCTTGTCCTCACCAGGTGACATGCACCCCCATGGCTTTGTTTAGTCCTTTGTGTGCCAGCCCTTTGGAAACAAGGTGTGTAGGGTTTGTGTAGGTCTGCCTGAAGGAAAATGGATGTGCTGTGTGGTCACTCAACGCAGACCTCTCAATCTCAGCTCCTCTTGTTGATCTACTTGCAGCAAACGTCTCTGCTTGAGGATTTATGGCAGCCAGCAGCCTGGGGGAATGTTTCCCTAAGGGTGCTAGTCTGAAGTTTCTCCAGAGGCTAAAAACATTAAACAGGGCAGGGGATTTGGGGCGGGTTGTTTAGCCGAGCCTTCTCTAGTCCTCTCTACAACCAGAGAGATCCATGCGTAAATACTCCTACGGACCTCAGAGGAAGCTCCAAATTCTGCCCTCCTTACAAGGCAAGGCAGCTGCTAGCATAGTTGGCATATCTTTGCTAATAAAAACTCTGGGGATTTGTACCTAAATTATCATTTTTGGGCAGGAAAGTAACATATGTTTAAATCCCCATCAAGCCTGAAAGTCTACCAGGTGCGGCTTTGCCTCTAAAGATAAACTAAACACACTTAAGGATTAAAAGTTACTGCCAAGACAAACAGCTTTGAAAATAAATGGGGGAGTTGTGTGAGGCCTCAATCCTGGATGCACCAGCGGGAAGTTAAGGGGGTCCCACCACCTTGGTCCAGGGACTTGGGGTTTGGATGTACAACGAAGTGAAGAGTGAGGAGAGGCAAGCTGGAGGCTGGGGAAGGTTTGCGTTCAGCAAGAGAAATCACACGACAAGGAACTGCCACCTGTCCTGTACTGGGCTTTTTTTCTTTTTTCTTTTCAATCTCTTTGCTTTTTTGGCTTTTAACCCTTTGAGAGTCACTTAACCTTTGCACCTTTTGACATGCAGATTGGCCAGACCCTTGCTTGCTGGACTTTGACATGGGCATGCAGTGCAAGGACTATCAGATTGTGTGGTTCTTTGACTACAAAAACAAGATCTGCAGGCAGGCTTGGTATGGTGGCTGCGGTGGTAATGGCAATAGATTTGAGGCCGAAGCTGAGTGCATTAGCAAATGCTTAAAACCATGTAAGTACCACGTGGGGATTAATCCTTTTGTATTTTCTCATACTGTCAAATAATGTTTGGATCGGAGAGAAAATATCATTTAAAAACCTAACCCATGCACTTTTTCCTCCAGCAGCAGCTGAGAAAACCATGCAGCAGCCACACCTTGGGAAGAGATTATCACCAGGTAACACCCCAAAAAAATAATAATCACAAACCAAAGCAAATCCATTATTTCACCTTGACCATTTCATAGCATGCATCCAAGCTTGTCTAGTACAAGATCATCAGTAGTATAGACTTGGTTTTCATTTGCTCCTTGACATGACCATGCCCTACCATCTGCTTTGCATGAGCAAGTCACCTTGCATGCGTGCTGTCACACCAGCACATGTCACGCTTGCACGACCTGGGTGCAATCCACAGCTATACGGCAAAATCATGTACTGGATTTCGTGAGAAGTGTGTGGGGTTGCTGAACTGGAGCATGGCCCAGTTCCAAAGCAGTTTCTGTTATCACTGCATAACTAACGAACACTACCACTCAGCTGTGTGCCTTTGCTGAGATGCAAAGAATTGTAAATGTTTCACTGCCTGTAAGAAAAACACTTGATGGAAAATTACTCCGTGGGGCTTGGGTCTTCTGTGCAGATGTTCTCCTTTTGTATCAAAAGATAAAAATCAAATTTGAGGGAGGCACCCACAAGAAAATGGCAATGACATCCTCTCCTCAAGCAGTTTCTGAGATTAAGGAGCTGTGTTTGCAAACCTCTTGAAGACCTGGGAAGGAAGTAGAGGCTTGGAATCACCTGTGTTGGTTAAGCAAGGGTTTGGGATGGGAACCTGACCCCAGCAAAGCCTTGCTTATCATAGCAACCTCCCCCTTCTAGTAGTGTTTCAGAGCCCTTTGCAGAGACGGGATGGAAACCTAGGGGTGAAGCAAAGTCTGGCTAATAACAGCAGGGCTTTAATCCTTGTAGGAGCATGACAGGGTTTGTAAAGGCAAATTAAGGACCCCTCCCACCCATTTAATTTTCTTAGGTGCATTTTAGGCTCCTTAAATCAGACTCCTGAATTTTTGCCACTGGCAGCTGTGCAGCCCACGTCCAGCTGTGGGTGCCCCTGCAGAGACACAGAGGCAAGTGAGGAGGAGGCTGCCACCAGCCATGGAGATGCCTGAGGTGGCAGCTGCTTGCAAAAGGAGATTGTAAGGTGCTTCTGGGCTGCAAACAAGAATCATGGACAAAGATTCATTGGTTGCAGCTTGAGGACTTCTCAGCCAGAAGAAGCAGCGTAGGGCTTGTGCAGAAACCTGTAGTTTCAATCTAGAGCGGGGTTTCACCCTCACAGAGCAGGGAAGCCTCCCTGATGTGTTTTTCTCCAGAGGGTGCATGTTTCTGCTAGCCCCATCCCATAGACCAGCCCCTCCTGATCATCATCACATGCCTTGATGATGTTTCCAGCAACTGTTGTTCAGGCTAAAGTGATATTTCATGAACTTGGCACCGTTCTGCCCTGGGCAGATAGTCAAGCAAAGCAACTGAGGGGCCCCGAAGGGACGTTTGCCTCTCTGCCTGCCTGCCGGAGTCCCCTGCTCTATTTGCCACTTTATTCTCTTTTTGTTCTCTGCAAAACCAGAGCTTGAATCCACCATGGAAAAAGAGACACTGGAGTTCACGTGCAGCTCAGTTCTTAAAATGCTGGGTGTTGGGTCGGGCTCTCAGTTCAGCTCATAGCAGGTACCAGAGCCAGGTGCAGCACAGAGAAATGAGTTGGTCTCCCAAAGCTTAGGGCTCTTCGGGTGCAAAAATGTGCACGAGACCCACCTCCCATTTGAAGCCTTTTAAATCCTGTGATAATCTTTAACTTTCTTGTTGTTGTTTTGGTGGTTTTTGTTTTTACCATCACAAAACTAAATGTGAGTGCAACTGAAGAGCCCAGGCACATTTTCTCCACAGGATGAACTGAAACCCCAGCTTACAGTGGCTACCCCCATCTTTTGAACTTGCCAGAGCCAGACACATCTTAAAACATGTTTTAGCTCCCTAGTTCTTTGTGTCCATCAATTCTTTGAAATTTTTGGTTAAGCTTTTGTTTCACTTATTGTGTTTTGGGCTTGGGGTTTTTGGTAGGGGGTGGAGGTTTTGGTTAAATTGCCATCAAGTGGTCCAGCTGGAGCAGTCACTATACGGTATTTGATGGTGCTCCAGGTTTCAACTGGAGAGTGGCACAAGCCCCTGTGGTGTGAATATTAGGGCAGAAAAACTGAAGATCATGATTCAAGTAAACTTTCTGCAGCTTTCCTGAAGCCAGATCTGCCTCTAAAGTGGTGGTTGAATTTCCCCACTCAACTGCTTCTCCTAAAGGCTGCTTCCACTCTCAAAGGGGATGAAGGAGAGGGGAAAGTTGGGCTGCCTGGACCCTCTGCCGTAGAGAAAAATTGTATTATACCTCCCATCAGCTGAATGTTTTGATTACTGGTTGGACTCCGGAAAGGGTGCGCAGGGTTTGCGGTAGAGTCATTCTTGTATCCACATCTGGTGGCTTTCAGTAGTTTGGAAGGCAGGAAAGAAGGGAAGATGGACTTTAAAAAAAAAATCCGAATAGAAAAGGCAAAGAGCCTGCCAAAGGCATGGGGAAGATTTTGGCTGTAGGAGCCTAAAAGCAAAGCTGAATTGGAAGGTAAATGCTGATTTCAAATTCCAAGGAAAAACAGAGATTGAAAAAGAAATCCTGCTTCAAACAGCTGCGTTTAGAACAGGACAATGGGCAGGAGTGTCACTTCAGATATGTCTCCTCTCTCAGAAAGGACATATTCCCAGCTCCTCCTGTCTAAACAGTAAACCCGCTGCTCAAACAAACCACCCAGTCTCCGTCATGACCGCAGCCCAGGCCACTTGAGCCTGAACCCTTTGACCACAGCGTTGTTCTGGCAGTGATCTATTCACAGAATCACAGAATCACAGGATGGTAGGGGTTGGAAGGGACCTCTGTGGGTCATCTAGTCCAACCCCCCTGCCGAAGCAGGGTCACCTACAGCAGGCTGCACAGGACCTTGTCTGGGC
>Ga0065711_1036647_pt1 | contig 20763 bp, 16 predicted proteins | sample Hoacrofraction12_FD_59098 | JGI IMG/M metagenome (GOLD analysis project Ga0065711, IMG submission 59098) | Hoatzin crop microbial communities from Cojedes, Venezuela - Epithelial fraction 12 v2 (version 2) | ecosystem: Host-associated > Birds > Digestive system > Esophagus > Crop | place...
CGGATCACGTGAGGCGATTGGCGGGAGCCCGGCCGCTTCCCCGGCAGCTGAGGCGGCGAGGGGGGGAGAGCTGAGGGTGCCGTGGTCGGGGAGCAGCCGAGGGCTGCGAGGCAGAGGAGCGGGACGCGAGGGCTGCCCCTGCGACAGGCTCCCAGCACAGCCTGGCAGGAGCGGCTCCCCTCGAGGCCGCGGCGACGTCCTCCGCGCCCGGGCCTTCCGCCGCAGTCCGGCTTGTCCATGCGTTTTAGTTGGCTGGGTCTCTGGTAACTTGAGTGGGATCAGCAGGACTCACAGGGAAAAAACACCCAAGGCGCCTCGCTGGGAAGGTTCACGCGCTGCCTCCAGCGTGGTGGTGGAAAGTGCGAAGTGTAACGGGTATTATTTGCTGCAGTTGGATAAACATCTAGCTGTTCCCACCTAGGATGCTGGAAAACGCTTGTATCATCATTTTCTCACTCCCTGACTTGCTTTCGCTATATCAGAAAACTGGTGCACAGCTTATCTCAGTTCTGGAACGTTTTCACAAATCAAATTTGTTGAACGTGCTTCTGAATATGAAACAAACAGGTTAATTATTCTGTAATGTTTGGTATAACAACCGCCATTTATGGCCCGCAGATATGTTCGTTGCAATGACCATGGAAAAACACCAAGAGGACCGTACAGCATTAAAAGCAATTAATTTTTTTAAATTATAGATTTTAGAAGGTTTAAGGGTTTTTTGTAATGTTGGCTCAAATGTAACAATAGGAATAAACAGACCACAGTTTCTGCTTGAATATTTCTGTGTTGGGAGTGTGGTTTTTTAGCAGAAAACAAATACTCTCCTTCAACTCCCCTGGCACTTTATCTCTCTGTAATACAGGAAGGCAAGACGTACCGCACCGAAACAGCATCCAAAGGACAACACACACGACAGATGCTCAGTTTTAGGGTTTATTTCATCTGCTAACATTCATTCTTGATCTAGACAAAAACAATTAGATGAATTTTTTTTTTTTTAAATCCAATTTTTCTTGTGGAAGGAAAGAAAAAACCTTTTTAACACTTTTTGTAAGATGCTATAAATAAATATATAAAGCTTTAAGTGTTACTTGGCTCAAGTTAAACAGTTGTCTTTTATTTTTTGTTGTTTTTAAGTTCCTGAAGTGGAAAAAAAAAGTGCAAACCATACACATTCAGCCCAATGGAATGACTCCAGCCACAATCACTTTCAGAGAAGCTGAATCTGTTTGATCTACAATATGGAGGATGGAAGGCGGGTGGGGGAACGGTTGTATTTTTTTACCCTCAGTCACACAATTCGTAGAAGAAAAGAACTGAGTTCCTTGGCAGGTAAAGCACACGGGAAAGGGGAGAGGAAGAAAAAGTCCTGCCTGCATTGCCCTTTCCCTTCCCCATGCATATCGGGAAAGAAGAGACAATGTAAGCAAAGCCTCAGACAAAAAGAAATGACAAAAATAAGATCAGATGCCAGGAGGGATGGTGAGAAATCCTGTGGCTGTGGCGTGTTTGCCTGGCAGACTACACACAAACACAGAGGAACTTCACATTGAGAGAGGGTGGGGATTTCTGTCTTCTCCTTATGAAAAAAAGATGAAAAGGGGCAATAAAAATAAGTTAAATCATATTCCAATATGTACAAAACAAATCATGCTCAGTAAACCATTTGAATATAAAATTATTCATTATACTACAACTCTCTCAATCCAGTCTGCGGAATTGACACCTGGGGGGAAACAGGGAGGGGCAATTGTGGGGCTTTGAGGGATGAGACAGACTCGTTTGCAAATCTTGTTTTTTCAGCTCGCGTGGCTAAAAATTACAGAGAAAACACCTGCAGCGGGGACGATGCAGGCTGTAACACCCACGTGCTTACCAGCACGGCCGTCGCCGTGGCAGAACTCCCGCAGACGGGGCAGCACCAACCGCTCGCGCTGCGGGCACGGGCGCGAGCTCCGCTGCGCGCTGGTTTACCTCAGCTGCTGCAAACTGACCCGCGCGTTAAGGCTCGGCTCCGCTGTGGCTCGGGCAGCGAATCCTGCGTTCGCTTCTGCCGCTGGAACGCGACCTACGAACAGCCGTGAAAACACGAACGGAAAGGTAACGCGCCCAGCCCTGCGATTCGAATCCGGCACATAGGGTGAGCTGCGTTCTGAGCTATAGCCCTGGAAATACGCTTGGCGTAGTCTGTGCTGCTAATTTCTGCAGCCCTGCCCATTTTTGGGACACTGGGAAAATCCTACGGGACTGGAGGGTGTCTCTGCAACTCCAAACGTGGGCAAGGAGCTAGAGAAGCTTTTAACCCCAGGGTATAAACCCAGGCCAGGCCCTGTGCTGTGATGCCAGATGTTACCTGCTGCTCAGTGGTCTCTGTGGAGCGATTTGGTGGGCTCAGAGTGAAAACTGCCTGACACGCGTCCGTACTGCCATGGCGGCGGTCCTTCCGTCTCGCGCGTGCGCTCCCAGAAACCGCGCTGCCCTTTCTGCTCCTGCAGGACAGCCCTGGGAGCGAGGATTCAAAAGCCTGTCGGGACCCTCCTCATGCCGCTTCTGTTGCCATCCCAGTTTTGTGAGCAAGTAAGGGATCGTGGGGTGCAAAAACATCAACCTGAAGCGCTCCCCATTTATTCCGAAATGCTGGGCACAAAGGGAGAAATTCAAGCAAGGCAGAAATTCACTCTGATCCTTTGTTGAGAGTTTTTTTTTGTTGATGCCTTTGAACCCCGTGACAGCCTGGGTGTGCAACCTTACCAGTCAACCCTGCATTTTGTGACCTGGGTAGGGTTCAAGGTGGCATCTGACTGTCTGGGAAACATTGGAGTAGGAGGCAAACTCCTTCATCAGAGCTAGCTGGGGTGAGACAAATGAGCAACAAACACTTTTCTTCAGCAGCAGCGCCTATCACGCAGTGGCGTTAACACTGTTCAGGTGACTGAAAGCAAAAAAGACCTCCTCCTCCTCCTCCTCCTCCTTTGCACAGCAGCGCGTCTCGGCCTCTCCACCCTCCCCAAGCAGCAACGGAGCCCGCTGGGAAATCCCTGCTCCCAGCATCACCCGCGCTTGCAGATGTGCAAGGGGTGGCACGGCGTCAGCTGGCAGGGGCTAAGAGCCATCGTCTCTGCTCTCGTACTGGGTAACTGCCTGTCCACAACACTCGCTCACACTAATGCCGCTGACTGTACAAACCCCTAGAAACGCCTTACGCAGCCCCAGCCTTTGTAAAGGCTTTTCACAGGGTGTCCCTGGAACCATGGCAGGAACACCATGGGACGGACAAGCATCCGACTGGGTAAAATCTGAGCTCAACGGGAACCGTCTCACCAAATGCAGTAAGAGACGGGTCGGGACCCTGCACCTGCCCTGGCTGTACCCAGCACTCACCTATCCTGACCTGGATCGCGATGCATCGACGGGCCCCATGAAGAAACACCTCATGTAGTGAAGAAGATCTTCGTGTGTCTTCAAGTTGCAGGAAAAAGATTTTGGAAGAAAGGGGCAGACACTGAACAAGAATGTACTATCTGGCCACTAATTCTGCCGGAGTGCCTTAAAGCCGTTGTTCTCCATTCATTTTAAAACTACACACACATTTTTCATGTTATTGTAGCATCAAATAATCAGTCCTAAAAATAAACGAAATTGTACCACTTCAAACTGTAGTACATAGAAATCACAAAAAAACTACATTCACATTATGTTAAAAAAGTTCCATGAACCCACTCAAGGAAGAAGACAGTGCCAGGTGTGTCCTGCAACCCACGCTCTGGCACACAGCACTTACAACGAATGAAAGCGTGGCTTACAGCCATAAGCAGAGCAGCGCAGCAGCCAGGGCGAGCGATGGCTTTTGGGTCATTCTCTTCAGTTCCGACACTCAGAATCTGTTTCAAGGTGCCCTGTACTTCTCAGACCTTGGAGTACCTCTTTACCGGGCGTAATTTTGTTATTCCCAATGTACAGGTGGAGAAACCGAGGCATCTGCCGGGTGCAGGATTTGGATCTAGAAATTTCTGCCTCAGTGCTAAGCTCAGGTCAGCCCTCCTTTTGTGGGTTGAAGTGAAACTGTTAACAAGACAGTTTTCGAGATAGTTTCATTTCTTTTGCTTGTCACTGTAATATATTACAAGGAAAATGTTGGAACAAGGTCTTCTACTGACATGCTTCTAGGGTCAGAGGCTGCCTCTGATTTAGAGAGCGCTCCAGACAGACCCATTAAAATCCAGCTGGCTACTCAGAGCCTGTAACACAGAGACAACGCAGGCAACCTGGGCCAGCTGATGTCACTGGTCCTAATCACAGGCAGTCCCGTTCACTGTCACCCCTTGGCACACAAGAGCAGAATGTGGCCTTCGGTACGGAACGGCTCTCGGAAGTCAGTGCCAGCACACGCGGGCCCGCCTGGGTGTTCACGGCACGGCCCCGCGCCGATGTGCACCTCGGGTATGGATTAGCTGCAGCAACCGTCTGCGCATTATGGATCCGTAACACACAGCGCACAGTGAAAAGCCTTGGGGGAAAGCTGGAAACCGTGCATATAAAACAGTTGCTTTTTATATCTTGTGTATTGGTTTTGTGGGTAAACAGCCTGTAAAATTGCATTTTTAAAATATAAATGTTTTCTTTAGTTACAGCAACGCATAAAAGTGCTGGGAACTAGCAGACATAGCTCCTCCCAGCCTTGGAATTCAGAGGTGAGCACATGGATCTGTAATACCTTCTGCCCCCAAGCCAGCAACCGAAAATTGCTTCCTTTTGCTTCCCACTTTTTGGCTAGGAGGAAACGCGTATGGCCAGGCCACACACCTCTGGGAACAGGGGCCATTCTGTGGCGGGAGCACTGACAGAACCGCAAAAGCAGCGACATCACTGGCAAATACTGGTACCGGCCGCATGCACGGGTCACAGCATCCCGCTGCGCTCGCAGACGGACGAGCGGGTGCGCTTGATGCAGACCTGATCAAAATCCATCTGAAATCAAGAGGAAAGATATCCCTTGACTTCGGTGGACTTTGCATCAGGGCTGTAATAGGGTTGGTTCTGAGCCCAACGTGCTGTTTGTATTCTCTGTTCTTCAGTTTTTAGCCATCTTTACTCTTCTGGAGAACAAAGGCAAGGTGTATAGCCCAGGGTGTATGCAGAAGAAACAAGGCAGCTCCTCTGCTTCGGGCAGCCCCTCCTTTGCAAAACTCAGTCTGAATTTGAAACTGTTGGAAACAGCGTAAAGAGGCAGAAGGAGAATTAAAATACAAAACAGGCAGCACTTCAGCGCATTCCTGTGATGGGAAAGGGACGCTGTAAAAACGACAAGCTAAAGTCGAATGCATCAACTCTCTGCCTCTCCTCCCGTGATTTCAATGCCATATTTGATCTGCAGTTAACATGGCCTTTGAAAATCAAATCATATTCCATTTGGTTCATAGTTTACCCTAAACAATAGCTGGGTCAGGCCTTACAGGCTGAATAATAACAGGGAAAGACATGAAACAGGCAAAAACTGCTTCATTTCCATGCTTCCAGCCAGCCAAAGAAGTGCTTGCAACAGCAAGAAAATAAGCCATACTTTAATTCGATGAGTGGGAAGGGGAATTAGAGAAGTTATTGTTGTTCTATAACTCAAAAGTCAGTAGGCAGAACCTGGTTAGACTGTCACCGCATTGGAGGATTAAACTTACATGAGTCCCTAAAAAACAGCATTGAAAGAGAGAGAGTTCTGCTTTGAAAGGGGTCTGAGACTAAGAAAACATTATCCACGATTCCCCTTTCCAGTTTTATGAACGCAGCTTGTTCATTTAAAGGAAGAGCTGCAGAACAGGCACTCTGCCAAAAGACAATGTGCGCTGTCTCATAATTAATTCAGACCCATAGTCAGAAATTTTCACAGCTCTGGAAGAAAGCCCCATCCCCTTCCCATTTAAATCAGTTCTAGTGACTTCACTGGCAACAGGCTGATGCCCATTATCTCTTGATAAAAGCAAGTAAAAATAACTGAAAAAATACAGATACGGGTACATTTGTATGCTTGTTCTAGTTCAATATTTCACATAGCAACAAACAGAAACAAAATCACCCCCTCATCACGTTCCCATTAATGACTGATTATTCGCAGGGTCTTCCCGGGAAACTTGCGCAGATTTCTGAGGGAGCATCCCTATTTAAATTCTTCTCCCTTTTTTTTTAGTATGTAGGATAGGGTTTTCACGTGCTGTCAACACATAATACTGATGACGGCGTGAGCGGCGGTGGTGCAGGGTGACAGGATGGCATGTGAGTGCCCGTTTGAGCCTATGTGGGATGTGGTTGGCGTTTAATTTTTGGGACCTGCCTGTGAAACAGACCTGGGAGCTCTGTGCGCGGGTTCCCTACTACTGGCGTGACGAAGCTGCGTATGGATACGTGATACCAGTGCAATGCATCCAAACCGCTGTGCTAAGTACATATCCTAGGCCACAGTCAATTTGCTTTCATGTTTCTCATCCTCCGATGTTTTTCTTCTTCTTCGGTTTTTACGGCGCTCTGCCTTCTGGCAGTGGCTGCCAGCTGAAACGGAGTGACCACCCGTGTGCTCAGACCGCAGCCTGACAGCACAGCACATCCCTCAGCTCAGTCACCCTTACCGTTCACTTACAAACAATGCAGCTCCCATCCCACCTCCAGAAACGCCCAGAAAAGAAAAACCTCTGTTTCCTTGGGTTTTAATTATGTATCTTTTTATCATTATGCTCAGGGGATAAAGAGATTTTAAAAATCTTACTTCTGCCATTTGTGTTTGAATTGTGAGGATAAGAAACATTCTTCTGTATTTGGCCTTAAGAGTGGGTGACTGCATTTGTGCATTCTTTACCTCTGCATTATAATGTTGACCCCTTTTTAATTTTTATGTATTTATTTATTTTTTTAAGAATCTCCTTGGTCTTGTAAGAAACAGTAAAAAGACCCTATGCTTAAGGAAGCAATCTACCTTCTGTTTTACAGACTTGCTTTTAAATAAAATATTTTTTGTTGTTTTTGTAATTTTACTTCCATGATCTTTTATATGGAAACCCTAGAATATCATTAATATAAAAGTCTGCCTAGGCTACCACTTCTCTATAATATGGCTCATGTAGTCCTCAGTGGGCAAGCGTCCTTGCTCTTCGGTCTCTTCCTTGGGAAGTGCTTCATTGGACCGGTGAAGAAGCCTCTCTTCCCGATTCTTTATCCTCTGCTCCATCCTCTCTAGCTGCCGTTTGTACTGGTAGCGCTGTTGGAAGAGGTCCTTTGCATAGTCATAGAGCTGCATGTCCAAGTCATTGAGCTCCTCAATCCGCCGGATGGTGTCGTTGTCCACCTCCACCCCTCCAGCCCTCGTACTGTTGTACTGCATAAAGGGCCGGATGAATTTCAGATTGAAAGTTCTCTCAAACAGGTACTGAGTCTTTCTCTGGAACTCCGTCAGGCCGAAGAAGGCCATGTCTTTGAGGTTCTTCTTTGCGCTCTCCAGCAGGATCTGCGCTCGCTTGTTCTCTGGGATGAAAGACATGTTGTAGCAGCCCACTAAGCTCAAGTCAGCCAACATCCTCACTTGGCGGTTGTTGGCCAAGTTATACGGGCAGTCCATGAACTCCTGCAGCGTGCAGCCCGACCAGTCCGTGCCTTCATAGCACGACGGCAGCTCTTCAGGAGTTGGTGTCCTGCCATCACACATGTGCAAGGAGGTCTTCCAAGTAGCTCCTCGTTGGACGTGACGCCATTCGCTGAGGTAACGAGATACGGGGTCTCTCAGCAGTGTGATGTAGTAGAATTTTCTACAAGGAGAAGAGAAAATAAAATAAATATTCTGCTAGTAACAAGAAAGATGCTTGGCAAGCTGAGCTCTCATGCAGATATCAAAAAGACAAGAGTAAATCAACATCACAGCATCCATCCTACTGTACTCTTGGATTATTTTCTTCTTGCAATACCTCATGCAAAGTACTTTGTGCAATATTAGACCCATGTTTCTCTTTCTCATTGCCCACCATTTTAGTCTTGCCACGTAGTAACGCTTTCACCGGGACATCCATTTCCAGCAACAGACTGCAATGTCAGAACAAATCATCGGGATTCAACTATCTACCAACTTCAGAGAGCAACTGTGACTTTAGGGACTGCCTGGCCTTCCACACGACCGCATGCCCTCCGAATCAGCCAGGTCTTGCTCTGCAGGACAGCCCGCAATTGCTCTGTTTATGAGCTGGGCCTATTATTTTCACTCCATGCAGATGCTGACCAGGACACCTACTGCTTGATTGATCTGGCTGCTGAGCTGAAATTTGGGACCCTGCACCAAGTAGCAGGATAACACCACAGGAACATAAGTGAAAAATAATGGGAAATCAGGAATGCAATATGCTTTGTAGAAAGAGAAGGCAGGAGCTGGCAACCAGCAACAGTAGCAGTAGTTTTTTCCCATTTCAGCTAATCTGCTATCAGGTGGAACAACCTTCAGACACACTTTTGCTACATGAGACTATAGAGGGTGAACGAGCCAGATGATCGGAACACACATGGGGCATTCTTCCTGTTCCAAGTGCGATGCAATCCCCAACAACACAAGCAGTCCCTTGAACGGAAAACACGGCAGCTGTCCTGTACACAGAGACCCTCCAGCTTCAGCCGACCTTGAGCCTGGATAAAGTTCTGGGATTTCTAGCGATGGCAGTCTGTAATGACCCTCTCCAGACAGAGGGAAATGGGCCCTTATTTCCCTGGCGTCCAGTCTCTTGGGACTATGGTGTCTCCCAGCGTTTCTAGAACAAGGAAATACCTTCTCTGGTTGCTAAAGCTGGCAGAGAATTAAATCCACATGTGCTCCCAGCACACGGGGCCGCGTGAGGCTGTGCACAAACAGGAGAACCTGGCTTTGGCAGGGTAACGCGGGCATGCTACTGGAAATGCTCATACAGGAGGCGGCGGTGGATTCATTCCCACACCAGAAATGCATCTGTGGAATGCTGCTACGGCTTGCTGCCCCGCTGGCATGGCCCGGGAGAGCTGACTGGGATGGCCATTATGAGGGCGGTACACAGCTTTTTTGAGGGGGAAAAAAAAGTGTCAAAAAATTCTGCGTTGGCTAATATTAACACACCCATATTTTCCTAGCACCTTCAATATTATTCTTCCTAGCAGTAACCTAAATTACTGCAATAAGAGTAAATTTTAAGAAAATACATCGAAGGCATTGCCTGGGAAGTCTGACTTTAAGGAATGTTTGCTTTCTCAATTTATTATTAACTTGCTGAAGGGTTGTTCCAAAGCAGTAAATTTTGGTCTTTCCAACAATGGTAACAGGCGTCCACTCAGGCTTCAACTCCTCTCCTCCTTTCTGCCTTCAGAACCACGGCTGGTAAAAACATTTGCTATTTTTGGAAACTTTTCCGTCTTTCCTCATAGCAGGGGTATCACGCTGTCTAGTAACACTGTCTAGTACTGTCTGTGTACAGGGATAGGGGAGAAAGAAGGGGAGCAGAGTGCGTAAGAAAAACTTTTCCCTTAAATACACCTCTTTTTCCTTCATTTACACAGCAGCCTGTAACGACTGGACTACCCAGGCTGAGATGCAGCTATGATTTATACAGACAGTGCTAAGAAACCTCGAACAGATGGGGATAAAATAGGACAGTGGAAGGAAAAGGAAAGCAGTGATGAATGCCAGATGTTCAGGTGACAGACACTGATGCTAAACACTACCAGCATTTTCTGACTTGTGAACTGTGGTGGACTTTTTATTTACACCACCGTAATCCAAAGGTTGCATTTCTTCCCGAAGGAGGTTGAAGCCAACTATAATTATGTGGCTTACAGAAGCAACTAGAAGTTTCACCTAAGATCAGGGACTCATTTGTGGGGTATCCAAAGACACAGGAGGAGCCGATCCCTGTCCAAACCCGCAGTTGATACAAGCGTGGATAAGCAACAAAAGCAGAATTAGTATCTGCATTTTGTAGACGGGGGAACCACAAATATTAAATGATGTGTGTAAAGTCAAACGGGTGTCTGTGGCAGAGCTGCCATGAATCTGATTCCTGTAAGCCTGAGTCCAGCTTGCCTTCTCTCCCTCGCTCTCTCTGTTCACCCTTTAGGAGTGTATTAGTAAATCAGATTAATAAGTATCATGTAAAGCTTCTAGGGTCCATTGAAACGGAGATGGCTTCAGCAGAACATGGACTGCAAAAAGGTCACGGAGCAAGTATTTCTTTCCTCATGCCTGCACTCTAAGAGCTATTATCTTAGTTGAGGCAATACGCTGGTAAATATTTTATGATGAGCGATCCCTCAGTGATCATCTCAGTGAACAGAAAGCATAGGAAAACAGGTTACATCTTTTGAAATGATACTGAATTTGATGTGCCCCTTTCCAGGTCTGTCACATAGAAAAGTGCTTGAAGGAGGGGAGCTGGCCTCCTAACACGGAAACAAGAAGTATCTTGGGAAACTGGAATACAGGCAGCGGAACCAGGCCCCCTGAGGTACCTCAGGAAACTGCCCCCAAAAAAGCATAAATTGAAACCAAACCAAAACAGAGACTGCAATGCAAAAGAAGAGTTTAAACCACCTGAGCTGAGATGCACCATTCTCATACTGAAAGTTCTGTTCCCAAACCTGTATTTGGCTTTCTAGAAGGACACTGGGTTCAGAGGCGCCCATGCCCTCTGCTCTCAGGAAAGTGAACAGCAAACCTTTAGGAAGACTGGAGCCCCAGGAACCAGAGAGAGAAGCCACGCTGGTATGAGGTGAATGACCATGGAAGTATTCACCCAAGGTATTTAACATTCTGAAGTTTCCATTCTCAGCCTGTAACTTGGGGATTGCCTTTATATTCAGAGAAAAGTTCGATATCTCTCTAAAGCATCACCAATTAGCGGCATCGTTATTAACATCACGAACCAGAAAGTCGGCGGAACTTTGAGCCAGCGTGGCTGAGAACACAGGCAGTGCCACTTGTCAGCAGTGGCTTGAGATTTATGAGGAACCACATGACTACTAAGTTCTCTTTTGTCATCAGAGATAAAATAAACCCATAAAATACATGCAGCTGTGAGTGCCCTTCCTTTCAGCATGGTGCCCCAGACAGCTACTTAACTTAAGTATTCCTAAAGGCTCATTTCAGAAGTGTGGTCTTCTCCTAGCCCAGATGGTTCCACTCAAGACAGCCTCATAAAAAACCCAAACAGCCCCAGTTTGGTCATGCTGACTGCCCAAGTCTCACTGGCCTTCCTGCAGTTAACAAGTTTGAGCAAGAAAAATGGACATTCTGGTTAGTAAGATATTTCTTTTTTTTCTTCCCCTGTGAAGCTGGGCAGAACAGCATTACTACTCTTGCAGGTTCTCCTTGTACATATCCATGGGGCTGCGATCCCCACGAGGCCCAAGAAAAGCAGAAGCCAAAGTCACATCTCTGCCTTTCCTTCCGTTCCTGTCTCTGGCGGTCCCAAGGTGAAAATCCGCTTGAAGCTCCCTGGGCGCACGCGCAACTTCAGCGTTGCAACTCGGATCTGCATGTGAGCTGCACAGTTTTGTTTGAGGAAAGACTCGCTCGCGTATTTATTAAACAGAGTAAAATTAAATCATGTTTTTGATAAACAACTCAGTATTAGAACTGAAGTTTCGGGGAGAAAAAAAGCCAAGATTAGACAGGAAGGGCAATCTTGCGGTGGTGGCACACAAATGAACTCAGGAAACTTGAGTGTAAGTACCCCTTCTGTCAAAATTAGCCCATGTGCCCCACACAAATCTCTCTCTCCGTGCCTCGGTTTCCCGTGTGGGAAGGGCTGACAATGCCTCCTTTGTCTGTTTTGGCAGTTCAAAACATAACATCTTTTGGAGCAGGAACCGTCGCCTTCAATGATTACGCAAAGCCGCTGTTTCAGCACGGACTGAGCTCAGAGGACAATGGTTAACTTGCAGCGTATTTTCCTGACGCGGGCGTCAGGGGCACTGTAGCCCTCCAGGATTCCCACCCGGGACCTCGCCGCCCCATTCTCACGTAGCAGCACAAAGCAGCCTGAGTTTTGCCAGCAGTTTCTTTTGCAGGGCCATGCTGCAAATGGAGTCACTGTGCAGATCTGGGTTTAAAATAACCCTTTCTTGCAGACGTGAGGGAGTGGCTGAAGCTCCTATTCAGTAATATTCTGCCTTAATTCCTGTCAGCAGGTTCCTCAGCTAATGAAGGGGAAATGAAACCCTTCTTCCTCTAAAATAACAACTCCTTCTCTTTTGCTAATAACCAGTCAACATAATTCTGATAAAGTGACAGATTCTAAATATGATGCTATTATTTCTCTTCAGTTCATTTCCATTTATTCTTTCCTACACTTCTATTTGATACACCCTTCTTACTCCCCACTGCTGGTCTCTAAAATCTGCCAAGAACTGCTTATTTGACTGTGCAATCCCCTATTCTTCGCTGTGATTAAACGCTTCCCTCCCACACAGCCAAAATATCTTATTTTTTATTTCTATAGGTTATTCCCTGAGCTTTCAAGCATCCCTCCCAGGAAAAGCAAAATATATAACAAGTCCTTCTTAGCTACTGTGGTGGCCTTCCATCAGATAAAGAGCAAAATAAGGATAACCGCTTCCAATCAGACGTGCTTCATCCCGCCTGCCAGGAGGGGGAAGGGGAAGGAAGCTGCAGAGGTCAGCTTCAACCATATAACCCCAATCTGTCAAAGCAACATGCCCCCAGGCTACAATTTTTCTATTGCTAAAGAAAAAAAACGATAAAACCCCCCCTTTCTACGTCCTTGCTGAATTAACTGAACTGAACAGGGTGTCTGGCAGCTTGCAGGAATGAGAAACACTCCGTTTTGTTTAAAAGAAGTAGTAATGTCAAATTTGTGCCTGATTTAAGGCGTCTTTGTAAGCCAAGCGCATGTATTACGCACTCCTCAAATCATTTGTGAGGGCCCCTATTCAGTTCGTACCGGCTCTCACTGTAAATAGTTTCTCACTCAAACAACTACTGATTTTGCCTCCGAAACACGAACACGTGCACCTACCCTGCCCTAAGTCCGCAGCGACCAAGGAAAGAAGGACCTGAGCAGTCAGCACCCCTCCTGCGGTCACTTCAACCCTCACCTACCGAGACAGTCCAGGGGACCCTTAGGTCGCGGTTATCTCCGGTGAAAACGGGCAGCGCATCCTGCAGGAGCCGCGCCAGCAATGACTTAACAGGTACAGCGCAAGTAAAGGGCAGTCAGGGGTCTCTAACGATGGATGAGCTGAGAACGTGGCAGATGAAAGCTTACCAGGAATTTATACTCTCGTTAAAAAGTCGTGCTAAGTGTTACCTACAAATAACAGATGTACGAAAATCTCTTTTACCCTTCTGCACAGTCACAAAATGACGGTGGGAGACACTGAGGTGCAGAACACTCTCCAGCCAACCTCAGCAACAAAGCTGCCTCCTGCCTTATTTACCACCAGTACGCCAAACCCCCGCTTACCACTTTTACAGCCCAAACTTGGGAAGACTCCACGTATTTCCATTTTTTTTACTCTACAGTCAGATTTCTTGCATAGCAAAACACGCTCTCAGTCAGAGATTGGAATTTAATATATGTACAATGATTACTTCCTTGGTAGCAAATAGCCCTAATTTTCCTCAGTCTGTTTCCTCTCATCTGGTGTTCATTTAGACTCTTCCTGCATTTCACACACAATAAACTCTTCAGCCCTTTAAAAGTCATTGAAAAAGAAAGAAAACCCCAAACAAACAAATAAACAAAATAAACAAGCCTCTTCTGTCCCCCATGTTTAAATAAAGGTTGCCACACAAAACACCAAAAGCCCAGAAACTTCATGGCAAAGCCAATCTTCCAGGGCTAAGGCTGTGTGAACGCCTACATCAGCGTTTTTCTTTTCCAGCCGACGAGGGGGTGTCTTTAGAGGGAGACAGGGCTTGCTTTGGGAGGGGGGTTTGTTCGGCCTGATGCTCTCTGCTCTTGGGACTCTGCTGCTTTAAAAGACAGGACGCTTAGAAACCTAACAACCAAGCATCACCCTGGCTCTGCTCGGCCTCCAGCCCTTCGCCTGGGGACTCCTCCCAGGGTCGAAATCCAAAGCACAGGTTTCTAAACACACAAGGCTGGGTTTCAGCAGGTAAAATCGGGTGTTTCAGTCCAGCCACCCCTTCTTGAAAAGGAAGTGGAGCTGGAGCCTACACCCTTTCACTGCTTGGCTGTGTTTCTGAGAGTGTTTGAACAAAAAGCTACTACATGAATGCCTGTGTATGGATGCTCCAGAAGCCACTCGCGTGCTTCTCCTAATCTCAGGCATCTCAAAAGTGGAGTCTCGCATGTCACACCAGCTCCAAGAAACCACTGATAACTGACCTGCACCCTCCGCTCCTGCTCAGGCGAGGCGTGAGTGAGCAGGGCCGTTCTTCCAGAAAAGCTTCAAATACAGTTTAATACAAACATCTATTCCTCCATTCCCAAGAAAGGGGTTTCAAAGCAGATTCTGGAGTCTGTGGAAGACCCTGGCTTAGCAACCCAGCATCTGAGCGCCAGCTGGGTGCTTGGAGCTTGGATCCTCGCTGACGCGACGCGTCTGACTCCCTCTGAAACGCGGGATGGGGTGTGAGCACCAGCAGCCCTTGGAAAAAGAGCACTTCTACAGCTGGCAACATCTGTACGGCGTTTGGGGCTGCAGCCTTAGCTGCTGCCCTTCCAGTCCACAGTTACTGCCCAGGAGAACTGCAGTTGGACTAGACGATCCTTGTACGTCCCTTCCAGTTGAGCTATTCTATTCTACTCTACTCTGTTCTATTCTAAAAAGTTCTTGGGGAAGAACAGGTTAAAAATGGAAAAACAAAGTCAACTCTGATTCTGGCAGCTACAACAATATTGGCTGAGAGTGTAAGTAGATTTGTACCAGATTTCAGAGTGTAAAGGAACCCGAGATTACTTAGGTCTGGTCTTTTGGATTTGAATAGATGTCAAGTCAGAATTTTACATATTTCTGTCTTTTTAGCAGGAATTAAAATGTGTTATGTTCATTAAATATACACTTAAAAATACCAGTACTATTTAACCCTGAATTAAAAAAATAATTTAACTGTGAGTAGGCATGCATGAAAAGTCACACCTCTCCTTTTTCCCCTGCGTATTCCACACAATGTGGAGGATTTGGAATGCTGCACAGTCCTGGTGACACCGCCTTTCATCATGCCGTGAACGGTCCTGCTGCGGTGCCAGGCAGGGAGCGTGAAGCTCGCGCGTGTGCGTACCTGTGTGCACCAAACACAACACACCTTCCTCGCAAAGGCAGTGGCACCGGTAACAGAAGCTGACAGCAGCAGCTCGAGCGTTTCACAGAGGAACGGTCGCCCCTCCATCCGCTCAGAACAATGTCAGACACGCTCCCCTTTCGGTGTTGGCAAGACGGGCACAGGCTCTGAGTCACAGCTTTAAAAACACCGGAGGGAGTCAAACACAACTGCAAGGGCCTTCTCCAGCCCGGTGGTGAAGAAACCTGCAGACACGAAACCAAGGAAAAGATCACCCCGTGTGCCCGATCCGGACACCCTGCAGCCACCCAGCCTTGGTTCTGGAGTGAGCAGGAGCACCAACGCTGTGTCCCCGCACGTGCCTCTGCACGCACGGGGGCTGCAGCGCAGGAACAGCTCAAGGTGAGATGTCTCTGCCTGAAGTTGACCTACAAAGAAAGGTGGGTCTACAGAGCAACAGTCGGAATACTGTTACATACATATTTCCTTTTGCATAGATACTCCTTCCGAAGCATGCTGGCAAAGCCCGCAGAGCTGGAGCGGAGGTACAGAGGATGTCAGTGAGCCCCAGGGGCAGACGGGTGACACCAGGGTTTGTTAGAAAGCTGGGAGGACACGTGTAGCCCCGAGACCCACCTTGGGAGTGGCAGAATGATACAGACTGTTCCGTACTGATGAGCGACGTGTGGTAATACAAGGGAGCATTTTCTGTCTGCAATCAAATGCAGCGTCAGACAGATATGGGTGGGAATTAATTCCTCTGAAACCTTCAGAAATGGACACTTTCAGGATCATTATCTCCATAGATGAAATGAGGGTATGCTTTTACCTTAGGTCTCGGTGTTGTGCGGCTCTGGTACTTGCTGTGTTCATAATACACTGTTACACACTCAGCCCCAGTCCAGCTTTGTTCACAATAAACTCCAAATAGGCTTTTACCCAGAAAACAAGCATGGTCCTTTCGCTCTCATGTCGCATGACAATTAGTGGAATAGACACAGGCTATGAGTTTTAACAACATCCCCGCTTTTCAAGAAAATTGAGCTGCTGTGTAAGCACGAGAATTTCCTGTTGCAATGTCTCCTGCAAACAAGTTAATCTAAGAAAAGATACATGGCATGTTATGAACCTCAAGAGTGAACCGCCAGTTCATTTTTCAAAATGACAGATGTGATGAAAATTGGCCAAAGGCTTGGAAAAAAAAGTGGGGGTCAGGGTGAGGGGAGCCGATGGGGGCGGAGAGGAAGGCATTCCAGAGCCCTCTGGAGCCTGGGACTCCTCTAGGACCCATTAAGAGCTTATGTTACTTGCGCCGTTTATAAACAAGCGCTTTCTTTCGCCATCAAACCTTCCTCATACCAACCGCTTAGGAAGCGTGGACGGCCGGCTCCTCCTGAACCAAGGCACCAAAACTGACGGCAAGTTACAAATCAAATACCTTTGATTTATTACCTCTCCCAAGTTTCAGGAGGTTTGCCGTGATTCCTAAGAGACCTCCGTAAACCGACTAATCAATAGCACGTCCGAACGCTGACTGACTGCAAGGGGAAGTTTCGCTGCCAGAAGGGTCACATCAGTGCTGGCAGAGGACAGGCGGCGGCAGTGCGGACTGCAACCCATGCCTACTCTTTGCCTTCTTTTGCTTTTGTTATTGCCCCTGCTGTCAGCAAGGTAGGAAACGCCAGGATGAAAAACCACTGCCATTCTCCGTAAGAAAAATTTTCACTCCCTTCTCTTATTTGCTCTATTGCAGAGATGTTCATTTCTATTCAGTTTTTGTTGATTACACAAAATACAGATTTTAGTAACACATTACAGCCCTATTTACTCTAAAATATTTGCTAGAAGGGTACTGTACCCACTATATTTTTGAGTTTCTCCCTGTATGTTAGACACATCCGAATCAAGCAAGAAACAAAGCAACCCCTGAAGAGTAAGAAGAGATCTGAAATGAGACCTGAGCTTTGCATCACTGTCAGAGACCAGTGTGCGCTGGACAGGTAGCACAAGGTAGCAGTCTTCACCCTATCACTAGGTAGTTCAAGGGGAACATGTTCGGGGTCTCATTCTAGCTTCAGGGAGTAAGTGCTGTCCCCTAACAGACTGCCAGTGCAGGCTGCCGTGCTGTCAGGGAGGCTGAACCGTCATCTTCTCCCCCCTTCCCGTCATCAGGACCGAGATGCGCTGGTTCTGCACAGGTATCTGCACAGCTTCGTACTGTCTTTGCCCTGGGAAGAGAGAGGACGCCAGGGATTCAGCCTTCCCAGGTGTCAAGATGGATACAATGAATGAAACAAGTGCATATTTTACCTAATAAAGCAGGATTTCTGCATCTGATTCCGGCACTCTTCAGGATGCAGAAGAAAGAACGACTGGGTTATTGCCACACGGAAAAAAGAAAACCAGAAGCAAGTTGAAATGGCGCAAACACAAAGCAGAAGTAACTATGCGATATGCAAAGATATTTATCTGAATCAGCTGCAAACAAAGCAGATAGGCTGGAATTTGCATTTTCTTTTGAACTGCAAGCCAGCTTCTCTTCCAAATCACAGGAGCTCCACTGGCAGCGAGATTCCAGCATGACAGACAGGAAGCGTGTCTCCGTGCAGAAGATTAAATTATAAAGAAACCATACAGGAAGATTAAGGGAGCAAGAGTAGTCAGAGGAGCAGATATTGATCGCTGATGCAGGGCAATTGAATTCCTCGGCAGCTGCCTGCCTCAGCCGAGAGGGATGCAGTATTTGTGTCAGGGAGCTGCAACTCCAGCGCAGGCACCCGCGAGTTGCTCCCGGATCAATCTTCTTCCAATCAAAAACTGATGGATGGCTACTTTTATTGATCGGAGGGGGAAGACTCGGGAAACAGATTCGAGATACACGGAATTTTGAAAGTAAATTGACATGTCCTGGACATACAAGTAAACATAACTTTTAACCAGCCGGGGTACATCAAGAGACAAGACATCCCAAGGAAGAAAACCACACGAAGAGCGGCACAACCCATCCCTGGAAGCGGTGGCAGCGCGAGGACTGGTTTCCAGAGAGCTCTGACCTGAGCCACGTAGGGCTGGCAGCGACAGGGCACAACCACTGCCCAGCAAAGCAAGTCAGCGGGAGCTACATACGGCCACACACCTAACGGCGTGAGATAGGTGACCGGTCCTTGCTCCATTTACTGAGTTCCTGCTTAAAATTAGTGCTGGGAGAGGTTCCCACACTGCTGCTTTTCTTCTGAATAGTCACCTTCCTGGCTTACAAAGAGTACCAGAGCTCCCTCTTCTCAATTAACCGCCTCTCCCTTGCTCAGGAATAGCAGATGCTGTCCAGCAACAAACAGATAATCCTCAAGATAGCAGAGCTACTAATCAGTCACTTTTACATTTAAGATCACTTGGAGTTGCCACTGCCTTATACTGGTTTTCTAATTAATTGCTCTGGAATGCACTTAAGCAAGCCCTGGATCAAAGAATCAGCTACACAGATTGAAATAAATCCTGTCTGTGTTGCTAATGCCTTGGAAATGGATGACTTGCTAAGCATTCAAAATCCTGGGTTCCAATGGTTTAGAACTACCAATAGTGTGAGGAATAGATTTAAGAATAAAGAGGAAAAAGCTCCCTTCATTTGCTCGTAAATGACAATTAAAGAAAGGCAATTGTTCAACTAATTTATGGTGAAGTTTGTATAGATGAAGTTCCTTATTCTCCACTTCCCTATCACCAGAAATCACAGCGCAGGAGTGTCAGTTTTCATCGCAGCAAAACTTTATCATCATTACAGATTTCTTTTTTTAATTCACTTTTATGAAGGGTTGAAATCTTTTCAAAATAATTATAAATAAAAATGACTGGGGATGGATGTGTTACCAGTTGGCGCAATAAATCACTGTCTCTTCACCGCATGAGTCTCTCTCTCTCATGGTTTAGGATATCATCAGAATGCCTTTGATTGATCTACAATTTAGTAATCCAGCCATCATCATCCGTAATTCTACAATAAACCACGCCACTTCGTGTAGCTGTTACAGATGTTCAGAAGTTCATTCCCTGCCTTTTAAGAGGTGATATCTAGACAGCAGCTGCAGACACCAGGATTAGCTGGGGAAGAAAAATCTATCTTCAGCACAGGAAAACATCCCGTTTTCCTATAACAAGGCCCTGTCTTTAAAGCGGAAAGACACGCTGCCAACCTCGATATATCCAGGTTCAATTATTAAACACCAAATATCAATATGCAGGCACGCAACCCCCTTGCCAGTTGGCAGGAGTAACAAGATGCCCGGCTTCTGTCTGAAAGACGTTATTTCCCGGGAAATCAAGACATTACTAAAAGCCGCGTGCAACAAATCCATCAAAGGGCATGCAGCAAAACGGCAGCGACCTCGCACAGGCTGTGCCAGCATCACGACACCCATGTTGCAGCGCATGCTGCGTGTGGTACCGCATCCAGAGCCAGACCGAGGGAAGCGCTCGGAGTTTGCTCTTAAAACCCAGGGAGAAGCTGGGCTGCGGCAGGCAGGCAGGGCTGCAGCCCGGTGGAGAGCCTGCTATTCATCACGCTGTTGCTGGAACCACCACCAGCCCTTGGTGACAGCACAGCTGGAGACTTCGTGGGCATCATTACTCATTTTTTTCACAAATTACTGATCTGAAAACGGTAGGTTAATTCTTGGTTTCCAACTTCTTTTGCTTTAGCCTGAAAACAACACAGAGTGAGCTGGCCTGCAATTAACACTTTTGTTAATACTGTTTCTTAAAGAAAATGAAAATATGTAACACGCACAGTACAAAGTGCAGATATTTTATACCAACTCGGCAGCCTCAGTTCGTTTAAAGCAGGCCTACAGAAATCTCCAACGGGAATCGCCAAAGTGATGGTCTGGGTCACAGAAACAATTTCTCTCCTAAGTGAATTACCACACCGAGGAACCTAACGGAGACTGCAGAATTCATTAGCTGAGCAGTGCTGGAAAGGTCTGCTCCAAACCCATCACTGATCCGTCTCGGCCAGCCGGCATCCTGTCTCCGCCAGTGGCCTGTCCCAGCCGCTGCTGAGAGGTGCAAGGAAGAGCAAAGCCGTTTCTGATTACAGGAATCCTCTTGCGTCCTCTTTGCTGCGCTCGCGGGAATCGCAAATCAGACGGATGCTTTGGGTCTTCAGGGGGACATCCGAGCCTTCAAAATTTCAAGCACCACAGGACTGCTCTGCCAGGTGATCCCTCACGTCAATAAATCACGAGGCTCAAGAGCTGGCCAGTCTGAGTCAGCGTCAGGTGCAGTGAAGTACCAAGTGGGTATTTCACAGGGACAGCACTCCTGGACTGTGGAGAGGGGACATCACCCCCTAACAAACTATGGGTTCTAAGGGTGGTAATGAGATCCCTTGCCCTGTGGCTTGCAAGAGCACTTATGACTACCAGAAAGGCAGCGCTGTGTTGAACGTGATTTTGAAAAGCAGCTTTTAGATTAATAAATTCTTGACTTTTTTTTTTTTTTTTTTAAAATAGAGG
>Ga0065711_1036649_pt1 | contig 20762 bp, 6 predicted proteins | sample Hoacrofraction12_FD_59098 | JGI IMG/M metagenome (GOLD analysis project Ga0065711, IMG submission 59098) | Hoatzin crop microbial communities from Cojedes, Venezuela - Epithelial fraction 12 v2 (version 2) | ecosystem: Host-associated > Birds > Digestive system > Esophagus > Crop | place...
AAAACCCCCCCCCCCCCCCCCCCCCCCCCCACTGGGTATTATGAACCATATGCAGTCAAATGAATAACAGGACAGCCTCATGGAGAAGATGTAGCTCTGAGAGAAGCAAATGAACAAACCAAACAAAAGCACTTACGGTTTCAGGGAAACACAAAAGACAGAATGATAGCTCACGGATAACCTACGGCATATTCCTCAGTGAGCCATACTCTGAATACTACAGTGCTACAACATACGATGTAGTCTCTGATATAACCCAGATTATGCTCTAGTACCAATTTGTATGTGCACCACTCCATCTCTCAATATCCTGTCCTCTTCCTTCTCTGTCCTTCTCATTACTGAGCAGAAAAGGAGCAAGAGGGTTTCCAGCACGTAACAGCTTACAGAAACTACCTCGTCCAAATTGGCAGCAGCAGAGCAATCACTGACATCTTGAGATATAAAGAGATTCCCACTGCTTCTACAGTTTAAACCTACAAAGTAATACTGGGCAACTGAATAAGGTAGGAGAATCTCTGAGTCACTGAGAACTCAACCTAAAAGCAAAAGCTACATCAGCTCAGCTAGAACACCAGAAATATTAATCTGGGGTCCATGCTGCACTGACACAAAAATACTGCTTTTGATTCAGAGTACAGTTAAGCCAGCAGCAACCTGTGGCTCTCCTTACCTCATCTTTCTATACCTTTTTCTCACCTTTTAGTGACAATCAATAGACATCTCTCATATGTTTTACAAATGTCTTTCTCAAGGTTCAAAATCCCACATAAAATCCTATGAACAACTGTAAATTCCATCTCTTCTCCAACTGATGCTGTTTAACCTTACATAAAACTAGTCTACCAACATCACTGTGTTATGAGGCCTAAAATTTGACAACAGAATCTAAAGAAACATTCAATTGGTAATCATAAATTTCACAGGCTTCCTCTTTAGAAAATACTTTTTTCAAAACTAATAATCACATTTAAATATGCCTTATTTCTCACAAAGGTGGGAAATGCCACATTCAGGAAGAGTAGTTCTCTCTTCAGGCACTAGAATTTCTTTGGCTAATTTAAGAAGTGTTGTGCCGCCACTCACTGCATGTAACAACTGGGTGGGGCAAAGCAGCACCAAAATAAACACACCACCAACTTTTTTTGCCTTTACTTCAAACCCTCTGCTTGCCTCCGAGAGGAGCAGTTACATTTTCTACAATATTTTTCTTTTTTAAACTGAAGCATAAATGTACAAAGCACAGAAACAGTAGAAGATAGAAAATGGAAGGACAGAATATTCTTTTTTCCCCCTGTTCAGATGAAGTTGAGGCTATGAAAAAGTAAATCAAAGAAATGAAGGCAGCATTCCTTGGTATTGTAAGGAGTAACTGTTCCTGTATCTCCACACACTATACTACAATAAAAGCATCACATTTCTTGAATGTGAAGAATTGGAAATCAATATAAGCACAAAGCGGAATCCAGTAAACTCCTTAGACTACGGCTGTCAGAAAGAAGCCTTCTATTCACGGTCTCTAAATCTGCCCTGATTATTTGCTTAGGTTCACGCTTATCTAGACCAGAAGTCAGCAAGACTGTTATTTGTCTTTTTTCATTACAGACTAAGTCAGCTAACAGAAGCTCTACAAAAGCTGGATAATGCAGTAAAGTTAGATGCTACCAATCTAGGTGACTGGCAACATTTATTCAAGACAGAGGCTTCCACGCTACTACCAGTGGATCAGAATTATATCTCCAAGATGCCTCTCTCTCTCTTTCAAGATGATGCACCTTCCAGCTCTGTGGAACGTAATTCAAAGTCTTCCAATAAGGCTGACTTTGGCATCAGCACCATGAATTGCTGATTCCTGATCTAGATGCCAAATCTGTCATAGTTTCCAAGCAGAGGATATATAGATCTTAGGAACGTACTTTGAACAGCTTTCAGAACATTCTTTCAAGTATGTATTCTTGGGTGGCAGGAAATCACAACAGTAAAACCAGCATGTTAGGGACTGTGCATCATGGTTACCAGAAGATTAGGGATGCACTCACCTTAAGACAAGGAATGGGAATAATGTATTATTCAGTGAAAGGTTTTTAAGGAAGCCTCTAAAGAATAATAACTAAAACACAGTTAACTGAATGTACTCTATTAACAGTAAGATATTTTAGTTATGCATTCTCAAAAGAAAACATCAATACAAAATTCTAGTGTACAAATTACTACCTACTCAGAAACTGAGCACTTCACTTACTTTGTGAGGACAAGCTATCGTTCGTGGAGCATCATCTTCTTTAATTTTTCTTGGTTTCATTCTTAAAGAAAAAAAAAATAGTAGAAAAACATCAGTAGACAGCTCTTCTCCTGTAACTGTCTACATAATGTGCACATGTATTTGATAGCATTACGTGCATCAGAAGCACTCAGTTTAATATTTTCAAAACCTTCATGATAATATTAACAGCACAGTTTGGCATTTGGAAAGTTCAGCTTTTCCAGAAGGAAAAGCCTCAAATACAGAAGACCACATTTAATACCATCTTCCTAGTCCTTTGAATACGTGGAAATAGAGAGGTTTTTTCTAACTTACACTAGTTGTAATTGGTAGGTTTTGCTTGAAAACTCCATTTTTGTTGTGCCAGTACCTATGTGGCCTGTCTCCACTTCCCCTCCATCCCTGCACCAGGACATGAAGGACAGAGTAGCCTCAATCATTCTTCAGTATTTTCACCACACAAGACTTGAGAACAGAACTCTACAGACGCACGGAAGGCAGGCAAGTTGAGGAATCTACACAGACAATGCAGACATCCATCATAGCCCCAGAAACTGCAATTATTCTCACTTTAAGCTACTGTGCACAGGGATTCCACTCTTGGCAACTGACAAGCAATCATCTATTTACTCTTGGTTGCTGATAGGGATCTTCACCACTATTTGATGGGCCCTGTAAGTGTCCGTTGACTACACAAGGAGCCCAGTAAACTATGGCTTGCATATGCTAGGTGTTTCAAATACAGTATGAGTCCCTATAGAAAACAATGTTAGAACAGTCCTGCCATAACAACCACCTGTCTGAATGTCAGAGAAGAGTCAGCCGTGCAGACACTATTCTGGGGAAGTGTGCTGCACTTTTATCTATCTTTATTTCTCAAACCTGTAGTGCTGTCTTCAAAAAAATAAAAAAGAAATGGCTTATCTCCACCTTATGGTAAAGGCAGGCAGGTGTAAATAAATGCACTTCATACAGCTGGAGATTCACTTACATAAGTAACAAGATTTTGTGCATTCCAAAACCTTGCTGTAGAAGGGGACCTAGTCTGTTTATTGAGTTCCTGAATGACATTTCCTGATAACACAGTACAAGATAGTTCTGTATGACAAGGTAGCTGTGTATCACATCTACAGGTTAAGTGAAAGGTTTTCTGGTATACTGTCTAGTCTCAATTACACAGATATGAGTGGCTTGAATTTAACAAAAGAATCAGAATTATCTGAATCACTATTCTTAAGAAGCAGATGAGTAAGGAGTCTGCTGCTATCCAAGACAGTTTCAGTCCTCACGAGTTCAGTTCCTGGAAAGACATATGGAAGAACAGGGTTGGGCAAAGAGACTTCCAAGTAGTGCATACATGTACTTTTTTTTTTTTACACGCATTTTCAGTAATTGATCTGACACTAGCTAAACAGCAATTTCTAAGTGTTCAAAACAATTTCCAAGAGCTGTAGGGAACATAAGCTAAAATCCCTCCAATTCAACCACATACACATCTGTTTCTCTGCAGTCAGGGTCCAGTCGTCTTTGGTACTGTCATATTCCTACGTGTATGGCTGAAATCCACTGTTTCACCTGCCTCCTTCATATGGACAGACGAGAGAGGACAGCAATGGAAGGCTTTGTGAGGCTGAATTAAGGCAAGAGCAGTGAAAAGCCTCCCCGACAAGTGCCGAAGACTGCATCCAGGAAAATCTCCTTATAACTGCCAGTGGAGTCATATGTGATGGAGAAGTCTCCTGTGGGCTATCATCTGTCCCTCAAACAATCTGACTCCTCTCAGTACTGCAGATGTAGCACAGTTCAAGTTATCACGTAGGGACTAAAGCACTGTTCACCACTTCAGACACAAAATTTAAACCCAAGCATTCAGAGGCTGCATTTGTTCTTTTCTCTAAGTGGATGCTTAGGAAACTCCTGTTGGCTTAGCATCTCCAGACTACACTGAATATGTACAGTGCTAACTGAAGAACACTGCAGTCTCCTGCATGGTTAACAATACAGATGCGACAAAAATATGGAAGCTGGGGAGCATCATGTCCAACAATCCTCTCATTTACAGATACTAACAGCTCCTAGAAGACAGGTGTGAGGTATCTGTGTGGACAAAGCTCTTACACCATTGCCAGCAGCATACCTAAACATTTCATCAATCTGAGGACAGAAACATCCTGAACACAGCAAACTATACCTGTTTCTGTAGACCAGCCTCTTTATTACCTTAATCGTCTTGATAACTTGTCTTTTTCCAAGATTACTAACCAACTTCTATGACCTTATTGATTAGATTTAATTTATATAAGCCAATTGGAATACAGAATTATTGTGCTGTGTTTAGTTTACACAGCCTCCTTGAGTGAAGTATTAAATACCTAAACCCAAACAAGTGATTGGGATTAACTGACTGACTACACTCTCCAGTGAAGTTCTAGACCAATAGCACTACAGGTACTGAGGCTATAGGAAAACAAACACACAAAAGCTTTCTTACAGCACCCCTACAGAAAGCTTTCAACTACCATTTGCATTGGATTCTCCTTGTTGTGTCTCTACAATTTTCACAAAAAATGAAAAGGAACAGAAATGAGCACCTGTTATGCCAAAATGGACACAGAGAAGAACACTTTGACAAGATGGGACACGAGAGAACACAGTGCCATGGTTTAATACCATTAGAGAACAAACACCCTTAGGGGACAAAGCTGGTGCCAAAAACATCTCCTTCACTTCTAACTTCATCAACTTGTTAAATGTTGGACGAGTCATTCCTCCAGCCCCAAAAAACAAAGCAAAATACTCCTAGGCCCAGGACTGGTGCCCACAACATCATCAGCATGAATAAAACCACTACTGTTCTGAAGTATTAATTGACCACCTGTAAAGGGAGAGACTAGATAGAAAAGGAATCGCTAATAAGAGATGTAGTAAATAGCTTTAGTGGGCAGCGCCTGCATTTTTCACACTTGGCATAAAGTCCCATTGATCATCGTGTTCAATCCTATTCGTAACTCTTGTGTCTTGCCTCTGGTATGAAGTCTATCTTTGAGAAAGAAATGATGTAGATGTGTCATCTGTAACAGGCTGCTGAAGTAGAGTGAGAGGGAAAATGCCCTGGCCAGTGTAGCCAGGAAGATTCTAGACCAGTGTAGTCAGGAAGCTTGAGGAATCAACTGCAGCTGAACTGGATGATCAGACATGGGACAGGCTGGAGCTTCAACATTCCCCTTACATTTTTCAGTTCAGTGTCTGAGCAGGCACATAACATTAGGAGTGTCCATTCTGGAATAAGTTGACTTTTTATTTTTCAGACTTTGTTTCTAAACTGAGGAGTTTAGCCCAGCAGTATACTTGAACCTAAAAACACTTAGTCCCTACTGACTATAAGATGACAAAGTTTAGCTAATAAAGGGGGAGATTTTAAATATTTTCAACTCTCCTGGAAGTACAGAAGCGGGCAACTTAAAATGCGGAACAAGACTGTGTATAAGCACAGGGTTCCACAGGCAACCAAGGTATTCAACAAGACAGAGGCAAGACACTTCAATAGGAAGAGGTGGCAAACCGTGGCCAGATTCCACCTCAGTGCCACAAGCAGTAAGAAGCTGCTGGGCTCTCCGTACACTGTGATTAAAGGCATGAGGGCATGTACACTATCGGCACAGCTACAACAGATCATTTTGTCAAAAATGCCATCTTGCTCTCAAGGCTGTGGAATCTATACGGACAATCGCTCACAGAAGAATTTAAAGACTTAAATATTGAAATGTATTAGAAAAAAGATTTTGGTCTTACTTTAAAATTAACTTTCTGCAAAAGGAGACCAGACTAGAACCTGGGGTGTTGATCTTAATTACACTGTTGCAGGTAGCTCTTGCTAGTGGTTAGACTTTTGGCTCCCACCCAGTAGAGCATCTCTACCAGCTCCGTCCGAGTTTTCTTAGCCTGAAACATTAATCAAAAACAGAACTCTAACACATACCACTATTTAAAACAACTATAGACACACACATCAAAACCTGGGTGGAACTTTTGACACAGCTGCCTTTGCAGAAAGTCAATTTACACGGCAAGACCGGAACTGTCATTTTTGCAGCGAGTTTATACGGGCCATATCTCGTAGTAGCAACTGCAGACTAGCTAACTGCAAAACATTAGTAAGTGTACCTTTTGGATCAAGGCACAGGGACACTGCAATTAAAGGCAAAGTCTGTTAACTTGTATTGGGGGGTGGGTGGAATGATGAAATGAGAGACAGCAGAGGGAGCAGAAAGGTGTGCAATCCAATAGCTTCACAGAATGAGCTCCATAAAATTACACCCTCTTATCCATGCATAAAGAAAACTGTGTGAAATCACAGGTATTAAACGACTTAGTTGCTCAAAATAAAGAAAGCAACTCTTTCACTGTGCAGTGTCAGAAAGTAACAGCTAACTACGTTCTTTCATTTACCCAGCTGAACTGAAGGAACTGTACCTTGACAGAACAAACCCCCATCCCAAACCTATCAATCTCCACAACCTAGTGTCTTGTAGATACCTCCAATTTTAAAAGTTAGCCACAGAAGCAGTGTTAAGGCTAGTAATAAAGGAAATTCATAAGTCAAAAAGCAAGTAACAGTATAGAATTTCCCCCTAGTTCCACCACCTCCCTTTTTTGCCTCTGCTGAACTTCCGTGTTCTCACACGCTTTCTTCTCCCTCTATAGACAAATCCAACCTAAACAGCACTACTCTCTCTCAGGCAACTCCTTCGACACATCCTAGAGGTCTCTGATGACCAGCAGTGATATTCACCTGTGCTGATGATGGCAACCCTAAGAATACCTAGAAGAGGAGGAAATTATTCTCTATCAGCGCTGTCACTGCAACTTCTGATCTGTTCCCTCACTCAGCCATGCCCCTTGTACTGCCCTGCTGAGGCAGAAACACCATGAGCATCATGGCTCTACGCTGCTGCAAGATTTCATTTGTGCTGGAGAACTCCTGAAAACGGCTAGACTGGCTTTTGGATAAAAAGACAAAAGGGGAATGATGCAAGGTGTCCTAGGAATCTATCTACAATCAAAAAGCCCACAGCCAGTGTCTTACCATGCTTCAGTCAGTTAGGTAAGAAAATGTCATAAAAAGTTCTCTTTCACTCCAAGATTCTAGCAAAAAGAATTACTAGTTTTGTTCCAGTTACGAAGAATATCATATGTGTAAACAGCGAGAGTGACCTTCGCAGTGTGGTACAGAGCAAGAGATTTCCCCTCCCGTAGACGAACACTTTGGGTAAAGCAACTGTCAGTTCACTGCCCTTTAAGCTTCTCTAACAAGAACAAAACCAACACAAAAGCATACACCTCATAAAGAGGCTTAAGTCATAAATCTAGGCGACCAGCATGCTTTGTCACTTTTAAGAAGGGTGTCCAATTTCAAATTCTCACACAGTTTCCTCCTCTTTGTTTTCTATCCATCTTGGAAAGTGGAGAGAAAGGAAGGGCAGTCCTCACCACGGCCCTCCTTCAGAAAAGTTATTAAGAAGACCAGAAGATAAAGCCATGGAAAGTGAAGTTTTTACCACTAGCATCCATTACTGTGACAACTTCCCAGCTACAGCATGTTCCCCTCTTAGTTCTTAGTTTTACTGATGTCTGTATTCTGCTGTCTTTAGCCAGCTCAGTCATGTGCCTGTCAGGAGGGCAAGACGGAGAGAGAGGGCAATCAGGGATATCCTTTTTAGTGGCTTTGAGGGAATGTGCCATATGCACCAACTAGAAATATGTCTGCTACTTCCCCAAGCTTTTATTACCAAGCAGTTACGACTTCCTATGCTAACTACAGAATTACCTGTAATCAATTTAGACTTGTATGAAACATTTTATTTCACTTGAAGGGATTTCCAGTGTCCCAATCAAAGGTATCAAATATGAATGTGGTAATTTATTAGGTTTTATTTCTTTCCGAGAAAATCATTCACAACTAAGATTTCACATTCTGATGTGACTGCTAAGAGTAATCCACATTTTTTTTTTCATTTTTATTGTGTTTTTAAAGCATACTAGAGAAAACGCATGAGTCCTATAACAGAACGAAACAACTTGTAAAAAGCGACAAATCGCCCAACTAGGCATAATTTATGGTCATTCATCTATGCATTACTGAAGACATTTTAATGTTCTGACACAGCTTGTTTATTCACAGTTTTTTCAATAGTTTCAGAATGTATAAAAGTCTTTCCAGGAAAAACTACAAGAGTTCCAGTTAAAGGATCCGGATTCTTGCTATATGACTCAATAACAAATGCACTAAAAAAAAGCAGCGAAAGACAATTGTATCGCAAGAGACAGTGTAACTGCTCGCTCTGCTAGTGCCACCCAGCTGCTGAGCAGCAGCAGTGTCTGTTGCAGATGCTCAATCACTACAGTTTAGTGTTTTGGTTTTTTTTTTAAGGGCTGCAGAGCTACAAAGGATGTCACGTGTCAAGTCCACCCCTGCTTACCTCTCACTAACCAGACTCCAGAACCTTGCGTGAAATCTTGTTACCACTAGAATTCCAGCTTTGCCTGTTTAAACTTAACCTCAAAACTCTGTTACTAAGAATCAATGCAAATGTCTCGGTCAATTTATCCTTAATCAGAATAAGCTGCATGGTTATAAACAGTCTATCTAGCCTGGTTTTGAGTAACTAATTTCTGCAAGTGTATAGTGAGATTCTCCCAACGACCTCAGTGAGAACAGGAAAGCAACTCAAAATAACCTGCTCTCAGCTGCACAAAAAATACACTTACCATATAATTTTACTAGCCAGTTCATGCTTCCCTATACGTAGACCATGCACAATTCTTTTTTGAAGTCATTGAAATACAAATTTGTTATTCAAAACCTTACTCACAAGAAGCACATGAAGCTACTTAATAAGTTCAAAACTAACAGTTTCAACTTCACATGCTGCTCAGTTTTCAGAATACATCTGCTGAGAATTTCCTAATTCTGAACTGTTAAGCAATCAGTGATGCTTGAAACTTTCAGAGAACTTTACACTAAATAAGCATATCCCTTTAGCACGAACAACTGTATTACTAGGACCTCCAAACCCAATTCCAGTACATGTAAAACCATTTTTTTTTCTTTCAGTTCGCCATGCAAGGTTTCTAATGATACTGCACACAACAATCTAGATCAACGAGACAACTGATCGGCATAAAAACAGCTTTTAGATATCAGTATTTGAATTCATTTTATCAGCTAAAAGGAGTCCCTTCCATATGCTTCACTGCAAGACAACCAAGACCTTAACAGGAAATATTCAAAATCTAATACACACATACTTCTTCAGCCTCAGCTATGCACAATCATTTAAGACTTAACCTACAACTAACAGTTTTCTTTTTCATTTTCATTTTTTTTAAGGCAAGAGTAAAAGTTTAACAGTCATTGATTCTAAACAAGAAATCAAAACATCTTTCTTACAACAGCAGATGCTTGAAGTTTTCACGTGTCTACAACTAAGGTACCAGAAAATTCTCTGTAGGTTTTAACCACCTTGGGCATATTGCTTAAGGTGCTTGTCACCCCAGGTTGCTTACTCTACCACCATACATTTTGTCTTATGACTGAAGCGGATTACATTTTATCTGCTGTACAGTCTCTTTTCTGTCAACACACTTCTGTACACATAGAACTCAATCTTTCCATCTGCCACAAATTCTAGCTCTAGAACTTCCTAGAACATTCTACCATGAATTACCAAAAGTGGTAATTTTACATTACTGCCAGCTGCCACTATTTTCTCAACAGAAAAATAACTAAAACCCAAAGATGCAGTACATTTTACAATATCAAGAAATATGCAGACAGATCTGATAGAAGCCATCTGGTCATTTCAAGAAGCCCAAATCCTGGCAACCATTTCAAATATTCAATCCAATCTAAAGAAAAATATTCAGAATTTGAATGGAGAATACCCTATGAGAAACTATTTCAGCTTCCTAGCAAAAGATAGCTATTCTGTATTTAAATGTTTAACAGAAACAAAGCTTTCAGCATGTTTTAAAATAACTGAGAATACCACCCTAAGCACTTGATGAGTAGAAATGTATAAAGCAACATTTTAGAATTAGAATGCTATGTACACCCTAGAGTATCACTTAAACATTTTCTTTCACAAAAAATTGTACTAGCCTTTCCACAGGTCTGACAGGAAAACACAAACACTTTGATCAACAACAGTGAAAGAAGTAACAATAGTACCAACAGCTAGAACCACTCACCACTTTAGACAAAACCCTGTTTTCAGTTGTTCACGATGTGTTCTTTATACACTTCCAGATCAGATCACCTGAAGCAGGGAGCAAGCCCTGCATAATCATCTTACTACGAGCCTTCAAAATCTATAGTTCAATGACTTCACTGAAAATAACTGTGGGATGAGGCTGTGCTGGCAATCCTCCTGCACAAACACACTGAAGAGTAACAAAAAAAGCTTGTAGAAAGCAGCAAGATCAAAAAGGTGAAAGAAGAGAAGACGCAGAGACTGGACAGCAAGGTCCACCTAACTTGTCTCAACAGTCCCTGCCATCTAGCAACTAGCTGAAGAACCTGGTGGTAAAAAAAGAAAAAAAGGCATACTTCTCCCTCTCCTAGCTGACCCAGGAAGCAAGAGTAACAACGGCTGACCATCCACCTGCCCTAAGTGTCAGAAATATGCACCAGAGCTCTGAAGCATAGCCAGCTGGTAACAAAGTGACAATCAGTGTAGCTTCATACAAACGCTTTGCTTTCAACACCCGAAACACTGATTCTAGCAGCTGCAGGAACCTAACAGTTGTGCCCAAACATTTGGAGATACCAGCACCAACACTGTCCGTGCACTGAGTGGGGGGGTGTGCCTTTGGTAGTTGCAAGCACATGCACACAAAGAAGGGGACCAAGTAAACGCTGCAAAGGCCACCCCAACGCCGCAGCATCCAGGTGCCCAAGCAGACTCCTCTGGCGAGCTCATGGTTCCCCTCCAGTGGCCACCGACTGCCCTGGACACTGGGTCCCACAGCCGCCGGGAAGGACACGCAGCACTTTCAGTGCTCCCCGTAAGACAGGGCTTCCGCCACTCCACCTCTGTGTGAAAGTGAAAGTCACCTCGCAACCGAGGTCAGCGTATTGATGTGTAAACAAGTGACAATTCCGATTCACTAGCAGAAAATCCAAGCAGTGTAGTTACCAGGTGTGAAAACGCAATCACCAGTGGCACTTCAAAGTGCAAGACACATGACTCCATAAAACAGAAATTTAAGACCTAAAGCTTAAGAAGCAAGTGAAAAAGAACAGTAAGCGGCTTTACAAACTCAATACTGTAGTCTGGCTTTCTTGTAGTGAACAACCTGAATGCACCACTTCACTTATTGGATCCTTTGGTGCTGAAGAACATAAGACTACTCACGTGAAAGATGCATTCTGTCACGTCAAAGATGCAGCCTATCAGTGTGTTTAGGTCCTGTCTTACCCAACAGGAACCAAAGACCACAAGTCACTGAAGCAGTCACTGCTGAATATAAAACCCAGTTATTTTAACATGGTATCAGCTACTCTGTTCTGAATAAAGTCACTCATTTCAGAAGACGATTAAATGGAACAATAAGCCACACTGAATCTACCATTTATTTTGCCTAACAGTTTCATAACTGACCAGTGAAAAGCAAACCATTTTAGTTTAAAGATCCCTTTTTCCAACTTACCTAGCAAATTCAGCCAGTTGTTTGGGGTCTGAGAGGTCAATGCCAGGTATTCCACCAGGAGGAAGTTTCTTCCCTGTCATGTACTCTGAGTAATCTGGAGGAGAATTCTCTCCAATGATCTGCTCTTCCACCACTGTTTCATGGTCAATATCTTTTTTATCATCTGAAATACAAAGAATACCAAATTCATTAAGTACTAGAGATCAAAAAAGCACATAAGTTATTACGCTTCATCTCAATATAAATTCACTATTGCTGCACACTTCAAAGAATACACTGCATTTCCAGAATTCCACACTAATTGTAAAGAGCAAAAAGACATCCATACAGTTACAGTATGAAGAACACAGAAAGAACACAGCGGGTGAAGAAAAAGAAGCAGAAGCGGCATATCTACTTAAACACAAAAAAAAAACCAACCCAGAAATAAGTGGAACAATCCTACAAATGTTGGCTGCATCTGAAAGATAATGCACTTTTCCTGAAACGATGCCTAAATATTTAATTCCCTTCACCTCTTCAAGACTAACGTCCACCATACCCACTTTGGATCTAAACAGCAGTCGTTAACCAAGCAAGCCTATCAGAGGAGTGGCAGATACTCTAAGACGTTAGGACTACTGATCTTTACTTCAGAGTCTTCAGACTTCCTTGACCTCTAACAGAAGTGTCACAGAGGAACAAGAAATTTAAAAATAACTGCTAATGGGCTTCTGCACCTGCCGACAAAATTGAAGTTTTTCAACACTTGCAGACAGGTCTGAAAGAAAGCAAGGAACTAACCAGTGTGTCTCCCTCCCAAGGGGGCTTCTTCCTTCCATGGCAGAGGCCAGTCTAAGCTCCTTCCCACCCTACTACGTGAACAGCAGACAGGGATCATTCATAACTTCGACCTGCACACCAGTTAAGATACTGCTATTTTATCCGCTCTAGAGCTTCTCCTATGTATTTGTGCTCAATGGCTGCAGTGAAATCAGGTGGAAGACCTGCTGTTGCTGTCTACTCCCATTCAGACCTCAGAATATGCCAAGACACACTTTCTCTCTCCACTTGCTATTTTATAACAGCAACAAGGGACCCACAAAGAAGACAGAGAACAGACACGTCCACCTATGTTCTTCAATGCAGTGGTCACACCAGCACCAATTCCATTTTCCACCCTCAAATATACCTAGGACAGATGTACATATGGTTGTAATGGTAATAAACTTGCCACTACACTTCTCCTACCCTGTGTATGGAGAGCAAACCACTTTATACACAAAGGGCTTGCAAGTTCAAAATATTTACCAAAACAACAGTAAGTTCTATTTTACAGGTAGTGTTTAAGGACTGGAAATACAAGGTGATAGGACAGAAATAGTAGTTCCCCAGTTAAAAAACCCCACACACATAAAGCAGCAAACAAATGAGGTGATGATTTTCTTTTTTTTTTTTTTTTCCTAAACAGAAAACACAGGAAATAACATTCATTACTCATTACTCTGTAACTTAGGTTACGAAAGAGAGGACAAGACATATGCAAGAAATATACTAAGGACAAATTTCTATTCGATTTGTAATGTCTGCCTTTAATGTTTGCCACTGAGCTATTTCTAGAAATGTTACTGCTAGTTTGGGGTTTAATCTGATCTACCAGATCAAATAGCAGTTCATGTATATGTTCCATGGTGAAAGAGGAAAATAGACTCCAACACTGCAGAGACAGGAGTGTTAATAAGAAAATACTATCTGCAGCACTAAACTGGGAATAAACTACAAAATTGACTATTTGGACTTTTTTTTTTTATTCTCATGTAGCTTTCCATTCACCACACTACCTTTTAGTCTTTACCAGTGCTTTGAAGAAAGCAACTGAATTTACCTTAAGCAAGGATTACATGCTAAGTTTTACAGTACCTGCAGGAGTTACAAATTCAAGTCAATAAACCTCCAATATGGCAATAAAAAATTGAATCTTGATTAAACATATTTAGCAATGCCTACACAGACAGAAAAGATATTATGAAGGTCAGAAGAGCACAGAACTTCTGGAAAGCGAAAAGCAACACCTTCTCCAAGCTGCAGACTAGAACGAGATCAGCTGCCTTCAATGTAGCCACTTCAACAGCTACCCAGAACTTGGCAGTTTGACTGTCTGATGACATTTCTAACAGAAACAAGTTTTCATTTCCTGCCTCAGATCAGATGCACGAGTCAACAGGGAAATTTTGTATACATTCCTTAAGACCTTCTTTCCTTCCCTAGCGTAAAGGCCCACTATTCCACACCAGTTTCTTGCTATTTGAGCACCAAACTGAAAGCAAGTCAGCCTTCAGTGCACCTTTACTTCCCGAAAGGCCACCAACAGAAATCAATTCCGCAGCTATTCAATTCCACAGGCTATTCGAGTAAAACATGAAAAACTTTGAACATGTTGGTTTGATACAGTAGAAAATAAGAGAAAGCATGCCCTAATACATTGAAAGTTATGTGAAAATAAAAACCAATCAAATTTTCCTATATAAAAAAAACTGTATCTCTACAGCAATACATACCTACAATTTTAAAAACTAATTTAAACAAAAACCACCACACACTTCTTTGGAAGAGGTTTGGAAGAACTTTACCAATGTCCTCTATGCACAAATTTATCACAAGTTTATTTGTGATCCCCTACCAACTTGGAATGGGCAGCTCAAAGTTTGGGGGGTGAAGTCCAAGCAAACTTTCATATAGGCCGACAAGTTAACCGACATTCTCACTGCAAACAGGGCAAGTTGACTGCTTGATGTTTTCTGCCTTCAAGCAAGTGCGGATGCCCACTACATCCAAATTACTTTCCCCTTTTCCTCTGATCAAGTATCAGAGAATCAAACACACTGCATTCAAAGCACAGCAAAACAGAGACACAATCCCACAATGCTAGTGACACCTCTGGAGACGTACAGTACAAATACGGCATAGTAATGCCATGCAGTCTATGCCCATACCAAGCTGATCTGGATGCCACCCATGCAAGCTAAATACAGACAGAGCCATGGAGCCAGTCAGGAAAAGGAAATTAACTGCTATATACTATCTGATCAGCTTTGTTTTGTCCCTTAAAACCACTTGAGCGTACAGCAGACTCAAATACAAGGCATTCTGCTTCAGTGTGTATTTAGTGGTATTCTTATAGATCTAATGCAGCTTTCTGTAAGGAACTTGGAACATGATTTTAGTCCCATCTGAAAGATACTGAAGATTTGAATGTATGTCAATTATCACAGAAACATAGGTTGGAAAAGACCTCTAAGATCATCTAGTCCCACTGTCAACCCAACATCACCATACCTACTAAACCATGTCCCGAAGTGCCACATCTACATGTTTTTTGAAGGCCTCCAGGGATGGTGACTCAACCACCTCCCTAGGCAGCCTGTTCCAATGCCTGACCACTCTTTCAATAAAGCAGTTTTTCCTAATCCCTCTATGCCCTCAATTTGTACTAGGTATCTATCTTATCCACATTAAGATAGATACTGAGTACAAATTGGGTTGGTCTACGTACCTGTTGAGGACATACCCAAACAAAACTTCACGTTCAGTGTCCTTCCGTCTGCACTTCTCTCATGCCCTACAAACGGGCAATACACATCTTGAACCGGATTCACTTCTGCATTTGAAAGCAACTATGTCAAACAAACATTATTTTTACCAACATCAGTGAAAGTTCAGCATTTTTGCCAGCCATATCTTTTGACTACCACTTCAAACATACCAGAAGTTTTAACAGCACCAAGCCCAAGTACCAAACGAAGTAGCAAGAAGCCAGATTACTGGGATAAAACTAGTAACCGCAGATTCCATGTAACAGATCAATGACAAAACATGGTAGAATGTTCCCCAGTTCTTTATTGATTACCTTTTGCTCTTATTACCACACTTTCTCCACCTCTCGCAGCCCTTCTGTTGCACAGAGAAACCTTCCGCCTTAGAACTCCGTTATTTCACGCATTTCTAGAACAGTAGCTAGCTCCAGCTGACATCTCTGGAACTCCCCAGCTTTACAAGATGATCCACTTAAGTCTCAACCCAAAAAGCCTTGTCAGTATTTCTGCCCCAGTTATTCTTGACTTCAGCAATTGTACTCCTCTTCTAGATCCCTAACTCTCTGAGCCATCCTTTTCTAACATGGAGCAGGGAGAACACATTGTTATTCAATCAGTTTTCCCCCGAGGAAAATAAGGAGTGCAAAAGGGAACTCAGAACATACACTTGGTAACAAAGCAATGAGATCTAATCCTATAGCTTCCTCCCCAAGGTACCAAGTTAGAAGACATTCTGCTTGCCAACTAAAAGGATGAACAACATTTACGCTTGAATTTTCTTTTTATGATCACATGGTTAAACACATTTGTTCTTAGAACAGCTGAAATGCAATTACATGATGAAGGATGTATTCAGCAACTGTGCAGTACCAAGGCGCTGTGGTAACAGCTTGGTTATTGCTACCACATTGCAGTCTCCTCAGGCGAATTAGTTCACCGGTCATGTTTGGAAGTGCAGAACCATAATTAGCTTGTTAAATAATACAGTTATTTAGCAGACAATTCTGAATGTTAAAATCCCATTTTGCACAGTATGTCATTTTTTAACCTGATCAGCTGCTAGATGACTTTCCCTCTGATATGCCCTGCACACAGCTGGAGAACAGGTTCTTCTTTCCCGTGTGGCACCCATCTCTTATTTCATGCTATCAATACGTGAACTGACAAAAACACCGCGTTCATCAAATAGTCATCATGTGATTTCCACACTTGTGAGACACTGTGCCGAGGCACTATGTCCTGAATCATCAGCATACAAGTGACATGGACCTCTCGGGAAAGGTCCCATAGAAAGTCTGAGTATTCTGCTTTGAAGGTGGGCTAAGAGGCAACTTAACTGAGACATTTTAAGCGACGAACCGCATTTATGTATTTCACTGTCAAAACTTAAAAGATATTTAAAACAGCTGAAGGAAAATATCTACCTTATCCTCTAAGGTTCATTGGCAAAAATGTCAGGGCAGACTCAATGCTTACAGATGCCAAAAGCCTACACTGTTGTCTTAATCAGTCAGAAATCAATTATCATCTTAATATTCTGAAGGAACCAGACAACCACTTTCTGCCTCCATTATGAAAATTTTTCATACAAGAAGGTCATTACCTATTTGCCATCACAAAGAATTTCAGCCATCCTTGGATACCGACCCACAAACAAACTAGATGACTCATCAACTAAACTAAATAACTCATTTATCATTTATACTATGTAAGACAACTGGTCAGACAGCAGATGATTATTTTTTTCACCCCTGCAATCTGATAAAGTAAAAAAAAAAAAAAAAAGAAGGGTTTTCATTTCAAGACATTAAAAGTTTTTCTAAGAGGTTTTGAAGAACCTTCTAGAAACCAAACATACAGCCCCTGGGTTTCCAAATATGGGTCCACAGCACAGGCCCCCTGGATTATCAAGGATCATTTTCAAACCATACACGTAACTTCTGCATCTTTGTCTTCCCCATCTAGGAACAGGATACTTAAGAAGTTTAACATCCGTGGGCAGTGCTTAGTTTGGTTGTGCTATTTCAGCCCGAAGCTTGCAGACTATCTATGCTAACAGTAACAGTTTAAGCCAACACCTCTTTCAGGTTTGAAAGCTTGACAGAGTCAGCAGTCATTACCTAGATGCAGATGTAGTTACACTAATACATTTTTCCCCCTCAAAATTAAGCTCCAGCTGCTTGAAACTCCAGCATTTGGCAAAGCCAGCATTTCAGTACCACTTTCCCTGACACTCCTGCATCTAAGAATCAGTTTTGCAAGAGCAATCTGACAAATGATTTCTAATAATCCTTCCTCTCCCCCATCACTACTGTGTATCCAACCTGGAGACAGTCAATAAAGAGGATGATTCAAGCTGAATCTAGCAACGCACAAATAAATTCTGCTTCACAAAAACAAATTTTCCTAGTACAAACTGGGGGGTGTCACTCGGAGAGCACAACTAACGATATACAATTTTCTAAATCCATCACAGGATACCCCAATGAAAATAACGAGGATAGGTATTAGACAGTATAGAGAAAACACACTACAGGGACATGATTAAAGTATCCACCTTACACATCTCTTCAACTCTTTCAGAAAATAGAACGCCTTTGTTCAGTTCCTATTTTCACAGGTGAAAAAAGACTAATAATAATTCCATTCTGAAGATGTGGAAAGCTAATCTGAACTAGAACAAAGCATTCCTGTTTCGACCTAAACACTTTAATTAATCATGGGTCACAAGTTTGATATCACCATAGATACCAAGGTGATACAAGAAGTTATGGTGAGTCTAAACCGTTGCCAACAACAGTACTGCAACTTCCAAGTAACCACGTAACAAGACAAGGATTGAGTAGTCCCCTTTAATCACATTGCTATGTATTGCACAGATTATTTCTACATATTTCTTATGGACAAAGATTTAGGAGCGGCTAAATTCGGTACCACCCATGTAGAAGCTAATACAGCAGCACTGGAAAACAGTAACAAGTAATTCATTCACATTGTCTTCCCACACTGCAGTGAGCAAAATACCCTTGTTCCCAATTCAAATACACATGAACGGCAATACAGGGCTCATTGTTTTATCTTCATGCATGGGCTTATTTACTATTTGTCTTTTGATAAACTTTTTGCTAAGCTTTTAAACCAAACAGTCAATCACATCAATGTGCAAGGAAGTCTTCAATTATGTAAAAATACAGAGGCAAAACTACTATCTTTGTTCAAAATACAGTATGCCCGATTCTGCAGGGAAATTTTAGTACAACTACCCTTTTGCAAGCCAGCAGTTTGTTCTGGGTTCCCCCACAACACACAGAGTTTTGCTTCTTTTGGAGTTTTTCTGGCAACTGCTCCCCTCTAAAATTTCAGAAAACAGACAATAAAGCCTCAGCATTTGACCGCTTCAGACCACTTCTATAACATTCAATAAGCTGTGTAAGAGGCATAAAAGCCTGTTCAATAGGCTTAGTAAAACTTCTGAACCCTTAACTGAGCGGGTTATTACCAAAGACTGTTTGAAGCTGGGGGCTGTGCTGGGAGGGATATGCAGGTGTGCAGCAGGGAGGGAAGGTCAAACTTCAGTACTTTTCTTTCATTATGTATTTTGTGATTTTGCTTTTGGGGGGCTTTTTTGGTATTAGAAGTCAAATCAAAATAGGTATTCTGCATCCTTCTGCATCATGGATATAATGAGTTGAATGTAGCAATGAAATTCAATCTCCAGTAAATTGCAAGTGGGTATCATTCCCGCTGAGCTTGCATTGTCACACTCATAAAGAACAAAACCACTGAAATCAATAGGGCTATCCTGATGTAAAAGTTGTGTACGCGGGAAGAGAATCAAGTATATTGATTATACACACCCTTCACTTCAGTCAAGTAAGTATCAGCATGCACAAGTTCTAAGGAAGCATCCTATCAGGCACTCTGAATTTCAGAGTGCCAATGCATGCTAGAAATTGTCAATTGATCTCAGCAAGGTCCTGTATCATGCCAGCTCATGAGTCATACATCCACTTGCACTCAGCTACCTTAGCTTCCACAAACCAGAAGACTGTATTAGTTTCCATCATATTTTTTTTTTCTTGGATGGTCAGTTCTAAGAAAAAAACCCAGCAAGGGGATTTAGTCAGGTTTCATACGATGACACACAGAAGCATACAGAACCCTATTCTATGACACAGGATTTGCGAAACTCTTAAATGAAAGTTCTTCTCTGTTCATCAGAAGCAGAGAACTTCGATCGTACTCATGAAGATGTCAATCGAAGATATACCAGAGGTGTCAGACACTCTTATCAAATTTGCTAAGTAATCACTTACTTGGGGATTAAAGATCAGAATCACCATTCTCTCCATCTTCTCAGACAAGTGAATTCAGCCATCTGATACATTTTTCCTTCAACATTGCCCTTTCTACCAACTACTGGTCATTCACAAACATCACAGAAAGCAAACATTTCAGACTACAGCAGAAGCTTGAAGAGCATTGCTATCTTACTAGACACTTAAAAAATGCAAAAGAACACAAAAACTATGATATGAAAGATAGACTGCCAACATACTACACATAAACCATACATCAATTTAAATATTACATGAACTGATACTGTTTGACTGTCTGCAACTTTAGCACAGAACTTTGACTAGAGCCTAGCTTCCAGCAATACATTTTTGTAAAAAAAAAAAAAACAAAAAAAAGAAATAATTAAACAAAAAACCCCATGTGCCACAAGTAACGCTTCTCTGCTGACTAAAAAGACTCTTTCCCCCCGCTGTATTTTAAAGGAAAGGATCAGAAAACCGTGGCAGAGAAAATAAGTGGGAAGGGCAGGCGCATGTCAGGTTTATTCCAAGCCCCGCAGATCCTGAACACCTTCACAAGATTTTATTCCCTTTCAGAGACACTCCCACAAAAAAACCCCAGCTCCTCACAATGCACACACGCAACCTCACACAACGCAGACTCCCTGCACCTATTTAAAGCTTTAGACCCAGCCGAGGAAAAGCTGACCAGTCCCCGAGCACCAACCAGAAACCGCTAATTTCCTCCCCGCGGCCCGCCGGGACGGGGCTCTGCCCTCCCGGGCGCGGAGCCGCCCCTCCCGGCTGCCAGCCCCCGGCTCCGGCCACAGGGATTGCTGAGGGCCCGGCTGGTTGTGGCCGCCCCCTCCGAGACCGCCGAGGGGTGCGGGCGAAGAAGTGCCCCCCCCCCCCTTTCCC
>Ga0065711_1036650_pt1 | contig 20759 bp, 9 predicted proteins | sample Hoacrofraction12_FD_59098 | JGI IMG/M metagenome (GOLD analysis project Ga0065711, IMG submission 59098) | Hoatzin crop microbial communities from Cojedes, Venezuela - Epithelial fraction 12 v2 (version 2) | ecosystem: Host-associated > Birds > Digestive system > Esophagus > Crop | place...
TTTTTTTTTTTTTTTTCCTGAAAGATGGTAAAAATCCAACGTATTCCAGGACCCAAGGAGCCAGCTGAACTGACATACTACACTTTGTACAACGGGAAACCTTTGCTGGGCACTGCAGCTGCCAAAATTTTGAGTACCGTTGACTCCCAGCGGATGGCTTTGACACTAGGTTACGTTATTCAAGTTCAAGCTGATCGTAAGAGTTCTCTTAAAAATTCTCTGATTTAGTCCTTTTTTGCCTTCTTTTTTTTTTTTTTTGATTTCTTTCTCTGTGAAAACACCAGTGTAGCATGGGGAGTCTCCGTTAATCACACAGAAAAATTTCAGATGCACCTTTTTAAGCAGCTGCTGAAGTTAGGCTGTTGTTTTTCATATGAAAGAAAGTAATCGTTTATCATAGTAAATCAAATACTGACTGTTATTTAGCCAGTCACCATAAACTCTACTGTACAACTATTTTTATACACATACAGTTCTATGAACTCAACTTTATGGAACTGTAAAGTCAGAATGAATTCTGATGCTAACGAAACCATGACACGACAGGCTAATGACTGCTGGGGCTAAACTGCTGTTCAAGTAACTTGACTCAAAGTAAAACAAAATTGTATGTGGGGGCTATCAAGATGTCCCTTATTTTTGACTACAAAGTTCTTGGTGAAAATTGTTTTCTATCCCAAATGATATATATTTTTAAATAGTTATTTTCACCTAGAACTTTGTAAAGTGCACCACGTGGTTGTTAAAGATATTGCTTAGACACAAATCAGAAAAGTGAAGCTGGACAGAACTACTTGTACGTATGGGCAATTTTCAGAATCAAGATATGGTAGCGTCATTCAGAATAACGTGGCGAAAAAAGTAATCCATTCTTGAAAAATACAAGAGAAATTCAAAAGCACTTTAAGACTTGCATCAGTTGCTGAGTGATTGTGAGCATAGGTGTTTTCTTTAAAAGAAGGTTTTCTTTTGGATATTCCTGTATAGTTGACGCACAGCCATAAAGCTGGGGTTTTTTGGGCAATAACAGCTTAATGTGTGAATCAATGCCTTTAGCTGACTGAATCTCTCCGATTAGCCAAGGTATTTATCCAGATGGAATCAAAATTATATAGTGGACTTCTGTACTGGACCTCCTTACTGGATAAACGGCATATAAAATGGGACTCCCTGGTGCCATCATTTCTGCCTAAAGCAGCAGTGATATTGAAATGATTACATGTAATGGTGATAGGAAAAGAAGGAACCACTGTAACAAGTAATTGACATATTATCCATAAACATATGATGGAGTCAGAAGAATAAAGTATGATATAATTTCCAGAGAATGCACTATATGCTGCACCTGATCTTTGATTTGATCATGGTCTGTTACTGACTTTAATTGGACTAAAACCAGGGATTAAAACCAGGGATCTCCATTCTTGCTTCCATAAAGTCTAGTATTTAAAGTCTGAATGACTTTGTTTTCCATGAGAATATTTCTTTAATGTAATTTTTACTAAAGCAGCTATAGATAATACATAGCAGTTTCTTAGCTCTTCGTGCAGTTTTGTGGTTTATATGGGTATTTAGGTAATTATATGATATCTGATGCTCAGGATCTAACTTTGTACTTCCATGGTCTGATAAAGCAGCCTCATTCATCTGTAGATTTTCATACAAGTCAAATATGCACAGCATACTGTAAGAAGAGAATATACAGAAATTGAAATTATGACCCCAGGTAACTGAGATTCTCAAGCTAGACTGCTTGAAATGTAGGAGATGGTTCTATCTTTATACCTTATTACAGAAAAAAATTGATTTCTTTCATTTTGGACATGGTATTTGTAGTCTGTCTTTATACTCCCAAAGAAATACTTTGTGTGCACTTCATTTTTACTCATTATGATTTCTGTTATAGCAGAATGAAAAGTTCTGTACCGAAATGCAGTAAGAAAAGACATCTACCCTCAGGAGCTCACAGTCTGGTTAGACAAGACAGATGAATAATAAAAAAAAATATGGATGTTCCTGTTCTGTAAGTGAGGGACTGAGTTACAGCAAAATGAAAGGCTTGCTTCAAAATCCGACAAAGTCTTATGAGTTGAATGAACCATGGCTTGACTTACTCAAGGTCACATTGGAAGCTGGTAACTGAATTAAAGATGTAAACCAGTATTACTAAATATCTGTCCCATTAGCCATAAGGTCATTGTTTCCTCTGCTTTCCCTAAAAAGAATAATTATGTTTTTTCAACAATTGTTTGCTGCTCCCACAACAGCAATCTATCATTATAATTACTGCTGTCTGATAAAATTCAGATTCACTTTCCTTCCCCACAGCCCTTTCATTCCCAGACTACATAGTCAAAGGCAATAATTTAGAATTATGCAACTCCATTGAAAAGTGAACCTTGAAAGGTTGCTTAATCCTAGGTTTCAGCCTGGCTTTTTGGAGTCTTTAAGCATGCGGTTACTGTTACACTGTGTGCAAGATATGTACTTAATGGTGTTATTCCTATGCCACCCAGCAAACTACATTGGATTGCAAGAAGTTGCGGATCTACAAAGACAATAGCCTCAAGTTTCAGACAGACTTTCAGCTGGTTTTCATAACCACTGCTGAACAAGATGGCATGCATTTGAAGTCTGATCCTGAAAGATGCTGAGTGCCTCTGACAGCTAATAAGCTCAATGACATTTGGAAGCGCCGGTCCCCTAGGAAATGGCAAAGGCTGCTTTACGCTGATATTCTCACAATTGGCTGTCCACGCCAGCAACCAGTGGCACAGGAAAATAAACAGAGAAAGCATAGTGAAGTCCACAAAATATTTCACTACAGCAAAAGTCAGCCTCATAAGGAGATTATCTGGTGCTTTTCCAGAAAGAAATGAAATGAGAGAACCGGGGATGTGTCACAGGAGGATCTCTTATGTGTGTACAAGTTGAAGGTTCATAGTAAGAGACTTTATTCTGATAAAACAGAACCTAAAATGTTTTGGGATCACTGCAGTTCTGAAATGTACCCTTTTCCTGGTGCTGTTATTAATATATCTGCAAGTAGCTCTTTCCAACCTCATCTTTTCCCCTCCTTCAGAAACGATGGATTCATTTTGACCTTAAATATGATAAAGTATTTCTAGAGCACAAGACAACCATTTTCTTATTGCTCTGTTGATATAAGTAATAACTATTAGTGTGCTTAGCTTCATTGTTTTTGAAAAAACTCTCCCAGTTTACTCTTGCTGAGCCAGTAAGTCTTTGACACCAGGTATGGACTCTGTGTGTATAGTTTTAACACACATGCTACCTTCTTATAAACTGGTTTTGTGTCTGAAGAATAATTAAGGATGTATTACTTTCACTTTTTTTTTGTTTGTTCTGTAAATGAACCATTGGAGTGATTTCTAACATGGCATCTAATTTGACTTGGAAATCAATTGCTGCTTTTGCAGCTGGCTATAACTAAGTAAGAGAAGACAGCCCAGGGATTTGTGAATTGAACAATGCTGCTGATTCATTTTTTTTTTGATTAAGGAATACAGCGGTATCGCTAGATTACCAACATTCCATTTATACTAGTTGTTATATGGAGACAGTTGAAGACTGTATTGGAAGCAATTTAAACCTTACATTTGCACAGTAAAAATTACCAATGTTGGTTTGCAATTTGCTATAGCTGTGGTGAAGAACCCCCCGAACAACCTATGGATCATTGCAGCTGTGCTGGCTCCCATTGCTGTGGTTACGGTTATCATCATCATCATCACAGCGGTTCTGTGTAGAAAGAACAAGAATGACTTCAAACCGGATGCCATGATGAACCTGCCTCAGAGAGCTAAGGTGAGTGACCAGTCTCCAAATCCAAGACGTCTATTTGCTTTCTGAGGTTTTAACTGTATTTCTGTGCTAGATGTAGTTGAACAAAGTTTGGAATTGAAATGGTGGTTACTGCCAGGTTGGATCTTTGCAATTCTCTGTCCTGGATATTGCTGGTCACAGCAGTTACCCTTCTGTTTTACTCAGGACTCATCAACTTCCTGCGCAGCTTGTCCCTTCCCACATAGGTAGCAGTGACAGAATAACTATTACACAATGATGTAAAGCACCGAGCCATTAGGGCTGAGTAGGCTTTACTCAGGGCAGTCGCTTCCCACGTGAAGTTGAGGAAGTGGGATATCATGCCTAGGCCTCAGCAGCAGCAGCACATCTCCTGTGGGACCTCATCCTCAAACCCACGGCCTGAGCTGCTCCTACCTGCTGCCAGTGGCCATGGATGAAGATTTGGACTTCGGCAGCAGTTCAGACCTGATCTTATCCAGAAGTTCTCCATGCAACTGCTAATCCAGAAAAGACATTAGTTTTTTTTTTCAGAAATTCTCCCGCTGCTATTTTTCTTTGAGATGTTTTGAACTTTCTAATTTATTTGTGGATATTTTTGATTGGGTTCAAACAACAATATTTTCCTTAAATTTACTAACCCATATCAGTGACAAGATTATTTTTTTTTCCCCAAATCAAATGTCTTTCCAGTTTGATTTTATGCCACTAAGAGAAATGTCACAGAATACTGATTTGTCTCTGTAGTGAAAAGTCTGCCTTCTCAATGCTGCTTTAAATGACTGTTAAACAGGGTGTCCTAAAGTTTGGAGGTTTCAGCGTACGAAGCATGGGTGTAAGTCATGCTGTTCTTTCACCCTTTTAGCTGGCCTTGTTCTTCTACATTGGCATGGAATTGAAATGGTAATTTTTTCTTTGGTTTCTTTATGCTACAGACAGCAGGATTATTGTGATTTCAGCTCTGTTGCTTCTGCTGAAAAATGTAGATTGGAGGGAGAGTTAAGGAAAACGTGATGCATATGACAGCTCTTTTCTCCTCATCTTAGGTTAGCTGAAGATGGGTGCAGCTGGTTCCAGTTGGGAAAAGACATTTGTATCAAAAATGATGCAAAAAAGACATTTCCATTCTGGTTCCAGTATGCTTATCTGTTTACCTGGTGTTACCAAACTAGTGTTAAGACTAGATCTGCAAAAGTGCAATAAGCAATATCACAAATGCAAACAAAAATTAGTGCCACTTCAGTGATATCATATAAAGTCCCGTTGAAACCTCTAAAATGCAAATCATGCTTTATTAGAAAAAATTGCAAATACTATGCACCACTTGATTCTTCTTATATGCAATTGTAGTCTCAGCTAAAGGACAAAGTTGGACTAAATTTGTACATTGTTTTGAGCTGCCCATCGTTATGGGATGCTTTACAGCTCAAGAAAGTTGCTATTTAAAAAAACCCCACCTGCTGGTAGCACAGAAAGTATTGAAAGTATTTTAATATTCCATAGCTGTCATTCCAAAAAGAAACAGAAAGTAGAACTTTTACTTCTCCTGAGAAATCAGATTTAATCAGGCCCTAAGATACACGTTCAGGTTAAAACCTGTTCAGTCAGATTATGTTTGTATCAGCAGTCAATGTGGTCAGACAAGAGTTGGGTCAGCAGAGTAAAACAATTGGTGCTGATCTCCCAGCATCGGCGCTACATTCGTTTCAGGAGATTTTCCTGCAGACGTGCTCACGTTTGCAGCAAGAGTACAGTAGGTCCACTTCTAGAGTGCATTGCCCCTTTTTGGTATATTTTGAGACTTAATAAAATTTAATTTAATACATTATATGACAAGTAATGCGTTTCAGAATGAAAACTAAATTGATTTCTGCTTAGTTTCACAACAATGGCCCCATCAAAAAGGTTCAGCCAGTCTAGTTTAGCATATACGCCAGTATATGGACTGTGGAAGATAAATTCTGCAGCAGGATTGGGAGTAGACTGGTTTTGTCATTCCTGATTTCAGTATCTTTACTTAAAAGAAGACTAAGAAATATCTTTTGGGAAAATAGTAAAATAAGGTAATTTGGAAAAGAACAGCTTTATTTTTATTTTTAATTCCGGCATTAGGGGTATCAGGAATAGTGGTAATTACTTGAACTGTAATTGCTCCATTTCATGCAGTTTAGCAATACAAATAGCAGGTGAGGACATATCTATATCACATTTAAAATGAATCTGTTATTTTTCATGGCTTAGAAAAGTGCCCGAGACTGCTTGATTAATGCGGAATCTGTTCTGTAAGTGGAGTCAGAGCAAAGCGCTTTTTAGTTTAAGAAGCTGCTTTAATATTTTATTTCTGTGAGTCTCAGATTTGCTGTTGAATCACTGGAGCAATTTTTTGATGCCTTTTGAATATCCAGCAAGCAGTATAGAGAGGAAAAGAGAATATTATGGTATGCCCACAACCTCAGATTTCAGCTGGTTTTGTTTTCAGTGGTGCTACTTCATGTGTTTGGATTTCAAAAGTCCCGTACGAAGGGGACTGGCAGAGCAGAGCTGGCTGTTCATCGCCGCAGCCCCGCTGCTGCCGGGAGCGGTGGGAGGCTGTGGGCCATCGCCGAGCAGAGCTGCCGGCCGCGTCCCTCCAGAGTCCCCGTCCCGTGCCAGCGGCGCGGGATGCAGGAGCAGAGCGCGGAGGGGTAACGAGACATTTAGCGTTACATATCCATCCTTCTGCAGGGAGGGGAGGTGATGTAATAGCACAACCGGGTTGCTGCCCGGGCCTGGTAATGGAGGAACGACTTTTTTTGTTGTGGCAGACTGAAGGCTAAATAAACGAAGTTTAAAAAATGACCTCTCATACATAGTGTAGTTTATATTAACTTTCTTAGGAATTGTGTCACTGTTTTGAATGGCCTTAGCAGTCAGGGACTTCTGGACTAAGTGGCAGGGAGAAGGGACTGTTAACTGTTACCATTTTTTCAACTGACTCTCCAGTTGTAGAATTAAAAGAAGTATAAATTCATATCAGTGAAATCTGTTTGGAATTTATTTTAATGTTTTTTCAATGCTGCTTTTATTTTGAAATACTGTTTTTTGCTTTGAGGTTTTATAGATGTTATTTTTTTTTACCTCCCTTGCTTTCTAATTCACAGTAAGCTTTTTTTAAGGGCTGTAATCTGATTTGTCACCTTTCCTTTCTTTTAGAGCATGAAAGAATAAGCTTGCAGGTAAACAGAGATAAGATCTGCAGTCTGAGACCCGCAAGCAAAAGCAAATACTGCAGGCCATGAGAAAACAACCACTATCAGTTTGATAAAGGACATGGAAAAAAAAAGATTAGAGAAACTGTCTGTGTACATGGGTATATATGTAGAGGGGAGGGGCTGATCAGCCTTTTTTTTTTAATTTCTTTCTTTTTTTTTGAATACTAGTGTCTTTTTCATGATCACTACAAGGGAAAAAAGTCCCAGAAACAACTCCCTGTATTCGATCTACCCTTTACCAGGCAATGGAATGTAATGGTCTCATTATTCATTCATTATTTCAAAAGCAATATTTAAATCCCAGTCCTTTGTCTTTCTCAGTATTGTGGCTGTATTAGATATCTGTGCTTGCAGTGATTCAGCAGTGCCTGTTCGTGATTTAGGCTTGCCAGTTCCCTTCAGGGGTGGTAAAGCCATCTGCTCCTGTGGGGTTTTACAGAGCAGGGTTCCAAGATCAAATTTTATTTAACGCAATATGTCCGCTGATGGGGATGGCTTTTTCAGCTCTTGCTTCAATGCAGTTTGTTACTAGACATGGTGGTAAGTAGAACTCAGATTAAAATAATCCTTCATTTTCTTCCTTTGGCAGATCCAAGCTGGTACTCTGTAGAGTTCTTTAGTAATTCTCATGTTCTGATTCTTCTGGTTTGTTTTTCTTCTGATCTTGTTGCCATTATTTATTTATTTATTTTAAAAATAAGAGATGAAATATAAGTTGTAATAACTTCTACTCTTTCAAAGGCATGGAGGGAAAAATAAATGATTTCATCAGCTGTTCTCTTTTGTTACATTTGTTTCAGAATATCTAGGAGGGTCTTGACTAACAGTTAACATAGATAATAAGGTTGAAAAACATTATTTTGATTAAAAATATTATTGTCTAGGATGGTGTACAGTAGTTCTTCCTAGCTGTCTTTCACACACCTTCCACTTCCCCTTTCTTCGTTTCCTTCCTTCATAGCTAATTTGGTGGCTGCTTTTGTGGTACCCTGTCTTCAGAGGAGGGCAAGCAGAAGGCTCCATCAGGGGCAATATCATCATGACTTGCCATGGGCTGGCGATGGTGAACTGGTATTTTTCTGATATGTTGCAAGTTCCATCTTGGTAATGTGCGGAGATGTCTGCTTTCCCAAACCAGTATTAGTCCAGTTGCATCTCCTTAATGCAGTGGAGCTGCTTACCAGAGGAACGCTGAAGTACCTGAGCACATTAGAAATCATCAGCCTCGGTTCAAACAGGAGCTGTGGAATGCAATGTAGATCCCCATAAACAAAAAGCATGTTTTGTGTTGTTTTAAAAATTAGAAGACAGACCCATTTTTTTCAGACTGAGATAGCCTATGAAATTTATCTGCATTTATAGCTATAGCCCAGATTTAGTAAGGGAGAAAACAAGAGAAAATGTTTTTTCAGAGCTCATCCTTTTTCTGTGCCATCAGCGAATTTTTTTTATCCATCTGGTTTTCTTCTGGAACCAAAATATTCAATGACAACATGACAGCAGCCTGAGAGAGACTATTCAGGTATTAACTGTCTAATTCTGATGTGTTTCCAAAAGTATGTTTGAGGGTTAAAATCACCATCGCTCACCTTTGAAATGTTTTATGGTGAGCATTTAGCATTCTGTCAATACTCTTTGTATTTCAGGAGGAGCATCCTTCCAGTTTTTCTTAAAGTAATTGAATTTAGTGTAGCAAGAAGTTTTTTTTACATATTTTTTTCCAGAGGTGGTAAGGAATTTCCTGGAGTGATTTATTTTATTTTATTTTCCCTCTTTTTTTTCCAATAGAAAATGCAGGTCGGTTTTTCTTTTTTTTTATTCTCCTTCTCTTTTTTTTTCCCCCAATAGAAAATGCGGTTTGGAAATTTAAGTTTTGCTTAAATGCTTTAATTTTTCCATTAAAACAATCCACCTTTTGGTGGCTGCCTTACCAGAAGGCATGTGTCACTTCTGCTTGTTCCTTGCAGAGGCAGCAGGGAAAGCCTGGCCGGGCTTGGGGGCAGGAGAGGCTGGGCACGCCACCCTTGGCTGCCTTGCTGCATGGCTCTTGCGAATGCCAATTCCCGAGAGAAACAAGTGAAGTCAACAACAACCTTCCCAGTAGGCAACTGGCAAGCCAGGGGAAATATAATTTTACTGATCTGAAAAAGATTCTTTTTTGGAAAATGTTGCCCATGAAACTTTGATGTGTGCCTTTTTTACTTTGTCTTGGTTTGGAACAAATCACTCCCACCCTCTTTGGAAACATAAGATCTTTTTAATAAAGCTTTCCATTTTCTGCATGGGCTTATTTTTCTCCTCCTAATTTTTTCTTCCATGTATTCATTCTTCCATTGCCTGTTAAGGAATTTCTGGGGGTGTTACAGCAGGGTAAGAAAGGTTAGCCAAGATCAATTTTATACTAATTAATCATCTAGAAAGTGTGCGGAATGGAGATCTTATCAGAAAATTGATTTGTTGTTGGGCATTCATATGGCAATCGACATATTTCTACCTGTTGCTTACCTAATTAAAGATGTGTTAAAGGGTAGTGGAAAATATTATACTGAAGTGGAAATTTTATATTAACGTATGATGCATGCTGGAAATTTCTTTTTTCTCTCACTTTTTTTGCAGCCAGTACAAGGCTTTGACTATGCCAAGCAACACTTAGGTCAGCAGGGAGCTGAAGATGAGGTTTTACCTGTAACTCAGGAGACTGTCGTACTTCCACTTCCAGTTAGAGATGGTCCTGCCTCCCAGGAAAGAGAAATTACTCAGGATGGGAGCACCATCAAAACTGCCAAATCCAATGAAACAAGGAAAAGGTATGGACTGGCATGTTTCTGCAGAGGGCTGGAATGGGGTAAAAACTGCTGGTTGCTTCAGAAAAAAACTGTAAGGTTTGGCACCCGGATCTGTGTGTGGCAGATGGTTCCTCCACTATATATTCTTGGCATAATGCTGGTCTGCACTGGATGTGTGAGATTGCTGCAAAATACAAGATAAAATAAAGCCTTCACAGATTGTACATGCATAGAGGAGGTAAATGGGAAGTGGCTCTCGCATGCGTGCTGGAGTTGTAGAAGAGATGAACCTAAATGAAGCATGGGATCTGGAGCATGATCACTGATCATTTCTCAAATGAACCAAAAGACAGGACCTCAGCAACTGTAAGTTGCTGTAGCTCCACTGACAGACTGTCACTCCAGAAGTGGACCCAATGTCTTCATTAGCAGAAGGGGGAAACCCTAAACATCCACTAAGTTATGAAAGACCTCTAGATCCAAACGATCTACAGCAGAACCAAACTTTTGAGAGTGCTAGAATAGACGAGATGGGTAAAGTGCCCCAGGTTTGCAGTTTTTTCACAGTGAATCTACAGGGTTGTAGGATCACAGATTAGAAGGACCCCAGGAAGCTATCTGGCTCTTCCTCGTCTCCACTGCGGGGTCAAATATACCCCCCACTCAACTTTGCCTACCTTTTTTTTTTTAAAGTCTTACAGTGGTGGGATGATCGCAGCCTCCTCAAGCAAGCTGTTCTTCACCGCCTTTCCTGTTAGGAATTTTTACCTCATATCTGCCCTCAGAATAGCTGAAGGTCATTATTATTTGACTCGGTCATCTCAGGCAAGGAGAGCAGATTATCCCTTTATCCTAGCTGTTTTGCATGCTTCAAGTCCATTTTTCCTTAACCCACTCTCCTTGAAATTAATGTAGAGTGGAGAATCATCAGCTTTTTATTGCTCAAGAATGATACTGAAGGGAACAGAGGAAAATAAAACTGTTAGGTAAACAGCCTGAATAGAAGTAACAGTTGTTATCTAGTTCACTGGAATTACACAGTGCTTCCTTCTTGAAGGGACTTGATAACATAAAAGAAGAATATCTGGCTAGTGCAGAGAAATTCTGTAGAAAATCACATCTTCATAGCTGAGTCACCTCATCTTGTACTTGTCAACGCACAGTGATATTTGCCCGTTTAGAGTAATGGAAAATCTCGGAAAACTCTGCACAATATTGCTGTGTGCGGTGACAGGGACACACTGGAGCCATTTGCAGCCACGGGACATGCCGCGCTGGAAGGCATCAGCCCGCTCGGTGCAGGGCTGGAGGACCCAATGCTGCTGCACTTCATGGGGGTTAGACCATCCTATTGGTCATAAGCCGAGGTTTTCTCTACACAAAAATGGAAACAGAAGGATCCTGAGCTGGTGTCTGCTTTGGCATACTTCTCTGGTTGTGTAGTACATCAGCTGGAATATGGAGAGAGCTGTCTGCAGGGAGTACCAATAGAGAAGAGTAAGCCAGCTGAGAACTCCCCTGGTTCTTGTGATTACTTCACTGGGTTTAGGTGTAAACTGTTATTCTGCCCTTTCATGTCAGTGGTGTGTTGTTCACACCACAAACCACTTAAACCGTGAGGGTCAGGTTATATAGTCCATGTGAACCAAACAGTACTTGTCCCTTTTGAAGTCTTCTGTCCTCTGATGAAATGACAAATGGAAGATGACCATGACATCAGGGTCACTGGTGCTGGGCCACCACAGGTTAAGTCTTTGCAGGAACCATTCTTTAAAATGTTTTGAAGGCTCTCCAAAGCCATGTGTAAATACAGACAAAGAATGAAAACCAGCCCTATTAATTAATCCTCTAACACAGGTGATTAAGCACTTCACTCAGTCCTTTGAATGAGCGCAGAAATCCTCCTGTACTTAAGTAATCTGCACAACTTTGAACAAATGATGATAAGCAATCTTCATCCAGGAATTCACGGAAAAGTTATTCTCATAAAACATGTCAAACGTTGGTGCCTTTCTAAGCAAATAACTAAGCGTTAGTTTGGCGTCCTTCAGGGTGATTACTTCAGTAAGTGAGAACGTGTAGAATTTTAGACTTATTTCATTCCCAGGAGCTGTGTCTGGGGATGGAGTTTAATGGCTTCTGAAGATGAAGAAATATTTCTTGATCTTTATGTATTTGCTCTTTCATCCAGGCTACTTTGCAGCCTGGAAAGGTCAATTTAAATGAGACTGCCATGAAGTGGCTGGTAACTGATCAGAATACCTTCTCTGATATTACCCCTGAAGGAAACTTCACAGTTAATAATACGGCAGCCACTTAAAAAAGATGAATATTTAGATTAGTGGCAGCAGACATCATTGTGCAAGCTATCCATGCTTGTTTCTTTTCCTTGTTCCCAAGTGGAGCAGATTTGCTTCAGTTGTTGGTCTGTTTCTGGATGGGTTTTCTTACTGGGCTGAGATTATTCATTAGCAGTGACAGACAGGTTTATAGGGGAGAACTGCTATTTTTCAAGAATATTTATTCCCGATGGAGTTTCACAAGAAAATCCCCAGGCTGGGCTGGGCTGGGTTGCATGCTGAGTTCTCCTACAGCCCTGTAGCTGGAAAAAGCCTGTCTCAAACTATCTATATTTCCATGTAGGCTATCTTCAAAAGAGAGTCCCTAAGAAATACTTTTCTCATACTTGTCCCTTCCTGTTCTGACCACGGTAAACACTCTCTACTTACACCAGACAGGGCAGTCAGAACTAGGGGTAAATAAATGTTTCAAGCTGGCTATATAGTATTGGCAATAATTTACAGGATGGTTTTTACAGTTTTACTTCAGTACCAGTTTCTGCATCTAAAGCCATTGTGACAACCGTAGAACTTGATCTGATTTTTTTTTTCCTCTGTAAATGGAAGTCCTTGTGATGAAGTCCTTTTTTTTTTTCCTCCGATGAAACCTCTTTACATTATCCTGTCATTCACCATGAGAATTCAGTGATAGATTGCAGATAGGTGCAGGAGTAACTATACAGGTTCTGTGGATTGTTTTCATTCCCACTGTGGCAAGTTTCATGTGTAGAAAGAATGTGATACTGTGTTTGGATGTGGAGTAGCACCAAATTTAACGTTTTCTACTTTGGCCTACTTTTCTCAGCTTATGCATTAGGATTTGAGTAATTCGTCCACCCAAAAAGAGGAGCTTGCTCTCAGAGCAGCCCAGAGTTACGCTGCTTGTTTCTGTTCTTGTTCCTCGTTGGGACTGAACACTCGTGGCGTCTCTGCTCTGCCCTCCCTCCTCACCCTGTGCAGGGACTAGTTTCAGGGCAAGGATATGCAGTGGCTAAGTAAAACAAGCATTTTCTTAGGAGTTTCAGCAAATAATGGTGGAAAAAAGGAGAATTTTCTTATCATGTTCCTTGTGCATACATGTGAAGTGAAGGAGTGCATTCTGTGTTGTGCCTGAGAAAATAGCTGAGTGTAAATGCAGGCTAAAATAAAGGAATTATTTTAGCCATAAATATAAAAACAAAGGTCTGCTTTATTTTATCTGTATAAATGACACTGAATTGATAACAGGGGTTTTTGTCCTCTGCAGTGCCACTTCTGTCATTGTGGGGGTTGTGCACGAGAAGTGTTTGCTTTCGATGCCTATCAACCCTGAGCTAATTGAGAAGCCATGTTCTCCTACCGTCACTCTGTTCCTGCCTTTACTGTGTTTCTGTGTGCAGTTTATAGTCTATCTATCTCCTTTGGGTGCAAAATCAGACTTGAAAACTCAGTGATGCAAACTGTACAAATGAAATAACCTTGAAACGAGGTTTATAAGGAAGAACTCACAGCCTCCCTTGTTGCTATGGTTACTTGCAGCCGGTCCCCGAGTCAGAACGGCTCCATCATCAGCAACGGGTCGGGAAAGCCCAGCTCCGGCCGCAGCTCCCTCCAGAAAGTAACGGCACCACAAAAGGTGACAAAAGATGACGGAAGGAAAAGAAACGGTGAGAAGTGTTTCCTGACGAAAGCTGCTCACAGCTGCTGCCAGAGTGGTACCCACGCAGGCTCTGGCTACGTTGAAACCATCTTCCTATACCTTCAGCAGTACTTAGGCATTTTTTGTTCATAGCTGTTTGTTTTTTTTCCCTTTTATTGCTACAACAATTTCTCAACCTCACACCAAACAGTCTGGTGTTTACTCTTTGTGTGGGCCTTTGCAAGTTTTCTTTTGTACTTTTTTTCTTTTTTTCTTTAAATAGCAGTAAACTAATGAAGACATGAAGCTGGGTAGTAGGTGGACAGGGTTTAAAGCTCTTTTTTTCTGTGTAGAGCCCTAAGATATTTATTTCCGTTATTGCTGTTGCTGAGCTGGCCCAGATCTGATGAAGATGAATTAATTAGATAAAAATCAATTTGACAATGTGTGAAACGTCCAGAGCTTTAACTTTCCATCTCTTGCCATCCTCATCATACCTTTTTTGTTGTTAATACTTACTGACAGCTTTTCTTGATGCATGTAGGGTGTCAGCTTTTCCTGATGCACCTAGGATGTTACTCTGGAGGTATTTCAGAAGCTCTTGGTTGATGGTGGTGACCTTGTGACTTGAAATGTATCAGGAACATTTGATGAGAGTAGAATGCAGTCCCCTTTCTTCCTTGCTTTTGTTTTGTCTGTCTCTCTGCCTGTTTCTCCTGAATTATATCTTTCCTTCCATAGCGATATTTTCCATATGAATAGAAAACTCTGCGGTAGAACCAACTGATCATTTCCCTCTAAAGGCGAAGAATTAAACGGGATGTGGTGTCATAAGATTCTGTCATGAACACAAGTCTGTAATTCTTCTTTGTTAAAAATCTAAGTGTGGAAAGGAGGACATGGATAAAGAGAAAGTCTTAGTGTAGATCTCTTCTTGTTTCTCCAATAAATCACCGGAGTAACCTCTGTGGAGGCGATCCTGGTATTAAATCTTATCATCCCTTGATGATCATTATGCCTAGTACTAAAGTGTCAGGCAAAGGCTTTGCTGCTTTAGCAGGAATACAGTGCAATGTAGAGACAGATATATAGCACCAGAGATGGCCTTTGCTCTGTACAGCAAAATCATACTGCATTTTTTAACTGTCCTCTGTTCTTTCCATACACGTCCCATAGAGCATTGCATCTTGTGGGGGCCACAGCAGTGACGTAACTGTAGTACTCTGTTTTTAAATCAGCTTCACTGAGATTTACGCACATTTGCACATTCACATAGAGTAGTGAAGTTGTGAATTTTCTTTTGTTATGTGTTTGTCACCTGTACTGCTTCCTTCTGGCAGACCTGTCATTTCACTGATTACTCCAGACCTGTAATAATAAGCATTCTGACTGGTCTTTCTCAATGAGGTCTTTTCTTTTTATTCATAGACAGCATAACAATATTTCACGGTTCTAAGTTTCAAGGGTGGTAATTACATTTCACTGTTCCAAATGTACCTCATTTTACAAGACAATAACATTTATGGTTTCTAGTGTTAAAATCTTTTTTTCTGAAGTTTTGTACTTCCCTACCCAGGAAAGCCAATATTCAAAACTGGTGTCAGGTGATGTTTCCATGTGTAGGCAAAATAACTTAGTGAAGGGAATTTTTTTTTTGTTTTATCAGGTTTTAAATCTTCAAAGAAAATTGGTAAGAATTTCCATTTTCTTTGTTAAAGTATTGTCTAACACCTAACACCCTCTATTTTGATTTGGACTGTAGTGCGTTTCTAGAATGTACACATGCTACTTCAAGAAACCTTCCAGTGTAGTATAAGGGAATACTGACGCTTTATTTTAAATCTTGATTTCATTATAATTCTAGCTTCAACTTTATTTGATAACAATAACTAGGTGCTTCTCAAATTGTGTGGAATACTAATAACTGCTTTATTTATGTGTTTATTTTACCTTTTCTCTCCTGTCTTCCAAAAAAAAAGCCTCAATAGTGTTGTTATTTAATATGGTCAAGGTTCTCCTTGTTAGGAGCCGCAAAGGAGCTAAACGATTTCTAGGAAAACATCTTTAGAGTATAATCCTTTCATAGTATGGTTACTTGTCCTTTGTTCCTACCACATGCTGGCAGCAAGATCTTGAGCTTCTGTGGCAGAAAGGAAAAGCTGGCTTTACCTGTTTAAAAAGTAATAGTATAGCATATGTACAATATATGAGATAGATGGGCTGTTTCCATCTGACTATTCTGGCTTTGAAGGAACCTGTGCATGAAACACCTTTTCTGCAGAGCCCTCCTTGTGGCAAAGACTTCAGCTACTTTTGGAGGAACTTCCTTCATTTGACTGCCATGGCCCTACAAAGGGTTGCCTGGTAGTTTCTAGGCACAGATATGAAGGGGAATAAATACGTTCTTCCCTAGTAAAGAGATGGGGACTTTTTAGCTGTAGGCATATCTTCTAAGATATGTTTAAGAGAGTTTCCTGACACAACCCTTTCAGAATAGCTTCTGAGAAGGAAGATGTGACCATGGGAAATATAATGGCCTCCCCCTTACCAGAATTATGGAGCTGGCCCCACATTTATTTTTATATGCATGTGCAGATGTGTTTTTGACTTTTGTGTTGTGTGATCTCAAATGCCTATTGCAGCTGAAATTAAAAAACAAAAATCAAGGCACTCGTTACTTTTCATCGTGGAGCTTATGCTTTGTTCCTCAGTGCTATGATTACAAGCACTGTTGTCATCTCAGATATTTTGTTCTTTTTGCAGGGTTTTTATCTTTATCCAGTATGATTAGCATCAATAGAATCTGTTGGCTGTTTTTCTTTCTAGTTTAAGAAAGAGGCTGCTTTTCTCCTAGTTGTTTGTCTGAACCTGCTCCAGCTCTCTAGCCTGGTTGGAGGCCGATGCCTCTAATGCGCATGTCAGCAATAGCAGCAGCATATTTTCTTCTCTGAAAAGCAGCATCTTAAAACTGGAATGAATCCCTTGATGGTCACATGTTTGATTTGGGAACTCCAAGTTAGAATGGCTCATTAGTTGCCATAGTTACAGACCAATTTTAGATTCTATTTCTTGCTGACATTTAGTTACATGGAAAAATGACAGGACTGGATGTTACCTCAATACATAAACTCTATATGGCTTGTATCAAAATTGACTCCAAATGGAGTGCATCAAGGCTGTGAGTGAACAATATGAAACCACCATAGACTGACAGGCTTGGCTAAAGGACCTGATGCTTTGGAGAATCAGGAGAACTCTTTATCTGAATGTTATTTCTATCAGAAAATACAAATAAAATATTTGTATTAAAATAGTGATAAATTTTGGTAAGATAATAGCATTTTTTTTATTTTGTTTTTCTTGGAAAACATTTATTAGTATTCTAATAGGAAGTTTCCTTTCGAAAGGTGATGAGTTGGGCTTTCATTTACTTTGGATGCTTAGAAAAAAAAAAGAAAATAATTAAACTCTTTTTCTAAAAGTGCCCAATTTCATGTATTAGAGGACTGTGAGATGAATGAATCAGCCAACAGAGGTACTGGCAATTTCCGAGACGGGTTTATAAGAGAGTGTGGAAGAGATCAACAGGATATTAGCACTTTCACCTATCATTTTATCAGGCCTGACATCCTTCAGGGAGAAGCAAATGGCTGAACCCACACATACTTAAAGGACTGTAGTAGCCTACAGTAAAAGTTTTCTTTCACCAGCTCCTCACAAAATGAAGCCAGTGAAAGTTGTATAGGTCATTTGTCCAGACTTTGAGTGCTTGATCTTGCAACCTTCCCGTTAGCGTCTTCGTAAGGGTGTGATTGCTTGTTTGTTTCAAGAAAAATGAAAGCTTTAGTTCGCTAGCAGTTCTTAATGAAGCATATGAGTCCATACCTTTTGGGCTGAGAACTCCTATAGTTGAGCCCAGTTTTGTACTTGAACCCCATAATCATGAAAGGACACACATCACAGGTGAATATTTGCAAAGAGTCAAACTTGTATAAGAAATTTTCCTTTCCTCCTCCAAGGAATCCCAGCTGGAACACTACCTCTCATCTTCCAAGCATTTGGACATTGTCTTTAAAAATAGATGTAACTTTCCAGAAGCAGTTCAGTCAGGGCCCTCACTCCTTTTTTAAGTATCAGGCTCTAAGACTATCGTTTTCTCTGTCCAAGCAGAAGCTGTCATATAAATTTTTAATTCTTTTTCCCTTCTGTTCTTTGAAGGGATATCTGAAAATCAGGTGTCTGCAGGAACAAAGTACCGGGGAGGAAAACTTGGCTGTATTATTGGCTTAGCTAAAATCAAAGCGATTTTTGGATGTAACTCAGCCAGGCTATGATACACTGCTTCCTTTGTTCTATGGAAGTGTGGGCCACCAGTTTTCACACTGTCTGATGTGGCAGCTCAGCATCTGAGCCAGCTTTTCTTAATTTCTGAGCAGTTCTCTGCAGTGACTCAAATGAAAATGAAATATGGCAACAGCAATGGAATCCAGTAGCAGCGATGCAGCAGTCTGCTTTGACAGAGGTTTAGCTGGAGGATCTGGCGTATCCTAGCAAACACCCAGCACTCTTCATTTGCCTTTTCTGTGCTGGGTGAGGTGAAATTAATTTAGGGTGTAAAGGGCTTCATCTTGCCAAATTTTGGTCCTCTAAAGTTGGCTACCTAACCTAACCAGGTAGGCTCTCTAGTGAGTCCAGAGAGTCACAGCTAACTGGAACAGATCTCTCTGCTCTGGAGGTACTTGCCTTTCTCTTCCCAGTAAGGAGCTCAGCCAATTGCATTGGAGTGTATGTGCAGAGAAGGGAGATGATCATCCCCTTTCATGATGCCTGTGTCTCTGAAAGGCTGAGAAATCAGATTGCTAGGAAGAATTTATGTTGTAGAGAGAGGAGTCTATTCTTTTCATCATTCATTCCTTCATCCTGAAGCATTAGCTTCGTTTGCCCCAGAAAGAGTGTTAGTGGAGGATCTTTATCTAACTGTTCACTCCCTCACAGTAAACTCCTAGGATTTCCTGGAGTAATTTCCTGACTTTTAACCATAAGAGGTTATAAAAAAACCCAAAACAAACAAAATTCACTTGGTCAGCTGAAACTCTTCATACCGGTACCAGCTGCTGTTCTCCTTGAGCGTCCCAGAAGATTTACACATTGATTCTTTTTTTTCCTCCAAAGATTTCAGCTTGTGTGACATAGCCTAATATTTCCCCATACTGTTTCCATTTCTTCCACTGTCTCTTATTTTCATGTGTATGTTTGTTTTAAATATAGAGAGCACTGTGACCCTGCTAGCATCCTGCTGGTGACAGTGAACCCTTTGTTTCTTCAGAGGTAGTAGAAGGGCTCTGTGCTTGCCTTGCCACCTAAATGCCATTTCGCACTGCTTTCCTCCACTTGGTTTTGGTTTGTAAGAGGCATTCAAGTGTTGTAACATATTCCGTGAACTTCTGAGCCACGTTTCTGAGCCTCTTCACACTCCTGCAAAAGCAAAAGGTGACACTGCTCCACCATCTCTTTCCCTGGAGAGAGAGTGGGAGAACAAAGAGCAACTCAGAGTTGTCCATACTGCGTGACTGGGGCCACCCAGGTGCTGTATTGACAGGTGTGGTAGAACATGCATAAAGAAGTGGAAAATACCTTCTCTTTGACCTTGTTTAGGTCAGCAAGTCTAACTCAGCTTGTCTTTTTTTCTTTTCGAGCCAGTCTTTTTGATTGCCTTTCTCATGGCAAGAAAATACCTTGTCCTGTGTTGCTAAGGTGCCTGTTGCTGCAGACCTCTGAAGGAACTGCCATCTGCAGGTGGTTGCACAATTAAATATTTCTTAATTCATGTCTGCCTTCCCCTCCAGATGAGCTTTACTCTGCCACTAATTGAATCTGACAACAGTTCTCATCCGAGGAACAGGGCGAAGAGTGTAGATGTTCACGCCATCAGATCCAGTGGCAGTCTGGATGGTTGTGATCTTTCACATCTGAAGAAAATAAATGCATGGTTTTATTGTGCAAACAGAAAAATATTTCTGCAAAGCTTTTTAAAACTCACAGAGCACTACTTTCTTAAAGAAGTGGCTTCTGTTTTAGGTTCTCGTGCCTTCCCTGTCTTCTTTGTACAGTCATCATCCTTGTCAGTTAAATAATTTTTCTTAATTATGGAACATGCCTAGGATGGTATTATAGAAGTGCCAGCCAAGAAAAGGGGCAGATGTGGTTGGAAGAGAAGACATAACCACACAGAGAGATACCCGAGCTTCTGCTGATAAGGACAAGAAACCTTCACAGAAAGTGAATGAAGCAAGCAGCTAATAGAAGAATAGACACCCCGTGTATACAGCTTCATAAAAAACCTGCAAATGTCAGTTTGGAGATCTCAAACAACCTGCTTAGGTTACTCCTGTTTCAGTATCCCAGGCAAACCCAGGTCTGCAACACCTCAGACACATGGCCTGGCATTTAGCAGACTACATATGAGAAATTAATATCCAGGGAGAACCATGAGCTGTTTCCATTAGTCTGTAAGCTGTCTGCTTCTCTGAAAATACAATATTTGTGCTGTTAATGCAAGGCTTGGAATCGCGCTGTCTCACAGTTGGGTGTATTTTGGAAAGGGAGTGTGTGTACACAAGTATTTTTCTGTTACACTGCAGTATCTTATAGGGAGATATTTCAGTCCTGAATAGGTTCAGATACTGATGTTAGGAAACTTGTATTTTACTTCTAGGCTTATCATAGAATCATAGAAAGTTTTGGGTCAGAAGGGACCCCTAGAGGTCATCTAGTCCAACCCCCCCGCAGCGAGCAGGGACACCGCTAACTAGATCAGGTTGCCCAGAGCCCTGTCCAACCTGGCCTTGAATGTTTCCAGGGATGGGGCCTCCACTGCCTCTCTGGGCAACCCGTTCCAGTGTTTCACCACCCTCATTGTAAAGAATTTCTTCCTTATATC